>SXGT01879860.1_pt1 | contig 28987 bp, 30 predicted proteins | sample 3176221 | NCBI WGS metagenome assembly SXGT01 (sample SAMN11356862, study PRJNA531348) | freshwater metagenome | isolation source: freshwater sample F1-120 | place: China: Fuxian Lake, Yuxi | collected 2017-12-25 | reverse complement strand
GACCAGGTCCGCGTGCAGGGAACGGTGGGCCTCAAACCCGGTACGATCGCCACCGACGGCATCTCGGCCACGCTGGGACAAGGACAGGGCGCCAACGTGGCCCAGGTCGACCGCAACGGCGCGCAGTCACTCTCGGTGGGCGTGTCGAAGCTGTTGCTCGACGCCCTCGGCGTGCAGGCCGGCGACGTGAAGGTCGACGTGAAGTCGCTGAAGGCCGACAACGCGGCGATGAAGACGGGGAAGTAGCTACAGGTCGCGACCGAAGAGCACGCCTACGGGAAAGTCGAAGGTGTCGAAGGGCTCGATGCGCGCAAGCTCGTCGGGCCCGTGCACGCTCACGATGACGTAGCCCTCGAGCGACCAGCGCAGGGCGGTGAGCGACTCCTGTTCCGGGTCGACCAGCCAGTAGTGGCCCACCTTGGCGCCGTGGTAGGCGCGGCGCTTCTGGATGAGGTCGCGGCGAGCCGTGGAGGGCGACTTCACCTCGCAGACCCAGTCGGGGATATCGCGAACGGGGAAGCCCGTCGGGCGAGTGGGCAGGCGGTCGCGTCGCCATCCCGCGACGTCGGGTCGGAGAACGTCATGGAGATTGAAGGCGATGGTGATCTCCGCGTAGATCCACCATCCTGTGTCTCGACCGTCGCCGTCCCGGCGGGGGCCGTGGACCCGGCTGCGCACCTCGGTAATCACGCCGGCCTGCGCGTCGGCGTGTTCCCCCGAGGTCTCGATGCCGCAGAGTTCGCCATCCACCAGCTCGGCGCGGGCGTCCTCGCCGAGGGCCACCAGGTCGTCCACGGTCTTGAGCTTGGGCGCGGGGCTCATGGCCGCATTGTAGCCCGAGTCGTCTACGTCGCCGCCATCACCACCGTGGCCAGCTCCGGCGGCGAGCGCCACCGCACGGGCGCCACCGACCAGCCGAGCCCACGACAGACAAAAAGCCAGCTCGGTCCTGCTGGATACCAGCCCCAAGGGTAGTCGCCGCTCGCCCGCGGCAGGAAGGCCGAGCCGATGCCGGGGATCACCACCTGGCCGCCGTGCGTGTGCCCGCTCAGCACCACCGGCACGCCCGGGCGCGCGATCTCGGGGAAGAGGGCCGGGGAGTGGGTGAGCACCAGCGACGGGCGCGCGGGGTCGACGCCGGTAAAGGCTCGGCCAAGGTCGGGGCGACCCGCCAGCAGGTCGTCAGTGCCGACGAGCTGGACCGGCCCGAGGTCGACGTTCTCGTCGAGCAACAGGCGAATGCCGTGGCGCTCGAGGAACCAGCGCCACGTGTCAGGCGGCGCCCCGGCCCAGTACTCCCAGTTGCCGATGATGGCGTACTTGCCGAGCGGCGCCTCGGGGAGCGCGGCGAGGAACTGGTCGGCGGCGTCACGCGACCAGCCGCGCGTGACGACGTCGCCCGTGAGGACGACGAGATCGGGTCGATGTCGCGACACGGCGGCGCATGTCGCGCGCAACACCTCGTCGTCGCCCCGGAGGTGCACGTCGGTCACCTGGAGCACCCGCAGGCCCTCGCGCAGACCCTCCACGTGCACCGTGTGCTCGGTCTCCTCGATGGCCACCAGCGCGGCACCCGGCTCGGCGCGAACGATCCTGGAGCCGCCGGGCGCCGCCTGGGGCCGTACCCGGGTGGACGGCGGGAAGACCGTGCCCCGGCGGATGCCGCGCGCGATGCCGCGGAGGTGCCGGTAGGTCTGGATCGGGTTCATTACTCGAAACGGAAGCCAGTGTGCGTGGCGAAGACGTGGGCCTCCAGGCCCATGGCGACGAGGCGATCGCGCCAGGGGGTCACGAGCTCCGTGGGCAGCCCGAGCTCGCGACGCTCCGCGTTGACCAGCTCCGCCACCAGCACCCGGTTGGGGCCAAAGCGGGGCAGCCACTGGAGCAAGGCCTGGCCCTCGCCGTGGGCCACGCCCGCGATGGTCCACTCGGCGTTGCCGAAGCGCGCCGTGGCCCGGCTCGCCCAGGCGTCGTCGGTGCCGCCGTGGAGTGAGAGGTCGAGGTGCAAGAGCCGCGCGCCGTCGGGAAAGGTGATCTCCACGACCCAGGGGTCGCAGGTGGGCAGTCGCGACAGCTCCGCCAGCCGTCGCAGCGCGGCGCCGGGGCGGGTGGCCGCCACGCCGGCCTTGAGGAAGTGCTCGCGGGGCCGGGCGATGGTGGGCGCGGTGTAGGTGGTGCCGTCGAACTTGATGCCGTCGATCTCGCGGGGCGGGGCGCCGCCCTCGAGCTTGCCCTGTCGCGACAGGAAGTCGAACAGGGCGTCGGCGGTGACGACGGTGAGCACCTTGCCCGCCTTCAGCGCGGCGACGGTGGCGCGCAGGCGGGCCGGCGTCGGGCCCGTGATCACGACGATCTCGCTGGGATCGGGCTCGGCCACGGGATCGAAGACGACGGTTCGCCCCCGGCGTTCGAGGCGCAGCTCGGCCCCCTCGCCGTGCGAGAGTCGCAGGCGATAGGGATAGTCGTATTCGACGCGGGCTATGGGATCACCTGGGCGATGGTGTCGAAGGCCTCGTCGAGAGCGTCTTTGCTCACGACGAGCGGCGGGGCGAAGCGGACCACCGTCCCGTGCGTGTCCTTGCAGAGCAGGCCACGGTCCATCAGCGTCTCACAGACCGGTCGCGCCGGGCCGTCGAGCTCCACGCCGATGAGCAAGCCGCGGCCACGCACGTCGACCGGGGACTTCAATGTTTTCAGTCGCGACATGAAGTGCTCACCGAGCACGGCAGCGCGGCCAGCGAGGTCTTCGTCTTCCATCACCTGCAGCGCGGCCAGGGCGATCGCCGCGGCGAGCGGGTTGCCGCCAAAAGTAGAGCCGTGGTCGCCCGGGGCGAAGACGCCCATCAGCTCCTCGTCCGCGCAGAAGGCCGACACCGGGTAGATCCCGCCGCCGAGGGCCTTGCCCACGCAGATGCCATCCGGGCGAATGCCCTCGTGCTGGTGGGCCCAGGTGCGGCCGGTGCGGCCGAGGCCAGTCTGGATCTCGTCGAGAATGAGGAGCACCCGGTGTCGCGAGCAGATCTCGCGCACGCGGGCCAGGTAGCCCGGCGGCGGCAGGATCTCGACGCCCTCGCCCTGGATCGGCTCGAGGAGCACGGCGGCGGTGCGCTCGCTCACCAGGGCCTCGAGCCAGTCGGCGTCGCCGAAGGGCACGTTGGCGAAGCCGGGCGTGAAGGGCCCGAAGCCCATCCGGTACTGCTCCTCGGTGCTGAACGAGACGATGGTCGTGGTTCGACCGTGGAAGTTCCCGTCGGCCACGATGATCTCGGCCTGGTCGACGGGCACGCCCTTCACCAGGTACGCCCACTTCCGCGCCGCCTTGATGGCCGTTTCCACGGCCTCGGCGCCGGTGTTCATCGGCAACACGCGGGAGAAGCCCGACACCGCCGAGAGCTTGGCGAGGAAGGGACCGAGCGGCTCGCTGTGGAATGCGCGCGAGGTGAGCGCCACCTTGCCCAACTGCGACACGGCGGCCGCGACAATACGCGGGTGCAGATGGCCCTGGTTCACCGCCGAGTAGGCGCTGAGCATGTCGAGGTAACGTTTGCCCTCGCTGTCCCAGGCGTAGGCGCCCTCGGCGCGCACCAGCGTGACCGGGAGCGGGTGGTAGTTCCGAGCACCGTGGCGATCGGCGAGGGCCTGGGCGTCCATGGGGGGCCGCTATCGTGTCGGCGAGGGCGCGAAGGGGTTGACCACCCGGGTGCGGCCGTAGATACGCCCCGCGCCGAAGTCTTCCGTGTAGAGCGTGGGGATGCCGTGCCGATCAGCCACCGCCCAGACCAGGGCGTCGAACCAGGGTAACTGGTAGGCGAGGGCGCCCCGCAGCGCGGTGTGGAACACGCGCTCATCGGGGTAGAGCACGGTGGCGGAGAGGCTCAGCTCTTCGAGCTCTCGCGCGGCCGCGTCGGCGGGCAAGATGGCGGGTGACCCGTCGCGCCGCGGCCTGGTGAGCGCCGCCATGGATTCCACCAGGGCCTGGTACGGGAGTCGCAGCTCGCCGGAGGCAATGCCGGCGCGAATCAGCGCCTCGGCCGCAGCCTGCTTCCCGGGGAAGGCCGTGTCGAACCGGTAGACGACGACGTTGCTGTCAACGAGGAACACGGTCGTAGAGCTCCTCGCGCGTCCATCCCCGGTCGCTTCTCGCAGGCGCGGATGGGCGAGCGCGCACCCGCTCGGAAGCGGCGTCGAACAGCGACAGCCGTTCCTCCAGCGTGAGCGGGGCCCGAGGCGTGACCGGGCGCAACACGATCACCGGGCCCATGGGCTCGAACACCACCTCGCTTCCGGGGGCGAGGCCGTACTGCTCCGCGAGCAGCTTGGGCACGGTGACCTGCAGCTTGGACGTGATCTTGCTCACGTCCTTACCGTATCACGGAATCGTTCCTTTCCGCACGCGGAAGCTTGGCCCGGGTTCAGCCCTTCCCCGCGCGCGCCGTGGCGCGTACACTCAACAGGATGCGTGTGATCGACGACATCGCGGATCAGGAGCGTCGCAAGGCGCTCCTTCGCAGTCCCGAGGAGAACATCGCGCTGTGCCTTAGGCTCGGCCGTCGCGCGGTGGAGGTGTACGCGAGTGCGAACCAGCTCGATATCGCGACGGCTCGTCGTGAGATGCGTGCGAAGGCGCAAGCGGGACGCACGCCCTGCTCCTTCCTCGACCAGGAGCTCGCGTGGGTCGCGTCGCGGCGGGCAGCGCGCGGCTAGCCGGTGGGCGTGACCTCGTCGGCGAGGGCGCGCCCGAGCCACGCCGCGAACACCCCGATGCGGTCGCGGTCTACCCGCAGGGCGCTCTCCCTGATGGCGAGTCCCGGCGGCAGGCCTGGCCGCTTTTGCCAGGCGAGCCAACTTCGAACCACTGCCTTCTCGCTTGACCTCTCGGAGAACCGTGCGGCTGGCTCGCGACGCGGCTGTCCATCTCGATTGGCCTGGAGTTTGGCGACGACATCGCGGGCATGGGCGAGGAGCGAGTCGCCGTCGGGCAGGAGGTAGCGCGTGACGAACTCCTCCATCGCGCCGTCGTTGACGTTGTCGGGGAAGATCCAGGCCGCGACGCTACGCCCATCGTGCAGCGAGTGCACCAGTCCCGAAGGAGGAAGCTCGTCGGGCAAGGCATGGTTGTGCAAAGAGAACGCGCTCTGGAGACGACGCCACGTGGACTTCACCCCGCCGTTGGGCGGGTGATCGGCGTCGAGGACGAACACAATTCGCCTCCACTCCTGGCGGAGTTGGATGTCGATTTTCTCCGTGTCGTTGCCACCGAGGACGTGCGGCTCGGAAGGGAGTTCGCCGACGCGAAGCGCGCGAGCCAGTTGGCCCACCAGATGCTTGTCATCCTCCGCCTCGAACACCCACCGCGCCAACATCAGCGGACCTCGAGTTCGTCGCCCAGCACCATCTCGAATGCGGTGGCGTCGGCGAACACGTGGGCCGACCGGCGACCGCCGCTGGAGTCGAGCCTCACCACCTGGGCCTCGCTCTCCCGGCCGCCCGCCGCCCGCGCAAGTGCCCGCACCGCATCGGCACTATGCGTCGTCGCGACGACCTGTACGTCGGCGGCTGCGGCGGCGTCGAGAACCGCCCGCCAGACGTGCTCTTGAACGCGGAAGTGCAACCCGGTGTCAATCTCGTCTACGAGTAGCATGCCACCCTTGGCCCCCCAGACCGCGCACAGCAAGGCGAATACTCGCTGCACACCCTCCCCCAGGGCCGCCATTGGTACGGCGCCATCGGTCCCCTTCAGCTTCACGGCTGGGAATGACGCCGCGCGGTCCTCACGCTGGCGGAAACTGGCGCGCTCTACGTCGGGCACCAGCGCCCGCATCGCCTCGAGCACCGACTTCTCGGCGTCCGTGAACTCGACGCCGCCCCAGAGCTCGAACAACCGTTCGCTGGCAAGACCGATGAGCGGCACCACCCGTAGCGGAAAGACCGGCTCGGGACGCTGGCCCCCCTGCCATCCACCTGCCGAGTGAACCTGCACGATCTGGTCAGACACGCCATCGGGCTTGCCCGGACCGTCCCTGAGGTTGCTCGTGCTGTAGGCGTGGACCGCGCTGGCGTTTGCCGGCCGGTTGAGCGCAGGGTTGAACTTCCCGTTTGCCGACCAGCCCAGGAACAATTCTCGCTTGCCGAATTCGGGGGACTCGAATCCGCAGCGGCCGGGACCCCGCCCGCGGGTGAGGCCTCCGGCCGTCTCGACGTGACCGACAAGAAACGTCTTGGCGGCCTCCCAGGGGTCCCGGCCAGCTCGATGCTCGCCGCGCTCCTGCATCACCTCGATGAGTGTTTCCCATGCTCCCGCGTCGGCGTAGAGGCGCAGGGCTTCCAGCCGCGTCGTCTTGCCGGCGCCGTTGCGCCCCGTGACCAAGTTCACCCGGCGGAGGGGCACCGCCAGGTTCCCGAGGCAACGGAAGCCGGAGACGGTGAAGCTGCTCAGCATCAGCCTCACCTATCGCCCCGCGGCGGCGCTCGCGCCTAGACCGGCGCCGTGCGGCTCTTGTCGTTGAGCAGCTCGAGCTTGAAGATCGAGAGCCCGCCCTGGATCATGCGCTTCATCTCGGCCGTGCTGGCCACGCTGGCGGCGGTGCGCGCCACGAAGCGGGGCCGCAAGTAGAACTTGCGATGCGCGATCTTGAGCAGCTCGAGGATCTGAGCCTTGGAAAGGTGCTCTTCCCAGCAGGCCGGCACTTCCACGCCGCAGAGGGGATCCTTCATCAGACGGTCCCAGCAGTCGGCGGCGAAAAGCCCCTTCTTGGCGCCATCCTCGAAGCTCTCGGTGCCCGGGTAGGGCGAGAAGATCGCGAACACGGCGTAGTCGGCGTCGAGCTTGATCATTTCCTCGATGTTCTTGACCGCGCCTTCCATGGAGCGCTCGTGCGGGCCACCGAGCATGATGTACGCCACGCTGCGCACGTCTTCCTCGCGGCACCACTTGAACACGCGGTGCACGTCGTCGGTGTCGCAGTGCTTGCCCCACACGTCGAGGCCCTCGTTGTTGGTGGACTCGACGCCGAAGTGGATCTTCGTGCAACCGGTCTCGCCGCAACGGCGGATCTGCTCGCGGGTGGTGCCGGCGATCGTGGTCTTGTAGCCCCAGTTGAACTTGAGGCTCCGGCGCTCGATGCCGTCGCAGAACTTCATCGCCCACTGGCTGTTCGGGGTGAACAAGTCGTCGATGAAGTGCACCTCGGTGATGCCGAGGCTCACGCAGTGTTCGACCTCGTCGAGGATGTTGTCGATGTCCCGCATCCGGTACTGCTTCTTGTAGGTGAGGCAGAAGGGGCAGGAGTGCGGGCAGCCGCGGCTGGTGATCGCCGTGGTGTTGAGCGGCTGCTTGCATCCGGGGAGGTAGTACTCCCGGAAGCGCGTGCGGCTGCGGTCGGGCCAGGGGTAGGCGTCGAGCGACTTGGTGCTCTTACGCTCCTTGTTCTTGACGATCTGGCCGTCTTGCTTGAACCACAGGCCGTCGATGCCCTCCCAGGACTTCCCGGCGTCGTAGTTCTGCACCATCTCGAGGAAGGCGTCTTCGCCGTCGCCGGTGAGGATCGCGTCGGCGCCCTGCACCTGGATGGCGTAGTCGGGGAACATCGAGCAGTGCGGCCCGCCGAGCACGATCTTGGCGTTCGGGTTGAGCTTACGCACCGTGTTGACCGTCATCTGCACGTCGGGCAGGGAGTGCGTGTAGGTGCTGATGCCCACGAGGTCGAGCGGATAGCGCTTGAGCTGCGCCTCGAACTCGGGGTAGTCGAGGTCGTCGACCACCGGGTCGAAGATCTCAGCCTTGTACTTGGAACGTTTTTCGACAGCGGCCTGAATGTACATCAGGCCAAGGGGCGGGAAGCAGTACACACCATAGGCCATTGCCTTTGGAATGCCGGCCCACACGCGCAGCTGCTCGGGCGGGTTGAGAAGAGTGATGTCCACGAGTACTCCGTGACCTGTTGGGGGCGTGATTATAGCGAGCGGAAGGGCGACTTGAGGCCAATCAGGCCCCACGGAATGAAAAGTGGTACTTCATTCTGGTACTTCACGTACTCATCGCCGAAGATGTCTACGAGCTGCGGCTCCTGGCGCCACACTTTCTCGTAGAGGCTCCCCGCGAGCAGGAGCGGCGCGAGAATGAAGACGAAAGCGGTGGAGTTGAGCGCGATCCCCACGGCCAGAAAGCCCAGGAGCTTACCGTGCACCGAGGGATTCCTGCAGTACTGGTAGATTCCGCTGCGGACGAGCCGCGTGGTGCGTCCGGCGGTGGGCGAGGGGCTCCCGGCCCCTTCGAAGACCAGCTCGGCGTAGGTGATGCCAAGCACGAGGAGGCCGGCCACGAAGAAGCCTGCCGCCACGTAGAAGTTTACCGGTGCGGGCAAAAAGCCTGCCTTCATCCCGATCAGCTCGTCGGTGGCCAAGGCGGCCATCGCGATGAAGAAGGTAAGCGGAAACAGGAAGGGGATGTAGACCTTCGTGACCATCAGGGAGATCTGCGGGGTGAGGACCACGCGGAAAGCACCCGCGACCATGCCCAGGAGTCGTGTCATGTGGCAGATATAGTACCGGAGCATGAGACTTGGGCTTGTAGCGCTCGCCACGCTCCTCGGCCTGTTGGCCGGTTGCGGCGAAGATCCTATCGTCGCCGGGGCTCGCGAAGCGGCTGGACAACCGACCCCCGGCGGCGGCGCGGCCACGCCCGGCCCTGCCGACGCGCCGCCCCACGGCGAGGGTGTCCCGGACGAGCCGGCCCCCGCGCCCGCGGGTGCCCCCCGGCCGGGCGAAGCTGCCGGTCCCGCGCCGGGCGACGCGGGCACTCCCCAGCCTGGGGTGCCGGAGCCGCCGAAGCCGGGAAATCCCAACGAGCCGCCCCCGGGCCAGGTGGCGGTGCAGCCGGGCATGCCGGGCCAACCGGCCCCGGGGATCCCCGAAGAGCCGAAGCCGGGCACGCCCGGTTCGCCCGGGGCCGCCGCCGGTCCCACCGTGGAGGTGCGCGGCAAGGTGAGCTTTGACGCCTACAGTCGCGGCGAAGTTCGCATCGACGCCTTCGACGGCGATCACTCGCGTCACGGCTCGCAGCCCGGCATCGTGGCGAGCATACGCCTTCCCCGGCCGGGAGACTTCGTGCTCGCCGTGCCCCAGGGCACCGGCAAGGTGTACGTCGAGGCCGCCATCGACGAGGACGGCGACGGCAAGCCCGGGCCCCAGGATCCGCAGGGACGGGCCGAGCGCTACCCGGTGACCGTCGGCGAGAGCCCCGTCGACGGTCTGCGGATCAACCTCAAGAAGCAGGCGCCACCCCCATCGGGAGAAGGCAAGGGCAAGGGCGACGACTTCTAGGTGTTGCTCCCCCTCGCCACTGCCCCGGCCGAGCGGATCGGCGGCAAGGCCGGCGCCCTGCGACGGCTGCTGGACAGGGGCCTGCCGGTGCCCGAGTCCTGGGTGCTCCCGGTCGATGCCCTCGACACCGTGCTGGCCGCAAACAACCTGCGTCCCGACGACCCCGACATCGCGGCACGGCTCCGCGTGGCGACCATTCCCTTCCCGCTGCTTGCACCGGCGCCGGTGATGGCGGTTCGCTCGAGCGCGCTGGGGGAGGACGGCAAGGAACACAGCTTCGCGGGACAGTACGCCAGCGTGCTCGGGGTGTTGCCGAGCGGTCTCGCCGACGCGGTGCGCGCGGTGTGGGCCAGCGCCGCGGGCGCCCAGAGCTACCGTGGTTCCTCGCGGATCGCGTCGATGGCGGTGCTGGTGCAGTCGATGGTCGACGCCCGTTGCGCCGGCGTGATGTTCACCATCGACCCGGTGTCGGGCTCCTGGCGGGAGATGGTGGTCGAGGCTGCCTGGGGGCTCGGCGAAGGGCTGGTGAGCGGCACGGTGGTCCCGGATCGATACCGCTTGCGACGTCCTCGCCAGACACCGCGCCCCGTGCAGCGCGTGCTCGCCCGCGTGCGCCTGGAGCGCTTGCACGAGGACATTGCCACCCAGGTCGAGGAGACCGGCGTGGGCCCCGGGGGACTCGTGCAGCGCCGCGTGGAGGCGCCCCACGCGCGAAAGCTCGCCGAGCCCGACTTGCTGGCGCTCGCCCGGCTCGGCTTGCGTGCCGAGAGCTTGCTCGGCGGGCCGCAGGACGTGGAGTGGGCCTTCGATCGCGGCGGGCGCTTCGTGGTGCTCCAGTCGCGACCCATCACCACGGCCGCACGGCTCCCCCGGGGGGGCGCCGTGTTGTGGACACGCCGTTTCATCGGGGAACGTTTCCCCCACGGGACCACGCCCCTCGGCTGGAGCGTGCTCGAGCCGGTGCTCCGCCACTTCATCGACTACCCCGAGACGAGCGCGCGTTTCCTCGGGGGCGACCCGCCGCTGCGCGTGGTGCGCGGCCATCCCTACCTCAACGCCACGGTGTTTCGTCACCTCGCCTTCAAGTGGCCCGGGTTCCCGCCCCCTCGTTTCATGCTCGAGTTCTTCCCGCCGGACGAGGTGGAGGCCTGGGTGAAACGCGCGGCCGCGCCGGCCGATCTGCGCGTGTACCGATCGATCCTCGCCACCACGGCGCGCGAGAAACGCTGGCAACGCTTCCGGTGGAACCCGTTCACCAATCACCTCGCCTGGCGCGAGTTCGCTGCCGGTCTGCCGTCGCGGCTGGCGGTGCTCGATGCCGCCGCGCCCGCCGAGGCGATCGCCACCGCCGACCCGATCCTCCGTGACTACGTGAAGGTCCACATCACCTCGCTGCTCTTCGCGAACTTGTGGTGGCAATGGACCGAGGGCAACCTCGACGAGGCCGACCGGAACTTGCTCCTCGCCCCCCCGGGGCGGAGCGTCACCTCGCGCATCAACGCGGAGCTCGCCCTCCTCACGCCCGTCACCATCGATGAGTTCTTGTCGCGACATGGTCACCGCTCGGACGCGAGCTGGGAACTTTTCTCTTCCCGTTGGGCGGAACAGCCGGCCACCGTCCTGCGACTCGCCGAGCTGGCGCGCGCCCGTCCCCTCGCGGCGGTGGACGATCGCGTGGCCGAGGGGCGGATGCGAGAGCTCGGCCCCTTCCTGCGCGGCGCTGTCGGCCTGGCCCGCGCCTACCTCGCTCTCCGAGAGGAGCAGCGCTACGAGCTCGACCGCATTCTCTGGTCACTCAAGCGACGGCTGCTCATCCTCGGCGAATCGATTTTCCCCGGCGACGCGGCCCGCATCAGGTTCCTCGAGCGTGGAGAGCTCGGCCTGCCTCGCGACGAGATCCTGGCGACGGCTCGCGCCCGCGAGGCCGATCCCCCAGCGGCCAGCCCTCCCGACTTCCTGCGTGGCGACGAGTCGGTGCCGGTGCCCCGCGCCGGAGCGCGACTCGACGGGCTGGGTGTGTCGCCCGGGGTGGCTCGCGGTCGAGTTCGGGTCCTGCACGACCCGGCGGAGGGTCACCGACTCGTCGCCGGCGAGATCCTCGTGGCGCCGTCGACCGACCCGCAGTGGACACCGCTCTTCGCGCGCGCCGCGGGCCTCGTCGTCGAGCTCGGCAGCATGCTGTCCCACGGCGCTGTTGTTGCGCGGGAGTACCGGCTGCCGGCGGTCGCCAACGTGCGGGGTGCGACCGCGATCCTTCGCGATGGCATGGAGGTGACTCTGGATGGCCGCGCCGGGGCGGTCTGGGTGCATGGCCGCGGCGAGGCGTCACGCTAGTTGAGGTAGCATCCGTCCGATGTCGATACTCCTGTTCCTCCTCGGAAGCTGCGGCTGGTGGGAAGCGCGAAAGGCCTGCGAGGCCGCCCACGAGTCGGAGACCGAGGCCTGGGCCAGCCTCGACGCGGCGCTGGTGGCGGCGGAGGCGGACGCGGCGAAGGCGTCCGACGCGGGGGCCGAGGCCGCGAAGGGCATCGACAGCGCGCTCGGCAGTGCAGTGGAGGGCGCCCCGCCCACCCAGCCCTACAACATGGCGGAGATGGCTCAGGAAGCCTATTCCCGCGCCAGCCGTCTCGGCGCCGACGCCAAGGAGGCCGAGGAGCAGGCTCGCTGGGCCGACTACACCTTGCGCACCGAGGCCGTGGCTGCCGACGCCGACCGGCTTGCCGAGCGAGCCGCGCGCGAGGTGGAGCGGCTCCGCGCGTGGCGCGAGGCCTACAACCAGGCTGCGGTGGCGCTGGTGATGTCGGCCGCGCACTACCAGCTCGTCGTACGCCCCGACGACAGCGAGACCTGGCCCGCGATGCCCCTGTCGCTGGCGAGCGCGGGCGACCTGCCCGAGCCCAACCCGGAAGACCCGGCCGCCCAGGCAGGCCGTGAATCGGTGGAGGCGCGGCGCGAGGCGCTCAAGGAGCGACGCGACCAGTTCTCCACGGTCATCGACGGCGCGGATCGCCTCGCTTTCGACACCGAGCGGGCCTCGCAGATCGCGGTCACCCGCGCGCGTGACATCGACTACCTCGACCTGCCCACCTCGGCGCAGGTGGCTCGTGCCGCCGCCATGCAGGCCATCGCCGCGGGCGGCCGCGCCAGCGAGGCGGCGGCGAAGCTCAAGACGGCGGCGGCGGAGAACCGCGCGCTCTACGAGGGCGGCGACCCGCCGGTGCCCGGTCCCGTGGAGCTCGCACGAAACGGCGCGCTCGACGCGAGCAAGAAGGTCAAGGAGCTGTGCCAGTAGGGCCGAGGATCTCGGCGGTCGTCGTCACGCACGCGGGTGGGCGCCTCCTCGACGAGTGCCTCGCGTCGCTGTCGCGACAGAGTCGCAAGGCCGACGAGACGCTGGTGGTGGTGAGCAACCATCGCCTGCCGGTGACCGGAGCGCCGGCGCTACAGCTGCACACCAACGTGGGCTACGCCCGCGCCGCCAACGCCGGGGCGCGCGAAACAACAGGTGAAATCCTGTTGTTGAACGACGACACGCGGCTCGACCCGGGGTGCATCGCGGCGCTGGCTGGGGCCTGGCAGGGACCAGGCGTGTACCAGCCCCGCATCCGGCTGGCCGACGGCTCCGGCCGCCTCGACAACATCGGCCACGGCTTCTTCCCCGACGGCGCGGTGTGGGCGCGTGGGCGCAACGGCCCCGACGCCACCTCGCTCCCCGGCGCGCCCGGCGGTTTTTCAGGCGCGGCCGTGCTCATCGCTCGTTCCACGTGGAACGCCCTCGGCGGCTTCGACGAGCGCTACGGGAGCTTCGGGGAGGACGTGGACCTGTCTTTGCGCCTCTTGCGGCGGGGCGTGGATGTGCGGCCGGTGCCGGAGGCCTTGGTGGAACACCATCTCGGCGCCACCTGGGGACGGGTATCGCCCGAGAAACTCCGCCTCATCGAGCGGAACCGGGTGCGCGCCGCCGTGCGCTCGCTCCCCTTGTCGGCGCTGGCCGCGATGCCGGTGGCCACGGCGGCGCGCTACGCCGCCTTCGCGGGGCTGGCGGCAGTGGGGCGAGGACCGGGCGAGAAGGTGAGCCTCGTGGCGCAGCTCAGCGCGCTGCGCGGCATGGTGGAGGGCGCCCTCGACGCCCCCACCTACTGGCGTGAGCGACGCGCCGATGCGAGTGACTGGTCGCTCGGCGAGTGGGCGATGCTGGGGCGGCTGTGGACGGCGCGCGCCCGCTGGCGGGACGTGTCCCGATGAACGCCCTCGTGCTCCCGACGCTCGACACGCAGGCGGCCTTGGACCGCGTGCTCGGCGAGATCCCCGCGGGTTTCCTGGTCTTCGTGGTCGACGATGGCAGCGACCCCGCGATGCGACTGCCCTATGGCGTGCGCGCCATCCGTCACCCGACGAACCGAGGCTATGGTGCCGCGCAGAAGGCGGGCTACGCGGCGGCGCTCGAGGCGGGCGCCGAGCGCGTGGCCTTGCTCCATGGCGACGGCCAGTACGCGACCGTCGATGTGATCGCGCTGCTCGACGCGCTCGACGAGGCGCCGGTGGCCCTCGGGTCGCGTTTCCTGGCCGACCCCACCGTCATCCCTGCCTGGCGACGTCTCGGCAATCAGGCCCTCACTGGGCTGGCCAACTGGCGTTTCGGCACTGGGCACACCGACCTCCACACGGGCGCCCGCGCCTTCCGCGCGGAGCTGCTCCGAGCGATGCCCCTGGGGGCCTTCTCTGACGATTTCGTGTTCGATCAGCAGGTGCTCGCGTGGCTCTTTCGCCAGGGCGTCAGCGTGGCCGAGCGACCGGTGCGGACCCACTACGCCGAGGGCACGCGGTCGATCTCGCCGTGGCGGAGCGTCGTGTATGGGGTGGGGTGTTTGAGGGCGATTCTCTCTTAGGCTGTAGGCCTTAGACCGTAGGCCCTTGGAGGACGCGCAGCTACGCCGCCAGGACCAGCGCGAGGGCAATGATCGCGGGGATCGCCTGGATGAAGAGGATGTTTTTCGCGGCGGTGGCGGCCCCGTAGAGCCCGGCCACGATCACGCAGCCGAGGAAGAAGCACATCACCGCGCGGGCGTGGGCTGCGCCCTGCACGGAGAGCAGGATGCCCCACGCGAGGCCCGCCGCGAGAAAGCCGTTGTAGAGACCCTGGTTCTTCGCGAGAACGGCAGTCAGCGCGGCGTTCTCCGCCGACTGCCGAAAGATCTTCAAGCCCGTCGGCGTTTGCCAGAGGAACATCTCGAGCACGAGGAACTGCACGTGGAGCAGGGCCACGATCCCCACGGCGATGCGGGCGGCGATGAGCATTTTGGCACTCTATCGGGTGGCGGCCCACTGGCCGAAAAGTTCGCCGAGCGCGCCGGGCATGTCGCGACCCAGGGTCGACGGGATCGCCCGGAGGAGCGAGCCCGCGTCGGGCACGCGCGGCACTTCCCCGGCGCGGATGCGCTCGCGGTGGATGTCGCGGGTGCGCGCGTAGGTGTCGCGGAAACCGCGGGGGTGGCTGTGGGCGATGGTCGCGCCTGGCGCGTAGCCGACGCGATGCCGGCGTCCCCAGAGCCAGTCCTCGGCGATGGGCACCGGGTCGAAGGGATCGCGCTCCAGGGCCTCGCGGCGGTAGAGCGCGCACACGTTGTCGAGGGGGGCGTGGGTGGTCTCGCTGGGCGGGGTCCAGGTGCGCAGTCGCAGGCGCGTCACCGGATCGGCGGTGGGCCAGGGCACTTGTCGGGCGGTCACCGCGTCGGCGCCGCTCGTCTCCAGCGTCTCGACCATCGTCCGTAGGAAACCCGCGCCGAGCGGCAGCGCGTCGTCCACGCTGAAACACACGTAGGGGAAGCGAGCCAGCGCCACGCCCCGGTTTCGCGTGGCGCCGTGACCTTCCCAGGGCACGCGCACGCCCACGTCGGCGCTGCCGTTGGCGAGCACGATCACCTCGGTCTCCACGTCTTGGAGGCCGAAGGCGTCGAGGCCGATCGGCGCGTGCCGGTGGGTGGGGATGACGACGCTCACCGCCACGCGACTCCCCCGGGCCTCCGGCGCCAGGAAGGGGCGCAGCGCCGGGTCGTCCACCGCGTGGAAGAAGGGCACCAGCTCGTCGATCCGCAGGCCGAGCGCCCGCGCGCTCTTCGACACCGCCTCCATGGACACGGACAGGCGCATCGGCTCGCCCGCCTTCGCCGCGGCCTCGATGCGCGCCAGCGTGGGACGGTCGATCGCGGTGACAATCACGTGCCGATGCTAACCTGGGTCGATGTTGATCCTCGTCGCTCTCGCCGTGGCCGGTCCCCTCGTCAGCCCCTCCGAGGCCGCGCGGCTCCTGGGCGAGGGCGCGCGGGTGCTCGATGCGCGTGGCGCCTTCGCCTACATGACCGAGGGGCACATCCCCGGCGCCCCCCGCGTGAACTGGAAAGACGCCACCACCGGCGGCCTGTTCAGCGGCAAGCTGGGCGACCCGGCCCGCGTGGCCCAGTTCTACGCCCAGAACGGTGTCGACCAGTCGCGACCGGTGCTGGTGGTAGGCGCCTGGGACAAGGGCTGGGGCGAGGAGGGCCGCCTCTGGTGGGACCTGACCTACCTTGGTCACGACGATGTGTACGTGCTGCGCGGGGGCATGCAGAAGTGGACAGGTGAGAAGGAGCTGATGCCGGCCACGGCGCCGCTCGGGCAGTTCCAGCCCGAGCCCAACGAGGCGATGCGAGCCACGATGGAGAGCCTCTACGATCCCGGTGGCATCTTGCTCGACGTGCGCGAGCCCGAGGAGTTCGCCGGGGCCCGCAAGTACGGCGAGGCCAGGGGAGGGCACATCCCGGGCGCCCTCAACCGCCCGTGGACCACCTTCCTCGGCATCGCCATCGTTCGCGGCCCGCAGACGCCGATCGCGCCCGACCCGGAGACGCCGATCACCGTTTACTGCACGGGCGGGGTGCGCGCCGCGATGGTGGCCTTGATGCTCACCGACGAGGGCTACACGGCGGTGCGCAATTACGACGGGAGCTTCTGGGAGTGGTCGGACAGCGGAAAGGATGTGTCGGTGAAATAGCGAAGTCGTCACGCGCCTGTCACTCGGACGGCCATACAGTCGCCAGGCTCAACCGGGTGACTCATGCTCGTTTCATTGCTCGCCAACCTCGCGCTCGCAGAGGACAAGCCCAAGCCAGAGGTGGAGCTCGGCGCCACCATCTACACGCACTACGGCTACGACCTGACCGATGGGAGCGACGGCTACAACGAGTTCGCCGTCGATCGTGCCTACCTGTACGGGAAGGCCAAGATCAGCAAGCGCCTGTCTGCCCGCCTGACCCTCGACGTGGGACGCTTCGACGCCCTCGTCGACAGCACCGGCACCGAGTACACGCTCGACACCAAGTACCGGGCGTTCCTGAAGCACGCCTACCTCGAGTGGAAGGACTGGGCGCCGGGCATGAGCGTGCGCGCAGGCATGATCGACACGCCCTACGTGCCCTACCAGGAGAAGTTCCTCGGCACGCGCTGGATCGGCAAGGTGTTCACCGACAGCCAGAAGGTGCTGGGCAGCGCCGACCTCGGCGTCAACCTCGCGGGCGAGCACGCCGGCGGCGTGGTGTCCTGGGGTGCCGCCGTGATGAATGGGGAGGGCTACGACAAGTTGGAGGTCAACGCCGGGAAGTCGGTGCAGGCGCGCCTGTCGGTCGACCCGCTCGCCAAGAAAGACAAGTCAAAGCTTCCCATCACGGCGTTCGTGAACTACAACGGCCAGGGACCGGACGCCGACGCGATCCTCACCTACGTGGGCGCGCTGGGCTACAAGATGCCGTACCTGACACTCTGGGGCGAGTACGTGGGTCGGAGCCAGGGCGACATCTCGGGCAGTGGTTACTCGGCCACCCTCATGCCGGGGATGCCGAAGTACGGCTACCTGCTCGTCCGCTACGATCATTTCGACCCGGACGGCGCCACCGACAAGGACGCGAACGACGCGATCAGCGCCGGACTCGCCCACGACTTCGTCGACAAGGTGTCGCTCGGCGCCTTCTACGAGCGCGGGACGGACGAGGCCACGCCGGACGAGCCGGAGCATGGGTTGTTCGTGCGCTTGCAGGCGGGGTTCTAGGCCGGACGGGGGACCTGTCCCCCTCCGATGCGCCACTCGCAGAACTATGCCCCCATGGATGCGACAGCTTTGGAGCTATGCCCCACTGGATGCGACATTCGGGTAGATTCGCGCCTTCGCCCGGGCCTTGGTATACGGACAAACGCCGAATATCGAAGGGGGTGCCCGGCTCGTGGGTCGAGCGGGTGTTCTCGGAGGTCCCCGGTTTCGCGTTCCGGGTGGCATAGTTTCCCCTTTGTCGCATCCAGGGGGGCATAGGCCGTCCCTGGGCACGCCGGAGCGCTAGCCCGGAAGCCAGCCAACGCTGGTTTCCATGGTGAACGCGTCGACAGTCACCTCCTCGCCCGAGTCGTCGGCGGTGAAGGTGATGCCGGTGAGGTTGAGCGTGGCTTCGGCGTGGGCCTCGGGGCAGGTGTCCGGGTCGCCTCCGGGCACGAGGTCGAGGCCTGCGCGACCGCTCGTGGCCGTCCACGTCCGGCCGACGACGGGCTCCTCGCCGCTCACGTACACGTCGGTGCAGGACTGCGAGGTGAGGCGCGAGCCCTGTTGCACGTAGAGCGACACCGATGCCTCGGGGAGATCCCACGCATGGGTGTTTTCCCCCGCGCAGGCAGCGGTCACGAGGCCCTCCGACTCGAAGAAGAGCGCGACGGTGCTCTCCGCGTTGTTCGCGTAGATCTTGATGTCGGCGCAGCCGTTCACCTCTGTGAGGGACTTGGCGAAGTCGACGTCGAGTGGGATGCAGGCCAGGAGGACGAGGAACATGGGATGGGTGGTAGCAAAGGGTGTGCCCAATGGCATGTTGGCGTGGCAGCAACGCTTGGGGACCGGTCGATCCGGGGGACTTGTTGCCGCCCCGTCGCGACCGCCGCTCTTGCCAGGATTTGTCTCGACCGCCATGGCCCCCTGGCCCGCGGCTTGCAGCGCGCGCGCGCCGTAGGATGATGGCGTTCCCGAGGATCCCGATGGGTTGTGGAAAGACCGGCCAGCCGACCACGCGCCGCGTGCGCACCACCGTCACCGCCGAGCAGTTCGAGCCGGTGACGGACTGGATGCCGGCGACCGGGCTGAGCGACGTGAAGATGGTGCTCAAGCGCAAGTCGGTGCAGCTGGGCGGCACGGCGCCGACCTTCAACGTGAAGCCGGCGATCCAGGTGGCGCTGGTGCGCCCCGACGACCCGGGCGACTGGGCGGCGATCTCCGGGGCGGGCCCCTACACGGGCGCCGGGGAGTCCAACACCACGGTGCTGAGCGTCGCGGCCACCACGGCGGGCAAGATGTTCGTGCGCTTCGGCTTCTCCTACTACCTCGGGGGCACGGCGCCGACCGACGGGCAGGCCGACGTGGAGGTGCAGGTGTCGTACCTCTCCTGCGGCTCGATCGTCGGGACGATGACGCAGGAGCTGCAGGCCTTCAACACCACCACCGACAGCTACGTGGCGGTGACGGGGTGGATCCCGGCGATCGACGTGAGCAAGGTGAACGCGGCCTTCGTGATCGCGGGCCTGTCGGGCAACTTCCAGTGCCAGCTCGCGGTGCGCACGGCGGCGACGAGCATCCAGGCGCCGTCGACGTGGTCGAAACTCGAGGGCGCGAGCTACCGGACGAGCAACGGCGAGACGACGACCTCGGAGCTGACGGTGACGGCGGGCTCGGACATGTTCGTGCAGTTCGGGGTGGCGTTCTGCCAGAGCACGGCGGGCGCCGCGCCGGGCCAGGCCACGGTGTCCACCGCCGTCGCGGTGCGGCGGGCGTAGGGCGTGGGCGCGGCCGAGCCCCACCTCCGCTTCCATCGCGCGGTGCGCGGCGCGATCGTGGCCGAGGCCAACTTCGACAGCCACCGCGAGCGGGAGGTCGGCTGGGCGGAGGTGCGCGAGGCGTGGATGCGGCCGCAGCGCAATGGCAGGCCCACGCCGTGGGAGGGGCTCGTGGGGCGAGCGGGGGCGCGCGGGGAGTCCTTCAAGTTCGGCGACATGGACTCGGACTATACGCTCACCACGGTGACGGCCCCCGTCGACTACGAGCGGGTGGACGCCCACTGTGACTGCGAGACACCGCTGATCCAGGCCGACGATGACGTCAAGGCGGAGGAGTACTTCGACCGTCGCCCATCGTGTGACGACTACAAGTGGCTGATCAACGCGGCATGGACGGTACTGCTTGAGAACCTCGACCTGATCGAGGACGCCGCAGCGGTGTACGAGCGATCCGCGATGGGGGACCTCTCGAACCAGGTGCTGGGAAGGGAGTTCTTCGTGTTCTACTGGGAGGACCGCACGACGATTGAGTGCTACGCCATTACCGGTGCCGCCAAGTATTCGAGCGACGACAACACGCTGACGCTCCAGCTCGACCCCTACCTGAAGAAACTCAAGTCCCTTCTGGGTGTCGCGAACGCCGCTGCGGGTTCGGACAAACGCAAGGGACGAGCCTGCGTCGCGGCAGATCTCGCCGCGACGATACTGCACGAACTGGTGCACGCCGCCGACTTCGCGCACGGCGATAGCAAGGACGAGGGCTTCAGCAGCTACGAGATAGAGAACTACTTCAGGTATTACGTCATGAAGCGTCTGTGTGTCCTGGGTTGGGGTTGCTGCAACTGGGGGTCCGGGAGTGTCAGCAACTACGACGCGCTCGTTGGCGACGCGGATCGCAACTCCGATAGCTACTATATCGGTGCTGGCAACAACAATTGCCTCGCTGGTGGTGCGGCGTGCTAGCCCGTGCGTCCGGCCGGGCCTTGAGGTTGCTGGCGGCCGCCACGCTCACCGCCTGTGGCCCGGCCGAGAGCGAAGTATGGGGTGCTATCGAAGACGCCAGCTATTGCGATGATACGGACGACTGTCGTCGAATCTCCGGCAAGTGCCCGTTCGGCTGTGACCTGTACGTGAACGCCGAGGGCGCACCGAAGGTCCGTGAGCTGATCTCGCAGTGGGAGGGCGACTGCTTCGACAAGTGTAGCGGTCCTTGGCCCCCGGCCTGCATCGAAGGCCGATGCGTGGCCGACGATGGTGAGTAATCGCGTCGCCACTCTTGCGCCGCGTCCCGCTCGGAGGTCGCTGAGGGGTCGAGCCGCTCAGGGCCGCTCGACCTATCCTTCCTGCGAGGTCCTTCATGGGTAGTGGAAACGGAGTCCGCACGCGGGACACCACCACGTCCTTCAAGCCTGTCACCGACTGGATCCCCGCGACGACTCTTCACCGCGTCACCGGTTCCGTCGAGATTTCCGGTCCAACTCCCAGCTTCCTGTGCCGCCTCGCGTACCGGACCGCGGTCACCAGCCCGCAATCGAACTCCGACGGGTCGCCGCCCGAGTGGTTCGACCCCGGCGACCCGACGACCCTCGACGACGGCGAATAGCGGCCTCCGCGTCACCCCCGACCCGGCGGGTCCACCCGCCGCACGTCCAACCTCGGAAACGCACTCCGGAGCGCGATCTCCATCGGCGCCCACTGGGGTGGCCCGATCAGCGCCACCGTGGCCACGCCGAGCCCGCTGAGCACGTGCAGGATCGCGCCCAGGTCGAGCGGGTCGCCCCCCACGCGCAGGCCCACGTGCACCGGGCGACCGGCCATGTTGCGCAGGAGCCGGAGCTGGTCCACCGCGATGCGCGCCGCGTTGAGCTCGAGCGCGAGGTGGGTGAAGGGCAAGCTCTCGTCGCCCGGCTGGAGCCGGTCGGTCCAGAACCACACCGTGGGCGTGGCGCCCGCCACCGGCTCGTCCAGCTGGCCGAGGCGACGCACCACCGTCTGGTCGGGCCCGCTGCCCTCCCAGGGCTCCACCAGCACCGACGGCGGCTGGATCCCCGCGCCCCCCCGCGCCTCCCAGTAGGCGCGCCAGGCGCCCCCGCAGACGGGCCGGAAGGTGCAGCGTTTGCAGGGCGGGCCGTGGATCTTGTCGCCGGTGTTCTCGATGCCCGGGGTGGGTCGCCAGCCGCCCTGGCGCGCCTCGATGGCCTCTACCGACCAAGCGAGGTGGTCGTCCCAGCCGGCGCAGGCGGGGAGCCCGCAGTAGGGGTTGAGCACGCGGATACCGCAGCCGTCGGCCACGTCGAGGGCCTCGCGCACCTTGGGGGCGAGCAGGTCGTAGTCGGGGAGCAGCTCCGCGTCGCGCGCGGCCCGCCCGTGGGGCTGCACGGCGGAGAGGCTGATGCTCTTCACCCGGGGCAGGCGCCGGGCCACGAAGCGCACGTAGCCGGGGAGCAGGAGCTGCGTGCGCCGGGCCACCACCACGTTGAGCGTCACCTCGATGCCGGCGTCGAGGAAGGCGTCTATACCCCGCAGGCACTTGTCGAAGGCGTCCTCGAGCCCCGCGAGGGCGTCGTGGTGGACGGCCACGTGGGAGAGGAGCGACACGAAGGCCGAGGTGACGCCCGCCTCGGCGAGCTCCCGCGCGTAGTCGTCGTCCACCAGCACCGCGTTGGTCTGGACCTCCACGTTGGGCACGCCACGGGCTCGCGCCGCGCGGACCACGCGCACCAGCCGCTTGCGAAGGAGCGTGGGCTCGCCTCCGGAGATGGTGAGCGTCTGCTCGCCACTGGCCACGAAGGCCTCGAGCTCCCGCATCGTGGCTTCTTCCTGCGGCGTCGGCTCCGCGTAGTCCTCCACCGGCACGTTGCAGAAGGGGCAACGTTCGTTGCAGGCCATGGTGAGCCGCAAGAGGCCCTTGGTGCGGTGCGAAGGCTCCATGTGGGGGAGACTCTATCCGGGGGGCGACGGCGCCTCCGTCCACAGCTCGGCAATCCGCTCGACGGGCAGCCAGCGCACCTCGGTCTTTCCGACACGATCACGTGCGTCGAGCGCGAGGTTGATCACGACGAGGCGACGGGGCTCGTAGCCCTCGATGAAGCTCCGGGCGGAGCGCGAGAGCTCGGGCTCACGTAATGTGGAGGCTTTCACCTCCACGCCGAGCAGCTCGCCCTTCGTATGGAAGATGAAGTCGACCTCTGCGCCGGCCTTTGTCCGCCAGAAGTGCAGGGTGTCGCCGGGGGACAAGGGGTCGAGGTGCTTCCGGATCTCGGCGGCCACGGCCTGCTCAAGCACGGCTCCCCGGTCGGGACGCTCGTCGAACGCCTGCATGTGACCGACGACGGCGTTTCGAATGCCGCTGTCGCAGAAGTACAACTTGGGCCGGCCCGTGATCTCGGCGCGCTTGCCCGCCGCGTAGGGCGACACGGTGAAGATGATCTGTGATTCCCGGAGGATGTCGACGTAGTGGCCAACGGTGTCGCGAGACACGCCGCAAATCGAGGCCCACTCGGCGTAGTTGACCAGGCTTCCCACCTGCCCGGCGAGCAGGAGCAGGAGACGCCGGAATGCATCGAGGTTCTGCACGCGAAACAGGTCAGACGCGTCGCGGAGCACCAGCGCGTGAACGAGCTCGGCGAGCACGCCGCTTGGTGCATCGCTTGTCCAGGCGGCGGGGTAGCCGCCGGTGACGGCGAGCCGGAGGAAACGAGCCCGGGCCTCGTTCGCGCGCAACATGGGCGGCACCCCATCGAGGTCGGCGCACACCTCCGCGTGGCTGAGCGGGTGCATGAAGGCCCGCGAGGCGCGCCCGGCGAGTGACTCGCGGGTGCGTGAGGCCAGGTGGAAGGATGACGAGCCGCTCACGTAGAGCGGCCCTGTCAACCCGCCATCCACTAGACCCTTGATGAGCAGCCCGGCCTCGGGGAGCCACTGCGCCTCGTCGATGAACACCGGGGCTCCCGGACGGGCAAGCTGCCGGAGGTCGGCGAGCGCCCGGGTGGGCGACGCGAGCGCCGCACGCACCCAGAGCTCCTCGGCGTTCAGGAACACCGGTGGAACGCCGCGAGCCGCGAGATGTTCCCAGAGGAATGTTGTTTTTCCCACCTGCCGTGCCCCGGCGAGCACGTGTGCGCGCGCTTCGGTCGGCCAGCCGGCGGCCGCAGCGAGGCGCCTCGGGATGTAGTCGCGGGGCCGGCGGCGAGCGACGAACCCCGAAAAACTGCCCGGATCGAGCAACCAGGGGTTGGCGAGACGGAGCAGTTGCAGGTCGGCGTCGGTCACGTCACGCATTTAGCCCTACTCGTTGCGGATAGCCACTCCACATCCAGTAGGGTTCGTTGCATAGAGGCAGTGGCCGCGCCGCTCTTGCCCCGTCAACCCTCGGCAGGGAAGTCGAGCCGTGACTGGGGGTTACAAAGAATGTGCTCGCATCCGTGCCGCGGATGGTGCATGCTCAAGAAAGCCGCTCTTTGCCTCGCAGCTGACAGTCGCCCGAGGCAACGGTGCTTGGCCGTGCAGCGGGCGGCGCCCCACCCCTTGGAGGACGTGCATGTCGACCCCGTCGAACCCTTCCGGAATCCTGGGCATGATCGCCCAGCTCCAGGACATCGAGCGTTTCCGTGAGCAGAACTGGGAGGGGAGCTTCGCCGACTACCTCGAGATCGTCCGGCAGAAGCCCGAGGTCACGCGCAACGCCTACCAGCGGCTCTACGACCTGATCATGTCGTTCGGCACGGAAAGCTACACCGAGTATCGCAAGCCAATCGTGCGCTACAAGTTCTTCGACGACCCCTTCGAAAACGGGAAAGACGCGGTCTTCGGCATCGACGTGCACCTGATGAAGTTGCTCAACGTGCTGAAGTCGGCCGCGTTGCAGCTCGGTCCCGAGAAACGCGTGATCCTGCTCCACGGGCCCGTCGGCAGCGCCAAGTCCACGATCGTGCGCCTCTTCAAGAAGGGGCTGGAGTGGTACAGCCGCCAGAACGAGGGCGCGCTCTACACCTTCGAGTGGCGCCTGCCCGACGGGCAGGTGGTGCCCTCGCCCATGCACGAGGAGCCGTTGCGGCTGGTGCCCCCCGAGCTGCGCGCGCAGGTGGTCGAGGAGCTGAACAAGCAAGTGAAAGGCAGGGCCAAGTACCGCATCGAGGTCGATGGCGACCTCGACCCGGTGTCGCGCTACCTCTTCCGTGACGGCCTCAAGCAAGTGGGCGGCGACTGGACCCAGCTCATCGAGCGGGTGCGCGTGAAGCGCCTCCTCTTGTCGGAGCGCGACCGCGTGGGCATCGGCACCTTCCAGCCGAAGGACGAGAAGAACCAGGACAGCACGGAGCTCACCGGCGACATCAACTACCGCAAGATCGCCGAGTTCGGCAGCGACTCCGACCCGCGCGCCTTCAACTTCGACGGCGAGTTCTGCGTGGCCAACCGAGGCATCATCGAGTTCGTCGAGATGCTCAAGCTCGACGTGGCCTTCCTCTACGACCTGCTCGGCGCCTCGCAGGAGCACGTCATCAAGCCCAAGAAGTTTGCGCAGACGCACATCGACGAGATCGTGCTCGGACACACCAACGAGCCCGAGTACCGCAAGCTGCAAAGCAACGAGTTCATGGAGGCCTTGCGCGACCGCACCATCAAGATCGACGTGCCCTACATCACGCGCTGGTCGCAAGAAGCCCGCATCTACGCCCGCGACTTCTCCGCCAAGCGGGTGCACAAGCACATCGCGCCGCACACGCTGGAGATGGCGGCCATGTGGGCGGTGCTCACCCGCCTGGAAGACCCGAAGAAGCCCAACTTGACGGTGCTGCAGAAGATGAAGCTCTACGATGGGCGCACCTTGCCCGGCTTCACCGAGGACAACGTGAAGGAGCTGCGCAAGTCGGCGGTCCGCGAGGGCATGGAAGGCATCTCGCCTCGCTACGTGCAAGACAAGATCAGCAACGCCATGGTGCGCGACAGCGACGCGCCCTCGCTCAACGCCTTCATGGTGCTCAACGAGCTGGAGAGTGGGCTCAAGAACCACTCCCTCATCAACGACGAGGACAAGAAGAAGCGCTACCGCGACCTGTTGGGCCTCGTGAAGAAGGAGTACGAGGACATCGTCAAGAACGAGGTGCAGAAAGCCATCGCCGCCGACGAGACCGCGATTCAGCGACTGTGTGGAAACTACATCGACAACGTGAAGGCCTACACGCAGAAAGAGCGCGTGCGCAACCCCTTCACCGGCGCCTACGACGACCCCGACGAGCGACTGATGCGCTCGGTGGAAGAGAAGATCGACATCGCCGCCGCGCGGAAAGACGACTTCCGTCGCGAGCTGATGAACTACATCGGCGCGCTGGCCCTCGATGGCAAGCAGTTCAACTACAAGATGAACGAGCGGCTCTACCGGGCCCTGGAACTCAAGCTCTTCGAGGACCAGAAAGACACCATCAAGCTCAGTAGCCTCGTGTCACAAGTGGTCGACCCCGACACCCAGGCGAAGATCGACATCGTCAAGCAGCGCTTGATCGATCAGTACGGCTACGACGAGCATTCGGCGACGGACGTGCTCAACTTCGTGGCCAGCATCTTCGCCCGGGGTGACGCCAAGGAGAGCGGGTGATCCTCAACATCGAGAACGATCTCAACCGCTTCCGGCAGATCGTGCGCGGGAAGGTTCGCAAGGATCTCAAGCGCTACATGTCGAGCGGCGAGATGATCGGGAAACAAGGCGACAAGGTCGTCAGCATCCCGATCCCCGAGATCAACGTCCCGCGCATGCGCTACGGCAAGAACCAGACGGGCGGCGTGGGGCAGGGCGAGGGCGAGGAAGGCGACAGCGTGGACGGCGCCGGCGAGGGACAGGCGGGCGACCAGCCCGGGGAGCACCTGCTCGAGACGGAGATCAGCCTGGAGGAGCTGGCGGAGATCCTCGGCGAGGAGCTCGAACTGCCGAGGATCGAACCCAAGGGCAAGAAGAACGTCACCAGCACTCGCGACCGCTACACCGGCATCTCGCGCGTGGGCCCGCACGCCCTGCGCCACGTGCGACGCACCTACCGCGAGGCACTCAAGCGCCAGGTCGTCACCGGGAGCTACGACCCCACCAACCCGGTGCTCATCCCGATCAAGGACGACTTCCGCTTCCGCTCGTGGAACAGCAAGACCGAGCCGCAGTCTGCCGCCGCCATCGTCTACGTGATGGACGTGTCCGGTTCGATGGGCAAGGAGCAGAAGGAGATCGTCCGGTTGGAGGCCTTCTGGATCGACACCTGGCTGCGTGCCAACTACAAGCAGCTGGAAACCCGATTCGTGATCCACGATGCGGCGGCGCGCGAGGTGGATCGAGATACCTTCTTCCGCACCCGTGAGTCCGGCGGCACGCTGATCTCCAGCGCCTACAACCTCGTGCTCAAGCTGATCGAGGACAACTACCCGCCCGACGAGTGGAACATCTACGTCTTCCAGTTCAGCGACGGCGACAACTGGTCGGCCGCCGACACGCGCAACTGCCTGGAGATGCTCAAGCAGCGCATCCTGCCGAGTGTCAACCTCTTCTGTTACGGCCAGGTGGAGAGCGAGTACGGCTCGGGACAGTTCCTCAACGACCTCAAGGCCGATTTCGAGGCCAACGAGAGCGTGGTGATGTCGCGCATTCCCGACCGCGACGCCATCATGCAGTCGATCAAGGATTTTCTCGGCAAGGGGCGCTAGATGGTGGAGAGCTTCTTCAAACGACCGCCCCGGAGCTTGCCCCCGGAGCTGGAGGACGAGCGCCAGCGCATCGTGGAGGTGGCTCGTCGGCATGGGCTCGACTTCTTCGAGACCGTGTTCGAGATGTGCGACTACGACGAGATCAACATGCTCGCCGCGTATGGCGGTTTCCCCACCCGCTACCCGCACTGGCGCTGGGGCATGGAGTACCTCTCCATGCAGAAGGGCTACGAGTACGGGCTGCAGAAGATCTACGAGATGGTGATCAACACCAACCCAAGCTACGCGTATCTGCTCGACAACAACATGTTCGTCGACCAGAAGCTGGTGATGGCCCACGTGTTTGGACATGTCGACTTCTTCAAGAACAACGCGTGGTTTGGTCCGACCAATCGCAAGATGCTCGACGCGATGGCGAACCATGCGGCCCGTGTCCGCCGAATCATCGACAGCGTGGGGGAAACGGAGACCGAGGCCTTCCTCGACACCTGCCTCGCGTGTGACAATCTCGTCGACCCCTACCTTCATCACATCCGGCGCAGCCGAAAACCCGGCGACGAGCAGGAGAGTGGCGGCATCCACAAGCTGCCGGCCAAGTCCTACATGGACAGCTACATCAACCCGCCCGGCTACCTCGAAGACCAGGCCAAGAAGGCGGCGGAGGTGGCGCTCGCCGCGCAGCGGTTTCCCGAAGACCCGGTGCGCGACGTCCTGGGCTTCGTGCTGGAGCACGGGCGCCTCTCACGCTGGCAGCGCGACATCCTCGAGATCGTGCGCGACGAGGCGTACTACTTCGCGCCCCAGGCCCAGACGAAGGTCGCCAACGAGGGGTGGGCGAGTTTCTGGCATACAAAGCTGATGACTACGGAGTTGCTCACCGACTCCGAGGTGATCGACTACTGCGATCACCACTCGGGCACCGTGGCGATGCGCCCGGGACAGTTCAACCCCTACAAGATTGGCATCGAGATCTGGCGTGACATCGAGCGTCGCTGGAACCGGGGACAGTTCGGCAAGGACTGGATCGACTGCGAGGACTACCGGGCGAAGCTCGAGTGGGACACCGGCGCGATGCTCGGCAAGCAGAAGATCTTCGAGGTGCGCCGTACGCACAACGATGTGACGCTCATCGACGAGTTCTTCACCGAGGACCTCTGTCGTCGCGTGGGGCTGTTCACCTACGAGTACGACCGCAAGTCGGGCGAGTTCCTCATCGAGAGCCGCGACTTCGACGAGATCAAGAAGAAACTCTTGTTCATGCTGAGCAACCACGGCACGCCCCGGGTGTACGTGACCGACGCCAACCACGCCAACCGGGGCGAGCTGGAACTGACACACGAGCACGAGGGCACCGACATCCAACTCGAATGGGCCACCCACGCGCTCGGGTCGCTCTCGCGCCTCTGGGGACGTCCGGTGCACCTCGTCACCAAGGTGGAGGGGAAACAGGCCCTCCTCCACCACGATGGCCAGGAGTTTCGCTACGATGGGCCGAAGATCACGGGTAAGCGATGACCCTCGGCGCCGATCTCGACACCCGCCTCCGCAACGGCATCGTCAGCGCCGAGAAGGACGGGCGCGCGGTGGAGGCCGACGTCGACGACGCGGACCGTCTCGGGGTCACGCTCGGGCGACTGCGCCTGAGCACGCCGGGGGGGAGCCTGGATCGCGCGGTCGAGGTCATCCCGGTGGCCACCTCGCGTGCTCTGGGGGACAAGATCGCGCCGGTCGAGGTCGACCCTGGACTCGGCGGTGCCGTCTTCCGTACGGTGCCGAGCGAGATCCGCGACAAGGAGTTCTACGAGGTGCGCACCACGGGCTCGGAGACGACCGTGGAGCGCTTCCGCGCCGAGGAGGAGGGGCGCGTGCGCGTGCCCTTCATCCTGACCCGCAAGGCGCTGGGGCGCCTGGTCGACGACATCGTCGGCGACTAGCCGCCTAGCTTGGCCTGGAGCGCTTCGAGCGCCTTGATGTAGCGATGGGTGCGCACATCGACGGTGGGGCCGGGACGCGCGGCCCCGGCGAGCGTGTCGCGCACCAGTGCCAGGGCCTCGGCACGCTTGCCCTGGGCGTCGAGGATCGTCGCGAGCCGCTCGGCGGCGCGGAGCACCTGGTCGCCCTGCGCGAGGGCCAGCGCGGCGCG
>SXGT01032974.1_pt1 | contig 28990 bp, 29 predicted proteins | sample 3176221 | NCBI WGS metagenome assembly SXGT01 (sample SAMN11356862, study PRJNA531348) | freshwater metagenome | isolation source: freshwater sample F1-120 | place: China: Fuxian Lake, Yuxi | collected 2017-12-25 | reverse complement strand
GACACCGGCGCAGGGTTGGGTTCGTTGTCGTTGCGCGCGGCGGAACGCGCGGATCTAGCGATCGCAATCACGACGACGGACCCGAGCGCGATCACCGATGCGTATGCGCAGTGCAAGTTGCTGCACGCTCGCGGACGGCCGCTGCCGCGGTTGTTGGTCAATGGCGCGCAGAGTCGCGACGAAGCGATGCGGACCGCGGGGAAGTTCTCGGCGGTGTGCCGGAAGTTCTTGGGCGTCGAAGCGGCGTTCTTCGGGAGCTTGCGGCGGGATGCGGCGCTGGAACGCAGTGTGTTGGAGCAGCGGCCACTGGCGTTGACGGGGCATCAGGTCGGCGGCGCCACGAGTGGGGCGCTGGCTGAGCTGCGCGGGCTGTGCGCGGCGGTGTTGGCGGGGTTGCCGACGATGCAGAGGCGGGCGGCGAGGGTGGTGAGTGCGGTGCGTGGGGTGTGACCCACCCCGAATTGCTGGTGCTAGCGGTCGTGGGATCGGGAGACGTAGTTGGCCTTGGTGGGACCCTTGGAGTTCGTTGCTCGCCTCGGTGCCAAGACTCGGTGTGCTCGCGCAGATTTGCTTGTCACTCCATCATTGGCTCCTCATCGCCCCCTTCGAGATCGCGAGAGCGCGCCCCATGCTGTGCGAGTCCCTTGGATGTGTGCCTACATATGAAGGCCAACACGTAACCCTGTTGGCGACCGCAACGTCGCAGTTTCGATTCGTCTCCAGGGCCTGCAATCTCCTGCGAGCACCACACCCACCCGATGCACCGCGGAAGACGAAGTCGCACGGCATGGGGCCGCTGCATGGTCAAGAGACGCGTCGCGACCGAGCCATCGCAACATGACCAGGAGACCATGGGAGTTCCAGGATGCGTCGCCGAGATACCGCATGCCCCGCTTTGCCAAGCGGAGGACGCACGTGGCCTCAGACGAGCACCTCCGTGCCCGCTCCCTCGAACTAGAACGCGATGCTGCCAGAACTGGTGAAGACGTAGTACCTAAAGCCACCGCTCACAATCACTGACGGAGACCCAGTCGTCATTGCTGGCTCCAGAAGTGTGGCTGGATACCGAAGGATCACTACGCCTGAGCCGCCCGCGCTCCCATTGCGGCTATTAGTAGCAATGCCACCGCCGCCGCCGCCACCAGTGTTTGGAACACCATCAGGCGGAGTGCCAACACTCGACGTCCCACCTGGCGCTCCGCCTCCATTAACTGCAGCACCAAAGTGTCGTGCGCCGCCACCCGCGAACCACCCTGCAGGGGAACCCCCAGCCACTGCAAACTGTGGATACTCCAGCCCGATACCCGCTACCCCACCGCTGTCCATCGCGGAGCCTGGCGCGCCAGCACCTCCACCAGGGCCACCGCCACCGCCGCTTCCACCTATCCCGCCGCTATTGCCTTGGCCAGGGGTTCCATTTCCTGCGGCTGCATAGTTGCCCCCACCACCCCCACCTGATCCACCAGAGGCTCCTATACCCATATAGTTGTTACCGCCGCCGCCGCCAATGGCGACAAACCCAAAGGCAGACGAGTTTCCGCCGTTCCCTGCATTGCCAGCGGAGGATGTGCCGCCAGCGCCTCCACTACCCACTACGATTGCATATGTAGACCCAACAACCACAGCAAATGCAGGGGTGTAGATGAGGCCACCTGCGCCTCCACCAGAGCCATTCACTCCGGCAAAGACACCCTTCCCGCCACCACCTCCTCCACCCACAATCAATACTTCAACCTGAGAAACAGTCCGGGGCGCAATCGACACCTCCGCATCGTTGTTCGCCCAATACAGCGTGTTGGTGAAGAAGTTGAAGTCCACCGTCTGCACGTCGAACGGCAGCCCCGCGAGGAAGTTGTCCGGCGGGATCCCGACGTTGAGCAGATTGCTACCCGACGCGTCGAGCAGACCGCTTGGCTGCAGGTAGATGTTGAACAGGTCGACGCGCGACAGCCCGATCGATGTGAGGCCGGGGATCGGCACCGCGTAGGGCACCTGCTGATGCCCCGCCAGCAGATGGAAGTAGAAGTGCCCCGCCGCAGCGCCCGGATAGTCAAACCGGAACGCCGCCGTGCTCCCCACCTGCGGCGCGGTCACGACCGACATCGTGCGGCTGCACGGACTGCCGAGTTGCCACGTGTCCGCGTAGAAGCCGTTCGCGTCGCGGCCGCCCCACAGCACCGCCTGCCCCTTCTGCGCATCAAAGGCCGACGCAGCGCCGTGCCGACCTTGCGGCGACGTGCCCGCGAGCTGCGTCCACGACGTTCCATCCCACGCCCACGAGTCGCCGAAGTTGTTCGCAAACGTCGCGTCCGCGCCGCCGTGCAAGACCGCGCGGCCGCACAGCGTGTCATGCACGAGACGGGCTTCTTGACGAGCCGTCGGCGCAGTCGGCGTTGCACGCTGCGTCCACGCGAGGCCGTCGTAGGTCCATGTATCGCCAAGAGCCTGCGTGCCGTCGCCACCGCCGAACAACACGACCTGACCGCGCGTGTCGTCAAAGGTCATCGCCGGCCCGCGACGCCCGCTCGGCCCACCGGCTGCCGACTGCGCCCAATCGTTGCCGTCGAACTCCCACGTATCGCCGAGCATCGACAGCGCATTGTCCGTGCCGCCGAAGACCACCGACCGACCGCGGATCGAGTCATAGGCCATGCCGAAGTAACCGCGCGCCGAAGGCACCGTCGCCGTCACTCGCTGCTGCCACGACGCGCCGTCCCATTCCCACGTCTCGTTGACGAAGCCGGCGTTCGGCCCAAAGCCGCCGAACATCACCGCGCGCGAGCGCCTCGTGTCGAAGGCCATGCCGTGGCCCCAGCGGGCCGGCGGCGTGTTCTGCGCACTGCGCTGCACCCAGCCGAAACCGTTCCATTCCCAGAGGTCGCCGCGCGCCGACAGCGTCGCGTCGTATCCGCCGAACATCACCGCGACCCCGCGCGTGACGTCGTAGCACATCGCGTGGCTATTGCGCGCAACCGGGGCGGTCAGCGTGTTGCGCAGGGACCAACCTTGGGCGGGGAGGATCGCCGCAGTGCTGGCGACGAGGAGGATGGGGAGAACGACAACCTGCAGGGGCTGAGATCGCATTTCGGCTCGCTGTCTGAGTCTTGGGTAGACCCCAGAAGGTCTGCCCCGAGCACCTGTGACAAGAAACCAGGATCCAGGCGCTTCGCCCGTCGAGGATGCGGCAGAAAGAAATGCCGAGTTGCGAGTCCGCCAGGAAGCGAAACGAGCCCAGAGCGACGAGCAGGTCGACGACTGAGCAGAACCTGCACGAGCTGGAAGCACCGAGGCCGGCCGACCCTTCGTCCGGGCCCCTGCCGCCGCGCTCCGCCTCACCTCCGAATGCGCGCAGCGATCTCGCTCCGCGCCCGACCATCCGGCTTGGTCCCCCGCGCCCCACCCCGCGACTGAATACGCACACCGGCGCAGCGCCCGGGCACAAACACCCGCCGCCCACCGCCGCGCCATCCCCGCGACGCCATCGCGACAACGGCTCAATCCGCGCCAGCGCGTCAGCCGAAGATGCCCACCGACCAACATGCATGTCGGCTGTGGAGAACTGGGCAGGCGATGGACCGCCAAGGCCGCGGGGATTGCGTTCGCAATCACCTATCTGTGGGCATCGGCCTGCGGCGCCGACGGCATGACCTCGCTGACGCGCGGAGCGATCGCGGCGCTGTGCACGCTTTGCGTTGCATTCGTGTTGTTCCGCCCGGTCGCCGACGTGGTGCTCGATGCGATGGCGCGCGAAGAACAAAAGCGTCGTGAGCAGGCTGCCAAGGAGGGCGACGCATGAAGCCTCCCGCCTCCAGAATCCAACGCACGCAAGAAGAGCGCGACCGACTCGTCGAAAAGTATCTGCCGCTCGTCCGCTACGTGGTAGCCCGCTTGCCGGTCACGATGCCGGCGATGCTCGATCGCGACGACTTCTACGGCGTCGGCGTGATGGGACTCATGCATGCGGCATCGACCTACGACCCGACCCGCGGCGCGTCGTTCAAGACCTTTGCCTACACGGCGATCCGCGGCGCGATCCTCGACGAGATCCGCAGACACGACCCCGTGCCGCGCAACCGGCGCGACCGGCTGCGCAAGATCGAGCACACCTCGAAGGACCTCTACGCGACGCTGAACCGCGAACCGACCATGGCCGAGCTCGCCGAGGCGATGCAGTCCACCGTCGAAGAACTGGAGGCGGACTTTCAGGCCCTGCACACCGCGCGCACGCTGTCGCTCGACGACACGGGCAGCAGTTCTGGCGACGAAGATTCGACCTCGCTCGCGTCTGCGCTCGCTGACGAATCCATCGCGGACCCCGGCGAAGGAGCCTCCAATCGGGAGCGCCTCGAACTGCTGACCAAGGCGATCGCGGAGCTGCCGGACACCGAACGCCACGTCGTCGTGCTCTACTACCACGAGCGACTGTTCTTGAAGGAGATCGGCGAGGTGCTCAACGTGACCGAGTCGCGCGCGAGCCAGATCCTGACGCGAGCCACAGAGCGGCTGCGGCTCAAGATGGGTGCGGAGGCGCCGGTATGAACCCCGCTTCGCCAATCCAGCCCGTCCATGTGCTGCGCGTGCCCAACAAGCCTGGCGAGCAGAAGCGCGATCCGCGCACTGCGGAGGACTTCCGCCGCGCGCTGCAGCAGCAAAAGGACGAGCAGGGCGCGGGAGATTCGCCTGACGAGAAGGGCCAGAAAGCGCCCGCTCGCCCCTCCGCCTCCAAGCCCATGCCAAGGGGACTTCAGCCCGCGCGCCCCAACGACCGAAAAGGGGACGAGCCCGGGCTGCACCACGTCGACGTGTTCGCGTGACGGCCGCGGGCCTGACTGCAGGCCCCCATGACCGCACACGAACCCACTGATCCGCAGCCCGCGCGCGAAGCGGCGGCAAGGCCCTCGCGCGGCGTGATCCGCCGCGACGCGGTGCGCGTGGTGTCGCAACCGGCGATGGTCGACTGCAGTGGCAGCCATGCGAGCGCCATCACCGTGGTGCCGCTGATGGATGGCGATCGCGTCGCTGGACTCGAAGTCCGCTGCGGCTGCGGCGCCAGCGCCTTGATCGAATGCGTCTACGAGCCGGAGGAGAGCCGATGAACATGCTCCGCAAAGTGTCGTTGTTGCTTCCGTTCGCTGTGGCCTTCTCTGCGTGCGAGAGCTCGCCCATCGGCTACGAGCCAAGGGCCGAGGATCCACTGGATGGCTACAAGGGCACGCTGCAGCAAGCTGGCGCCAACACCGAAGTCGACTGGGGCCCCAAGCAGGAGTTCTTGCTCTCCGGTTACACGACGTTGCGCGACCAGCACGACAAGCTTCAGAAAGAGCACAAGAAGCTGCAGGACGACAACGCCAACCTCACCCTGCGTCTGTCCGGCGAAGGAGAATCGCTCACGCGCGAGCGCACCTTGCGCGCGCAAGCCGAAGCCGAAGTAACAAGCCTGCAGACCAAGCGCCGCGAACTCGAGGCGCGCATCTTGAGCATCGGCATCGAGAAGGCCAAGTTGGAGCAAGCCGCGCTGCTCGCCAAGATCGCGGACCTGCAACGTCAGCTCGAACCGGCCCAGACTCCAGCCGTCGACACGCCGGCCGCGCCGCACGGAGGCCGCCAATGACGCGCGCTGCATGGTTTGCGTCTTTGACTGCTGCGTTCGCGCTCGCGAGTTGCGTGATCGAACGCCGGCCCGAGAAGCGCGACGTCAACCACTACCTCGCCGATGCGCGCGATCTCGCAAGCGTTCGCCGCGTGATGGTGATGCCGTTTGCAGAGGAGCCCGGCGTCGTCGCCGAGTGCAGCCGCATTCGCGACGCCTACATCGCGGAACTGCAGAAGCTCCGGCGCTTCGAGCTGGTGCCGCTGCCAGAATCCGCCGCGGAGGTCGCGCAACTGCAGGCATCGCTCCGTCACGGTCGCGTCTCGACCGAGAGCATCGTCGAGCTGTGCAACCGCTATCGCGTCGACGCGGTGCTCGCAGGCTCGATCACCACCTACCGCGCCTACACGCCGCCGAGTCTCGGCATGCGCACGCAGCTCGTCTCGATTCATTCTGGCTCGGTCATTTGGGCCGTCGACGCGATCTACGACAGCAACGACCGCAGCATGCAGAGCGACTTGCGCCACTACTACAAACACGTGCAGACGCACAACGGCAACCTGCACGGCTGGGAGTTCGACACGATCTCGCCGACGCTCTTCTGCACCTACGTCGCGCATCGCTTCGTCGGCACCTGGTCCGAAGAAGCCAGCGACTGATCGTCTTCAGCGACGCCAGGCTCGCAGCGCAGACACGGCGCGCAAGGCGCCCACTGCGCACAGCGTCGCCGGGAGCCAGGTCGGGATCGTGAGCACGCCGCCCGCGGCCGAGACCGCGTCGGCCAGTTCTCGTTCTTGTTGCAGCACAGGCTCGAGGATCGCATCGGCGACGAGCGCAAGAACGCCACCGCAGACAAGCACGCTGGCCTGAATGGTCGCGACATGCGCGCGGCTGGCGCGATCGGCACGATTGGCGTCGCCGTCGGCTGCTGCCGACGCCCGCGCGCGGATCGATATGTCCAGCACGAGGCAGGCAAGCAACGCAAGGCCGAGCGAGGATGCCGCCGCTGGCAATGCGACGGTCCACAGCAGCCCGAGCTTGCCAAATTGCAGCAGCAACGCCGTCAATGGCAGCGTCCAGAAGGTGAAGCCGATCAAGACGCCGCACAGCGCGCCGGTCGGCAGACGATCGTGAAGCGTGTGTGGTGCCATGGCTCGAATGCGTCGCGCCTGTGCGTCACATGCGCCGAGCGGCGCCAAGTGTGCGAAAGTAGAGATACGCCACCAGCAACACTGTGGCGGCAAATGCTGCCCACGCGCCAAACGCCGAGTGCCCGCTCGGAATCACAGCCGGCGCGGCTACGAGAACTGCCGCGATGCCGACGCTCGTGATCGCTTCGCCGGTGATGAGTCCCGACGCCAGCAGCATGCCCGAGTTTTCGAGCTGCACGTGCTCATGCTCGGTCTTGGGGGCGAACTTGCGCTTCACGAGCCACGACAGGATGCCACCGACGAAGATCAGCACCGACAAACCAAAGGGCAGGTAGATGCCGACAGCGACGCCGAGGATCGGGGTGCGGAAGGAGGCCTTGCGGCGCTCGAGCCAGGTGTCGAACGCGATGATCACGACCGCGAGCGCGCACCCGAACAGGATGAAGTTCCAGTTGATGCCAGCGCCGAAGATCCCGGTCGACAGTTCTTTCATCAGCGAAGCCTGCGGCGCGGACAGTGGCTCGGTCCCTTCGCGCACCTTGCGGCCGATGCCCTCGGCATTGTCGAGCAGGCCGAGCACCAGCGGGATCACCGCGGCCGACGCGATCGTGCCGATCACGAGGCAGAGTTGCTGCGTCCACCCCGTGGCGCCGACGATGTGGCCGCACTTGAGGTCCTGCAGGTTGTCGCCAGCGATGCACGCGCCGGTGCAGATGAAGGCGGCGAGGTAGATCACCGCCGCCGGGCCGACCTTGGCCGCGACGCTGTCGCTGCCCATCAACTGCAGGAGGATCAGGGACGACACGACCACCGTCGCCATCGTCACACCGGACACCGGGTTGTTGGAGCTGCCGACGAGTCCCGCCATGTAGCCCGCGACCGATGCAAACAAGAATCCGAAGCCGAGCATCAGCACGGTGAGCACGACGCAGATCAGCGTCTTGCTCTCGTACTCACCGAGCGCCGTCCAGAAGGCGAAGAACATCGGCACCGTCATCAACGCTGCGGCGAAGGCCAAGAAGTGGATCGGCGTGTCGAGTTCGGTGCGCGGCGCGCCTTCCCCCTTGCCGCTTCTTTGCGCCCGGAACGCGGCGAGGCTCGCGCGCACTCCGTTCTTGATCGGGCCAAGCAGACGGAGAAGCGACCAGACGCCGCCGACCAGCATGCAACCGATGCCGATGCGACGGCACTCCTTCCACGACGCAGTGGCGAGGTCGCCCCACTGTTCGGGCGGGATCGCGTTCCACTGCGTGCCAGAGGCCACGCCGGCGGTCGCCATCAACCGTTCTTCATTGAGGAGCCAGTTGATCGGGACGCCGAGGATCGTGCCGATCACGGCTCCCGACATCATCAGCGTGCCGATGTTGGGGCCGACGATGAAGCCGATGCCAAGCAGACTCGGTTGCAAGGTCGCATCCGCCGTGAACAGCCACTTGCCGCCGAGCAGCGACTTGGTGGTGGCGACCTCGGCCGCGATCCACTTGAAGCCACCCTCGAACACGCGGAACAAGGCCCCGAGCGCGCTGGCTTCGAGCAGCAACCGGAACCCAAACCCACTCGTCGCGCCTTGGGTCTGCTTCTCCGTCGTCGTTGCGTCCTCGCCGCGCGCGACGCCGCCGGTCTTGAGCACTTGCGCGGTTGCAAGGCCCTCAGGGAACGTCAGCCCGGCATCCACGATCAACGTGCGACGCAGCGGCGTCGTGAAGACGACGCCCATGATCCCGCCGACGCAGACCATCAAGAAGATCGGCCAGTAGTCATAGCCCGACCATGCGCCCATCATCACGAGCGCGGGCACCGTGAAGATCACGCCCGACACCGTCGACGCGCCGGCCGAAGCGATGGTTTGTACCTGGTTGTTCTCGAGGATGTTGCTGCGGCGGAACGCGCGCAGCACGCCGAGAGCAATCGCCGATGCGGGGATCGATGCGGCGACTGTCATGCCGACGCGCAAGCCGAGGTAGGCGTTGGCCGCTGCCATCAACATTGCCAGCAGGGCGCCGAGCACGACGCCCTTGACGGTGATCTCGGGCAACCAGCGCTCCGGACCGACGACGGGACGATGCGACGTTGGGGTGCTCATGCAAGCGACAGAGGTTCGGCCCATGCGCGCGAGGTGTCCAGCACGGCGATTGTGGAATGCGCCTTTCAGTCAACCATGCTGCCAGGACTTGTCGCCGACTTGGCTCCACGGGTAGCTTCCCGCCCCGATGCAGCCCTTCTGCAACTCTCACTGAATCGAAGCGCGGCCCGGCGTGACCGGGCCTCTGCGCCTCGCCCAGCACGCACGCGGTTGATGAGAGCCGCGTGGCGCCGCGGCGGGCGCCATGCGAGGACACCATGACTCTGGACATCACGAACGCCGTCGAGACCCGAGCCATGACGGCGCGCGAGCATGCCGCTGCCGTCGACCAGCTCGGCGCCTTCCCCACCGCGACCATCGAGGCCGCACGCAAGCTGGGGATGCTCGGATTGCTGAGTCACAAAGAAGTCGGCGGCAAGGGCGGAACACTGCGCGATGCGGCAACCCTCATCGAACGCGTCGCCCGCGAGTGCGGCAGTTCGGCGATGGTGCTGACGATGCACTTCTCCGGCACGGCGGTGATCGAAGCGCACGGGGACGCGACGACGCGCCGCGAAGTAGCCGCAGGCAAACACCTCTCGACGCTCGCGTTCAGTGAGGCGGGATCGCGCTCGCACTTCTGGGCGCCAGTCAGCACGGCCAAGGCCGATGGTTCGAGCATCGTGCTCGACGCGGAGAAGAGTTGGGTCACCTCTGCGAGCCACGCGACTGCCTACGTGTGGTCGAGCAAGCCGCTCGTCGGCAGCGAAGCGAGCACGCTCTGGCTCGTGCCCAACAAGACGCCGGGGCTCAAGGTGTCGGGGCCATTCGACGGCCTCGGCCTGCGCGGCAATGACTCCGCGCCCGTGCACGCCGAGCGCGTGCGCATTCCCGCGCACCACCGCCTCGGCGATGACGGCGCCGGCCTTGGCATCATGATGAGAACCGTCCTGCCGACGTTTTCGACCTTGATCGCCGCCTGCGCACTCGGCCTCGCTGAAGCTCTCGTGCTCAAGACCGCCGAGCACGCCACAGGGCAGAGATATGCCCATCTCCCGACCGCCAATGCGCTCGCCGACTTGCCGACCGTTCGCGCCTACGTCGCTCGAATGCGTCTGCAAGTCGACATGGCCAAGGCGCTGTGGAGCGACACCATCACTGCGATCGAGAACGGCCGCGCTGACGCTGGCCTGCGCGTTCTCGAAGTGAAAGCCGCGGCGGCCGACACCGCGGCCCAGGTCGCGGACACCGCGATGCGCGTGTGCGGCGGCATGGCGTTCCGCAAGGACGTCGGCGTCGAGCGCAGTTTCCGCGACGCACGCGCCTCGCTCGTGATGGCGCCGACCAGCGACCAGCTCTACGACTTCCTCGGCAAAGCCGTCTGCGGCATGCCGCTGTTCGGCTGAGTTCGCAAGACCCGCAACGCGCCTCGCACCAGCAGACTCGCCATGACCGACACCCTGATCCTCGGAGCCGTCGCTTACGACGCCAAGGTCGTCACCATCTGGGATGGATTCCAGAAGTGGTTGGCGCAGCGCGGCCTCGCGTTCGACTACGTCCTCTACTCCAACTACGAGCGGCAGGTCGAGCAGCACTTCGCCGGCGCGTTTCATGTCGCCTGGAACTCGCCGCTCGCGTGGTTGCAGGCGCAACGCATCGCTGCGCGACAGGGCCGCGTCGCGCGAGCAGTGGCCATGCGCGACACCGACATGGACCTCACGTCGCTCGTCATCGTGCGCGAAGAATCGCCGCTGCGCACGATCGAGGACCTGCGCGGCAAGACGCTCGGCGTCGGCGCGATGGACTCGCCGCAGGCGACGATGATCCCATTGCAGCACTTCGCCGCGCATGGCCTCGTCGCCGAGCGCGACTTCGCGGTGCGGCGCTTCGACGTGCTCGTGGGCAAGCACGGCGACCACGTCGGCGGCGAGCGCGACGCGGCGAAGGCGCTGATGCGCGGCGAAGTCGATGCAACTTGCATGATCGACGGCAACCACCTCGTGTTCACCGGCGAAGGGACGCTGCCGCGCGGACGCACGCGCGTGCTGACGCAGACCGGACGCTATGACCACTGCAACTTCACCGTGCTTGACGGCGCGCCAGACCGACTGGTGACGCGCTTCGTCGAGTTACTGCTGTCGATGCGCTACGACGATCCGGTCGCGCGACCGCTGCTCGACCTCGAAGGCCTCAAGCAGTGGAGAGTTGGTCGCACCAGCGGCTACGCGCAACTCGACGCCGGCTGCGCGCGGTTTGGGTGGATCGACGACTTCGTCAACGCTGTCGCGGCGCGATGACTCGAGTGCAGATCGACCTGGCGGACCTCGCGCTCGACCGCGGCGCGACCGTGCTGTTGCGCGCTCGACTCGCGACCTGCGCCCCGGGATCGGAGGTCAGCGTGCACGGCGTTGCGCCCGCGCTCGCCGCCCATCTCGCCGCATGGTGTCGCAAGGAAGGCCACGGCTTTGCACCCGCCGCAGACGCCGGCGCGCCATCGAAGGTCGTCGGTCTGCTGCGCGTGGGACAGGCGCATGCTGCGCGCTGGCACGATGCCGAGCGCGCTGGCGGAGCCGCCGGCAATGGAGTCGTGAGCAAGCCCAAGCCGACCTGGGGCCTCGCGGCACGGGGCGCGATCGTCGAAGCGGGCGCGCCCTCGTTTTCATTTGCGCTCGACGATCAAGACGAAGTCTGGAGCGACAACGTCGGCCAGATCTATCGCGCCGCCGCGGCCTCGCAGTGGGACCCCGAGACCGCGATCCCCTGGAACGCGCCGCGAACGCATCCAGCCTTCGTCGAGGACGCGCTCGTTCAGGTCCTGACCTATCTCATCGAGAACGAGACCGCGGCGCTGCTCGTGCCGGCTCGGTTCTGCGCGCAGGTGCACCCGCACTTCCGCGAGGTGATGCAGGTGCTCGCGATCCAGGCGGCGGACGAGGCGCGTCACATCGAAGCGATCACCCGCCGCGCGCTGCTGGCGCGCGATTGCCTCGGCTCGTCCACGGTCGGCGGCCAGGCGTCACTGCAAACGCTGGTCGAGGAACCCGACTTCGTAATGGCGAGCTTCCTGCTGAGCGTGCTCGGCGAAGGCAGCTTCTTGAGCCTGCTGGCGTTCTTGCAGACGCACGCCCCCGATGACTGCACGCGCGAGATCATGCGACTCATCGCGATCGACGAAGCCCGCCACGTTGCATTCGGCGTCGCACACCTGCAGCGTCACGCGCAACGCGACGCCACGTTGACGTCGCGCCTTCGCGCCGCCATCGAGCGTCGCCATGCAGCGCTGCGTCACACCGCGGGATTGAATGCAGAGGTGTTCGACGCGCTCGTCTTGCTCGCAGCGGGATCGCTCGAGCCCACGGCAATCGAGCGCGGCCACGCAGCCGTCGAAGAACTGCAGCGCCAGATGGACTCAGGCCGCCAATCGCGACTCAAGAAGCTCGGGTTCCCCGAGCACGACGCGCAGCAACTGAGTTCGCTGCACACGCGCAACTTCATGTGAGTCGCGCACAGCCGCTACTGCGGCTCAGAACGTCTGAAACTCCGCCGCGAGCATGCGCGACGCGGTGTCACGAAGCACGACCTCGGAGTCGAGGTCGCCGCTGATCAGCTTCTCGACTGCTCGCGCCACAACCGTGACACGGTCATCGCCTTTGCCGCGCGCGGCTTCGACGCTTGCATCGAAGGCGGCCTTCGCTTCGCGGCCGCCCGAGCTGATCGCCGCAGAATCTCCAGTCGTGGCGCTCGTAGCGCTGCGGTCGCGCTTGCCGTCGGCGCGAAGAGGGCGATCCCCACCGCGCTCGACACCACCATTGTTGCTCACGTTCCGGATGTTCATCGCAGCCTCCAGGCAGCGGTCTTCTGGTCCTACTCTCGAACTATCGGAAGAACTTCGCGCCGCTTTAGAGCCGGTGCGAAAGAAAAAGCCCGACGCCATCGGGCGCGCCGCGCCACCGATGCAGCGTACGGATCGCCCCGCAGCATCGAGCATTCGGCAATCTCTCCGTGGCGAACCGCCCTTCGTCGGCAGCACCTGCCGAGCGGCCAAAGATGCCGAGCCGAATCGGCAGGAACTGCCGCAAGTTCTGCAACTGCAGCGACCGAAGAAGGAACCTGCCCCGTGACACGGGGGCTTCCGCGTCGACGTTGCTGTCGGCACGGAGTGTGCAAAGGATCTCCTGGAGGAAAAGGCAAAGTGGTCGTCACCCAGTTCGGCAGAGTCGAGTTCGATCCGCTTCGCGTGCCCATGGCCGCGAGCGACAAGAGCGAAGCAGGCGCTTCGTTCGCAGATCGACTCGATCGCCTCGCGCGGAACGACGCCGATGCCCAGGCGGCAGAAGTCGACGCGCTGCGCGAAGACGTAGCCGACAACGACGAGCCCGAAGCTCCCGTCGCGATGGACGATCGCGACGAAATCGCACAGGACCAAGGCGAAGCGGCGCAGCACGAAGAGCGCGACTCGGCCGACTGCTTCACACCAGAAGATCACGCGGCCCCATTCGCCGCGAACAACGAACCACCCGCGAGGGCGGCGGCGGCGCGGCACGAAGGTGCAGGCAAAGGATCCGACGTCGCACTGCAAGCGTCTCCCCAAAGGGATGCCGCCGCGTCCGGCCTGTCCGCCCCAACGGCGGTCGGCGCGACGGCAACTATCACCGCCGGATCCGTGACCGGCGCCACGATGGGCGACGCGATCGACGGCGTGACTGCGAGCCAGAAGAGCGGCAGCGGCACGCGCGCGGCACTCGAGCGTCTGCACGCCGAGATGCCGCAGTTGGCGCAGCGCACAGTCGCTGGCGAGAGCAAGTCGCTCGGCTACCGCACTCTCAACGCACATGCGGCGCAGCTCAACGAGCAGGCCCGCGACTCGGTGTTCAAGCAGATCCTGTTCAAGCTGGGCAAGGACGGCGGCGAAATGCGCATGCGCCTCGAGCCGCCGGAACTCGGCGAGCTCGACCTGCGCATGACGATCGAAAGCGGCAACACGCTGCGGTTGTCGATCGGCACGGAGCGCGCGGACCTGCGCGACCTGCTGCTCTCCGGGCTCGATCAGCTGAAGAAGGAACTCGAACAAAGCGGCCTGACCGTCGCGCACGCAGAAGTGCACACGCGCCAGGGCGACAAGGGCAACGGCGAAGCGTTCGCCGGCTCGGGACAAACCAATGCGCAGAGTGAGACGGAGGGCGATGCGCCTTTGCTGACTCCTGCGCGCGCGGGCTGGATCACGGCCCAAGGCCTCGATTTCTGGGTGTGAGGACAAACGACATGACGACGACCAGCGGAATCACCGGCGCCAGTTCGCAGAACTCGGTGCTCTCCAACCGAGGCGGCAGCTTCGGCGACAATCCCTTCCTGCTCTTGCTGACCGAGCAGCTCAAGAACCAGACGCCGCTGGAGCCCGTCGACAACGCGAGCTTCATGAACCAGATGGCGAGCTACTCGTCGATGCAGCAGCAGCAAGACCTCAACAAGAACATGCTGGCGCTGCTCGACTACCAGGGCTTGCTCGCGCGCATGCAGGGTCTCAGCCAGGGCAGCGCGCTGCTCGGCAAGGAAGTCGCCTACACCGACGCGCAAGGCGCGGACACGAAGGGCATCGTCGAGTCGGTCTACGTGGCCGAGGACGGCGAAGTGAAGCTCAAGCTCGCGGACGGTCCCGAAGTGTCGCTGCGCGACATCCACTCGATTTCCACGGCGCAGCCGCAGGCCTGATCCACACCACAGGACGGAGTCACCATGGTCAGCACTTCACTGTTCACGGGGTTGTCAGGCTTGCGCCTGCATCAGAACTACCTCGACGTCATCGGCAACAACCTCGCCAACGTCAGCACCGCCGGCTTCCGCGGCGCGCGGCCGACCTTCAGCGACCTGCTGAGCAGCACGCTGCGCACGGCGACTTCGCCCAACGGCAACTTGGGCGGCCTCAACCCGGTGCAGATCGGCAACGGCGCGGTGATGACGAACATCGACATCGACAACGCGCAGGGCACGTTTCAGGACACCGGTCGCCCGCTCGACGTCGCGCTCCAGGGCCGCGGCTTCTTCACGCTGACTGACGGCCTGCAGCGCTTCTACACCCGCGTCGGCACCTTCGGCGTCGACAACGACCGCGCGCTCGTCGATCTGCGCAGCGGCATGCGCGTGATGAATGCGAACGGCGGCACGATCAACGTGCCGGTGTCCGACACCCTGCCCGCTCGCGCAACCACCAGTGTCAGCTTCCAGGGCAACCTGCCGGCGCGCGTCTCTGGGCCATTCGAAGAGATCGTCACCTCTGGCGCCGCGTTGCTGCAGGGCTCGGCCGCGCAGAAGTTGGCGACCGGCACGGCGGGCACTGGCAACCAGTTCGACCTGTCCGCCTTCGTCGGCAAGAGCATCCTCGTCGCCGTGAACGGCGGCGCGCAGCAGTCGATCACCATCGACGCGGCTCGCTTTGGCGCCGGCCCCGTCAACGCCTCGGTCGTGGCTTCGGCGTTCAGCCTCGCCGGCCTCGACGTGACTGCCGACGACACCGCCGGCACCATCAACTTCGAGACGATCCAGCTCGGCGATTCCGCCACGCTGAAGTTCGACAACGGCGCCGGCTCGGCGGGCCTGCTCACTGCGCTCGGCCTCGATGCGCAACTCGAGTCCGGCACCGAGTCCACCGCCACGTCGACGACGGACCTCGCCTCACTGACCGCGCGTCGCACGCCGTATCAGCCTGGCGACCAGATCGTGATCTCCGGCACCAACCCGGATCAGACGTCCTTCTCCGACACCTTCGTCTACGGCGCCGGCAACGACGGAACGACGCTGCAGGACCTGCTCAACTTCATCAACAACACGGTCGACTCGTCGCAGTCGCAGGCAACGCTGCTCGCGGACGGCAAGATCCAGCTCGCGGCAAGCAGCAAGGGCGAAGCCGAGCTGTCGTTGTCGATCGGCGACGCGGCGGGCAACTCGGGTCAGAGCAACTGGTCCAACTTCGTCGTCACGCAAGCTGGAACAGGCCCGGACACCGCGACGACCTCGATCGAAGTCATCGACTCGCAGGGCCTCGCGCACACCGTCACGATGACCTACACGCGCAGCGCGACGGACTCGAAGGTCTGGGACATGGTCGCGTCGATGGAGCCTTCCGAGGGCACCGTCACGCAGCCGACGATCGGACAGATCCGCTTCAACGACGATGGTTCGTTCAACGTCGTCGGCGGCGGCACCAACACGCTGCAGTTCGCCTTCACCGGCATCACCGCCGCGCAGTCGATCAACGTCAATCTCGGTTCGTCGGGCCAGTTCGACGGCATCGCGATGCTCGGCAATGAGGCCACCGTCGCAGCGACGGACCAGGACGGCTACGAGTCGGGCACGCTGCTCAACGTCGCGTTCGACACCAACGGCGCGCTGTCCGGCTTCTACACCAACGGCCAAACACGCACGCTCGACACGTTGCGCGTGACGATGTTTGCCAACGAAGGCGGCCTGACGCGCGTCGGCGACACGATGTTCGTCGAGTCGCCCAACTCAGACGATCCGATCTTCACCACCGCCAACGTCGCCGGCGCCGGCACGGTGCGCCCCGGCTCGCTGGAGAACAGCAACGTCGACATCGCTCGCGAGTTCGTGAACCTCATCGAGGCGCAGCGCGGCTTTCAGGCCAGCTCGCGCGTCATCACGACCGCCGACGAGATCCTCTCCGAGCTCATCAACATCGTGAGGTAACGATGACCAACTACGCGCAACTCTCGCTCGTGCGCGGCATGAGCTTCTTGGCCGAGTCGCAGTCGGCGATCGCGAACAACATCGCGAACGTCGACACGGCGAACTACAAGCGGCGCGCACCCGTCGCTGCCGATTCACAGCGGCAGTTCGACCGCGTGCTGGGCGCCTACATGCCCACGGTCCAGTACACGGAGCGCACCGATTACACGCAGGGCACGATGCGCGAAACGGGCAATCCGATGGAGTTCGCGCTCGCACAAGGCACGTGGGCGCGAGTGCAAGACGACGCCGGCAAGACTTACCTGACGCGCGACGGCCGCATGCAGGTCGACAAGCAAGGCCGGCTCACCACCGACGACGGGATGCGTTACCTCGACCAGGGCGGCAACCCCATCGTCGTCGGCAGCGGCGAGTCCGCGCCGTCGCAGATCTCGATCTCCTCCAACGGCCAGGTATCGGATCCGAACACCGGCCAGGTATGGGGACCGATCGGCGTGTTTCGCCTCAACGACCCTCAGTCGCTGCGCCCCGCCGGCGCAGGCAAGTTCGAGGACCAATCCCGCCAGCAGCTCCAGCTCGTCGCCGACGGCGTGCAGCAGGGCTTTCAGGAGGGCAGCAACGTCGACTCGCTGCAGGAACTCGTCCAAATGATCATCGTGCAACGCAGCTTCTCGGCCACGCAGAAGGCGCTGTCCAGCGTCGGCCGCATGCAGGACCAACTCGTAGCGAACATCAGCAGGTAATCACCATGCTCAAGAGCCTCTACACCACCGCAACGGGCATGAAGGCCCAGCAAACCAACGTGGACATGATCGCGAACAACATCGCGAACGTGAACACGGCTGGCTTCAAGAAGTCGCAGGCCGCGTTCGAGGACCTGCTCTACGTCACGCCGCAGGCCCCCGGTCTCGCGCGCGGCACCGACAATGTCGCAGTCCCGACGGGCACGCAGCTCGGATCAGGAACTCGACTGTCGAGCACGACGAAGATCTACAGCGCCGGCATGCTCGAGCCGACGGACCGTCAGCTCGACATGGCGATCGACGGCGAGGGATTTTTCAGCGTGCGCCTTCCCGATGGCGGCACCGGCTACACCCGCGACGGATCGTTCCAGATCAATGCAGAGGGCAAGCTCGTCACGTCGCAAGGCCACATCCTGTTGCCCGACGTCACGGTGCCAAACGACACGCAGGGCATCTCGATCGACGCATCAGGCCGCGTGATGGTCACGACGTCGGGCAGTCCTGACACCGCCTCGCAGGTCGGCCAGCTCACGCTGTCGCGTTTCATCAACCCGTCGGGCTTGCTCGCGATCGGCGGCAACGTCGCGCGTCAGACCGAGGCATCGGGCGCGCCGCAGACGTCGACGCCTGGATTGACCGGCCTCGGCCAACTGCGCCAAGGCTTCTTGGAACGCAGCAACGTGCAGATCGTCAACGAACTCGTGAACCTGATCGTCGCGCAGCGCGCCTACGAGGTGAACAGCCGCGCGATCCAGGCAAGCGACCAGATGCTGTCGACGGCGACCAACATCGTCCGCTGACAAGTCGGGCGGACGCGGCCCCCGCCGCGCTCGCGCACAGCTAGAGACCAACAGGGAATCGAGGGAGACAAAGACCATGTTCGCATTCGCAACCGCCGCGCTGCTCATCGCGTTCGCGCAGGATCCCGCCCCAAGGGACGAAGCGCGCACAGCTCCGGCGTTCGAGATCGACTTGCGCGCCAATGCGCTCGTTCGCGGCCTCGACATCACGCTCGCCGACCTTGCCGAGGTGAAGCCCGAGGGCCAGGACGCTTCCACGATCGGCGCCCTCAAGCTCGGTGTCGCGCCCATGCCAGGCGTCGTGCGCCAGATCACGCGCAACGACTTCCTGCAGGCGCTGGTCGCCAACGGTTACTCGCCCGCAGCGTTCAAGATCCGGGGCGCGATCGAATCGACGGTGCAGTCGATGATCGTCTCGATCGGCCAAAACGAGTTCGTCAACGCTGCGACCATCGCGCTGCAAGCCGTGTTGCTGCAAGAAGGCGGCGATGTCGAATACGAACTGGCGGCGCCGCTGCGCGCACTGCAAGTGCAACCGGGCCGCATCAGTCAAGAACTCCGCGCGCGCGTGCGCGGCGGCGCAACCAGCCCCGCCTCGGTCGTCGTCGACGTCGAGGTCCTCGTCGATGGCGTCGCTGCCAGGTCCGTCGCGGTGCAATGGAAGCTCTCGCGCTTTCACCAGGTGCTGAAGACGACCCAAGCGATCGCCGCTGGATTGCCGATCGGCCCGGAGAACTGCTTGCTGTCGCGCGAACGGGTCACGCAGACGCAGGGTCTCTACATCACGACGCTCGAACAGGTGCTCGGCACGATCGCCAAGCGCAATCTCCAACCGGCGCAGCTGCTGATGCTGACCGACGTCGGGCAGCCGGCGCTGATCCACCGCGGCGACATCGTCACCGTCGTGCTGACGAAGGGCCGAGTGAAGATCGAGACGCGCGGCATCGCCAACAACGACGCCGGCCGCGGCGAGTCCGTCACCGTCACCAGTGCGTCGACGCGCGCACAACTGACCGGAGTCGCCGAAGCGAGCGGCACGGTCGTCGTCCGCAACTGAACAGGAAAAGCCCCATGCACCTTTCCAGCATCCAGCTTCACCTCGCGGTAGTCGCGCTGTGCCTTGCAGCGCCGCTCGCGGCACAGAACCCATACGTCCGCGCCGGCGCCAAGATCGGCGCGGTCGCCGACCAGCGCGCCCGCGCAATCGGCGACGTGCTGACGATCCAGATCCAAGAGCAGCACAGCGTCCGCAACGAGGACAAGACGGAGCGAAGGCAGGACAGCTCGCTGTCAGCGCGCCTCGAGGCCTACACGCTGAGCAGCGGCGCGTTCACCGACGGCACGCTGCCCAGCGTCAGCGTCACGAAGGAGCAGGACTTCAACGGCCAATCGAAGCAGAACTCGGGCTCCGACGTGCGCGCCTCGATCGCCGTGATGGTCGTCGACGTGCAGCCAAACGGAAACCTCGTCGTGGCCGGGCAACGCAACGTCACCGTCAACGACGAGCAGAAGACACTGCGGATCAGCGGCATTGTTCGCGCGCTCGACGTCACCGTCGGCAACACCGTCGGCAGCCAACAAGTCGCCGACGCCCGCATCGCGATCACCGGCGAAGGCGCGAGCACGCGGCAGGTGACCAAGGGCCCGATCGGGCAGTTGTTCGACACGCTGATCTGGGCGGCCTGGCCGTTCTGAGGACCACGCGACCATGCGCATTCTCATCATCCTGACCGCCGCCTTCCTGGCGCTCGCGTCCGCGAGCGCGCAGGTCCCGGTCGTGCCATTTCCGATCGGCGTGCCAGTCGCCACGGAGCCGACGCCACAACCGCAGCCCGCGCCGATGCCGCTGGTCACTTCGTCGCCGTCGCCGACGTCGAGCACAACCGACCCCGTCATTGCCGACGGTCCAGTCATGCCGCGCATCCGCGACATCACCCGTCTGCACAACAGCATGCCGCACCTGCTGGTGGGCATCGGCATCGTCACTGGCCTGCAGGGCACCGGCTCAAGCGACCGCGGCACGCGGCAGGCGCTGCTGAACTTGATCCGCGACCAGAACCTCAACTTCACGATCGCTGACGTCACCGGCGGCAACGTCGCGCTCGTCTCGCTGACTTGTTCGCTGCCGGCCTTCGCCAAGGCGGGCCAGCCGATCGACGTGAAGTGCCAGGTGGTCGGCGATGCCACTTCGTTGCGAAACGGTCAGCTCGTGCGCGCCGAGTTGCGCGGCGTCGATGGCCTCACACATGTCGTCGCTCAGGGTGCGTTGACGGTTGGCGGCTTCACGGCACAGGGAAGCGCCGCGAGCGTGCAGAAGAACTTCAGCACGACCGGCTGGATCAACAACGGCGGCATCGTCATCCGCGACGTCAAGTCGTCCTACTTCTCCGAAGCTGGTGACCTCGAGCTGCAAGTCGCCAATCCGAGCACGAGCAACGCCATGTCGATCGCGCGCGGCATCAGCGCCACGCTCGTTGACATGGACGTCCAGGTCAGCGCGGTCGATCCGACCCTGGTTCGCATCCGAATGCCGCAGAAGGCCCGCACCAACGACACCGCAATGGCAATCATCGAGCGCATCGGTGACGTGCGCGTCGTGGTCGAGAACCTCGCCAAGATCGTCGTCGACCAGTCGACGGGGACCGTGCTCGCCGGCGAAGGCGTGCTGATCAGTCCATGCGTCGTCGGCCTCACCGACCTGACGATCTCGATCGTCGATGAGCAACAAGTGTCGCAACCCGGTCCGCTGTCGACCGGCACGACGGACCGTGTGTCCCGCACGCGCATCCAGGTCGACACGCAGAGCACCGATCTCAAGCCCGTCGCCGGCGGAGCGACCGTGGCCGAGCTGCTGCAAAACCTGCGCGCACTCGGCCTGACGCCGCAGCAGTTGGTGTCCGTGTTTCAGGCGCTCGACGACGGCGGCTATCTGCACGCGCAGCTGGAGGTGCGGTGATGGACGCGCTCGGCAAGCTCGCCACGGCCTCGCTGAAGCCGCAAGGCGAAGAAGCGACCTCGCGCAAGAAGGCGCTCGATACGGCGCAGCAGTTTGAGCAAGTGCTCGTGCGCCAGCTCGTCGGTTCGCTGCGCGCAACCTCGAAGCTCGGCGGCGAGGAAGGCGGCATGTTCGGGTCAGAGCCAGGATCCGACACCTACGCCGATTGGTTTGACGAACACGTCGCCAAGGACATCTCCGAGCACGGCCGCATCGGCGTAGCCGAAGCGCTGGTCGAGGAGTTTGAGCGCATGAAGCGCGCCAAGAAGCCAGGGGACAAGTCGCTCGACGAGGTCGACGCGACGCAACTGCACAAGCAACCGCTGCCGCCGCGCATGCAAGGAGCACTCGATGGGCTTCGCTGAAATCGCCGCACGCCTCACGGCGTCGCTCGACAAGTCCTCGGCGCTGCTGGCCGAGATGGCAGCAGGGCTGCGTTCTCGCCGTTCGCATTGGATCTCGTCGCGGCCAAGCACGTTGGCGGAGCCTTCCGTGTCGCTGGGCGAGTTGGGCCAGCGCCTCGAAGTCGAACAGCAGGCGCAGCAAGCGCTTTCCTCCGAGGCGGCTTCGTTGTTCCCGGCGTTGACCAGCGCTGCGGGTTCGCGGCGCGTTCGCGTGAAAGAACTCTGCGCGCAGCTCCCCGCCCCCGCTGCGTCGCGATTGCGCAGGGCATCCGACAAGGCCACTGCGGCAGGCAAGGCCGTTCGCCGCGAACTCGCTCTCGGCGAACGCCTCCTGCGGTTTTCGCAGACAGCGCACGAGAACCTCATCGAAAACGTGAGCCTCGCCGCCGCGCAGCAGCGCGACGACGTCGGCTCTTACGACCGCAACGCACGACGCCTCCAGGCGGCGCTGCCGCGCACCGGATCCGCGCCTGGAAGCCTCGTGGACGGAAGGATCTGAGGAGAACGCAACCATGAGCTTTGGATTTGGACTCGGAGCTGGCTTGCGCGCGCTGACCGCTGCGCGACTCGGCATGCAGACCGCGGGCAACAACGTCGCGAACGCGAACACGCCTGGCTACTCGCGCCAGCGAGTCGAACTCTCGGCCGCGATGCCAATGACCGTCGGTCGCGGCATGCAGATCGGCATGGGCGTCGACGTCTCGACGATCACCCGGATGATCGACGACGGCCTCGAACGCCGCTTGCGCATGCAGACCGGCCTGGTCGCAGGCGCGCAGGTCGACTACGAGCGCATGTCGGAGCTGGAGAGCCTGATGAGCGAGCCGGACGGCGGCCTCAGCTCCGGACTCACGGACTTCTTCGGCGCGCTCGGCCGGTTGCAGACCGACCCGGGCGAGCGCTCGTTGCGCGGCGGCGTCGTGCAATCGGGCAGCATGCTCGCGCAAAACTTCAATCTGCTGTCGCGCCGGATCGGCGAGCTGGGCGGCAGCACCTTCAACGAAGTGCGCGGCCTCGTCTCCAAGTCCAACCAACTCGCATCGAGCGTCGCCGAACTCAATGCGCAGATCATCGCCGCCGAAGCCAACGGCACGCCGGCGAACGACCTGCGCGACGCGCGAGCGCAGCAGATCAGCCAGTTGAGCGAACTGATCGACGTGAATGCAATCGAGCGCGGCACTGGCTCGCTCGACATCCTCGTCGGCGGTCGCCTGCTCGTCTCCGGCGCGCGCGCTTCGTCGCTCGCAGTCGGCAAGACAGCGGGCGGCACGACGCAGGTGCTCGTCAACGGCACGACGACACGCGTTGAACCGCGCGAAGGCCGCATCGCGGCGCTGCTGCGCACCGAGCAGCAGGGCCTGCCGGGCTACCAGTCGCGCGTCGACCAACTCGCGCGCAGCTTGATCCTCGAGACCAACCGACGCCACTCCACCGGCATTCCGGCCTCGGGCCCGTTCCAGTCACTCACCTCCACCAACGTGCCGGTCGACGGCGACGGCGACGGGTTCCGTGGCGACGAGTTGTTGTCGCAGAGTCAGCTGCCCTTCGACGTCCAGAATGGATCGCTCTACGTCACGGTCAACGATCGCACGACGGGCGCGATGCAGCGGACGCGGATCGACATCGACCCGTCTCAGCACAATCTCACCGACGTTGCGTGGCGTCTGGACCAGGTTGACAACCTGAGCGCCAGCGTCGATCCGACCGGCAAGCTGCGCATCGTGGCCGATGCCGGTTTCGGCTTCGACTTCTCGCCTCGCCTCGATCCGAACCCCAACGTCGCGGGCACCTTTGGCGGCGCGAATCCAAGCGTCGGCAGCACGTCATCGGGTCCGTACGACCTGTCGACGCAGACCTTTCCGCTGTCGTTCACGGTGCAAACCGGCACAACGGCAGCGTCGCAGTCGACGAACGTGACGCTCGATCTGGCGGACTTCGCCAACCCTGCCACCGCCACCACTGACGAGCTGGTCGCCGCGATCAACGCGGATCTGGGCGGCAATGCGACTGCGTCCAACATCGGCGGCCGTCTGATCATCAGGAGCGCACAGAGTGGCGCCGACGCGCAACTCGGGTTCGCCAACGTCGGCGCTGGCACGGCGGTCAGCGCGCTCGGGCTGCCGGCTGCGACCGTCTACGGCCAAGCCAATGCCGTCGACGTGCGCGTGAGCGGGACCTACACCGGCGCCCAGAACAGCCAGTTCTCGTTCTATCCGTCCGGCGACGGCCAGATCGGCGTGACGCCCAATCTCATGGTCTCGGTCTACGACACCAGCGGCGCGCTCGTCGCGACGCTCGACGTCGGCCAGGGTTACCAGCCCGGCACGGACCTGGAGATCGCCGACGGCGTCAAGGTCTCCTTCGGGCCAGGACAAGTCGCAGCGAGCGCGGGGCAGTCGTTCTCACTCGATGTGCTCGCGGACAGCGACACCAGCGACATCCTCGTCGCGTTGGGCATCAACTCGTTCTTCCAAGGCAGCAACGCAACGGACATCGCCGTCAACGATGGCCTGCGCGCCAACGTCGACCTGCTCGCCGGCGGCATCGGCGGCGCTTCGGGCGACTCGGGCAACCTGACCCGCTTGCTCGATCTGCGCGAGGCCGAACTCGATGACCTCGAAGCGAACTCGATCGAGGACTTCTGGGCCGACGTCGTCGGCGACGCGGGCTTCGAAACCGCTGGCGCCGAAGACACGCTCGGTGCGCAGGACCTGTTGCTGCAACGCCTGGAAGCGGAGCGCGAGTCGGTCAGCGGCGTCAACATCGACGAAGAGATGCTCGACATGGTTCGGTTCCAGCAGTCCTTCGACGCGGCAGCACGGTTCCTCGCGACGGTGCAGGAACTGACAGAGACGCTCATCAACCTGGGCAGGTGACGAAGATGCGCATCACACAAGGCCATTTGTTCCAGCGCGCGCTCGGCGACATCCAGCGCAGCCTCACCAAGTACGCCGGCATGCAGCAGCAGGTTGCGAGCGGCAAGCGCGTCGCGACTCCGTCGGACGACCCGATCGCGGCGCTGCGGATCCTGCCGATGCAGAGCGACCTCAAGAACCTCGGCCAGATGTCGGAGAACATCGCGCTCGCGCGCGAGTCGCTCGACACCGGCGCCGCCTCCCTCGAGGACGCTTCGGCGGTAATGCAGCGAGTGCGAGAACTCACGATGCAGGCCAGCAACGGCACCTTTGCGCAAGGCGACCGCGCGAGCATCGGCGCAGAAATGAACCAGCTGCTGCAGCAACTCGTCGGCATCGGCAACTCTCGCCGCGGCGAGCGCTACTTGTTTGGCGGCACGGAGAGCGGCACGCCGCCATTCTCGATCGAGCAGACTGGGTCCAGCACGCGCGTGGTCTACAACGGCAACCACGAGCGACTCGACATCGAGGTGGCGCCAGGCGTCTCGACGGGACTCAACCTATCGGGCGACGCGGTCTTTCAATCGCGCGAGCGCAGCGGCGCGACAATCACGGGCTCGACAGGCGCGCGACTCACTGGCTACGGCGACACGGCCGTTGGCTTTCAAGACCTGTCGGTCACGTTTGCCGGTCTGCACAGCAATGCGCCCGCAACGATCACGGCCGGCAATGGCGACAGCAATCTCGTAGGAGACGTGAGCTACGCCTACACCGCGGTCCCGCCCTCGCTCAGCATCGGCGGCGGACCGGCTGTGGCGATCCCGGCCAGCAATCAAGACTTCGTCACGGCCGACGGCCGCACGCTCAGTCTTTCGGTCAGCGGCGCGCCGACGCCCGCGAGCGGCACGTTTACCGCCAAGGCGGCGCTCACCGTCGACGGCGGGCAGAGCTCGATCGAGGTGCACGACTTCTCGGCGTCTGCCGTGGGCGTCCGCAACGCGAGCGACGGCACGACGGTCCACATCGATCCGCGCAATCTCGCGCGCATCGGCACCGACGAGATCACGCACGGCGGCACCTTCGACGCGTTCACGCTGCTGGTTTCGCTGCGCGACATCCTGCAGAACACCAACGGCGTCAGCGACGAGGCGGTGCGCCAGCGCGCGTCGGCGATGCTGTCAGAAATCGATTCTGCGCATGACTCAGTGCTCGACGGACTCTCCGAACTGGGCTTCCGCTCGTCGAGCATGCAGGCGCTCGATCACCGCGTCAGCGGCTTGCGCGCATCGCGCGAGAAGTCGTTGTCGGACATCCAGGACACCGACATGGCCCAGGCCATCCTCGCGCTGCAGCGCCAGGACATCGCCTACCAAGCCGCGTTGCAGATGGGTTCGCGCGTGATCCAAACGAGCTTGCAGAACTTCTTGTGAGAAGGACTTCATGACCCTTCCGACCAACCCTCTGGACACGACGCCGCAAGTTGGCAACGTCGCGCAACCCGCAGCGAGGCCATCCGCGCGCGAGTCGTCCCCTGCATTCTTGCGTTTGCTCGAGTCGCTCGAGCAACTCGCGCAACAACCCGCAGAGCCCGAGCCCGTCGATGACGCCGACTCGTTGAAGCGCGCGATGAAAGTCGCGGACTCCGGCTTCCAGCAGGCGATGGACTTGCGTCGGGCGCTCGAGGACGCATTCAAGACGAGGCTGCCGTGAGCTTGATCGCCGCGCCAGAACTGAGGTTCTGCGACCGCGCGGCGATCCAGCCGTATCTGCAGCAGATCGACGAATGGCTCTTGCCCGGCGCGTTCTACGGCGCGCAGCACACCTGGCCGCAGCTCTATCGCAGCGACGGCGACGGTCGCTTCTGCGCGTTGTTCGACGGCGAACGCATGCTGAGCCATTGCGCGTTCCGCATCGCTACGGCGCACACCGAATGCGGCGCGCGTCGCGTGGGGATGCTGGGCTCAGTAGCGACCGATCCCGAGTTCCGCGGCCACGGCTTCGCGCAGCGGGTCGTGCGCGCGAGCCTGGATGCATGCAGACAGAGCGGCGCGACGTCTGCGCTCTTGTGGGCAGAGTCTCCCAACCTCTACACGCACTGCGGATTTGGTCCCGGCGCCGACGAAACATGCTGCGTCATCGAGTCGAGTGGCGGTGCGCTCACAGCCGACGTCGTCCGCCTTGCGACGATCCGCGACCACGCGCAACTGTGCGCACTGCATGAGCAGAAACCGCTCCGCCTCGATCGTTCGCCGCGCGCCATGTCTGCATTGCTGACGACGCCCGGCCTCTTCACCTACGTTCTCGAACGCGACAGTGACGTCATTGCCTATGCCTGCACCGGCAAGGGGGCCGACCTGCACGGCTGGTGGCACGAGTTTGGCGGCCCGGACCTCGACGTCGCCGCATTGCTGCCGCGCGCGCTCGAGCTCGCCGGCCACAGCCAGGCCATTGTCATTGTGCCGCCATATCGCACCACGCTCGTTCCCGCACTCGGCAGCGCCTGCATCGAGGTCGCGACGGTCGCCGGCCCGATGGTCGCCGCGCTGACCGACGAGGTCGCGGCGGCGGTCTTCGTCGACGGACTCGACTCGGTGTAGCGGCGGCGTTTCGCGTCGCAGTCCTCGTTCGCGTTCGTCCAGAACACGCCGCGCCGCACGACCAGGCAGTAGAAGCTCCCTCCGCGCACTCCCGCGCTGCGCCGGAAGGCCGAGGACCCAGCGCGCCCCCCACCGCAAGCGCGCCGCTTCGCCCAAGGCCAAAAAGCACGCCTGTCGAACCCCACCCAGCCGCTAGACTCCTCGCCCCAAAACTCGGCCGACCCGGCCGGCAAGCCCCCTTCCCCACGCAACGAGCATGGACATCGTAGTCTGCGTCAAGCGCGTCCCGGCCACGGACACGGCGATCAAGGTCGCCGCCGACGGCAAGTCCTTCGACACCACTGGCGTGAAGTTCGAACTGAACGCCTACGACGAATATGCCCTCGAGCAGGCACTGCGCATCAAGGAGCAGCAGAACGCTGGTTCGGTGACCGTCGTCACGCTCGGTCCCAAGGCAGCGGAGAAGGAACTGCGCGATGCGCTCGCGCGCGGCGCCGACCAGGCGGTCCTGCTCTCGACGGACCAGTGGGTCGTCGACAGTTGGGCTTGTGCCCAGGCACTCGCGGCGTGGATCAAGACGGTCAAGTGCGACCTCGTGCTGTGCGGCAAGCAAGCCGTCGACGCGGACAACAACCAACTGCCTTCGCGCCTTGCGGCGATGCTGGGCTTTGGCTGCGTGACCGAGGTCGCCAAGCTCGCGCTGGAGAACGGCACATTCACCGCGGAGCGCGACATCGAAGGCGCGCGCGAAGTGCTGACCTGCAAGACGCCCGCGGTGTTGAGCTGCAACAAAGGACTCAACGAACCTCGCTACGCCAACCTCAAGGGCATCATGGCGGCGAAGAAGAAGCCTTTCACTGAGACGCCCGCGCAGCTGCCCGCAGCGGCAATGACGGTGACGTCGCTCGAACTGCCAAAGCCGCGCGCCGCAGGCAAGATCCTCGGCACCGGCATCGACGCAGTCTCAGCGCTCGTCGCCGCGCTGCGCAACGAAGCCAAGGTCCTCTGATCCCGAGCGGAGCAAACATCATGAGCAACATCGTCGTCGTCGCCGAAGTTCGCGCGGGCAAGCTCAAGCGCCCGTCGCTCGAAGCAGTCGCCGCTGGCCTGCAACTCGCAGCCAGCACGGGCGGCAAGGTCATCGCAATCGCGCTCGGGAACGGGCTCGACGCCGTCGGCCAAGAACTCGCGAACAGCGGCGCGCATCAGGTCGTGCTCGTCGACTCGCCGAGCCTCGCCAACTTCTCGGGTGATGGCTACGCGCGCATCGTCACGGACCGTTGCAAACAGCACGACGCGGCCGCCGTGCTGATGGCGCACACCGCGATGGGCAAGGACCTGCTGCCGCGCGTCGCCGCGCACCTCGACGCAGGCCTCGTCACCGACGTGGTGGCAGTCGCTTGCAACGGCGGCACGTTCACGGCGCAGAAGCCGGTGTTCGCCGGCAAGGCACTGCTCAACGTACAGGCCAACAAGAAGCCGTTCCTCGCCACGCTGCGCCCCAACAACTTCCAGCCCGTCTCGGGCTCGGGCGGCGCGGTCGAGAAGGTCGCGACCGACGCGGGCAGCCTGCTCGCCGTCGTCAAAGAACTGATCGCCGTGGCATCCGACAAGGTGCCGCTGCAAGAGGCGAAGGTCGTCGTCGCCGGCGGCCGCGGCCTCAAGGAACCGCAGCACTTCAAGATGATCGAGGACCTCGCTGCGGCCTTCGGGCCCGGCGTCGCCGCGGTCGGCGCGACCCGCGCGGTCGTCGATGCGGGCTGGCGTTCGCACAGCGAGCAAGTCGGTCAGACCGGCAAGGTCGTCAGCCCGACGCTCTACTTCGCGATCGGCATCAGCGGCGCATGCCAGCATCTCGCTGGCATGCGCACCGCGCGCACGATCGTCGCAATCAACCAGGACGCTGACGCGCCGATCTTCAAGGTCGCGGACTACGGCATCGTCGGCGACGCATTCGAGATCGTGCCGGCATTGACCAAGGCAATCGCCGAAGTCACCGCTTCCAAGTGAACGGCGGCGCCGCCGAAAAAGGGCAATCGCAATGACACTCAAGGCAGGCATCGTCGGGTTGCCCAACGTCGGCAAGTCCACG
>SXGT01228041.1_pt1 | contig 29007 bp, 24 predicted proteins | sample 3176221 | NCBI WGS metagenome assembly SXGT01 (sample SAMN11356862, study PRJNA531348) | freshwater metagenome | isolation source: freshwater sample F1-120 | place: China: Fuxian Lake, Yuxi | collected 2017-12-25 | reverse complement strand
GTAGCGACGCTTGAGCTGCACGTCGATCTGGCTCCACGCGTTCTTTGTCTCGTTGCGCTTGCCAACGAGCCCGTTGTAGGCGGCAATCGCCCACAGGATGAACAGGACGACGATGCCGACCGGAACTGCCCAGATCAGGGTTTCCACGAAATTGACCTCCGCTTGAGTGTGCGCCGGCGCGATCGCTGTCGGACTACCCGGGCAGCTCGATCTCGCCGGCGAAGACGGTACGACCTGGCCCTTCGATCGCAAGGGTTGCGGCCGGTCCGACGATGCGCAGCGTGCCGCCGCGCAGTTCGACGATGGTGGTCTCGCCGTGCACGAGGCCGGCGGTGCGGGCGGCGACCGCGGCGACCGCGGCCCCGGTGCCGCAGGCGAGCGTTTCGCCGCTGCCTCGTTCGAAGGTGCGCTGCCGCAGGCGGCCGGGGCCGAGCACCTGCACGAACTCCACGTTGACCCCGTCGGGAAACGCGCCGTGCTGCTGCAAGGCCTGGCCGATGCCGAGCACGTCGGCGGCCTCGGTGTCGGCCACGAAGTGCACCGCGTGCGGATTGCCGGCGTTGCCCGGCACGAGTTCGAGGGTGCGGCCGGCGACCTCGATCGCGCGCGGTGGCTGCGTCGTCACCACGCCCATGTGCGCGAGAACCTGGTCGCCGTCGAGCAGTTCGACGCGTCGCAGCCCGGCGTCGGTCTCGATGGCGAAGCGTCGCTGCCGCAGATGGCCGCGATCGAACGCGAAGCGCGCGAGGCAGCGCAGGCCGTTGCCGCACATCGCGCCGCGCGAGCCGTCGGCGTTCCACATGACCATGCGCACCGGCGCCGTCTGCCCGGCGACGAGGAGGATCAGCCCGTCGGCGCCGATGCCGAAATGGCGATCCGACCACGTTTTCGCCAGTTCGGGGCCACGTTCCTGCGGGAACGGCGCGGTGATGCCATCGACGAACACGTAGTCGTTGCCGGCCCCCTCCATCTTGGTGAAGGGCACGCGCATCACGCGATCTCGATGCGGTCGTGTTTGCTCGGCACCACCACCGAACGGAAGCCGGCGTTGCGCAGGCGGCCCGCATAGGCCTCGGCGGGCTCGTCTTCGCCGTGCACGACGAACGCCTGCTTGCAGCGGCCGGCGAGCGGGCGCGCGGCGGCAAGCAGTTCGCGCCAGTCGGCGTGCGCCGAGAATCCCGGCATCGAACGCACCTTGCAGCGCACGTCGTGGGGTTCGCCGAAGATGTTCACGGTCTTCTCGCCGTCGAGCAGCCGACGACCGAGGGTCCCGTGGCCCTGGTAGCCGACGAGCAGCACGCAGTCTTCGCGCCGGCCGACCGATTCCGACAGGTGATGCAGCACGCGACCGGCTTCGCACATGCCCGAAGCGGAGATGATGATGCCGCGGCGCATCTGGTTGAGCGCCTTGCTCTCTTCGATGTCGCTGACGTAGGTGACGCCCTCGAAGAACAGCGGGTTGTGCCCCGAACGCAGCAACGCCTGCGTCTCGGTGTCGAACAGTCCAGGATGGCGGCCCATGATGCGGGTCGCTTCGCGGCTCATCGGCGAGTCGACGTAGATCGGCAGCTTCGTCAGATGGCCATCGCGCATCAGCTGGCCGAGGAACAGCACCACCGACTGCGTCCTGCCGACGGCGAACGCCGGCACGATCACGCGGCCGCCGTCATGCATCTCTTCGGCGACGATGCGGGCGAGCTCCGCCATCATGTCGACGCGCTGCTCGTGGATGCGGTCACCGTAGGTCGACTCGGTGATCAGCACGTCGCATTCGGGCAGCGGCTCGGGATCGCGCAGGATCGGCAGGTTTTTCCGGCCGTGGTCGCCGGTGAACACGATGCGCCGCTGCTGCTTGCCAGTGTCGACGTCCATCACCACGATTGCCGCGCCGAGGATGTGGCCCGCGTCGAGGAACTGCACGCGCAGCTGCTTCGTCACTTCGAAGGTCACGTGGTACGGCACCGACTTGACCAGGCGCAGCGTGCGTTCCACATCGGCCGTGGTGTAGAGCGGTTCGACCTGATGGCCGCGTTTCGCCAGATGCCGCGCGTCCTGCTGCTGGATGTGCGCCGAGTCGAGCAACATCATCCGCAACATGTCGGCGGTGGCGTCGGTGCACCAGATCGGGCCGTCGTAGCCGTCTTTCACCAGCCGCGGCAAGGCGCCGCAGTGGTCGATGTGCGCGTGCGACAGCACCAGGGCGTGGACGTCGCGGCCGGCGATGGGCAATCGACGATTCTGTTCGTCGGCCATCTTGCGTGGCCCCTGCACGAGGCCGCAGTCGAGCAGCACGTTGGAGTCGCCGATTTCGAGCAGGTGCTTGGTGCCGGTGACGTGCCGCGCCGCACCCAGGAATCGCAGGGCGAGTTGCATCGTTCAGGTGCGAACGATGACGGTGCGCGTAGTCATCGTCAGGGCCAGCAGGAACGGGGACAGGAGGGCGTCGACGAAGTCGAACCGGGTTTCGACGGTGTAGCTGGTGAGGTTTGACGCCATGCGCTGGGTGTCGACTTCGCCGACCGGCACGAGGCCGAAGAACACATAGTACTGGCGGGCATGGACCTGGTTCGTGTCCGAACCGCCGAGGCCCACGACGTGCCGGTGCGAGATGCAGCCGGTGGCCATGCAGAGAAGGGCGAGGGCGGCGAACGAGCGCAACGACGGGAGACACGTCTTCACGGATGCGTCTTGTAGCGGAGCGCGCGCCGGGACTCGATCCTCGAGTCGCGGATCAACGAGCGTCCGGATTGTGCACGTCGGGCGAGGGTGGCGGCTCAGGCTCCTTCTCGATGTCTGTTTCGTCCGCGGCGAACGACGGCGACTCCGCGGCAGAAAGCCACGCTGCGTCCGCGGCGGCGGCGGCTTGGGCTTCCGCCTGGGCTTGGGCTTGGGCTTCGGCTGCCCGCATCGCCGCCATGGCTTCCGACGCGGCGAGCTGCCCGGCGACGGCCTGATCGCGGCGCAACCGGCGAATCACCGCGATGACCAGGAACGGCAACAGCGCGATCAACGACAGGCTGAAGCACTGGTCGAGCAACACGCGCCACGGCGCTCCCGAACCGTGCAGAACGTGGTGGCGCCAACCGTCCTCGAGCGCCAGCGTGGATCGCTTCAGGCGCCCGACCAAAGCGCGATCGAACGACGTGAAGTCATCGGTCGCGCGCGCCACCGCGAGCAGGTTGGCGAGGCCTGCCTGCTTGATCAGGTAGGACACGTACGAGTAGCTCTGCGCGTAGGCGACACGAAGGGCCGGTTGTTCGCGCGGGAAGCTGTTGGTCAGTTCATAGAACGGTTGCAGGCGCCGCGCCGTGATCCGCCACACCAGGTCGTTCTCGCTGGCTTGCAGATAGGTGCTGCCGGCGAGGCATTGGGCGAGCCCTTCGTGAAACCAACGCGGGATCTCGCGGCCGTTCGGGGCGACGTACTGGTCGAGCAGTTCGTGCACCAGCTCGTGGCGCACCACCGCCTTCAGGTCGGCGCCCGTGCGTTCGATCTCGCGCCGGATCAGGTGGATCTGGTGCTGGCCGAGCATTGCGAACGCCGGCGCGTCTTCGTGCACGTGGGCGAGCAGGGCCGCCGGCATCGATTCGCGGTCGGCATGCACGTGGACGAAGAACGTGTGCTTTGGCTTGTTGGCGAACACTGCCAGCAGGCCGGGCAGCTCGGCCTCGACTTCGGCCCGCACCCGGTCCACCGATTCCGCGTCGATCGCGCCGGTGCCGGCGACGACCTGCACCCGGGGTACTGGCGCAGCGGAACCCGGCTCCTGCGGCCCCACCCAGCCAAGGGCGATGGCGATGGCCATGCAGAGAAACGAGGAGATCGCGGGCAGGAACACGGGAGGGCGGCGTCATAGTCCCCGCCGACCGGCCGCAGAAGGGCCGGCAACGAAGTCCCTCAGGAGAACCCACCGTGAAAGCCTGGATGATCGCCGTTCCTGTCCTCGCCCTCGCCGCCGTCGCCATGGTGCCCCAGGACCCGCTGGCCGCGGATCCATCCCTGGTCGACCAGACCGCCGTCACCACGATCTCGGAACTGCAGTACATCAACTTGCAGGGCACCTCGACGTCGGTGGCCGCGCGCTCCGTGGTCGAAATCCGCCTGCTCGAAGACGCCGGTGACCACCTGCGCCTCGAGTTGCTCTACGAAAACGGCGACTACTCGCTGATCCAGGCGCAGGGGTTCCACCTGCTGCGCAACGGCGGCACGTCGCGCGAAGTCCGGCTGGTGCGCGGCAAGTCGGCGCGCATGCGCTTCCCGCGCCTGCCCTGATCGCGCCGATGGCAAGGGCGTGCCGCGACGGTGTGTCGAGAGCTTCATCGAAGCACCTCGATCCGTCGAAGAATGCGGTGGCATCGGATCGGGTCGGAACACCTCGGCATGACCCGTTCCACTCCACCGCTGCATCGCCATCTGCTGACGCGCTCGGACCTCGCCCGCTTGCAGGTCCCCGCCGGCGATGTGCTCGCGTGGTTGTCGAGTGGTGATCTCGAACAGATCGACGCACTGACGGCGGGCGACGACCCGGTGTTCACGGTGCTGTCGGCGCCATTGCGCAGCCAGCTGGCAGAACGCCTCGCGACGATCGGCAAGCCCACCGTCGTGCTGACGCCGTTGCGGGCGCGATCGTTCCTGATGCGTGCGATGCTCGCTTGCGAGACCAGGAGCGATCTGCCGCCGCCGGAAGTGACCCCACCGGCACCCGTGGTGCCAGCGGCGCCAACCGCGGCCATCGATGACGCGACGTTGGAGATGGCGCTGCAAACGACCGCGGCCGAGATCGAAGCCGACCTGGAAGTGATGCTGCGGCTGGCGGAAGAGGAAGCGGAACTCGAGCGTGCGGAGAGCATCGCCGCGACCGCTGCCGAGGTTCCGGATGCCACGCCTGCCCATGCTGCGCCCGAGGTGGCGGGCCTTCCTGAGAACGAAGGCGCCCCGGCCGACGACGAGCCAGCGGAACCCGACGAGATCGACCACGAAGGCGACCACGACGAGGCCGACGACGACGAAGGCGAGTGCTTCGAGTTCGACGATCTCACCAGTGCGATGGACGAACTGTTGCCCGAAGAACCTGCGGCGGCGGCGCCGAGCGCCGAGCCTGCGAGTGAGTCGGATCCCGAGGCGCCGACCATGGACGCCCTCACCACCGAGACCTTCGCCATCGAAGCCGAACCAGCCGTTGCGGCAGCCGAAGCCGTCATCGACGACGCCACACCCGACGAACTCACTGCCACGGATTCGAACATGCCTGCGCACTCCGATACGACCCACGACGCGGAAGAAGTGCTCGCCACCGAGACCCAACCGGAAGCAACGCCGGACGCACCGACCGGAGAAGTGGCCGTCGTGGACGATGACGTGCGGCTGCCAACGGGCGACGAAATCGCTGCGGTCCTCGGCGCCTTCGAAACGGCAACCGCGGCTCCGACGGAGTCCGTCGCGAGCGACGAGCCGCACACCGAGCCAGAATCGCAGGCCGAAGCCGGCCAGGGCGAAATCGAGCCGGCGATGCCGACACCGGAAGCGCCGGAAACCAACACGCCCGTTGTCGAAGCGACTGCGGCAACGACTGCCGAACCCGCCGACGCGGCAACGCCGGCAGCCACGGAACTCGTGACCCGATCCCTCGCCCGTGTCGATGCGTTCCTCGCCCAACTGAAAGAATCGCTGGTGCAGTTGGCGCAACGACCCGCGGCCGAACCGCCGGCGCCACCGGCACTGGTTGCGCCCGTCGACATCGCGCCGCTGGTGCAGGCATTGCAGGCCGGCTTCGCCCAATCCAGCCAACAGGCCGAAGCGGCGCAGGCCGCAATCCAGGCGCTGGGTCAGCAGGTGGCCAGCATCGGCCCGAGTCTCGAACACGGCGTCGATCGCGCCTTGCAGGTGGTCGTGGCGGCGCAGGCAGAGTCCGGCACGCAACGACAGGCAACGGAGTTCGTGGTCACGCGAACGAGTCGCATGCCTGTCGTGATGCTGGCACTGGCGGCGATGGTGATCGCGTGGTCGGCCTTGTTCTGGATCAAGACCGGCTCACCCAAGCTGACGCTCGGCACGCTGGTCGGCGGCAACCTGGTTGCGTGTTGCCTGCTCGCGTTCGGCCGGCAGCGCTGACCGTCCGCAGCCCTACTCGCGCCCAACCGGCGTCAGCAAGTTCGCCAGCAGGCGAACCGCACCGTGGTGCAGCTTCTTGAGCTGCCGCCACAACGACAGCGCGCAATACACGTACTCGCCGTCGCCGGTGCGCGCGTAGAGCAGCGCCCCGCGTTCCGTCGGCTGCCCCGGATCGTGCATGGCGAGCAGTTCTTCGAACTCCGCTGCATATGCACTCGGCAGATACAGCGCCCGCTCCTGATCCCAACCATCCCAGTCACCGGCTTCGATCCGGTTGGGATGGCGCATCAACGGATGGTCCGGCGCCAACACCGTGACCGGCGCATCGGCGCGCGTCACGCGCGACCGGCCGACCTGGAACGGTGCGAAGGGCGTCCCGAAGAAGTTCTCACCCACCGGGTGGAACTCGGTGTTCTTTTGATAGAAGACGACGAGTCGCCGGCCGCGCTGCTTGGCGAAGTCGAGCAGGCGCCGGAAGCCGGCGCGCAACGCCGGGCGATCGCGCAGCGCCCGGATGTCGACGACGATCGTGTCGAACGTGCTCAGGTCGGCGACCGCGAGATCGACATCGCTGATCTCCGACCACCGCAACCCGAGCCCGCCCACGCCGAGCACTTCCGACAACGTCTCGTCGCGACTGCGCAACAACCCCACCCGCAGGTCGGCAGGAATGCGAACGTCGACGCGGTGCACCGGTAGCTCGACGCGGTTGTCCCCCAGCCGGATCCGCAACACATCGGCGCCGACGCCGCGGTCCTTCGGTGGCTCGACTTCGAACCCGATGCGATCACTGCGTTGGTCGCCGAGGCTCACCTGGTGGCGATCCTTCGCGATCACGTAGCCAGCGGGGCCACGCACCTCCAGTTCCCCCTGCACGGGGAAATGGGAGTTGCGCACGACGCCGACACTGAATTGCACCGAAGTGCGCGCCATCGGCAACAGCAGCATGCGCGGCACCACGTGCAATTCGACCGGCGCGCGTTGTTCGACCGGCACCGTCAACACGACCGGGATCTCGGCATCCTGCAGTCGCACCACGAACCGCAACCGGACCGGCGGCACGAAGCGTTCGGCGCGGTAGCGCGCCGCCATCGGATCGACGCCGGCCTGCGCATCGCGCGGCATCCGGATGGTGACGCTGACGCGCTCCGCATCCGTCGCCGACGCCATCTCTTCGTCGGTCAGGGTTGCGGTCACACCGTCGAGGCCTTCGATGCGGAAGGTGACCCGCTGCGGCGTCGCCCGATGCAGTCGCACCAGGACATCGAACTCTTCGCCGGCGACCGCGATCGTGCCGGGCGCGACGTCGATCTCGAATTGCAAACCGCAATGCGACACGAGCAGGGCTTCGAGAGCCGCCACGCGCCGATCCAGCCGGGTCCGCGCGCCTGGTTCCTGCGTCGCCGCCAGCAACTGGCGCAACTCGAGCAACACGCGCACGGAGTCGTCGAGGATCGCTTCCCCACGATGCAGGCGCTGCGGCAGTTCCTCGCGCAGGAAGCGGGCGAGCCAGCGCCCGCGTTCGGCATCGTGCGGCCAGATGCCCGTGTCGAACACGTTGGGCAACGCCAGTGGCCGTTCGGCATCCACGGCGATGCGGGTCGGGATGCGTGGTTCGAACCGCAGCTCGCGGGCAAACACCTCGTCGAGCGGTGCGGGCGTGCCCGGGCTGCGATGGGTCGCGCTGAGGATCTCGTAGGCGAGCCGACGCATGGTCATGCCATGGCCGGGATCAACGCGATCCATGTCGATGCGCAGTGTGTCGGCAGTCAGCGTGCTGCGGGCGCCGAGCAGCAGCGAGGCGACCGTGCAGGGTTCGTTGCCGTCGCGATGCGCCGGATCCGCCGCCAGGCGAATCGCCTCCGGCAACAACTCGACCACCGCGAGATCGTGGCCGTGTTGCTCTTCGTCGTTGTGCGTCGTCATCACCGCATCCGGCCGGATGCGGCGAAGCAGGCCGGCGAGATCGTGCAGCGTTCCTTCACGCCCCCACTCGGCGAACGCTTCTTGGGCCGTGCGGCGGAAACCGAGGTCGGGTCGATCGAGGTACCACAGTTGGGCGCCGAGCCGCGCGCAGCCAGCTTCGGCTTCGCGGGTGCGAATGCGTTCGAGAGCGTCGCCACTCTCACTGCCGAGACTGTTCTGGGCTCCCCCACCACGCGACGCCAACAACACCGCCACACGTAGGCCGTAGTCGCGCCGCAACCAGACCGCCGGGAGGAAGTACCTGTCGTCGGGGTGCGACGCGATGAGCAGCACCAGCGAATCCGCAGCGGCGTCGCGCAACGCCTGGTCAGTAGCGAGATGGCCCACCGCACTTCGCACAGCGGACTCCAACGTGGCCTGCTGGGCAGCGAGCGGTTCGACGAGCGCGAAGGCAAACGCGCAGCCGATCGCTAGCGCGAAGCGGCGCATCACACGCCGAGGGCCAACCGGTTGGCGAGAACTTCCGGCAGGCCGGCCTCGCGAATCTTCCGCTGCACGCCGGCGATGTCGTAGTGCACGCGCTTGACCCAGGCGATCTCGCGGTCGGTATCGACGAGTCCGTAGGCGGCGCGCGGGTCCTCGTCGCGTGGCTGGCCGACGCTGCCGACGTTCATCAAGACCCGGTCGTAGCCCTGGTACGAAACCTCGAACTCGGAGCTCGGATCGACGCGGATCTCGGTCGGCGCGGAATCACGCCGCAGATAGATCGAAGGCACGTGGGAGTGGCCCACGAAGCACAGCCGGGTGTCCTGTTGCTCGAGCGAGTCGATCGCTTCCACCTGGGTGATCACGTAGCCGAACTGGTCGGGCATGTGCAGCGAGCCGTGCACGACCGTGAAGGGCGGCCGCTTCACCACAAGCTGCAAGCTGCGCAGGAACTGCAAATCGCTCGGCCGCATCCGCGGCGTCGTCCAGTGGATCGCCGCTCGCGCGAAGTTGTTGAAGTACGAGGTGTCGAGCAACCCGAGCACCGCTGCGTCATGGTTGCCGAGGCACGTCACACAGCCCAATTCGCGCACGATGTCGATGCATGTGGAGGGCTCGGGGCCATAGCCGACGATGTCACCCACTTGCACCCAGGTATCCACCCCGTCCTTCTGCATGGCCGCCACGACCGCGCGAAGCGCCTCGACGTTGCCGTGAATATCGCCGAGGATACCGATTCTCATTTCGCCCGCGCCACAGGTTGAGGGGTCAAGGCCAGAGCGGCCAGGATTGCGGCGATACTAGCGAAGGCCTGCGGCCACAGCCAGCCTTCGGCTTGCACCCTGGTCGCAACAGCGATTGCAAACACCGATTGGACAATGACATATGCCATTGTCCACGCATTTCTCTGGACCCGGACCGTGCCCATGGCGAGGCCAAGGGCGAAGTTTGCCGTCACGAAGTTCAGCGCGGCCCAGGCGCGGCCGGGTCCGTCCCAACGCGCCACCCTAACCTGGTCCACGATCCCGGGCACCAAGGCGACCACCACTGCCAATCCGGTGCTGACGAGCAAGACTCCCAGCACGTTGGTTGCTGTCCGGCGGGTCACCGGCAACTGATAGCACAACATCACTTGCAGGGCGGTCGCCGCAAACCACGTGGCATCGGTGACGAGGTGGATCCCGAACAACCGCAGCACGAGCGGTTCCTGGAAGGCTGCAATCAGGACGAAGCCGACCAGCATCAACCACGGCACCAGCCCAATGGCGCGAAGGCACGCCGCCAGTTGCAGCACCAGGTGGCGTCGCAAGCGTGGGAAAGCAGCATTTGGGACTGCGATCGAAGTGGCCACTCGGGTTTACAGTTTTCGTTGGGACCATAGACAGCTAGCATCGCGCCGGCAACCTTGAGTTCGCCCTCGAGCCGGTCAGCTCGAGCGGGCATCTCGAAGTTCCTTAGGCGATCGCACCGTGCGCTCCATCGTTCTGGCAAACCAAAAGGGCGGCGTGGGAAAGACAACCACTGCCATTCACCTGGCGCATGGCCTGGCCTTGTCAGGTCGTAGGGTGGCCCTGTTCGACCTCGATCCCCAGGGCAACGCCACGGTTGCCGTGCAGGCGATGGCGGACGCTGCCGAGACAACGGAGGACCTCTCCGGTCTCACTCCGCTGCAGTCCAACCTCTGGCTGCTGCCATCCTCGGGCTCGGTGGGGCAACGGCGCGATGCCACGATCGACGTGGGACGGCTGCAGGATCTCGTCCAGTCCCTCGAAGACCGCATCGATTGGTTGGTTGTCGACTGCCCGCCGCGCATGGACGAGTGGGGTTGGGCCGGCATCCAGATCGCCGAGGAAGTGCTGGTTCCGGTCCAGGCTGAGTTCTTCGCCATGCACGGTCTGTCGCAGATGCTGGCGTCGCTGGAGGCCGCTGCCGAGCAGTTCCCAGGGCGTGGCAAGCTCCGCGGCGTCCTGCCTACCATGGTGGACTACCGCGAACCGGTCGCTCAGGAGATCCTTGCCGATCTCCGTGCCAACCTGGGTGATCGCCTCATGCGCACCGTGATCGTGCGCGATTCTGGCCTGGTCGAAGCTGCCAGCTTCGGCCGTTCCGTCTTCCAACACTGTCCGTTCTCGAAAAGTGCCCTCTGCTACGCAGATCTGGTGAAGGAGCTCGTCGATGGTTGATCGTCGCCTCGGTCGTGGTCTCGATTTCTTTCTCTCGGGTGGCAAGCCTGCTGCAGCCACGCCGGCACCGGCCGGCGTGCCCACGCGCGACGTGGAGCCCGCGCGGCCGCAGGGGGACGTGGTCCTTCAGGTGGAGTTGGGAGACCTGTCGGTCAACCCGTTCCAGCCGCGCAAGGAGTTCCACGAGCCGGAGCTGCTCGAACTGGCGGATTCGATCCGGTCCAGCGGGATCCTGCAGCCGATCCTCGCACGTCGCGTCGGCGACAAGCTCGAGATCGTGGCCGGCGAACGCCGCTGGCGCGCGGCCAAGATCGCGGGCCTGACCAAGGTTCCGGTCCTGGTGCGGACCCTCGAGGACCAGGAGTCGGCGGTGTTCGCGCTGGTCGAGAACCTGCAGCGGGAAGACCTGAACGCCATCGAGAAGGCGCAAGGCTTCAAGTTGCTGCTCCAGACCATGAACACCACCCAGGAAGGGGTCGCCAAGCGCGTCGGACTCGACCGCACCACGGTCACGAACTTCCTCCGCCTGCTGGACCTTCCCGCCGAAGTCCAAGCGCATGTTTCACGTGGAACATTGTCGATGGGCCACGCGCGGTGCCTGCTCACCTTGGCGGACGGACCGACGATTACGAAGAGCGCCGACGAGTGCATCAAGCAAGGCTGGTCGGTTCGCGCCTTGGAGACCAAGGTGCGTGAAGCCCTCGAGGCTTCGAAGGGCCAGGCGGCAACGACTCCGGGGAAGGCCAAAGCCCGCCCGGTGTGGCTGAACGAACTCGAGGAGAGCCTGGTTGAGGCCATGGGCACCCCGGTCACGATCCGCTACGGCCGCAAGCGCAGCCAGATCATCATCGACTGCGCCGGCCGCGAGGAGTTCGAGCGTGTCTTCCAACGGCTGAAGAACGCATAACCTACGTCTTCCAAACAACCTGGAGACGAAACGAGGCGCCCATCGGCGCCTCGTTTGCTGTACCGGCTTGCCGGCGACGGGCTTACTTGATGACGGTGACTGCAGTGACCCGGATGGTCTCGCTGGGCTTGCCCCGGCCCTGACCTTCTTCTTCGGTCGTCATCGTCACTTCGCAGACCTTCTTGATGTTCTCGAGCCCTTCCACGACGAACCCGAACACCACGCGGTCGCCGTCGTTGGCCGGCGCGTCATCGAAGTTGATCCAGAACCGGTCGGCGCAGGACTTCCCCTCGGCTTCGACGCGCGCCGAAACGGCACCGGCGAAGTGGCTGAGGGAGTTCTTCACGAAGGCCAGCTGATGCTTGCTCGGCTCGGTGTCCGTCCACTTGGTGCGGTCGTTGTCCTTGGTCGACTCGAACCCGAGGTGCATCTCGTGCGGCTGCTTGAAGGTCTTCGCCGGGCGGCGGATCTCATCGATGGCGATGTCCTTCCAGTGGTTGGCCTCGGCCAGCTTGAGGAACGCTTCGCGCTCGAGTTTTGCCTCGGGCATCAGGGCGATCACAAAGGACCCGTAGGTGCCGGAGAGCTCGAACTTGACCTTCGTCGCGTCGGCTGGAATCTCGGCCTTGGCGAAGTGGGCCGGCGTCTGGAACAGCTTGGCTGCCTCGATCTCCGCCCGAACGCGCGTGACCGTGCTGCCCGCGACCGGCGGCTTCCACTCCGGCTTCTCTTGCTTCGGGGGGGGCTGAGGCGACGTCTTTTCGGGCGGGTCCTTCTTCACAACATCCTGGATTTGAACAGGATGCGGCGTTTGCTTGACCAGGGTGTGGTTTGGATACGCCGTTTCGAGGCTCTTCAGCATGCTCTCGGCGGTGGCCCAGTCCTTGTCGAGAATCGCCCGCTTCGCGAGCTCCATCAGGATGTACGGCTTGACCGCCGCCGGAGCCGAATCCTGGCCCGCCTTCAACTTGGCGATATCCAGGTCCATCAGGCGCTCGGTCAGGCTGGTGCCCGCTTGCTCATCAGTACCGTAAGTGCCTTCAAGGCCAGTGATTGAGGAGACCCACGACCAGGTGGTGTCGCGTTCCTTGTCCTTCAGATACCCAAGGCCGTATTTGACTCCGAGGGCACCGAGGACCAGCGCGACGACCACATAGAACGGCTTGCGATAGCGGTCCCACAGCAGGTCGATCTGGCTGGGTGCCTGGGTGCCGGCAACGGTCGGCGTCGGAGTGGTTGGCGTCGGAGTGGCAGACATGATTCTTGGATGCTTCGGGGTTACCGACGGGGGCCGTCGGTCACGTAGTCGACGACCATCATCGTCGAACCATCGCTACGAGTGAACGTGTAGTCGGCGCGGTACCGGCCGCGCTCGAACCGCAAACGGAGGCCGATCTCCTGGCCTTCCTCGTCGAGGACCTTGGTCCACTTGTGCTGCGGCATGCGCTCGCGCACGTAGTTGGCAATCGTCGCGACCTCGGTCTGGCCGGTGTAGACGAAGTGGCCGTGGCGCCAGCCCGCTTCCTCCCGCGAGTAGCTCTCATGGGCTTCCTCGCGCAGACGCATTCCCGAGGGGACGACAACGTCCTGGAACTGCATCGCGGTGACTCCATTGTTGCTGGCGGGATCGGTGGCGCAGGCCGACAGCAACCCGAACATCCACGCACAAACGAAGGCTCGTGGCAGCGACATGGTCTCTTGACGAAAGCGGTAGGGGGCCAGGGAAAGGGGGCGAGAGTCTAGCCCGGCCGCAGAGGACAGGCAACGTCCGCGAATGCAAGCCCCTCCCGGCGATGGCATGGGGGCAGTTCCGCCACGTCGGGCTCGAGCCTAAACTCCGCGCGCCCACGACCGGCCGTTCCGCCGCACTTCCGCGAGCATGCGCCCAACCGAGACAGCCCGACGCACCGACATCCTGGATCGGGCCACGCTCGTGCTCAATCGTTCATGGCGCCCGGTCCACGTCACCACGGTGCGCCGCGCGCTCTGCATGGTGTTCCGGGAAGCGGCCCGCATCGTCTGCCCGGAATCCTTGTCGACCTACACCTTCGACGAGTGGGTCCTGCAACCGGTGATGATGGCGGATCGCGCCGTCCGTTCGCCGAGCATTCGCATCCAGGCTCCCGAAGTGGTCCTGCTCGTGCACTACGACCGCATTCCGTGCCACGAGGCGCCGTTCACGCGCCGCAATCTGTTCCTCCGCGACGACTTCACGTGCCAGTACTGCGGGCGCCGCTGCTCGACCGACCACTTGAGCGTCGACCACGTTCTGCCGCGTTCGCGCGGCGGCAACACGTCGTGGGAGAACTGCGTACTCGCCTGCGTCGGCTGCAATGCGCGCAAGGCCGATCGCACGCTCAAGGAAGCGGGGCTGCATCTCCTGCGACCGCCGGTGCGTCCGCGCTGGACGCCGTATCTCAATCTTCGCCCAAGCCAACGCATGGACTCGTGGGCGCGCTTCGCGCCGGAGCAAAAGCGTAGAAGCGCCAGCACTTCCTGAACGCCGCGCGTAACCGCGCCGGCCACTTCGAACTCAACCAACTTCCCATGCCGTCCCTACTGCGCTACCTCGTCGTCTTCTTCCTGTGTGCCCTGCCCGCCGTCGGGCAAGCCGCGAAACTCAAACAAGAATTGAAGGCGAAGGAGACCGCCGCGAAGAAGGATCCCGAGGCGCTGTTCGAAGTCGGCAAGTGGGCCACCGAGAAATCGCTGCTCGACGATGCGAAGCGCATCTACCAGGCCGTGGTGAAGATCAAGTCCGACCACGCGGGTGCCAACGAAGCGTTGGGCAACCAGCTGATCGAAGGCAAGTGGATGCCGGCGAAGGAGGCCGAGGCGCTGCGCAAGAAGCTGCTAGTCGCCGAATTCACCGCCAAGGGCATGGTCGAAGTCGCCGGCGTGTGGGTCGAGAAGGACAAGGTCGACGACGCCAAACGCGGCATCTTCCATCACGAGAAGGAGACGGTGACGAAGGAGGAACTGCTGCAGTTCCAGGCCGGCAAGGTGCGGCACCCGGACACCGGCGAGTTCATCGATGCAAAGCACCTGGAGAAGGCCACCACGCACTACTACCCGATCAGTAACAGCCGCTGGGTCGATCAGAAGGAAGCCGATGCGTTCCACAGCGACTTGAAGCGGCCGTGGATCGTTCGCACCGGCAAGGGGATGATCCTCAGCACGCTGCCGTTCGCGAAGATCGAGGAGCTGCAGATCTACCTCGACCAGGGACTCGACACGATTGCGCCGCTGTTCGCGCACAAGCAACTGGCTCCGGCCCATCGACCGGTGGTCGTGATCGCTGCCACCGAAGCCGAGTACCGCGAACTCGGCACTGCCTATGGTGAAGGCACCGACGCGGCCGGCTGCTTCCTCATCGGCGACGAGGCCCAACCGATCCAGATCCCGTTCCTCGGCGATGTGCGCGCCGCCATTTGCTACAACGAGAAGAGCTGGGGCATCCGCTACATCCGCCATGCGGCGGCGCTGTCCTACCTGCACGGCCTGTCGGCCGAAGCGGGCGTCGACCTGCCGCCGTGGTTCGTGCACGGCGTCGCCAGCATGACGTCGCGCTTCCAGACCGACTCCGACGCGGGTTGGTTCGGCAAGCAGCACGTGGCCAAAGGCGGCGTGCGCAACGTGAAGGGCTTCTTCGCCGGCTTCGCCATCAGCGGCGACATGGAATCCACGGCCATCGACTACAACATGTTCCAGGCCGGCTTGTTGGTCTCGTACGCCGCCCATGGCGGCGACGCAAAAGTCACCGAGGCGCTGCAGGGAGTCACCGGCCTGCTGACGGGTGCACAGAAGGGCAACGCGGAGAAGGCGCTCACCAAGCTGCAGGGCCTGCTGACCGATGCCGAGCCCAAGATCGCCACGCACCTGCAGAACCTGATCGCCAAAGCGCCGCAGTGAGCCAGCGGCGGTGACGCCGGCCCCAACGACGCCCTGGGACCTCGCGTTGGGCCAGGCCTTCGGTTAGGAACTGCGCCCGAAACCACCCCCCGCGGGATGGCAATGTCCGGCCCAACCGGCAACCGCGACAGGTCCGCGACATCGGGCGTCCACTACGGGCGTCAGCCCCGAGGCACCGGGTGGTGCCTTTTCCCAACAACCAGATCCCATGAAGTCGTTCTCGCTCGCCTCTGCGACCCTGTTCGCCCTGTTGGCACCGGTCGCCGCCCAGGGCTCGATCATGCCCTACCTGCCCAAGGACACGATGCTGGCGCTGTCGGCGCCGAACCTGTCGATGTCCATCGCGGACTTCGCCAAGATGCCCTTGGCCAAGATGTGGGCCGAAGAGGAGGTCCAGAACTTCCTCGCCGACGTCAAGGAGATGGTCGGCAAGCAGATCGCCGAAGGACTCGAGCAGGGCAAGAAGATGCACGCGCAAGGCGCGTTCCCGATCGACCCTGACGACATCATGAAGCTGCGCCTGCACGGCGGCGCCTTCGCGATCACGCGAATGGAATTGGCGATGGGGGATCGGGGCCCGATGCCCAAGCTCGGCTTCCTGGTTCACCTCGACTTCGGTGACTCGGCGCCGACCTGGAACAAGGTCCTCAAGATCGGCCTCGACATGATGGAAGCCGAGGCGAAGGACGAGATGGTCAAGGCCGAGACCAAGGTCGGCGACGTGCAGCTGCTGTCGTACTCGCCGCCCGCCGAAGAAGGCATCCCGATGGGACTCAACATCGCGATGGTGCCGAACGGCCTGCTGATCGGCACGCTCGTCGACGACGTCAAGGAAGTCGTCGCCGCGATGAACGCGAAGACGCCGATGCTCGGCGCCACCAACCTCTACCTCGCGACGGCGAAGCAAGTGAACGCCGAAGGCGCGGAGTGCGAGGTGTTCGCCCGCCCCGAGCCGATGATCGACTTTGCCCTGTCGGCGCTCGCCATGGGCGTCGAGAGAGGCAACATGGACGGCCTCAACATGGACGGCGTCAAGCGCGCCGTCGAAGCGATGGGCCTGCGTGACATGGGCGCCGCGTCGATGGCGGCCAGCTATGTCGACGGCAAGTGCGTCATCCGCACCTACAGCAGCAACGGCAAGCCCTCGGCAACGGCCGTCGCTGGCAAGAAGGTCGACATGTCGTTCCTGAAGTGGGTGCCCAAGGACGCAGTCAGCTTCAGCGCCGGCCAGATGGACCTGATGTCGTTCTACGACACCCTGCAGAAGGGCCTGGAAGCCTACGATCCGGAGTTCGCGAAGATGGCCCTGGGCCAGCTCGCGGAGATGGAGAAGCAGCTCGGCTTCAAGGTGCGCGAGGACTTCTTCGGCTCGCTCGGTGACCACTACATCAGCTGGGCGATGCCGATGGGCACGTTCGCCTCGCCGCCCGAGTCCGCCTTCCTGATGAAGGTCAACAACGAGGAGCGCCTCGTCACCGTGCTGAAGAACCTCGCCAAGCTGACCAACGGCATGCTCGAGATCGAAGAAGGCGAGAAGCGCGGCGTGAAGGCCTACCAGGTCCGCATCAACGCGGAACCGATGCAAGGCATGGGCGGCATCAACATCATGGAGATGCTGCAGCCGACCTTCGCGTTCAAGAACGGCTACATGGTCGTCGGCTTCAACGCGAGCGACGTGAAGCGCGTGTTCCAACGCATGGAGCGCCCGGACGACCCGAAGGGCGACATCCGCAGCAACAAGGAGTTCGCCGCGATCGCCGCGTCGATTCCGGCCGGCGTCGACAGCGTTTCGTTCACCGACTGGAAGTCGAACTTCGAGAGCCTCTACCAGATCGCCGCCAGCCTCGCCGCGTTCATTCCGATGGGCGAAGACGTGCCGATCGACATGTCGCTGCTGCCCGACTCGGGCACGCTGAGCAAGCACATGTTCCCCTCGGTCAGCTACACGAAGAGCGACGCCGCCGGCAGCGAATCGGTGACGACGAGCCCGTTCGGCCCCGAACTCGGCGTGTTGCTCGGCGCCGCCGTGGTCGCTGGCGCGACGGCCTTCGGCGCCATGCGCGGCGGCTTCTGAGCCGCCCCCCAGGAGCGGCTGCCTGGCAGCCGCGCCTGCGCGAGGCTTTCGCCGGGAGGCGGCGGACGGTACGACCCCGCCATGCGCACCGCCTCGTTCGCTGCTCCGCTCCTGTTGCTCACCGCTGCCGTTGCCCAGGAGCAAGCGCCGCTGCGCTGGCTCGACCTCGACGGCGACACCGCGCGGCAGGTGACGGTCCGACGCGACCCGGGCAAGTACCTCGGGCACCCGACCACCGTGTTGTTGCCCGATGGCAAGACCATCCTGTGCGTGCACCCAGAAGGGCACGGCAAGGGCCCGATCGTGCTGCAACGCAGCGGTGACGGCGGCAGCACGTGGAGCGAGCCGCTGCCGGTTCCCGAGAACTGGTCGACCAGCCAGGAGACCCCGACGATCCACCGCCTCGTCGATGCGGCTGGCAAGGCGCGCTTGTGCTTGTTCTCCGGCTTGCATCCGATTCGCAGCAGCCTCTCTTCGGACGATGGCGCCACCTGGTCGCCGCTGGCTCCGATTGGCGATTTCGGCGGCATCGTCGCGATGGCCAGCGTGGTCGCCTTGGCGAACGGCAAGCACGCCGCGTTCTTCCACGACGACGGTCGCTACTTCCGCGCCGGCGGCAAGCGTTCCCACTTTTCCGTCTACCAGACCGAGTCGGCCGATGGCGGTGTGAGCTGGGGTGAGCCCAAGGTGGTGTGGACCGGCCGTGAGCTCGACCTGTGCGAACCCGGCGTCGTGCGGTCGCCGGACGGCAAGCGCCTGGCGATGCTGCTGCGCGAGAACAAGCGCGTGAAGAGCAGCCACATCGTGTTCTCCGACGACGAAGCGGCGACCTGGTCGCAACCGATCGAACTGCCGGAAGCCCTATGCGGCGATCGACACGTCGGCGGCTACGCCCCAGATGGCCGTCTGCTGCTGTCGTTCCGCGACATGAGCAAAGACAGCCCGACGCGCGGCGATTGGGTCGCGTGGGTCGGTCGCTTCGACGATCTCGTGCACGCCCGCGCTGGCCAGTATCGCGTGCGGCTGTCGCGCAATTGGCGCCACACCGACTGCGCCTACCCCGGCGTCGAAGTGTTGGCCGACGGCACCTACGTCCTGACGACGTACGGCCACTGGGAGCCGGGCCAGCAGCCGTTCGTGCGTTCGATGCGCGTGCGGCTGGACGAACTCGACGCGCTCGCCTTGCAGCCGGCGCCGAAGTTCGAGCGCCTCGCGGAATCGGTGCATCCGGTGCCGCGGGGAAGTGACTGGATGCAACGCCACGAGAGAGACATCGCCAGCGCCAGACGCGGCGGCCATCGCATCGTCTTCGTCGGTGACTCGATCACGCAGGCCTGGAATGGCGGCGGCAAGGCCGAATGGACCGAACTCTGGCAACCGCGCGGCGTGTTCAACGCCGGCGTCTCCGGCGACCGCACGCAACACGTGCTGTGGCGGTTCGACAACGGCCTGCTCGAAGCGTTGGCCGGCAACGGCAACGACGTGAAGGGCGCCGTGGTGATGATCGGCACCAACAACAGCAATGGCGCTGACAACACCGCCGCCGAGATCGCCGACGGCATGGTCGCCATCGTGCGCCGCCTGCGGCAACAGCTGCCCAACGCGAAGGTGTTGCTGCTCGCCATCTTCCCGCGCGCGGAACGCGCCAACGCGCAGCGCGAGAAGTGCGCCGAAGCCAGCCGCATCGCTTTTGCCGCCCTCGCCGGTGACAGCAAGGTCGACTGCCGCGACATCGGCGCCCGCTTCCTCGCCGCCGACGGCACCCTGAGCAAAGAGGTGATGCCGGACTTCTTGCACCTCAGCTCCAGCGCCTACCGGACGTGGGCCGAAGCAATCCTCGCCGATGTCGATGCCATGCTGAAGTAGCCTCCGCTGGCGCCGCCAATCCGGCGCTGAGGAAAACCGTTACATGCCGGTCGTTGTGCCCAGCGCGTGGGCATCCGAACATGCCTGTGCCTTCCAAGGAGTACCCGATGCAACCGCTCCCGTTCGCCGTCACTGCCTGGGCAGTGCTCTCCTGTGCTCTCGCCCAGGATCCCGCAAAGCCACCGGCCCAAGACGTCGCGCCCAAGGCACTCGCCATCGGGGACGCGCTGCCAAAGGGTCTTGTCTTCCGCACCATCGACGGCAAATCGCAATCACTCGACGACCTGAAAGGCAAAGTCGTGGTGCTGCACTTCTGGTCGATGACATGCCCGTACGAGGTCGCCGCCGAACCGAAGCTGAACGCACTCAGTGAGGAGTTCGCCAAGAAGGACGTGGTGATGCTCGGCGTCGCCGCCAACGCCAACGAAATCGGCCCCGCCCCGGACGCGAAGGAGTTCGAGACCAAGGACGCGGACAAGCTGCCGTACGGCAAGCTGCGCGCGAAGGCCGCCGAGAGCAAGCTCAACCACGCCGTGGTGGTCGATCATGACGCCAAGCTCGGCAAGGCGCTGGAAGCCAAGACGACGCCACATTGCTTCGTGTTCGACAAGGAAGGCAAGCTGCAATACCAGGGCGCGCTCGACGACGATTCTTCCGGCAAGAACCCGAGTCCTGCTCGTTACCTGCGCGACGCCATCACGGCGATCCTCGCCGGTGAGAAACCCGGAGTGCAGTCGACCAAACCCTATGGTTGACGCACCAAGTTCGCGCCCGGTCAGGGCGCGCGCCGCAAGTAGTGCAGGGAGTGCCGCCGCTGCAGCGACGCGCTGCAGCAAGGGTCGGCCACGACGTGCCAGGCAATCCCCGTCGTACTGAGTAGCCGCGTCATCCACGAAGGCGGGCAGCTCCGCCTGCTGTCGGGCAGACGCACTCAATCCATGTCGGCACTGGTCGTCATGTTTCGTCGTGACATCAGTCACGCGCTCCATTGACTGCCCCTTGGCGCTGCGGATACTGCAGACTCCCTCGCTTCCCAGTCGGAGAACTCCATGAGCATCCCACGCGGTCTTTCTCTGTTGGCACTGGCGCTGTTTGCCAGTTGCGACAGCAAGGTCACCTCGACCCTCGACGCCGACGCCCAGCGCCGGGTCGCCACGCTGACCGACTGCTTCCCCAATCTCTACGAATACACCGATTCGTTGCTGGAGATTGCCGGCACCTGGCGCCTGGGCAGCAGCACGGCGCTTCCGGACCCGACCGGCCTGACCTTCTCCGTCAACGCCGAGGGCGGTGGCACGCGCGTCGACGTGACGTACGTGAAGGACGGCACGACGATCTCGATGGCGATCCGGTTCTACAGCCCGGCGGGAGCCCAGCAGACGCTGACCATCACCGGCTTCTCCACGCTGAACCTGACGATCCAGGAAGCTGCCAACGACTTGCGCAACCTGTTCGGGAGCGACGACAAGTTCATGGTCGGCGACTACACGATCAGCGGCAACGGCATCAGCGGCAGCGACTCGCTCACGGCGATCATCGGCGGCTCGACCAACCAGAACGAACTGGAAGAAGTGCGCACGACCGCCGCCAGCAGCACCATCAGCGGCGGCCCGCCAGCCGTGGACTCGGCGACGATCACCGACAGCGGCCCGCCCGCGTGCTCGTTCACGTTCACGATCCCGAGCCTGCTCACCGACGAAACGCCGACGCAGGAATATCCGATCGGCACGGTCACCATCAGCGTCACCGGACCGGACGCCACGGTCACCGGCACGATCACGTTCGACGGCAGCGCAACCGCCGTCATCGACATCGCGGATGTGCCCGGCACGTTCGCGTTCAACGTCGACACTCGCACCGTCACCTTCGTTCCGTGATACCCATGCGCACATCCTTCCTTCTCGCGGCAGCGTTGTTGTCGACCCTGCCCGCATGCTTCCAGTTCGAAGTCACGGCCCAGGCTGCCTACGCGCAGATGGCCGTCGACGGAGACATCGGCTACACGTCGGGCTCGGCCGCCGCCGTCGCCCAAGACGTCGAAAGCGCGCTCGGCCTCGGCGACGACCAGGGCATTCCGTACGGTCGCCTGGCGATCGACACCGGCGTGCCGGTGCTCGCCGTTTCGGGCTTCATGCTCGAAGACTCCGGCACCGGTGTGCTGACCGCGAACTTCGGTGACGTCGGCGGCATCGTCGCCAACACCCCGGTGCGCAGCGACCTCGAGATGACGAACGCGAAGTTCTCCTACGCGTTCGACATCGACCTCGGTCCGGTCAGCATCCAACCTGGCATCGCTGCCAACTACTTCGACATGACCGTCGAAGTCGCCGACCTGATCGGCATCGCCACGGAAACGGTCGAATTGAAGGCGCCGCTGCCGCTCGGCTTCCTCCGCGCCGAGATCGAACTCGGCATCGTCAGCCTGGTCGGCGAAGTCGGTTACATGGCGATCGACGTCGAAGACGTCGAGACGTCGTTCCTCGACATCGAAGCGTTGCTGATGGTGCACCCGACCAAGCTGCTGAACCTGTTCGTCGGCTACCGCAGCATGGAACTCGACGCCGAAGGCGACATCGACGGCGACTCGTTCGACACCGACCTGCAGATCAGCGGCTTCATGATCGGCGGCGGCCTGATCTTCTAATCCGCCGCGGCGTGGTGCGCTGGCGACTCGCCGCGCACCAGGGTCCAGCGCCCCGTTCTCGCGGGACTTCGCCCGCCAGCCCACGGCAGGCGGTTACTTCCGACCACCGCCGGCGTATGCGGGGCCTCCGCGCACTCTCTCCCGAGGCTCCTCATGCTCGCACGCTTGCTCGCCGCTGTGTCCCTGTTCGGTGTAGTCGCCGCGCAGTCTCCGCTCAACACGATCCCGACACCGGTGCCGGCCAACTGGTTCCTGTGGACGGGATGCGTCGAACCGATGGTGTTCTTCAATCTCACCATCAACACGACCGTCACGGTGCAAGGGCTCGACGTGAGCATCGACAACCTCGCGGGCTTCGAAGGCAATGTCGACCTGTTCGTCACGAACCCGGGCATCACGACGCATGTCGGCAACGAAACGAATGCCGCCGCGTGGACCCTGCGCGGCACCGGCCCGGTGACCGCCGCCGGTCAGGTCACTCCGGTGCGCGTGGGCCTGATGCCCGGCATCGTGTTGCAACCCGGCTCGTACGGCATCGGCGTGCGCTATCGCGGCGTGCGCGCCGAGTTCTTGCAGGGCACGGGGGCAAACCAGACCTTCAGCAATGCCCAGATGACACTGACCGCCGGACGCGTGCAGGCGCTCGCGTTCACGAGTGCGGCAGCAACCCCGTTCGTGTGGCTCGGCCGCATCCACTACGCCCTCGGCAGCGTCGCCCACGCCGCCGCCGCGAACACCACGTTTGGCAACGGCTGCAATGCCGTGCACGGTTCGTTCTACCAGCGCTTCCCCTGCTCGACGACCGCAGCGACGGCGCTGACCGGCCGGGCGATCAGCCTCATCCCTAGCGGTAGCGCCTACCTGGTGGCGCCCGGCACCGGCGTGACGTTCGTCGCGCCGACCGCTGCCGCCGCGTCGCTGCCGGCCAACGACGACGGCGAATCGATGGTGGCATTGACCAATCCGATGCCGATCCCGGGCGGCAGCACGCAGCAGCTGTTCGTGCACACGAACGGTTACGTCTCCGTCGCCAGCAACATGCTGCCGGCGCCGAACAACTTCACGCCGTTCGTGCCCGGGTTGCTCGCCGCACCCGTCACCGCGTGGTGGTCGTGGCACGACTACAACGCCGCCGAAGCGGGCAGCGGCACGATCAAGTTCGAGGAAGTGGGATCGCTGGTGCTGATCACCTGGCAGGACGTCGAGAGCTGGCCGGCAGTGCAGGGCACCACGCTGGTCGTGAACCGCAGCACGTGGCAGTTCCAGTTCGACACCGCAACCGGCATCGTCAACTACGTCTGGCAGACGATCACGCCGCAAGGCACGTCGGTGGATGGCGACGAGCACGTGGTCGGTTACTCGCCCGGCGGCCCGTCGCCCGACAACGGCCCGATCGACATCACCACGCTCACTGCGGTGTCGCTGAGCCAACCCGAAGTGTTGCCGCTGCGCCTCGCCGCCACCGGCCTGCCGACCCTCGGCAACCCGGTGAACTACGTGACGTCGAACGAGAACGGCCAGAACGTCGGCTTGTTCTTCTTCTGCACGACGGCGATCCCGGCGCCGGGTTTCGACCTCACGGGGCTTGGCATGCCTGGCTGCGCAGCGCACGTCGACATCGCGACCGGCGTCGGCAACTTGATCTCCAACCTCGGCCTGCCCGGCACCAGCATGACCGTGACGCTGCCCATCCCCGCGTCGCCGGCCAGCCTGATCGGCGCCGAGTTCGTCGGGCAATCGGTGTGGCTTGATCCGTCTGCAAACGCATTCGGCGCCACCTTGTCGAACGGTGTGCGCACGCGACTAGGTGGCTTCTGATTCCTCGCGAAGCCAGATACGCAACACCGCACTGAGAGCGGGACATTGTCCCGGGAAGGGAACGCGCGCGTGAGGAGCATTGCTCCACGCAGACGCCGGCGGTGTCGCCCGAATCACGGCGAAACGAAATGTGCTTGGGAGAATCTGGTGCAACTGGCCGCCTGGACATCTGCTCGGGTGAGGCTAGGTTCACCCGGGTCCCCAGCCACGGTCACTATGCCGCGGCTGTTTCCCCAAGCCCTTGTTTCGAGTCCCAATGAAACTTCTCTCGACTCTCGCACCCGCGTTCGTTTGCGCTGCGGTCGTGGCCCAGTCGCCACTGGTCTGCAACCCACTCGCTCCCGTCGCTTACTACGGCTGGAACACGCCTCCCGCCGTGCACACCACCATGAAGAACCTCACGGTGACGTCGCAGGTAACCCTGCAAGCGATTGCGACGCCGCTGCTGTCTCCGGTTGGTCAGGTTGGCACGCTCGAAGTGTGGCTGACGAACACCGGCATCACCACCTACGTCGGCAACGAGACGATCGCGGCCAACTGGACGATGGTGGCCTCGGGCCAGATCATCGGCAAGGGAACGACCGGCTCGCTGATCTCGCTGGAAGCGACCTCGTGCCAGTCGATCGGTGGCGGTGGCCTCGTCCTGAACCCGGGCTCGTACGGCATCGCGTTCAAGTACGTCGGCGTCACTCCGCTGCTGGTCGCCGTTGGCGTTCCGCACACCGCCACCAACGCAGAGCTGACGCTCTCCGGTGGCGCGATCCAGTACACGCCGTGGACGGTCCCGCAACCCCCGATCGGCGGCACCTACACCGCTTGGGACTGGCGCGGCCAGATCATCTACCAGAACGGCGTGTTCCCGCACGCGTGCGCCGAGTCGTCGACCTTCGGCGCCGGCTGCTACAAGGTCAGCGGCTCCGCCTACCAGGAGTTCGGTGACAGCTCGCCCGGTGGCGCCGCCCCCGCGGCCGCAGCCGCGCTGAACACGCGCCAGCTGCAGTTCCTGCTCGCCGGCACGAGCTACATCATGACCCAGGGCACCGGCACCTACCTGCCCCCGAGCGGGACCGCCACGGCCCTGCCGGCCAACGACGATGGTGAGACTGCAATCACGCTGACGCAGGCGTTCCCGTACACCGGCGGCGTCGCGACGCAGTTGTTCGTGCACACGAACGGCTACATCTCGGTCGCGAGCAACAACACGCTGCCGGGTGGCAACCTCAACTACATCCCGGAACCGTCGGGCCTGCTCAACGCCCCGGCCACGGGCTGGTGGTGCTGGCACGACTTCAACGCGACCGAAGTCGGCAGCGGCCTGATCGTCTACGAAGAGATCGGCAACGTCCTCTACGTCACGTGGAACGGCGTCGAGAGCTACCCGACGACCGCCGCCAACCCGAGCACGGTGCAGTTCCAGTTCGACTACGCGACCGGCACGGTCACGACGATCTACCAGAACATCAACCCGGTGGGCGGCTCCGGCTTCCTGCAGGGCGACGACTTCATGATCGGCTTCTCGCCGGGCGGCGAATCGCCGGACGCCGGTCCGTTCGACATCGTCACGCTGGTCTCGCAGAACCTGCCGTCGCCGGAAGCGTTCCCGCTGACGGTCGGCATGTCGGCGCGTCCGATCATCGGCACGACGGTCAACATCGACACGACGCGTGAGACCGGGCTCAACCTCGGCATCAACTTCGTCAGCATCGTCGCGGTCCCGGCCCCGGGCTTCGACCTGTCGATCCTGGGCATGCCTGGCTGCGTGGCGCTCATCGACATCAACCAGGGTGTCGGCAACGTCATCTCGAACCTGGGTCTGCCGGGTATCAGCATGTCGGTTGCGTTCCCGCTGCCGAACAACCCGGCCTTCGCCGGCCTGACGATCCACAGCCAGTCGGTGTGGCTCGATGCGGCCGCGAACGCCTTCGGCGCGATCACGTCGAACGCCCTGACGATGGTCCTCGGCAACTTCTGATCGAGGATCTCGCTGCGCGCTGCGTCGCCTGACGGCGGCGCGACCGCACGAACGAACCGGCCGCTCGCGCTGCAAGGCGTGGGCGGCCGGTTTCGTTTCCAGATCGCTGCGGCTGCGGCCATCGGCTTGACCGTTCCTTGACAGGTCGCAGCCAAAAGCGCCTAGCGTCTCGGCATCGACCTCGGACACCGAACCTCCGGCCAGCGTCTACCCGCCATCCTGCTCGTTGCAGGCGGCGGCATTCTGGTCGTGCTCGGCTGGTTGCTGTGGCGCAGCGCGGCCGCGGAAGCCGATCTGCGCGTGTCCGAACACGAACGCGCCCACGCGCTCGCCGAGCGGATTCTGCAGCAGGCACCCTCGTCGCGTGCCGTGTTCGCCGCGTTGCCGGATCACCAGAAGGCGGTGCAGCGCGCCGATGGCTCACTGGTCATCGACGAGGTCGGCTGGCTAGAGCAACAACCTTCACCACTCGACGTCGATCCTGTCGTCGACGATCGGCTGGAACGCGCGGCACGCGCTGAGTTCGTCGCCAAGGACCCGGTCGCGGCGCAACGCGAGTTCGACGAACTGCTCGCGGCGCCGCTGGTCGAGACGATTCGGCTGCGCGTGCTCGTCGCCGCCTGCTTCCACGCCCAGCGCACCGAGCAAGCGACGCGCGCCACCGAACTCCGAGCGGAGTTGCAGCGCGGGGTCGCAGGCCTCCGAGCGCCCGACCTCCGCCGCCCAGCCATCGCTCGCGTGGTTGCCGCATCGTGCCGACTGGGCCGGCACGACAGCGAACCACTCGTCGCCTACTTACCTCCCGACATCGCCGTAAGCCTGGACGACACGAAGTGGGGCAGTGCGCACGTCGAAGTCGCGGCGCGACGCGCGTTGCTCTTGACGATCGAACAAACCTGGCAGCGGCTGGCCCCGACGGCGAGCTCCGGCATCGTTGACGGTAGCACGCAGCACTTGTTGTGCTGGCAGGCTCGACCCGATGGCGGCCGCGACCTCGCTTGGGTGACACCGAAACACTGGGTGCAGGCCCTCGAGCAGGCCATGGGTTCGGGTGCACTGCCGGCCATCGGCGGCGCCTGGCGATTCACGGCGAGCGACTCCACCGCGACCACGTTCGTCGTGCCGGGAATCTCCGGCATCGATCGCCCCGACCTCGGCTCGGTGTGGTTGCGTCCGGGCCTGCTCGGCGCGCTGCTCGTGAGCCTCGCCGCCGCGTTCGCATTCGCAGTACGTTGGCAACTGCGCGCCGCCCGCGCCGAAGTTGCCGCCGCGCACACCCAGTCGGAGTTCCTCACGACGGTGACGCACGAACTGAAGACGCCGCTCGCCGCGATCCGGCTGCTCGGCGAGATGCTCGCCGAAGGTCGCGCCAAGGGCCGCGAGGACGACTACTACCGCATGCTCGCCGGCGAGGCCGGGCGGCTGTCGCTGCTGATCGAGAACGTGCTCGACCTCGGCCGCATCGAACGCGGCGATCGCGCCTACGACGTGCGATCGCTCGACGTCGGCGAAGTGGTGGGGGAGACGCTGGCGATGTTTGCGCCGTTGCTCGAACGCGATGGCGGCACCGTGCAGTGGGACGACTTGTGCGGCGCCACGCGCGTGCGCGCCGATCGGCAGGCGCTGGTGCAAGCGCTCGTCGCCGTGCTCGACAACACCCGCAAGTACGGCGGCACGCCACCGCGCGTCCTGCTCACCACGCGACGCCTCGGCGACACCATCGCCATCGACGTGCGCGACCACGGCCCCGGCGTGCCCGCGGGAGAACGCGACCGCATCTTCGAACGGTTCGTGCGCGGTGCGGCCCATGCCCACGGCAGCACGCCCGGCGTCGGCATCGGCCTCTATCTGGCGCGGCGCCTCGTACAGGCAAGCGGCGGCGACCTCGTCTGCAGCGACCCGCTGGACGGGGGTGCTGGGGCATGCTTCACGTTCCACTTCCCCATGGAGACCTCGGCATGAGCTTCCGCATCCTGCTCGTCGAAGACGACCGCACGCTGCGCATCGCCCTCACCGACGCCTTGACTGGCGAAGGCCACACGATCGTCGCCGCCGCCGACGGCCACGAAGCGCGCGCGCTGCTGCGCGCGCAACGCTTCGACCTCGTCGTGCTCGCCGTGATGCTGCCGGGCCCGAACGGGCTCGAACTGTTGCGCGAGCTGCGTACGCGGGACGCCGACACACCGGTGGTGCTGCTCACCGCGCGCGGCGACGAAGGCGACAAGGTGCTCGGCCTCGAACTCGGCGCCGACGACTACGTGACGAAGCCGTTCTCGCTGCGCGAACTGCTCGCCCGCGTGAAGGCGATGCTGCGGCGAGCCGATCGCCAAGACGCAGCCCTCGTGGAGCAGTTCGTGCTCGGCACCACGCAGATCGACCTCGCCGCATTCACCGTCGTGCGCGGTGGTGAATGCCACACGCTGTCGCCGAAGGAAGCCGGCATGCTGCGGTTGCTGCGGCAGCGCGCCGGCCGCGCCGTCGCGCGTGCCGAGTTCCTGCGCGAAGTGTGGGGCGGCGTGCCGTTCGTCGGCGATCGCACGATCGACACGCACATGCTCAACCTGCGGCAGAAGGTCGAAGACGACCACAAGGCGCCGCGCTTCCTGCTGACGGTGCACGGCGTCGGCTACCGACTCGTCGAGTCGGCCGAGCCGCTGGCACCTTGACCATCGCTTGACACCGAACTGACGGCACGCGGACCGAATCGATGCGCGCACACCTTCCTATCGGCACCATGAAGAAGACGACCCTCGTGTGGACGTTCGCTGTGTGCGCCGGTGCGCTCGCGGCCCAGACCCAGGAACCGAAGAAGCCGACGCCGAGCCAGGAGATCGCGAAGATCGTCGCGGTCGAAGAGCAGGAAGGCGACCTCGCCAAGGCGGAGAAGCTCTATCGCGAAGCGCTCGCCGGCACGGCGTTGTCGGCCGATGCGAAGGATCTGGCGACGTTGCGGCTGGCGGAGCTGCTGATGCGGCTCGGGCGGCGTGACGACGCGAAAGCGGTGATGGCGCAGGTGGGTGGGGGGAAGGGTGCGGTCGTGTCGCTCGATGATGTGACGCCGAAGGCGCAGGATCGGGAGCGGGAGGCGACTCTGCGCGCGAAGGCGCG
>SXGT01159233.1_pt1 | contig 29019 bp, 21 predicted proteins | sample 3176221 | NCBI WGS metagenome assembly SXGT01 (sample SAMN11356862, study PRJNA531348) | freshwater metagenome | isolation source: freshwater sample F1-120 | place: China: Fuxian Lake, Yuxi | collected 2017-12-25 | reverse complement strand
GGCGAGCAAGGTCAGCGCCTGCGCCTGCCCAGCGAGGTTGTTGCGGCTGGCGTGCAGCTCCGCGGCGCGCTCGAGCGCGCTGGCGGCGGCGCGTTCGTCGCCCGTGCGGCGCTTGAGCGTGGCCAAGTTGACCAATGCCGCGGCCAACTGCAGCGGCTCGTCGCGCTCGGTGGCGCGCAGGACGAGCGCTTGCACGTCGCCGGCGGCGCGCTGCACGTCGCCGCGCCGCAAGCGCGCCATGGCGAGCAACGAGCGCGCGTTGGCGCGATGCCGCTCGCGCGCGGACTCGAGCGCCTGCAAGCGCTCGACGCACGCCTCGAGTTGCTGGTCGGCGCGCGTGGCGTGATGCAACACCGCCTCGGCCAGCAGCAAGTCGGGCGCGTGTCGCGCGTCGAGCGCGGCGGCCGCCTTGAAGGACTCCCAGGCCTGCGCTTCCTCGTGGCGCAGCAACGCGGCGCGACCCGCGGCCGCCATGCGCACGGCCCGCGAGGCGGGGTCGTCGCCCGCGAGACCTTGCACGGCGGCTTCGGCCTCGGCCGCGCGCCCCATGGCGGCGTGACAGGCCGAAAGCGCGTCGTGCAGCGAAGCGGGCTGGGCGACTCCGCACTCCTCGAGGGCCTGCGCCAACTCGCGCAAGTGATCGAGCGCCTCCTCCGACCGGCCCTCCTCGCGCAACGCGGCCAAGTCGGCGATGCGTCGCTCGCGCACATGGGCCTCGCCGCCCACGGCCAGATGCAAGGCGGCTTCCCTTGGTGGCGACACGAGCGCGCAGCGCACATGCGCCGCTCGCAGCGGCTGGTGCCAGCCGACGCCAACAGGCTTGGCGCTGGCACGCCAGCCTCCTTCGGCCGCACGCACCAACCCCGCGTCGGCCAAGCTGCCAGTCAACGTGGCGGCGGCCTCGGCCGAGATGCCCAACGCGTCCGCCACTTCCTCCTGCATGAGCGGCCTGCGCGCCACGAAGAGCAACGCCAATGCGCGGGTCGACAGGGGGGCCAACCCGGCTGCTTCGACGGCTCGACCAGCGACCGGCGGCTTGGGCCACGCGCCCGGACGCAACCGCCAACGCTCGCGACCATCCTGCAGCACGCTGGCGCGGCGTGCATGCTCCACGGCGCCCGGCAGATGGGCTTCGCGGCCTTGCGCGGCCTCCAGCAGCCACTGGCCGAAGGCCAGCAATTGGTCTTCGGCCGCCTCGATCTGGCGACGCAGCGCCGGAAGCAGATCCTGCGGCCCGGGCGCAACGAGCTCGACCACCTGCGCGCATCCGGCTGGCACCACGGGCCCGACGCACACGACGCGTCGATCATGGCGCACCGCCTCGACCTCGAGGCGCGCCTGCACGGCGCGTGCCGCCTCGCCTGCGCTGGTCACGATGCAGACGACGCCCTCGAAGCTGCGCGACAAGGCCAGCGACACGGCGCCATCGAGCGCCTCGGGGTCGTTGGCGAGGTCCTGCGCCACGACTACATGGAACGGCCAGCGCATCAGGCTCGCGGCGAGCGCGGCGCCGTGCGCGACGAGCAAGGCCTCGTCCGCATGGTCGACGCGCCAACACGCCACGCCCCGGTGCAAGTCCTCGGAGCGCGAGCGGGCGAACAAGCTCGGCAGTTGCGCGGCGTAGAAGGCCGCGCGCACTTCGTTGGTGGGAAAGCGCAGATCGCGCGTCGAGAGCTGGGCCCTGCCGCCGCCTCCGCGCTCGCGGAAGGCGCGTGCCACAACGGCCGCGTCGGACGGTCGCCGGCGCAAATCACGCTCGAGCAACGCTTCGATCAGATCGGAGACTGCTGGCGGCAACTGATCGCGCCGCGCACCACGCGCCGCGAAGTAATCGAGTTGCGGAAAGCGCGAATGGAACACGCGCGGGTCGGCTTCCTCGGCCGCCCAACCGCGCGCCAGCACGGCGCCGAGCGCGAACAGGTCCACTGCCGGACCGGCGTGATCCTGCTGGATGACTTCCGGCGCCATGAAGAACGGCGTGCCGAAGGCGGCGCGCACGCGGGCTCCCGCGGCCTGCACCAAGCCGTAGTCCGCCAGCTTGACGACACCGTTGCCGGCGACGAGCAGATTGCGCGGAGACATGTCGCCGTGCAGCAACCCGCGGCCGTGCAAATGCGCCAGCGCATCGCACGCTGCAGCCGCCACGGCGCAGACCTCCTCGACACCGCGCGATCGCAGCGCCAACCAAGCGGCATACTCGAGGCCTTGTGCCCATTCGCGCGCGTACCAGACGCGGCCATCCGGCAACACGCCGTGATCGATCAAGCGCAGGAGGTTTGGATGTTCGAGCGAAGCCAACACGGACAATTCCGTGGCGCTGGAACCAGCCCGCAGGCCATACATGCGCCCCGAGCGCTGGACCTGCCAAACTTCGCTGGTCGCGTCCTGCGAGAGCTTGCGCAGGGGTTCGTAGCCGAGTTCGTTGATCCAGTTCATGCCGTCCAGATTCTGGAGGTCGGCTGCCTAGAATAGCAATCTTAAGCCTTGCCCGAGAGGGACTTTGACCGCTTCCGAAGGGCGCTTCCCACAGAAAAAACGGCGTCGGGACTGGGTTTTCACCCAAAGCCCTGAGCGTTGGACTACATTTTGCTGACTCCCCATCCTTGCCCACGCTTCCCGCTGGGGCAGGTCCCATCGTTCCCAAGGCCCCTCCCATGGCCCTCCGTTCCCTCCTCAGACTCGGCGCCGTCGCCGGGCTCGCCTCCTTTGGGCACGCCCAAGGGGGAATCGTCGTATTCCAAGGCCCCACCGGCGGGGTAGGACGCGTCGTAGCTGTCGATGAAACCACCGGAGCCGCGAATCCCGTGGCGCCGGAATTCGAAGCGCTCGAGCTGCTGCCGATCGAAGCAGCACAACGCTGCACCTTGACCGAGTGGCTTCCCCAGTCCGCTCGCCTTGGGCGCAACCTCGGCAGCGCGACGCACCTCATCCTCCCGCAGGCGCGTGGTGCCGTGTACCACCACCGGCGCGTGGCCGAGGATGGCCTGCGCTACGGCTACTTCCTCGTGCGTCCCGCGGGCTCGGTCGCACTCTTGCATGAGCAACCCGCACTCCTCGGTGGCGGCGACCCCTACGCGCCCAAGCTCGCCGTGTCGCCCGATGGCGCGCACCTGTTGGCGGCCACGCGCCAAGCAGCTGGCGGTGACTTGTGGGAGATCGGTCTGGATGGCAGCGTCGTGAATCGGACTGCCGCCGCGCCGCCTCTGCGCATCGGTACGGACTCGTTGCATCTGGGCGCAACCTTCGGCGCGGTCGCGACGGGCCGTGGCTTCGTGCGTTTTGCGCGCAGCGCTGGCGCGCAAGTCGCGCTCGTGCCCTACGCCCAAGGCGAGAGCCAACCTCTGCACTTCAATGCGCTCGCCACGAGCCTGGACGGCGCGCTCTGTGTCGGAATCGCAGGTGTTTCCGCGCAGCAGGCCTATCCGTATGTCTTCGGCGCAACTGGGCCGGCGCGCCGCGCAGCCGCGCAGCCCAGCGCCTTCACCGGAGCTGGCTTCCAACCGGAGAGCGGCTCCGGCCCGCACTTGGCGGTATCCAACGATGGCACGCAGGTCGTGTGGCGCAGCGTGGTTCCCAACGCCTTCGGCACCAGCGGCGAGGCCATGCTCGCCCCGCAAGGCCAAATCGCCCCGACGCAACAAGTGTCGGGCGACGCGTATGTGATCGACACGCTAGACGAGGTCGGACTGTTTGGCTTCCGCATCGACGGCACCTTGGTCGTGGCGATCGGCGAAGCGACGCCGATCGGCGAAGTGAGCCTGCAGAAGGCCGACCTCTACGCCGTGACCCAAGGTCCGAGCGGCCCGCTGTTCCAAAATCTCTCCGCCTCGTCGGGCGACACCAGCGTGCCGTTCCTCGCGGTGCCGGATTGGGACATCTCCGGAGCGCGTCTCTTGCCCGATGGCTCGGGTTGGATGATCGAGCAATTGGGCGCGACGCCAAGCATCGAGCACCTGTCCTTCGCCGGCGTGCGCACGCCGCTCTTGTCGCAAGTACGCCGCATCCAGTGGCTCCTCCACGATGGCGCGGGCGTGCTCGCCATCGTGCAGAAGGACTCGAACCAACGTCCCGTGCAGGCTTGGGCCTTGCCCGCCGCACCGGCGCTGTCGCCGCTGCTGCTGGCGAGCTGGGACTCCTCGAGCTCGGCCGGCGCGCCGGCGACACGCGAGGGTGGCACCTCCTTCGCGCTGCAGGAGCAGGGCAACTGGCGCCTCGTGAGCAACCAGCCGGCCTCGGCGCTCCAGCAAACCACTTCTACGGCCGGCGCGATCACCGCTCCGCTGCAACGCACGAGCCTCGGCGGCACGGCCTACACCTCGGGCGATGGAGCCACGACCGGCCGGGTTTGGATCTGGCGCGCTGGCGCGACCGGCCCGGTGCCGCTGGGCGACCTTTCCGGGCCGCTGCAGATCCTGCCCACCAATTCTTGAGGGCTGCGTCGCGTGTCGCTCCGAGTGCGCGGGCTGTCAAGAAAACTTGACGTCCCCGCGGCGTGCCACGCGGATCATGGGCGTGGCTCGAAACGCAGCAAGCTGCCGTGATCCCACACGGCCGAGGCCCGCTCGTCCCCACCCGGGGAGCCGATTTCGAACACGCCGTCGCGCATGCCGCCGACCCAGCGCCCGCGCTCCACGAGGCTGCCGTCCTCGCGCCATTCTTCCCAAGGTCCGTCGCGCAGCCCAGCGCGGAACGCTCCACGCGCGCGCAAGCCACCATCCGGGTGACGCATGGTCCACTGCCCTTCGCGCAAGCCGTCGCGCCAGACACCCCGGGACTCGACCACCCCGTCGGGGTAGCGCACCTCGCCTGCACCCTCGAGCGCGCGACCAAGCAGGGCATGGCGCTTGTACAGGCTGTCGTCGGGGTAGCGCAGTTCGATGTCGATCCGCTCTTCGCACGCGCCTAGACAAGCGGCGGCGACGAGGATCGGGACGCACGACAGGCGACGCATGCTCACCACTCGGGCAGCATGACACACGCGCCGCGCCCGGCCAAGTCCGCCCGTGCGCGTCGAGTCGGGTCCCGCGCCTCCCAGCGGCTGCAGCCTCCGGCAACCGCGCCCGTCCGTTCGGTGCGCGTGACGCAAGCACTCGCAGGCGCGGTCGCGGTTGCGTAGAACGATGAGCGTGGACCGCCGCCCCCATCCTCCAGTCCCCGCCCCGGCCCGCGCCCACAAGCAGGCTCAGGCTCTGCGTCAGGCCTTGCACATGGGCCTGCATCGGGTCATGAGTCGCAGCATGAGTCCGGCCCTGCCCAACGCACTGTGCTTGGCAATCGCACTGCTGGCCGTGGCCTGCGGACCCACGCCGAAGGAGCGCGGCAGCGTGCTCGTCGTCATCATCGACACGCTGCGACGCGACAAGGTCGGCTTCCATGGGAACGCACGCGGGTTGACACCCAACCTCGATGCGCTGGCGGCCGAAGGCCTCGTGTGCGACGACGCTTGGAGCCACGCGCCTTGGACCTTGCCCGCCACCGCGTCGCTGTACTCGGGCCTCTTGCCGCAGCGCCATGGCGCCGGCGGAGACTTGAACTCGGGGTTCCGCGCGGTGCGCGAGGACGCGCCGCTCTTCGCCGAGCAATTCCGCGCCGCGGGGTGGCGCACGGGGCTCGTGGCCAATGTCGACTTCCTCGGGCCGACCTTCGGCTTGGCGCGCGGCTTCGAGCATGTCGACGCCTTGGGCAGCGACGACAACCACGCGCCGCGCGCCGCGCGGCAGACCACGGACGATGCGTTGCGCTTCGTGCGCGAGGCGGGCGCGGCTCCATTCCTGCTCGTGGTGCATTACTTCGATGTGCACGCCGAGTACGAGCCGCCGCAACCCTGGCGCGAGCGCTTCGCCGATCCGCGCGATGCGCAAGCGAGTTCGCTGGCCATGGGCAGCCGCGCGCAAGTCGTGGCGCGACGCTTCCAAGAGGCGCCGCTGGATCCCGACCACCTGGCGCGCATGGAGCGCCTCTACGACGGCGAGGTGGCCTACGTCGACGACGAGATCGGACGACTGTGGCGCTCCTTGCCCGCTGAAGTACGCGCCGATTGCACCTTGGTCGTGACCTCCGACCACGGCGAGGAGTTCGGCGAGCACGGCGATTGGGAACACGGGCACGCGCACCACGCCGAAGTGCTCCAAGTGCCTCTCTTCTGGCGCGGGCCCGGCATTCCCGCTGGTCGCGAGGTGTCGTTGGTCGGGCATGTCGACGTGGCCCGCACGCTCCTTGCGCGCTTTGGACTCGACCATGAACTCGCTCGCGATGGACGCGTGCTGGGGCGGGTGGTCGGGGGCGAGGACGGCGCCCCGAGTCCGCATCTGGCGCACGGGCGCTTCTGGGGTCCCCCGACGACTTCGCTGCGCGACGCGGAGACGACCATCCACCGGCGCCCTTCGCCGCAGGCGCCGCTGCTCTACGACCGCGCGCAGGACCCGCTCGAAGCGCACGCCTCGCGGGACGAGGCCCGCATCCAGGCCGCGTTGCTGAAGCTCGCCGCCATCGAGACCGCGCTGCGCCTGTTGCCGCCGAAGCTTGGTCCGGTGCCGCGCGTCGACGCCGGAGCTCGCCAGCGCCTCGATGGCGTGGGCTATGTCGAGGCGCCGCGTTGAGGCCGCGGCGAGCGCGGGCGTGAGCGTCGCGAGCGCGACGAAGGGCGAGCGCCGCGCGCTCGTCGCCATCCTCGCCACGGCCTTCATCGTGCGGCTCGTCGCGGTGTTGCAGGCACGCGCCCTGAACCCCGACTTCTTCGAGCCCCAACTGGACGCGCTGTTCCATGTCGAATGGGCGCGCGCCATCGCCGATGGTCGCGAGCATCTCGACGGCCCTTTCTTCAGGGCACCGCTCTACCCGCTGTTCCTCGCCGGCGTCTTCAAGCTCCTTGGCGACGGGTTGCTGCTGCCGCGCCTCGTGCAAGTCGCGATCGGCGTGGGGACCTGCGGCTTGGCCTTCCTCGCGGCGCGTCAAGTGGCGAGCACGCGCACGGCGCTCTTGGCGGCGCTGCTGTGCGCCTTGTGTCCGATGCTCGCGTACTTCGAGACGGAGCTCTTGCTGCCGGTGCTCGAGTGCTTCTTCGGCACCTTGGGCTTGTGGGCGGCCTTGCGCGCGCGGACCATGCCGAGCGCGGGACGATTGCTCACCGCGGGCCTCGCGCTGGGCCTCGCCTGCATCGTGCGGCCCAACTTCCTCGTCGTCGCCATTGGCTTGGCGTGTTGGTTGACCGCGACTGCGCATGGCGCGCGTTGGCGCGTGGCGGCGCTGTACCTCGTGGGAGTGTTGCTTCCCATCGCTCCCGTCGCGTTGGTCAACGTGCGCGAAGGCGACTTCGCGCTCGTCGCCACGCAAGGCGGCGTGAACTTGTGGATCGGCAACAACCCGCAGTCGGATGGCAGCACGGCCATCGTTCCCGGGACACGCCCGGATTGGTGGGGCGGCTTCGAGGATTCCATCGCGCAAGCCGAGGCCGCCGAGGGGCGCAAGCTCGCGCCCACCGAGGTGTCGGGCCACTACACGCGCGCCACGCTGGCATGGTGGAGCGCCGAGCCGCTCGCGGCCCTGCGCTTGATGGCATGGAAGACGCGTCTCCTGTTGCTCGACCACGAGCTCGGCAACAACCAGGACGACGCCTACTACCTCGCGACCTACACGCCGATCCTGTCATGGCTTCCGGCGCGCTTCGGTGTGTTGTTGCCGCTGGCCGTGGTCGGCTTGTGGGCCTTGCGGCGTCGCCCTGGCTCGAGCGCCTTGATCCTGGTGCTCTGCGCCTACGCGGCGACGATCGTCCTGTTCTTCGTGTGCGCGCGCTTCCGCGCGCCGCTATTGCCATGGCTGGCGATCGCGGCGGCCGCGGGACTCGTGCAGTTGGTCGAGTCGCTGCGTGAACGCCGCGGCGGCGCGCTCGCTGGACAAGGCGTCGTGCTCGCGTGCGTGGCGGCGCTGGCCTTTGCCACTCCCGACGCGATCGACACGAGCGGATCCCAAGGCCCCTGGCAGGCGGGCGTCGCCGCCGTGCGCCGCGGCGACGACGTGTCGGCGTTGCGCTCGTTCGACGAGTCGCTGGCCTTGAAGGACAGGCTGTGGATCGTGCACAAGGACCGAGCGTTGTGCCTGCAACGACTCGGCCGGCTGGACGAGGCTCGCGCGGCAGCGCAGCGTGCCACGGAACTCGCGCCTCGCGAAGTTGACGCCCAACGCACCCGCGTGGCGATCGAACTTCAGGCCGGCAACCTCGCCGCCGCGTGGCAGGCCTCGCGCGCCGCGATCGAGGCCGCACCACTCTCGAGCGCCGCCGCCTACGATGTGGGCCGCGTCGCCGTCGCACTTTCCGCAGCGGGACGACTGACGGACGCCGAGCGTGCCCAAGCCGCGGACTCGCTGGCGAGCGGCGCGCGCCACGCGCGCGAGCCGCAAGCCGCCTTCAACTGCCACTACGCTCGAGCCGAACTGGCGCGCTTGGCCGACGATCAGCAGATGCGCTTCGAAGCCGCGACTGCGGCTGCGGCGCTCTACGTCGCTCCCGATGCGGCAGGTTGGTATTGGAAGGCGCAAGAGCAACGACTGGAAGCGCTGGTGGCGTCGGGCAGGAAGCTGCAGGCGACCCAAGAGGCGCGGGAATTGCTGCGCCTGCACCCGCAGGTGGGCTGGTTGCGGCGGTACTGAGCGCCTGTGGTAGGCGCTCGACGCGAACTTCACGCATTCGCAGGTGACCTCCCGCGCGCGGCCGTTCCATCCTGCGCTGCTCGGGATCGTCCAGCACGAGCTGAACTCGCGCTTGACGTGAAGGACGGCATGCCTGCGGGGCGGCGCGCAACCCTCGGGAACGCCAGGACAGCGCACCGTGGTGCCGAACAGGACGCGGGTGGCCGGCCGCTTTGGGAAGTCGCGAACCTCGATCAGTCCCGAGTAAAAGCTGCGACCCGCCACGCCAGAGGCGCAGCGGGTCGCAGTCGCTCAGTGCGATTCAAGCGACCTGGCGCAAGCCAAGTCGCGAGCAATCATCACGGGGCCCAGACGATCTCGTAGCCGTTCGACAGGTTGAAGGTCGACGGCGTGCAGAACGCGGCGGCGTTGCGGTACCAAGCCTGGTACGTGCGCGTGCCCGGGACGGTGATCGCACCGCGGACCGACACGGCTTGGTTGCCGGCGGTCGGGTACGACGAGGTGCCCGCGACGTTCGTCTTCGTGCCGAGGCGGATGATCGTGCCGCCCGCGCAGCGCAGACCGTCACCGAACGCGTTGCCGAGGCCCGTGTTCTGGCGGATGGTGCCCTGGAAGTACAGAGCGTTGCTGTTCGGCATGCCCGAACCCGTCAGGACGACGGTGTCGGCGGCGAGGCTCGCCGTGCCCGCGGCACCGAGGCTCGCGCCCGCGGTGTTGATCGAGCTGGCGCAGCCGTTGCCGGCGGTGCCCACGTTGCCGCAGGGGCAAGCGGTGGCCGTGCCGTCACCCGAGCAGTAGCGCACGCCCGGTTCCGTCGGAACGCAAGCGTTGGCGTTCAGCTCGAGCCAGAACGAAGCCATCGGCAAGTTCGGGCCGAACCAGTAGCAACCGGCGGCCGTGATCGGGCCCTCGTTGTAGAACGAGTTCTGGGTGCCCATGCCCGTGCCGTCTTCGGCGTAGTTGATCGTCGGGTCCCAACGCGTGCCGTCGTAGCCGAGGCAGGAGTTGGGGTCACCGGCGATGAACGGGCCCGTGCTGGTGCCAGCGGCCGTCGAGCTCATCGACCAGCCGAAGGTGTCGATGCCGCCGCCACCGAAGGTGCCGTCGCCATCAGCCTGCATCGTGAAGTTGGCAACGCCGCCAGCGGCGTCGATCGTCACGACCCAGCAGTTCACCGTGCCCACCACCGCGGCGGCCGGCAACTGCGTGCCGAGAGCCAGCGAGTAGGTGGCGGTCGGCGTCACGCCGACGACGGAGGTGCAACCAGCGTACGACTGGAAGAACGACAGGTTGTAGTTGCCGGTCGTCTGGTCGGTGCAGTACGCGATCTGGATGCCGTCGATCAGGTAGCTGGTCGTGCAGCCCGGACGGTTGTTCAGGTTGCTCGGGCCGCTGGGGCTCGGCAGGCGGCCTTCGTCGACGAACGTGTCGCCGCTGAAGCCGGAGAAGTACGTCGAGTTGCAGGTGTTGTTGTAGATGATGTCGGCACCCAGGTTGGCCTGGGTGGCGTGGCGCGTCCACGTGCCGGTGTTCAGGTGGTAGACACCAGCGTTGCGGACTTGACCCGTGATCGGTTGAACGCGGGAGGCGGCGTTTTGCTGCGCGAAGGCGGAGGCGCCAACGAGCAGGATGCCGGCCGTCATGAGCGAGTTGCGAATCATGTAGGACTCCTGTTTGAGTCGGACTGTGGAGAGTTTGCCTAGATCTAGGGAGTTGCTCCGAAGCCTGGTGTCCGACCGTCTTGCGAACGCGTCGCAAGTCCATTCGACCGCCATGTTTCGGTCCCCGAGCCGTTCGACCCGCACCGGCCGGTGAAGGTTCCACGCCTCTCAGGGCAAACGAACTGTACCACCCGTGTTTGGGAGCAGGGAGGGGTCAAGTGGCAATCTGGCCACCTCTGTGCTACTCTGATGGGTTAATTCTTCCGGGCCAGAAGCGGCCAAACACCCCATCAAGAACAGGTTAGGGAAGTTTCTTCCCATCCCGCTCGACCGCCGACGGGGTCCTAAAGGCCTTCGGCAAGCCCAGATCCGCCACCTCGACTCGCCCGGTCTTGCCTGCCAGCGGCGCCATCCCAAGACCGACCTTGGCCATTCCGAAGGTGACAGTCAGGCCGCAACTCGGGGTCAAGCGGTCGACCTGACCCGTGTCGCCGCAGCCACCCGACGGCAGGTCCAAGGCCACGACGTACTGAGTGCGGGCCCCTGCCCCAATCCCGGACGATAGTCGGACGCAGGCTGCTAGCGCCTCCAGCAGTACGAGTGCTCCGCGCCCGACGGGGAGTCGGGCGCCGGTCCCGAGCACAGCGTCGATCACGATGTCGGCCTGCTTCAACCAAGCGATGCCCGCGTCGCGCTCGAGCGTGCCCTGCGCGCGCACATCATGCACGGGGACGCCGCACGCAGAGGCGGCGCGACGCATGACCGCCGCATCAGGCGGCGCATCGCCCGGATCCGAGGCGACCAGACACTCCACCCGCGCGCGGTCCAACAAGCGTCGCGCCACGACGAAGCCGTCCCCGCCGTTGTTGCCGCCGCCGCATAGGATCGCGACTCGCGGTAGAGGCAACGTAGCAGGCGTCTGTGCCTCGCAAGCACCCCGCCACTCGGCATGGATGATGTCCGCCGCCTGACCGCCGGCGGTCTCCATCAAGAGCAACCCAGGCAAGCCCAGCTCCAGCAAGGCGCGCTGATCCAACTCGCGCGCCTCGCTTGTCGTGCCCCACGGCACCCCATGTCGGAGCCAGGCCATGCCCCACAGGCTAGCAGGGACGCGGACGACCCTGGGTAGCGACTGCTCCGAGGTGCATCCGCTACCATCCGCCCCCCCATGCGGCGCGTCGTGCGGCCTGCCGCGCGCGTAGCCGCCCCACCCATGACACCCCCTGCGCCGCACGAACCAACCCGTCCGCGCCGCACCGGTGCTTGGCCGTGGTTGTTCGCGCTCGCGCTGGTCGCAGGACTCGTCTTGGAGCTGCGTCTCGGCGAGGTGCCGCTGGACTACGGGGCGATCTGGTCTGCGCTGTTGGGCGAGTCGGACCCCACAACCACGACGATCGCGCGCCTGCGCCTGTGGCGAGCGCTCACGATCGCCGGCACGGGAGCCTCTCTGGCGGTGGCAGGCGTGCTCGTGCAAGGCGTTTTCCAAAATCCGCTGGCGGGACCCGGACTCCTGGGCCTATCGGCTGGCGCGGCGCTGTTCGCCGTCGCGGCCTTGATCGCCCTAGGTGGCGCGGCGACGAAGCTCGACCTGCTTGGCGCGGATTTGCAGACAGGACTTCTCGTGGTGCCCGCCAGCGCCTTCGTTGGTTCCATGCTGGTGGCGTTGGTGGTGTGGAAGCTCGGCCTCGCCGGGCGACGGCCATCCATCCCGACGACGCTCCTGCTCGGCATCGCCATGAACATCCTGTGCGCCGGCGCGCAACAGTTCCTGCAGGCGCTGGCACTGCCCGACTGGGAGGTGTCGCGCAGCATCCTCGTATGGAGCTTCGGCAGCTTCGAGGATCGCTCGGGCGTGCATGCGCTGCTCGTGTGGCTGGGTCTCGCGGTGGCGCTCGCCGTCGTGCCCTTCGTGGGCCGCGAGCTCGACCTGCTGCGCGGTGGCGTGCAGGACGCGCGCGCGCTCGGCGTCGACGAGCTGGCGGTGTCGCGCCTGGCGTTGCTCGCCGCGGCCGCCAGCGTAGCCACCTCGACGGCGGTGTGCGGCCAGATCCCCTTCGTGGGCTTGATCGTGCCCCACTTGGCGCGCGCCACCTTCGGCCGCGCCCATCGCCCGCTGGCCTTCGCCGCGGCCTTGTGCGGCGCGGCGTTCCTCTTGTGGTGCGATGTCGCCACGCGCGCGGCTGGTTGGAGCGGCGCGTTGCCGCCGGGTGTCTTGTTGGCCCTGCTGGGCGGACCGCTCTTTCTGTATCTGCTCAACCGCTCGCGTCGCGAGGTGGTTGCGTGGTGAACGCGACCGGCCGGTTGGCGCCCTCCCCCAGCGGACGCCTGCACATCGGCCACGCGCGCACCTTCTTGGTCGCGTACTGGCGCGCGCGCAGCCAGGGCGCGCCAGTGGTGCTGCGCATCGAGGACCTCGACGCGGGCCGCTGCTCGCCGGAGCACGTCGACGGCGTGCTCGAGGATCTGCAGTGGCTCGGCCTCGAGTGGGATGGTCCTTGGCGCTTGCAAAGCGACGGCCTGCAGGCGATCCGCGCACGCGCGCACGCGCTGTTGGAACGCGGACTCGCCTACCCATGCGTGTGCACGCGCAAGGAAGTGGCGTTGGCGCAAAGCGCGCCGCACGGCGACGAGGGCCCGCGCTATCCGGGCACCTGTCGCGGACGCTACGCCAGCATGGAGACGGCGCGCGCCGCGAGTGGACGCGAGCCGGCTCTGCGCCTCGTCGTGCCGCCCGGACCGATCGAGTTCGTCGATCAACTGCACGGCGCACGCGCGATCGATGTGCAGGCGCAGGTTGGCGACTTCCCCTTGCTGACGCGCGCCGGCGAACCCAGCTACCAACTAGCGGTGGTCGTGGACGACGCGCGCGATGGCATCGGCGAAGTCGTGCGCGGCGGCGATCTGCTCGAGGTCACGGCGCGCCAAGTGTTGCTGCAGCAGCTGCTCGGGTTGGCGACCCCGCGCCACCTGCATGTGCCGCTCGTGGTCGATGCGCAGGGCGTGCGCCTAGCCAAGCGCAGCGCCGGATTGACCCTGGCGGAGCTGCGGGCACGCGGCATCGCCGCCGAACGGCTGGTAGCCGCCGTGGCCGCGAGCTGCGGCATGGCACCGAGGCGCGCAGGCGCACCCCGCGACTACGTGGACCTGTTCCGGCTCGAGCAACTCTCCAGCACTCCTCAAGCCTTCGACTTGGAAGCTGTTTCCTTCTATCCCGCCTAGGAACGCCGCGGATCGCGGATTCGCGGCCGGATGGGGTTCAAGGCCAGCCCGGTGGACGGCCGAAGGAGGGCTTCACGGCTTGACTTGGGACGCTCCGGCGGTACCCTTGTGCGCCCAATCGATCCCCGATAGCTCAATGGTAGAGCATGCGACTGTTAATCGCAGGGTTGTAGGTTCGAGCCCTACTCGGGGAGCCATTCAAGCGGGGTCGCGGCAGCGCGACCCCGCACTTTTCAACAGCGGCTCCTGGAGAGCGCCCTCCTTCGCCGCCTGCGTTTCTCCCCCCCCACGTTTCCGTGACCTCCAACGCTCGGCGTGTCCCGCGCGCGCGTGGACCGCGTTCGTGCACAGAGCGCCACGGGCGTTAGGAAGCGCGCGCGACTAGGGCGCCCTGGACGGCGCTCGCGCTCTCTCTACTGGCCCTCGTGGAGCGAGGAACCGAGAGCGTCCAACGGCTGAGCTGGTCTTCGCGGGAGGAAGCGTGAGACGTTCAACCGGCCAGGGAGGACGCGATGTCACGTGCCGGCAACCGGCGGGTACAGCGACCGAAACGCCAAGCGTGCCTGCGCGCGTACAAGCTCCGGGTCTGTCCTGAGCCGCATCTGCAGCAGCACCGAGGTCAGCTGCGTGTCGATGAAGTGCGCCGCGAGAGCCGGTGAGACCGTAGCGTCCACCTCGCCCCGCGCCTGGGCTCGCCGAAACCACTGCTCGTACGCTTGCCGCATGTCCTCGGCGATCGCGCTGACCTTCGCGGCGGTGGCCGGGCCAAGTCCGCCGGGGGCGCTACGCAGCTCTGCGACCAGACAACCGGCCGGCTTTGCCGACGGCTCGGTCGTCCAGCGCAAGAGGCTGTCGAGGATCTCCGAGAAGGGCTTGTCCTGGGCGAGCACCTCGAGCACCGAAGCCACCACGGTCGCTCGGTAGAGCTCGACCGCTGCCTCCGTCAGCCCATCCTCGTTCCCAAACTCGCGGTAGACGCCCGGCTTCGACACGTTCGCGCGTCGACAGATCTCGTTCATCGAGACCTCGCGAACGCCGTCGCACCAAAAGCTCGTCATTGCGACCTCCACCGTCCGCTGGCGGTCGAGCGTCTGCGGTCTGCCGCGGCCTCGCTTTGCGTGCTCTCGATCCACTTTCGAACCTGGCGGTATTTTATTCTTGACCGAGCGCCCTTGCCCGGACAATTCTTTCGTACCGATTGGTACGAATCACAGCAAAGCCCGCGTGCTGACCTCCAAACCCAAACTCGAATGCAAGGGACGAACAAATGAACGAGAACCTCAAGACGCTGGTCATCACAGGGGCAAGTAGCGGCTTTGGAGAGGGCGCCGTCAAGGCCTTCGCCGACAAGGGGTACCGGATCTGGGGCACGATGCGCGACGCCGCCGGTCGCAACGCCGGCAAGAAGGCCGCGCTGGAAGCCCACTCGAAGAACGTGTCGATCATCGACATGGACGTGGCGAGCGACGCGTCCGTCGCCGACGGGTTCGCGCGAATCCTCGCGCAAGGTCCGGTCGATGTGCTGATCAACAACACCGGCATCATGTACCTCGGCATCACCGAGGCCTTCAGTGTCGCGCAAGCGAAGGAGCAGATGGAGACCAACTACTACGGTGCCATCCGCACCATGCAGGCGGTCCTCCCGGGCATGCGCGCTGCGAAGTCTGGCCTCATCATCAACTGCTCCTCCCTGGTCGGTCAGATCTCCCCGCCGTTCTTCTCGACCTACAGCGCCACGAAGCACGCGTTGGAAGGCTACACGCAGGGGTTGCGCTACGAGCTCTCCCCGTTCGGGATCGATGTCGCCCTCGTTGAGCCGGGTCCGTTCGGCACTGGGCTCCTAGCCTCAGGTCAGGCACCCAGCCGCAGTGACGTCCTGGCCAGCTATGGCGAACTGGCGGGTGTCCCTTCGGCGCTGGGCGCGCACTTCACTGCGTTCCTGCAAAGCGAGCAAGCGCCCAAGCCGCAACTGGTGGTGGATGCCTACGTCGCCCTCGTGGACATGCCCGCTGGCAAGCGACCCACGCGCACCGTGGTGGGCATCACCTGGGGCGTGGACGAGATGAACGCGAGGAAGCAGCCCATTCAGGATCGCGTCCTCGAGGAGATGCAACTCGAAAGCACGCTGGGCGGCGCGTCGGCATGAGGCCCGAGTTGAAAGGAGCACGACGATGAGCACGAAGGCAACCGCAGGCGCATTCCTCGGCGCGGTGCTGAGGAACGATCCCGCGACGATGCGGCAGGTGGCGAACGCCGACTACATCCAGCACAACCCCTTCATCCCGACGGGGCTGGAGTCCTTCATCCAGATGCTTGCCGTCCTGCAGGAGCACGGCACCAACGCCTAGAACGTCAGGATGCGCCAGGACGGCGACTACGTCTTCATGCACGACATCTGGCGCAACGCGAAGCCGTTCGGCGCGGACGAGTTGGTGTCCTTCGACATCCTCCGCGTCGATGGCAATGGCAAGGTCGCCGAGCAATGGGACGCCATGACTGCGCTGGTGGAGAAAACCGACCCGGACAAGACCGCAGCCAACAAGGCACTCGCGAAGGCCATGGTGGAGGACGTCCTGATGGGGAAGAACCCGAGCAAGGCGCCCGACTACATCAGCGCGTAGAAGTCCCACCAGCACAGCCCGCCAATCAAAGACGGTCTGGCGGACGTCGGCGAGGCGGTGGCGCACCTCACCTCGCACGACAACATGTTCAAGCAGACCAAGGTCCGCAAGGTGCTGGACGAAGGCGACTTCGTCCTCGTGATCAGCGAGGGACAATGGAACGGGACGACCAACGCCTTCTACGACTTGCCCTGATTGGGGAACGGCAAGGCCGTGGAGCACTGGGATGGGATCCAGCCGGTGCCGGTCGAGGATCTGGCCAACAGCAATACGATGTTCGGCCTCCAGGATGAGGCTTCGCCTGCAGGAGATGGGCCGGCAAGCGAGCACCTCGACACGGTGGTCATCCGTGGTCGCACGACGTGCTGCACGGGGACACTAGAGAGTAGAGAGAGAGACAGAGGATGCGGCGACTACAGAGCGCAGTCCCGCAACCGAGTCTTGTCCCAGCTGCAACCCGAATGAGCGTGCGACCTTGGTGATGCGGAGAACGGAACGGCCAGCAACACGGCACGGAGTGCGGCCCCTCGTGCGCCCTCGGCGAACGGTGGCGAGCCGCTCTTCATGCGAAGCCGAACATGCGAAGCCGAACATGCGAAGCCGAACACGCGAGGCCGCGCACGACACGGCCTCGCTGCTCTTGACCCCGCCTGATTGCGCCACGACCGCCGCGGGCGAGCACCTGCTCGCCCCTCCTGGCTCCACCGATAGCGTCGCGCGCGTCGCGCTGGGCCGCGTCGTGCTGGAAGTCCGTGGTTCTTCCGCGACGAAGTGGTCACGAGCCTGATGCGAGTGCAAGACCCTCCAACCGCCAGCACTCCCTCGCTTGTCCGCACGCGGGGATGACGAGCACGGCGCGAAGCGCTAGCGTACTCGACATGAAGCCCGCGCCCGCCGTCCTGTCGATCCTGCTGACTTGCGTGTGCGCCTGCGCTGGCGCGGACTCGCAAAGCCCCGATTCCCCCGACCGCGACTCCAGCGGCGCGAACTCCCATGCGACGGATGCTGCGCCGGATGGCGACGCGCAGGTGCCGAGCGTCGTGCAGCTCTTCAATGGCCGCGATCTCGCCGGTTGGCATGCCGATGTGCCCGCGGCCGATGACAACCCCGCCGTTCCACAGTCCTTCGGCGTACGCGACGGCCTGCTCGTCAGCCACGGCACTCCCGGCGGCCACTTGCTCACGAACGATGTCTACTCCAACTACGAACTGCTCGTCGAGTATCGCTTCGCGGCCGAGGCGGGCAACTGCGGCGTGTTGGTGCACGCCACGACGCCACGACGCCTGTACGGCATGTTCCCGCAATCGATCGAGTGCCAACTCCACAGCGGGAACGCCGGCGACTTCTGGTGCATCGGCGAGGACATCGTCGTGCCCGAGATGGAGTCGCGCCGCGGTCCGCGAGCGGACTGGGGCGTGGATGGCGACAAGGCGCGACGCATCCTCAACCTGACGGATGGCTCCGAACGGCCCGTGGGCGAGTGGAACACGATGAAGATCGAGTGTCGCGAGCGCGAGATCCGCGTGTGGGTCAACGACGCGCTCGTCAACCACGGAACGGATTGCACGACGAGCAGCGGACGCATCGCCTTGCAAGCCGAGGGGGTGCCGGTCGAGTTTCGTCGATTGGCCCTCACTCGGCTCTACTGAGGCTGGAGGGACCCGCTCGTTCTTGATGCGTCCTTGACGAAGCGCGCGCAACATCTCCCGCGCAAGGTGCAAGATGGCCGCGCCCATCCGACATCTCTCCTTCCTCGACCGCCATCTGACATGGTGGATCCTTTTGGCGATCGTCGGCGGCGTGTTGCTCGGGCGCTTCGCGCCGCAGGTGCCGCTTGTGCTCGGGAGGATGGCGGTGGGCGACACGATCCTGCCCATCGCGGTCGGGTTGGTCGTGATGATGTACCCGCCACTCGCCAAGGTGCGCTACGAGGAGCTCGGCTCGCTGGCGCGCCATGGACGGTTGCTCGCACTCTCGTTCGCCTTGAATTGGATCGTGGGACCGGCGTTGATGTTCGCACTGGCGACCGCGTTCCTGCCCGACCAGCCGGAGTACATGTTGGGCCTGATCCTGGTGGGGATCGCGCGTTGCATCGCCATGGTGCTCGTCTGGAACGACCTCGCCGACGGCGATCGCGAGGCGTGCGCGGGAATGGTCGCGGCCAACTCGCTCTTCCAGATCGTCGCGTTCGCTCCCTTGGCGTGGTTCTGGGCCAAGTGGATGCCCGAACGCTTGGGCCTCGCCGGCGTGGCGCTCGACATCGGCATGGGCGACATCGCGGCGACCACGGCCCTCTACCTCGGCCTTCCCTTCGCCGCGGGACTCGCCAGCCGCCTGCTCTTGGTGCGCGCGAAAGGACGCGAGTGGTACGAAACCCGCTTCGCGCCTTCCATCTCCCCACTGACGCTGGTCGCGCTGCTCTTCACCATCGTCGCCATGTTCTCGCTGCAGGGCGAACGCATCCTGCAAGCACCCTTCGACGCGGTGCGCATCGCCGCGCCGCTCGTGCTGTACTTCGGCGCGATGTACGCGCTCTCCATGTGGTCGGCGCGCAAGCTCGGCTCCGCCTACCCGCAGGCGGCGCCCGTCTCCTTGACGGCCGCCTCCAACAACTTAGAGCTGGCGATCGCCGGGGCAATCGCCAGCGTCGGGCTGCAGAGCGGCCAGGCCTTCGCGGCCGTCGTCGGTCCGCTGGTCGAAGTCCCCGTCTTGCTGGTGCTCGTCAAGCTGGCGCTGCGCGCCAAGGAGTCGTGGCGTGGCAGTTGATCGCGGCGATCGAGGGCCGGTGCGCCTCTTGTTCCTGTGCGTGGCGAACTCGGCGCGCAGCCAACTAGCCGAGGCGTTGGCGCGCGAGATCCTTGGAACGCGCGTCGTCGCGGCCAGCGCGGGCAGCAACCCCACGCGCGTCAACCCGCGCGCACTCGCCGTCCTGCACGAGCTCGGCCTCGATGCTTCGACGCAATCGTCGAAGCACGTCTCCGCCATCGACCCTTCCAGCGTGGACGTGGTCGTCACCTTGTGCGCCGAGGAGGTCTGCCCGGCCTGGCTGGGCTCCGCGCACCGCCTGCATTGGCCGATCCCGGACCCCGCCACGAACGAGCCGCTCGAGGAAGCCGAGCACATGCGCCGCTTCCGCGCCGCGCGCGACGAGATCGCAGCCCGCCTGCGCGCCTTCGACCTGCGCATCCACGAGGGCGGCGGGTAATCTGGCTTGGACGTCGCGTGCGTTAGGCTTTGACGCATGAAGCCCGCGCTCCTCGCGACCATCGCCCTCGTCTGCACCGTGGCACTCGCCCCCTCCCGCACCATCGGACAAGCAACCAACGCACCCGCGAACCCCGCCACGACGCCTGTTCCGCGCACGGATGCGGGCATCCTCGCTCGGCAGGACGAAGTTCTGCGCCGCGCCAAGGAGGCCCCCGCGTCCCCCATCGTGTTCCTCGGCGACTCCATCACGCAGGGCTTCGAGGGCGCGGGCAAGGCGGCGTGGGAGCGGCATATCGCGCCCTTGGGAGCGTTGAACCTCGGCGTGAGCGGCGATCGCACGGAACATGTGCTCTGGCGCCTCCAACAGGCGAGCCTCGCGCGCCTGGAACCCAAGGCGATCGTGCTCCTGATCGGCACGAACAACCTCGGGCACGGCACGAGCAATGGCGAGCAGACGCTCGCGGGGCTCTTGCAGGTCGTCGCCACGCTGCGCGCGCAGGCCCCCAAGGCCGTGATCGTGGCGCTCGAGATCTTTCCACGTGGCGAGCGCTTCAACCCCATGCGCGGCGAGATCGCGCAGGTCAACCAAGCGCTGCGCAGCCAACGCGGCGAGCATGTGCGCGTCTTGGCGCTCGGCGACCGCTGGGTGCGTGGCGATGGCGTCGTCGCGCGCGAGTCGATGCCGGACTTCCTGCACCTCTCGGAGACGGCCTACGGCGAGTGGGCCTCCGACCTCGCGCCGATCTTGAGCGAGATCCTCCAGCGCTAGGAGGACCCAAGCGACGGAGCTCAGCCCTTGCGCTTGGACAACCACTGCAGGAAGCGGCCCTCCAAGGTGTCGGCGGTGAGCGGCTGCGACGAAAGCGGGTCCCCTCCGTAGAGCTTCGCGCAGGTGGCTTCGAAATCGAAGGTGGCTCCCTCCGGCGTCGGCGTAGACAAGGCCACCAGCAAGCGGGCGAAGGAAGCGCCGGACTTCTTCGGGTTGCCCTCGGCGGCGCTCTTCAGCCAGTGCACGAAGCCGCACTTGTAGGCGCGCGTGAACTCGGCGAAGTCGCCGAGGTACTTCTCCGGCGGAGCCTCGGTCGTCGCCGCGGCCGAGCCGATGAACGGTCCGAGCACGGCGCGGGCGTTGCCGCCCGAGTCGTCGCGGATGCCGAAGGCGGCGGGCTTGAACTTGACCTGCTTGGCGAGGCCATCGCCCTCCTTCTGCGACTGCCGCAAGATCGAGAGGAAGTGGCCGCGGCCGTGGTCCTCGCGCCAACGCGTGTCGGCCACGTTCTTGCCGAGGCGCCCACCCTCGGACAAGCCGCCGGCGATGAACACTTCGCGCTTGTCGGTCTTGCGCGCGCGCAGATCGCCGTCGATGCGCGTGTTGCACTGGCCATGCAGGTCGACCACGATGTTCAACGACAGCCCACCGATGAAGGCCGAGGGCGCGTGGTCTCCGAAGCGGTCGGAGAGCAACTGGTTGGCGGCCAATTGGGCCACCTGCTGCTGCATCACGTCGGGATCGCGCTCGTTCATCCACGTGCCCTGCTTCCACGTGCCGGGCGGCAGGGCCTGCGCCGCGTACTGCAGGCAAGTCACCTGCGCGTCGTCGAACCACACCTGCGTCCAATACGCGATGCCATCGTCCCAGCACCAGCTCTTCCATTCGGCGTTCAGGTCGCCCGCGAGCACCAGCGCCTGCACGAAGTCGTCGCGCGTGGGCTCGGCGCAAAAGCGCAGCGCCTTGGGCTCGGCGCGCGCGGCACCGACCTCCCCCGCCGCGCGCAGGGTGGCGGCGACACGCGCAGCCGCGGCGCGCACCGTCTCGGGAGCACCCGCCACCGCATACATGTCGGCTCCCGGCTGATCCTTGGCCTTGGCCAGCACCGCGGGCTTCCACTCCTTGATGGCGCCGCGCAACTTGGCGAGGTCCGCGCGCAGGGACTTGAGCTCGCCGCCCGCCGGCTCGAGCCACTCCAACCAAGCCTCCTGCGTCGCCAACAGCGCGTCGCACACTTGGGTGAACTCGAGGCCCCGATCCTCGAGGCGCAGCGCGGGGACGCGCAACTCGAAGGCCCCGAGGTCGCAGCGCACCGTGGCCTTGTCGATGGCCTCGTGGATGGTCGCTTGCGCCTGGGCGTCGAGCCCGTGGCGAACGCGCGCCTCCTCGGCGATCTGCGCGAAGGGCAGTTGGGCCGTGGCGACGGCGGACAAGCAGGCGAGGGCGAGGCAAGCGAAGATGGTGCGCTGGATCGAGTGCATGGTGTGCGTGTCCGAAGCGGGCAGGATACGTGGCGCGAGGCCACAAGGCGGGATTGGAACCGTCAACTCGAGGCAAAGTCGCGCGAGTTGGACGAAGTCGGGGCGGTGCACGGCGCTCAGGGCAGGCGACGGCTTGGCGCATGGGCGTCGAGGCGCGCGCGGAACTGCTCGCTGGGCGCCAGGGCGCGCAAGCGTTCCGCCGTGCGCGTCGCCGCGAGGCCTGGGCACAACTCCCCGGCCTTGGACAGGGCTGCCTGCCACGCGCCGCTGCCGGCGCGCTCCAAGGCCAGTGCGGTCCAAGCATGCACGTCGGCTCGATCCGGACGCGCCTCGGCGGCATCCAGCCACGGCGCCAACGCGGCGCGAGCCCCTTCGGCGTCGCGTCGCAGCGAGAGGATCGTGGCTCCTTCGCGCAGACCGATCACGAAGCGCGCCTCGCGCTCGAAGGCCTCCAACTCGGCGTCGGCGGGAGCCACGAGGCGCGCCTCGGCCACGGCTTCGCGCCACGACGGCCGGTCAACTTCCTGCGCGTCGCCGCCGCGCGCCAGGCGCGCAGTCTCGTCGGCGAAACGCTCGCGGGCGAGGCGCACCAAGGCGCGCGCCTGCAGCGCACGCGCAGTCCCCTCGTCCGCGGGCAAGTCCTGCGCGGGAGCGGCGCGTTGGCGCAAGCGGCGCAAGTTCTCGCCGAGGTCCGAGAGCAACGCGGCGCCTTGCCGACGCGGCGCATGCACGATCCAAGGGTCGCCATCGGTGACCAGGCGGGCTCTCGGGCGCGGCTCGATCGTCCCGACGCAAGCCGCGGCAAGTCCGGAGGCGTCGGCGAGCCCCAGCGCCGAGAGCTCCGCGCGCAAGGCATCGCCGTGCGCCACTCCCGCGTTGGCGAAGGAGAGCTGCGCAGCGGACCCGACGAGGATCGTCTGCGTGCCCACCACGAAGACGGTGGTGCGCGGAAAGCTGGCCGCGAAGGTGTCGAGCAGCGCGTCGCAGGTGCCGGGTTCGAGCGCGTGCGTGGGAATCCACTGCACCAGCAAGCCACCGGGCTTCAAGGCGCGCCGCGCCAAGGCGTAGAACTCGCGCGTGTAGAGATACACCGCGCCGGGTGCATCGGGCAGCAGGGGTTCCATCGTCAGCACGTCGTAGGCGCGGCCGCGCGCGAGCGTGGCGCGGCCGTCGCCGAGCGTCGCGCCGACACGCTCCTCGCGCGCCAGCAAGCGCGCGAGCGGCGCATCGAGCGCGCCATGGTGCTTGTGCGCGAAGAAGGGCGCAGCCTCGAGCACGGCGCGAGAGAGTTCAAGCACTTCGATGGAGCGCGGAGCGGAGTGCAACGACACGGCGCCGAGCGTCGTGCCGGTGCCGAGCGCGAGCACGCCGACTGCGCGAGCATCCGGATGCAAGAGCAGCGGGATGTGCCCCAACGCCTGCATGTAGCGATAGTCCGGGCCTGTGCCCGCGGCGCGGAACGAGTCCGTCAACAGCGTGCGCTCGCCCTCGATGCCGTCGTCGACCACGGCCACCGCGTAGTCCTGGTCCTCGGCGAAGGAGAGCAGCTCGAAGGCGCCGTTGCCGAACGGCGGAGTCGCGAGCACGGGCGAAGGACGCGTCGCGGTCCACGCCGCCGCCGCCAACGCGGCGAACAAGACGAAGCGCGCGCGCCGCTCGCGCCAGGCCACGCAAGCGGCGCAGGCCGCGAGCGCGACCAGCCCGAGCGCGATGGCGGCCGACAAGCCCAAGCGCGGCACGACGAGCAGGGCGACGAGCGGCCCGCAGACGAGCGCGCCCAAGCCTTCGAACGAGAGCAAAGCCGCCGTGCGTGTTTGGCCGGCCGCGCGCGCCAGGCACGGCAACAGCGCTCCGCAGGCCACCAGCAGCGGCGCTCCGGCGCAGGCCGCGTGCGCGAGGAGCGAGGCGGCATCGGCTCCTTGCGCGGGCGCGAGACGCCGCAGGAACTCGGGCAGCGCCGCGGCGCCAGCCGCCGCGAGCATGGCCAACCACGCCAAGGCGCTGGAGCTGCGCGGCAGGAGGGCCGGCAAGAGCGCCGCGCCCGCGAACAGGGCCAGTTGCGCCCCGAGCAGCGTGGCATTGTGCGCGGGTTGCAGTCCACCGAGCATGGCCGCGCAGATGCGCGCGTAGGCGAGCTCGAGCGCGACCACGCCCGCGGCGCCGAAGGCAGCCGCCCACCACCAGCGCGCACTCGGCGCCATGGCCTCGAGCCGCTCCGGCGTTTGTCCGGTTTGCTTGACGCCGGAGGCGTCGCCGCGCAAGGCGCGGAGCGTGGCCGCGGCGGCCGCCACGCCGCAGGCCGCGGCGAGGAGCGCCGCATCGCCGAGCGGGCGAGTGCGTGGCAGCATCTCGAGCAGCAGATGCAAGCCGAGCGCGGCGCCGGCGAGGTCGACGCACCACAAGAGCCAAAGTCCGCCGGCGCGACTCGCCAGCGGCGCGAACCACAGCCCCTGCGGAACGGCCGTGGCGAGCACGACGACGAGCGCGAAAGTGGCCGTGGCAGGCCCCGAGCCGCGCGCGCCCAAAGCCACCAACAGCGGATGGGCAAGCGCCGGCAGCGCCGCGCCCAAGAGGAGCAACGCCGCGCGAGGGCGAGGCTCAAGGCGGTTCGAGAGGGCTGCACCCAGCGCGAAGCCCGCGAACCACGCTGCCAGGCCCAGCGGGAGGGCGAGGCCATGGCCGGTGCTCGTGCCGGCGGCTCGCAGGAGGATCGCTTGGGCCGCCGCACCCGCAGCACCGAAGAGAAGGGCCGCCGCAAGCGCCCAAGCCATGCTGGACGCGTTGCCCGCCGAGGCGCGCGCCACGGCCCTCAGCGACGCGCGGCGTCGCCCTCGTGCAGCACGTCCCACGCCTTCTGGGCGTCGCCGGCCGCGACCAGTTGATCGCGCACGGAGTCCTTGGAAAGCACGCGTGCGATGTCGGCCAGCGTGCGAATGTGCAGCAATTTTTGCGCGCGCGGGATGACGAGCAACACGACGATCCGCGAGGGACGACCGTCGATGGCGTCGAAGGCCAGGCCGGCACCGTCGCCGACGATGCCCATGGCGGCCAACACGCCCTCGACCCCGTCCACCGACGCATGCGGGATGGCGATGCCCTGCTCCATGCCGGTCGACATGGAACGCTCGCGCGCGCAGACGGCCTCCTCGATGCCAGCACGCAGGTGCGCAGGCAGGCGACCGCGAGCCACGAGGTGGTCCATCAGGCGCTTGATGGCATCCCACTTGTCCGCGGGTTGGAAGCCGACGATCAGGTCCTCGGCACGGAACAGTTCGGAGAGGCGCATGCGCTTGTTGTCCGGTCGAGGATAGCAGCGTCGACCGCGGAACTTCCACCTGCAGTCCTGTTCCGCGTCGCCTGTCCGTCCCTTGAAGCCCGCGAGCACGTAGCCCGTGGTGCAAGTGGCAAGAGCAGCGGGGAAGAGACCACGCAGATGGTCGTCCAAAGCGGCGCTCGGATGGCCTTGCGCTGGCGCCAGCGGCGGGAAGATCGTGGTTTGACTCTGGTGGCTGGCTCACCTAGAGTGCCCCGGTCCCCGGCAGACGGCGGCCGCGTAAGTGGCGACCGAGCAAAGGGATACCAAAAGACCCGACCGATGGCCCGCACGGCCGCGGCCGGAGCCGGGCGGTCCGTGGGGCCGATCGGCTACGGCTGCTTTCAATAGAGAACCGAAAGTACGCCTTCCACTGCCATGATCGCCAACCAGAGCGCGCTCCTCGCCCTCGCGATGATCCTGCCTTGCAGCGCCTACGCGCAAGGCGCCGCCGCCGGGACACCCCAGGGCGGCGCGCCCGCCGCCGGTGCATCTCAAGGCGGCGCGCCCGCCGCCGCGGGCCAAGGCATCCCCGCCATCCAAGACACGGGCGAGTTCTACGTCCTCAACTTCGACGAGACGAACGAGGGGCTGACGCTCGAGAAGTTCGTGAAGATCTGCCAGGTCGCGACGGGCACCAACTTCACCTACGTGCAGGAGACGGCCGCGGCGTTGCAGAAGACGCCGTTGCGGATGTACGGCCCCAAGCGCATCCCGAAGTCCGACTTCTACTCATTCTTCCAGATCATGATGATCCTGAACGACTTCACGTGCACGCGGGTCGGCCCCGAGCACTTGGCTGTCGTGCAGATCCAGAACATCCAAGGCAACAACCGCGCGCAGGCGCGGCAAAACGCGATCTACGTCACGGCCGACCAGCTCGATCGCTACGCGGACCAGCCCGCGGTGCTGATCACGACGGTCATCGACCTGCCCAACACCGACGTGCGCAACTTGTCGCAGTCGATGCAGCGCTTGTTCCCCGACCAGAACACGCAGCAGCTGATCCCCGTCGGCACCACCAACAGCGTGGTCATCATGGGCTTCGGCTCGCAGGTGGCGTCCACGGTCAAGATGCTGCGCTTCATCGACGAAGCCAGTCGCAGCACGCAGACGGTGGTGCCGGAGTTCGAGGTCATCGCGCTCGAGTTCGCCTCGGCCGAGGAGTTGTCGGACACGATCACCGAGTTGCTCGAATCGAGCCGCCGCGCGGCGCAGACGCGCACGCAGCAACAGGCCGCGCAAGGCGTGACCAGCCAACTGCAGCAAGGGCAGGCAGAGGCCAAGATCATGGTCGACGCGCGCACGAACTCGCTGCTCGTGATGGCCATGCCCGAGGACATGCCGCGCATCAAGGACTTGATCGCGCGCCTCGACACCGAGGTGATCCAGGGCGAGCGCACCTACCACATCTACAACCTCAACAACGTCGACGCCGAGGAGCTGGCCGAGACGCTGGACGACTTCATCCGCGACACTGGCCGCGTGTCCGGCGCGGCGCGCGGCGGCGGGGCGCAGGGCCAGGCTCCGGCCACGACTTCTCGCACCGGCGAGGTCGTGGTCGTGGCCGACAAGACGACCAACTCGCTGCTCATCGCGGCCAGCCGCTCCAAGTACCAGGAGGTGCTGGAACTGATCCAGCGCCTCGACGAGCGCCAAGACCAGGTCTTGATCGAGACGGCGCTGGTCGAGTTGACCGGCCAGGACAGCCTCAACCTCGCCATCGAGCTCGGCCTGGCCGAGATCGCCGGCGATGGCGACGGCCAATTCGGCGTGTCGAACTTCGGCCTCGCGACCTACGACGACACCGATGGCGACGGCATCCCCGATGTGAAGGTGCCCAACATCACCACCGGCTTGACCGCCGGCATCCTGAAGGGCGACGACTTCTCGCTGCCGATCCTGATCAGCGCGCTGCAGGAGCGGCGCGACACCAACGTGCTCAACGTGCCGTCGGTGCTCGTCAACAACAACAGCAGCGCGAAGGTCGAGTCGAAGGACGCCCAGCCGACCACGCAGATCACCGCCACTGGCGGCGTCAGCGGCCAGACGCAGGAGAACTTCCGCGAATACGTCGAGGCGGGCATCACCCTGCAGATCTCGCCCACCATCAGCGCCAGCCGCTACCTGCGCTTGAACATCGAGCTCGAGGTGTCGACCTTCGTCGGCGCCGTGAGCGGCGCCATCCCGCCGCCGAAGCTGACCCGCTACCTCCAGACGGTCGTCAACGTCCCGGACGGCGACACGATGGTCATCGGCGGCATCATCACGGACAACAAGGGCCGCACGCGCCGCTCGCTGCCGTGGCTCGGCGACATCCCGATCCTCGGTTACCTGTTCTCGGACAACCAGGACAGCTCGAGCAAGACGACGCTGTACTTCTTCGTGACGCCGCACATCATGCGCGACCGCGATTTCGCCGACCTCGCGAAGTACAGCTTCGAGCGCAAGATGAGCGCCGCCGACTCGATCGGCGCCGACCGCATCCGCCTGGTCGACCCGAGCTTCGGCCAGGAGAAGGAAGGCGTCGACCTGCGCGGCTTCGAGGTCCCGCTGTACCGCGGCCCCGACCGCGGCGAGGTCAAGGACTCGGCCGTCGGCCTCGACGCGGTCAAGGTCAACGAGATGCTCCAGCAGGACGGCGCCCAGCCGCAAGAGAAGCAGCAGTGAGCGACGCGACCACCAAGACCCCGGCCACGAAGGGTCGCTCGGGCGGCCTGCACGACTTGCTGGCCCAGGCGGGCTTGTCGCGCGACAAGATCGAGGACTGCCGCAAGGTGGCCGCGGCCACCGGAGACTCGCTCGACAAGGTGATCCTCGCCAAGGGCTTGCTCGACGAGGCGGTCGTGCTGCAGGTCTTCGCGCGCCACCTCGGCTACGAGTTCAAGGCGAGCCTCGACGGCGTGCCGGTGCCGCAGTCCTTCGTGGCCAAGGTGCCGGTGCAGTTCGCGCGCAACTACAACCTCGTGGCGGTCGACGAAGTCGACGGAGTGGTCAAGGTCGCGACCTGCTCGCCGCTGGAAGCGCACCCGATGGACGACCTCGCCGCCATGATGGGCTGCGAGGTGGATCCGGTGCTGTCGCCGCGCTTGGAGATCACTACGCTGCTCGGGCGCGCCTACCGCCACAAGGCGGACGGGGTCGACGAGGCCTTGGCGGATGTCGCCGAGGACGGCAACATCGCCGGGCTCGCCGACCAGATCGACGAGGGCGAGGACGTGCTGGACGTCGCCAACAAGGCGCCGATCATCAAGCTCGTCAACACGATCCTGTTCCAGGCGTTGAAGATGCGCGCCTCGGACGTGCACTTCCACCCGTACCCGGACCGGATGCAGGTGCGCTTCCGCATCGACGGCATCCTCTACGACATGGATCCGATCCCGCGCAAGGCGCTGGACGCGATCATCAGCCGCGTCAAGGTCATGGGCAAGATGGACATCGCCGAGCGCCGCTTGCCGCAGGACGGCCGCGCGACGATCAAGATCGGCGATGGCGAGGTCGACGTGCGCATCAGCTCCGTGCCCACCTCGCAGGGCGAGCGCATCGTCATGCGTCTGCTCGACAAGACCACCAAGGTCTTCCGCCTCGAGGAGATCGGCTTGGCCCCGGGCAACCTCGCCATGATGCGCGAGTACAGCAACTACTCGCACGGCATCATCCTCGTCACCGGCCCCACGGGATCGGGCAAGACGACGACTCTCTACGCGGCCATGGCCGAGGTCGACACGACAGAGAAGAACGTCCTCACCATCGAGGACCCGGTGGAGTACTCGCTGCCGGGCATCTCGCAGGTCCAGGTCAACGCCAAGAAGGGCCTGACCTTCGCCGCGGGCCTGCGCTCGTTCCTGCGCCAAGACCCCGAGGTGATGATGGTCGGCGAGATCCGCGACCTCGAAACGGCGGAAGTGGCCATCCGGGCCGCGCTCACGGGTCACCTCGTGCTCTCCACGGTGCACACGAACGACGCGGCCAGCACGATCACGCGTATGGTCGACCAGGGCGTCGAGCCTTATCTGGTGGCCAGCTCGCTGATCCTGGTCATCGCGCAGCGCCTCGTGCGCACCATCTGCCCCCACTGCCGCAACCTCCACGACGTCACTCC
>SXGT01384794.1_pt1 | contig 29028 bp, 33 predicted proteins | sample 3176221 | NCBI WGS metagenome assembly SXGT01 (sample SAMN11356862, study PRJNA531348) | freshwater metagenome | isolation source: freshwater sample F1-120 | place: China: Fuxian Lake, Yuxi | collected 2017-12-25 | reverse complement strand
TGATGGACGACAATTACTTTTGCAGGTCGACGACAACTACTTTTGCAGGTCGGCCGCCGTGCTGACGGCGCGTGGGAGAGTGGGCCCCGAGGCCCTCGTCGAGGGCTTGAGGAGCCCCGATGCTCAAGGACGCGCAGGTCAGGTTGCTGAGGAAAAAAGTGAAAGAAGGAAAGACGATCGTGGCCGCCGCGGCGGCCTCCGACATGAGCGAGCGAAGCGCGTACACCTGGAAGGCGGGTGCGCTGCCGAGTGAGACGAAGGGGGAGCGCCCCTGGCGGACGCGTCCGGATCCGTTCGAGGCCGTCTGGGAGACCGAGGTGGTGCCGCTGCTCGCGGCCGACGAGCGCGGCGTGCTCGAGGCCAAGACCGTGCTGACGGACCTGCGCCGTCGCCACGGTGAGAAGTTCAGCGAGGGGCACCTGCGGACGCTGCAGCGCCGCGTGCATGAGTGGCGGGCGCTGCAGGGGCCGGGGAAGGAGGTGATGTTCGAGCAGGAGCACAAGCCCGGGCGCGAGGGCGCGTTCGACTTCACGGACATGTCCGACATCGGGATCACGATCGCGGGCCAGGCGTTCGCGCACCTGATGTTCCAGTTCATCCTGAGCTTCAGCAAGTGGCGCTCGGTCGGGCTCGCGTTCACCGAGACGTTCGAGGCGGTGCTGCGCGGCCTCCAGGGCGCGCTCTGGGAGCTCGGCGGGACGCCCGAGGTCCTCCGCAGCGACAACCTGTCGGCGGCGACGCACCAGATCCCCGAGGGCGGACGCGAGCTCAACCGGCGGTTCGCGGCAGTGCTCGACCACTACGACGTGAAGTCGACGCGCATCCAGCCGCGGAAGTCCCACGAGAACGGGGTGGCCGAGAAGGCGAACGACATCTTCAAGTCGGCGGTCACACAGGCGCTGGTGCTTCGTGGCAGCTCGGACTTCTCGTCCGTCGACGCGTACATGGTGTTCGTCGGCACGATCCGCGACGAGATCAACGGGGGCAAGTGTGCGGCTCAGCTCGCGCTCGAGCGCGAGCGCCTCAGGCCGCTGCCGGCGAAGAAGCTCCCCGAGTACACGACGTACGTGGCCACCGTGCGGCAGTGGAGCACGATCCACTTCGCGCGGCGCGTGTACTCCGTCCCCTCGCGGCTCATCGGCGACGAGGTGGAAGTCCGCGTCCACCCCGACGTCGTCGAGGTCTTCTACCGACGGAAGCTGACGGCCACGATGCCTCGGCTGCGCGGGGACCGGTACCACAGCATCGACTACCGGCACGTGATCTGGTCGCTCGTTCGCAAGCCCGGGGCCTTCGCGCGGTACCGCTACCGCGAGGAGCTCTTCCCGACCTTCGTGTTCCGGCGAGCCTACGACGCGATCGTCGATGCGCGCGGGGAGCGAGCCGACGTCGAGTACGTGAGGATCCTGCACCTCGCGGCGAGCACGATGCAGTCCCGCGTCGAGGAGGTCCTCGCCGAGATGCTCGATCGCAAGGCGCGGATCGACTTCGTCACGGTGAAGTCGCTGGCGGCGCCCGAGAAGCCCACCATCCCCATCGTGAGGATCCCGGCGCCGGATCTCTCCGAGTACGACCAGCTCCTCGTGGGAGGTGCATCGTGACCGACTTCACCATGGACATGGGCGTCCGCCTGGCGGAGCTCCTCACGCGCTTCAAGCTTCCCACGCTGGGGGCCGAGGTGGTCCGGCGTTTCACCGACGCCGGACACGAGGGCGCGCTCCCGACGCTGCTCGAGGTGTGCGAGGCCGAGGCCGGCGAGAGGGGCCAGCGCCGTACTGAGCGCCTGCTGAAGGCCTCGCGCCTGCCTCCGGGAAAGACCTTCGACGCGCTCGATCGCGCGCGTCTCCCGCGCAACGTCGTCGGGAAGCTCGACGAGCTGGCGACAGGCGACTTCCTCGAACGCGGCGCCAACGTGCTCTGCTTTGGCCTCCCCGGCCGCGGAAAGACCCACGCTGCCTGCGCGCTCGGCCACGCGCTCGTCCAGCGAGGACACTCCGTTCTCTTCTTGCCGACGTTCCGCATCGTCCAGGAGCTCCTGGCCGCCAAGCGAGACCTCGCGCTTCCCCGCGCCCTGGCGCGCCTCGACGCGTTCGACGCGCTGATCCTGGACGACATCGGCTACGTCCAGCAGAGCGCGGACGAGATCGAGGTCCTCTTCACGCTGATGGCGGAGCGCTATGAGCGGAGGTCGCTCGTGATCACGAGCAACCTCGTCTTCGGGGAGTGGGACCGGATCTTCAAGAACCCGATGACGACGGCGGCCGCGATCGACCGCCTCGTCCACCACTCGGTCATCCTCGAGTTCGGCGGCAAGAGCAAGCGCGCCGACGAGGCCGAGCTCCGCTCGAACGGCCCGCTCGTCGAGGAAGCCACCCGATGACGCGCGCCAGGAGAACGAGAACGAGACGAGAGGGCTATGGACAGTGCCGCGTCGGTGGACAAGTGGACAAGGCGCCGTGGCGCCTCCGCGTGCCCGCCACCTCCAGGCGCTGCGCCTTGCCCACTTCCCCACCGCCGACTTGGAGAGCCGCAGGAGCGGCTCCCCACACTGCCCACAGCCCCTGCGACTGCGCCTAGAAATTCGGCGAGAAGCAGAGGCTGGCCGCCATGACCCAGGACACAACGACAACTACGCCGAGGAGGAACGACAAACTAGACGACGACAACTATCGAGCCGGAAAACCCTGGCGGGAACCTGCAAGAATAGTTGTCGTTAACATGCAGAAGTAGTTGACGCCGATCAGGAGAACCGTCGCCTCCGGGCTTGACCCCTCCAGGATGACCCCGTCGATCATCTGGATCGGGCCAGCGATCCTGAAGACTCCTGGCAGCAGACGCACGACGGAATGGCCGGCCGTATGCGCGTCCCGGATCCAACTCGTGATGAGATCTGACTTGTCGAGGCTCGGGGCGTGGACCGCCGAGCCCGTGCCGACGGGCCCTGCGTGGTCGTTGCCGTAGGTGAAGAACTCCTCGGCGGGCGAAGTGGGAGGACTCATCGATTCTCCTTGGTCCGGGTCATGGACTTCTCGCGCACCGCGCGCCGACGCGGACGCCCGGGTGGGGCTCCGAGCCGCTTTGTGTCGCGACACGCTGGGGCGCGGGATCGAGCCACGCATCGTACGGCGGCACGGGAAACGCGTTGGGCGGGTACTCCATCGCCGCGAAGCTCGCGCTTCGCACTGCCCTGTACGATCCGACCCACGTGAACCCACGCGGCGGGAACCGTGCGCAATTCACACATGGAAGCAGTGGGACGTCGTCCTCCTCGTTGTTCGGGCTGTCGTCCACGACCCACTCGGCCAGGTTGCCCGAGAGATCGGCGTGGCCCCACCTTCCGTCCCCCTTGGGGGACCTGGAGCCGCCGCGTGCCACGGTCATGACCGGCAGTCCTCCGGCTTTGCCGCCGTAGACGGCATACGACGAGTCGATGACGGTCGACGTGGGGGGGACGGACCACGGGTACACCCGCTGCTCGTTCCCCCCGGAAGCGGCGTAGTTCCACTCGGCCTCGGTCGGCAGACGCCCCCCGTCCCAGATGCAGAAGGCGTAAGCGAGGTACCAGGATAGCCAATTCATCGCCCTGTTCTCGTTTTCGCTGAGCGCATCGGTCCAACTCACGTACCTCCCCCCGGCGGCAGCCGTGCTGCTCAGGTCGTTCAGCAGCTCGGCTCGAGTCTGCAGATGATAGTTCCAAGAGCCCGACCACCCCGGATCCGCCGGGTTGTTCGGGTTCTTCCCGTCACCCTCCCGAGGAAGGTTCCCGGGGTACCCGGCCACGAAGGCGCGAAACCGTCCCACGGTGATCTCGTACTTGTCGAGCCGGAAGTCGCTGATCGCGGCCTCGTACTTCGGGTTCAGCGTGTGGGGTCCGTAGCCGCCGGTCACGGTGGGTACGCCGTCATAGTTCCGCTTGAACGTCCCCCCCGGCACGAGGAGGCTCGTTGAGCAGTCGTCCGTACCGAGGGGACCGCACGCTGGGCCGATCGCGCCGGCGTCCTCCGGCTGGGACGACACGTCCGGCTTTGGACCCACCGCGTCCGGCAACCCGAGCCCGGTGAGCGGGGGATCGCCGCCCTGGGGCGCGGGCGCCGCACGCCCCAAAGAATCTTCCTCGACGCCGCCCATGCACGAGACGGCGGCCACGGGCAAGCACACCAGCAACGCGGTGAGAGATCTCGGGGTCATGGGCGCTCCTTGAGGCATTTGCCGGAGCTGTGGACGCAAGGGGGGTGCCCGACAAGCGGGTGCGCAGGACGCTCGATCCGCCGGCCTCCACGAGCGATTGCCCGTGGCCGAGGCGCCAGGGCACTGACACCCGTCAGGTCACTGACGCTCCCCACCGCGCGCCCCACCCGTCAGGTCGGGAGCAGGACGGCGCCGGCGGCGATGGTGACGCTCGCAGCGACTGTTCCGTTGCCACCGCGGGTGGAGAACCTCGCGACGACCCTGATGCCCGGGATGGCGAGAGTGAAGGGAGACGCCGTCGTGTAGAGGTTGCCCGGATCGTTCGTCGACGCGAGCGCCGTGTTCCCCAGCGCCGTCGAGCCCGTGAACTGCCCCTGCCCCGACGGCTGGACGAGCCCGGACGGTCCCGCCGGGTACGCGACGAGCTGCACGTCGACGTCGGCCGCGAGCGCTGTGAAGAGGCAGAAGTACAGCCCCGACGTCTTGAAGTTGGACCCTTCGATGAAGTGGGCGATCTCGATCTCGATGGGGTTGCCGCCTATCGCGATCGCGGGGTACGCGATCTGCGTGGGCACAGACAGGATCTCTTTCAGCACGGTCCCCTTCCTTCCGGTGGCGGTTCGGATCAGGACGAGGGAGCGTCCGACCGCCCACGGCCCCCCCGCGCGGAGCCAATCTCCGCAGGCGGTGAGAGTAGGATTTTTTTTCCTTGCCGCTACGGTGCTTGCCTTGGTCCCGAAGCCCGTCGAGGCGGTGCTGGTCCTCGACGCCGCGAGCGGCGCTCAGCCCTTCGTGGACGCGAACGCGGCGAACCGCGCCACCAGCTCCTCGAGCGCCTTCTTGGTCTTCTCGTCGACCAGGGTGCCCTCCTCGTCGAAGACCTGCGACGCGTTCGCCACGTACAGGACCTTGCCGGACCACAGGCGGGCGCCGAGCATCCGGAACACGGGAAGCCACGCTGCCTGCGCGAGGCGCGTGCCGCCCGGGCCGCCCGAGGCGCCCATCAGGACGACGGGCCTGTCGCCGAAGACGCGCGCGACGTCCTTCGCGGGGCGCGAGAGCCAGTCGATCGTGTTCTTGAGCACGCCCGGGATCGCGTTGTTGTACTCGGGGGTCGCGATCAGGAGGCCGTCCGCGGCGGCGATCCGGTCCTTCAGCTCCGTGACCGCAGCCGGGACGCCTCGATCTCGCTCGACGTCGCCGTCGTAGAGAGGGACGCCCGAGATCGCCGCGATCTCCAGCGTGGTGCCCGACGGCGCGAGCGCCGAGGCGGACCGCAGGAGCGCGGTGTTGAACGACTTCGCCCGGAGACTGCCCGAGATGCCGATGATCCGCGCCATGGTCCCCGTCTATCACAATGACGCGATGTTGCCGTGGACCGCCGGCGTCGCTCGCCAGGAAGCCGTCCGGCGGGGGACGGGCCCGGAGTCCGTCAGGCCCGTCCCCGAGTCGGTCCCAGGTTCGAGACGCAGGCGATCGGCGTGGCGATGACGTGGAGGTAACGCGGGCAGGTCGTGCCGCCGAACGAGACCGTGGTCACCGACGTGGAGATCACCGAGATCGTGCGCGAGGAGCCCGCGGTGAGGGGTGGGACACCGTCGCGGAGCCGCCCCGCCGCTGGATCTACGGCGGCGGGAGCGGGTCCGCGTAGACGTCCGCCACGGGGAGCTCGCAGCCGAGCGAGACGAGCTTCGCGGACTCGCCGTCGCGCGCGATGTGACGTGACCAGCTCCCGTCGCTCTCGCGGCGGACGATCTCCACCTCGCGCCGATCGTGCGAGACGAGCACGACCTCCGCGAGCGACGGGATCTGCTTGTAGCTTCCGAGCTTGTCGCCTCGATCGTAGTCCTCGGTCGACGGGCTCAGCACCTCGACCAGCACGCGCGGGTTCAGCGCCGTGTGACCCTTCTTGTCGGCGGGATCGAGCTCGATGGGGCCGCAGATCACGGTCAGATCGGCGTACGTACCAAGCCCGGTGGCGAGGACACGAACGCGCAGATCCGGACTGAACACGCCGCGGGGCTTACCGCTCAGCGCGTCCCTCAGGAGCCCGCCCACGTTCATCGTGATCCGCGCATGGGCGGGCGTGCCTCCGGACATCGCGAAGACCTGGCCCTGCATGAACTCGTGCTTGGTCCCGCTGTCCTCCTCGATCTGGAGGTAGTCGTCGAAGGTCAGTCGATGGTGACGTGCATGCGCCATCCCGGCGGGAGCATAGCACAGCGCTCGAGCTCCTCGGTCTCGTGAGAGGGCGAGAGCTCGCCCATCGAGCCGTCGATCAGCTCCCAGCGCTCCGGGTGGTGCCTCGGGTACACGTCCGGCTCGACGGAGACGAGGAGCTCCTCGGGCGCGTCCGGGAACTGGCCCGGCACCGCCTGGCTGCCCACGACGACGATCTCGTCGTCGTCCGAGATCGTCGACGCGGCGCGGATGATGTGCTCCAGCTGCGCGCGCTTCACGGGAGCGGCTCCCGCAGGATGCGCCAGCGCGTCCGTGCATCCAGCACGCCTGCGAAGGGGCTCACCTGCCGGAGATCGTGCATGCGCTCGGACGGCTCGACGAGGCGCTAAGCGAGCTCTCCCAGGGGCCGCGCGAGCAGCTCGGCCCACGCGTCGACGTACGAAGGCGCGACGGATCGGCTCGCGAGCCAGGACGCGACCCGCACGCGTGCCCGGGCGACCAGCTCCGGGTTGGCGAGCAGCCGGCTCGCCACGGCAGCGTGGAGGCGGACGCTCCGCTCCTGGGCGATCTCGTGAGGGACGAGCTGAAGCGCAGCGCGGGGTGCAGCTGCGGCCCGGTCAGCCTCATCGGGAGCACCACCGTCTTCGATCTCGGCCCCGAGATCCCGCCCAGCGCCTTCGCGCCGGTGACCGTCGTGCTGAAGTGACGCACATCTCGCGCCGGGCCAGGTAGGCTCTCGGGCTGGATGCGCGCGTCCTTCTCGTCCAGCAAGCTCTTCCCGGCCGGGGTCCTGGTGCACGGCATCGAGCTCGACACGCCCTCGGAGGCCACGCTGCTCGCGTTCGACGGGATCGGCATCCCGGCGTCGCTGGAGAAGGCCGTCCTCAAGCGCCGCGTCGACTTCGCCGCGGGCCGCTTCGCCGCGCGGGCGGCCATGCGGGCGTGCGTGCCCGAGGTCGCGGAGCTCGCGATCCCGCTCGGCGCCGACCGCGCGCCCATCTGGCCGCGAGGCGTCACCGGCTCGATCGCGCACACGGCGGGGTTCGCCGTGGCCGCAGTGGCGAGAACCGACGCAGCGAGCGCGATCGGGATCGACGTCGAGCGATGGATGCGCGCGGGGGCCAGCGACCGGGTCGCCGATCACATCACGCACGGCGACGAGCTCGACACGCTCGTCCGCGCGAGCGAGTGGGGAGAGAACGAGGCGCTGACGCTCGTGTTCTCGGCGAAGGAGAGCGTCTACAAGTGCCTCTACCCCGAGGTCCAGCGGTGGTTCGGGTTCCATGACGCGCGCGTCGAGGCGATCGACGAGGAGGCCGGCGCCTTCGTCGTGCGGCTGCTCGTCCCCCTGACGCCGTCGCTCCCGGCCGGGCTCCGGCTGCACGGCCGGTTCGAGCGGCGACCCGAGGTGCTGATGACCGGCATGGCGCGGCCTCACGCGCACACCGGGACATAGCGGCTCGGTCACCTACACATGGGCCCGGTGCGTGTCGGCGACACGTGGACGCGCTTCACCGCCGTCGCCTTCCTCCCGGCGCGGTCCTGGGTCTTCACCGTGATGTCGAGCGGCTTCCCGAGGAAGTCGGCGATCTTCGCTCCGGCCACGTCGAGCTGGAAGCGAACGCCGACCAGCTCGCACGCGCCCCCGCCGGCGGGCGACCATGTGTAGGGGAACACGGTCGGGAGCACCGTTGCGCTCTCCCCCGGCACCACGGCGGTGAGCACGGTCGACGTGCCCGACTGCGAGATGTCCCTCATCCGCAACGACAGCCACAGGTGGTGCCCGCCCTGCGGTCCACATTCCACGGCCAGCGTCGTGTTGTCCGCGAGCGGGGCCATCGCGTCCTGTCCCTGCCCGATCTCGAGCTGACCGGAGGCGCCGGCGCCGCACTGGCTCGGTGGGTTCATGGCCCAGTCGCGCCGGTAGTCGGGGAGGTCCACGAGCTCGTCTGCGCGGCACTTGCCCCCGATGCAGGTCTCGCCCGACTTCTCGCACGTCGGCCCCGACACGCCGCTGCCGCCGAGGAGCGCGAACGTGTTGCACCGCACCTCGAGGGACATGTACGCGAGCACGGTCCGGCCCTTCACGAAGCGCGTGGTCGCGCGGCGCGTGACCACCGTCGCCTCGTTCATGACGCCGCGCACGGTGATCTCGACCGGCGCGTCGGGCTTGTCGCGCGGGGCGGACACGCGCGTCTCGTGGGGGAGCGGCGACGGTGCCGTCGCGTCGAGCGTCTCACGGGCGGCGACCAGGCCGTCGACCTTCACCACGATCTCCCAGCTCGTCAGGCGGTACCCTTCGTTCGCGAAGTCCTCGGCGTCGAGACCGACGACGAGCTCGGTGCTCGCGTCCTTGGGGATGGTCTTCGACGGGTCGGACTCGCCGGGGTTCGCGGGGGTGGAAGGCTTCGCCGGCGCTGGAGCGCTGGAGGTCACCGGCGCGGACGAGCTGCAGGCCACAACGAGCAACGCAGCAAGCGCGACAGCGAGGACGGGCTTCGACATGGGCGGCCGGTTAGCAACGCTCGTGCCGGAAGGAAAGGCGCCATTTCGCGCCTCCTCCGCGGGCGTGGAGCGTGCCATCGTGTGCCGTACCTGGGACCGGCTGTCCGTGTCCGCCGTCTGGCCTACCCCACCCGGCGCCGCTCCCCGATGTCCTCGAGCAGCACGTCCGTCGCCCTCTCGCTCATCATGTAGATCGGCACGACGATGAAGAAGCCCGGGATCTTCGGGAACACCGAGGCGTCGACGACGCGGAGGCCCGTCGTCCCACGTACGCGGAACCGGCTGTCGAGCACAGCGGTCGGGTCGTCGGCCTTGCCCATCTTGCACGTGCACGAGGCGTGGTGGCCCCACGACTCGTTCTTCACGAACTCGCGGAGCTGCTCGCGGGTCTTGTAGGTCGGGCCAGGCACCTGCTCCTCGTAGCGGCCGCCGATGAGGGGGACGCCGACGAGCATGAGATCGGCCGTGTGCTTCCCGATCTCGCGCGCGACCAGGATCCCGTCGACGACCGCGTCCACGTCGCGCTGGCTCGCGTTGCCCTCCCGCGTGCCCTCGTCGAAGTACTTGAAGTTGATCTCGGGCACGTCCCTGGGATCGCTCGTCTTCAGCGTGACCGTGCCGGCCGTGTTGTGGGTGTGCGCCTTGAGGACCGCCCACGTGAAGTGCTTCTTGTCCCTCGTGGCGTCCCTCGAGTACCCCGGGTAGTACCCCTTGAAGAACGCGGGGCCGCCGAAGACGAAGAGGTCCGGATCCTGGTCGGCCGTGCTCGAGCGCTTGACGATGCAGGCCGCGATGCCGTTGGTCGTGTAAGGGCCGTCCGCGGTGCGCCACTTGTCGAGGCACGGATCGCCGGTGCTCGCGCCGAACGTGCACTTGTTGACGAGCGCGAAGTTGTCCTTCACCTCGGAGATGACGCCGACCTCGTACCGGTCCTGGAGGTTCGTGCCCACGCCGGGGAGGTCGACCTTCACGGGGATCCGGAGGGCGGTCAGCTCCTCCCTCGGGCCGACGCCGGACAGCTTCAGGATCTGCGGCGTGTTGAACGCGCCCGCCGCGAGGATGACCTCGCGCTTGACCGTGAGCTTCTGGCGCACGGGGTTCGCGTCGGAGGGGTTGGGATCCGCGCGGTAGAGGTGCTTGCCCTCCATGTACTCGACGCCCGTCGCCTTGTACTTGCCCTGGGCGTCGGGCCGCTCCGAGAAGAGGACGCGCGTGACGAAGATCCCCGTCTTGATCGTCAACGGGAAGCCGCGACGCACGGTGTCGAGGAGGAACTCGCGCGGCCCGTTGCGGCGGCCGTCGCCGTTCACGGCGAGCGGCATCTGGTAGAGGCCCTCCTTCGCGTCGCGGGCCGCCCCCGGCGCGTTGAGGTCCCGGTTCATGAGGCCGAGGAGCTGGCCGATATCGCCGAGGAGGCCGTGGCCCGCGGTGATGGCCGCCGCCTTGACGATCTGGAGGATCTTGAAGTCGGCAAGGCCGAGGCGCGCGTCCGCCTTGTTGACGCCGAGCCAGCCGCGGAGGCCGTGCCCGGTGGTGTCCGCGTTCATCGAGAGGTACTCGCAGCGCTCGAGGATCTCGTAGTAGCGGCGCATGTTGCCGGCTCGGTACGAGTCGTCGCCCGTGATGTCTGCGAGCGTGTTTCAGTCGCTCTCGTGCGGGTACACGGTGACCATCGCGTTGTGGGCCGTGCAGCCGCCGAGCGTGCCGGCGCGCGGGTAGAGGATGCCCTTCGCGACGCGCTTCGAGTCCTTCGCCGCGCGCGCCTCGTCCGAGTAGTGCTTGACGAAGAAGTCCCACTTCATCGACGGATCCTCCGTCGACTTCACGTGGAAGGCGGGCACCTGGTAGATGTCGGTGCCGCCGCGATCCTCGCCTGCCTCGAGGAGCAGGACCTTGTGGCCCGCGCGCGCGAGGTTCGCGGCGAGCGGGCCGCCGCCGGCGCCCGATCCGACCACCACGTACTCGAAGCCGCTGAGGCCGAGCGCGTTGTCGCCGCTCTCGTCGTCGGCGGTCTCGGTGGTGCAGCCGGTGGTGACCTTCGCCCCCGTCGCGAGGCCGGTCGCGGCCAGGAACTTCATGAACAAGCGGCGGTGAATCGACATCGGAAAGCCCTCCAGGTCCCGCGTCCGGCTATCGCACGGCAACACGTGCGCAGGCTGGAAACGGGCGCGAATCTTGCGCTTTTCTCCCACACGGTCGTACCCGGATGGGCGATCGGGTTTCCATGTATGTTCGGGCGATGCTCCGTGCGCTCGCCGTGCTCCTCTTCGTCGCAGCGGGTGCCCTCGCGCTCCAGGGTTGCAACGCGTCGTGCGCGGCGATGGACGTCCGCGGCGTGAGCGCGCAGTGCAGCGGGGGCGCGAAGGGGTACATGTGGACGGGGACGGGGTGCATCTACACGCGCGCCTGCAACTGCACGGGCGCGGACTGCCAGCGGCTGTACTCGACGCAGGACGCGTGCGAGACGGCGCACATCCACTGCAGCGCGAGGTGACGGCGAGCCACGGGCACGCTCCGGCGCGTGCGCCCGCGTGGTACGATCGGTGTCGATGGTCGCCTCGCCGGGCAAGCGTGTGACGGTCGACGCCCTCGACAGCTTCGACGACGACGATCGCGTGGAGATCATCAACGGCGGCATCGTGCGCGAGGCGATGACCACGTTCGAGCACAGCGACGCGCAGCTCGGCATCGGGACGGAGGTGCGGAGCCGCTTCGGCGGTCGGGGTCCCGACGGGCGCGGGTGGTGGATCGGGACGGAGGGCACCGTCGTCTACGGGAACGACCAGGGGTACCGGCACGACCTCGCCGGGTGGCGCAAGGAGCGCGTCACGAAGAGGCCCTGCGGTCCGCGCATCGGCGAGCGGCCGGACTGGGTCTGCGAGATCCTCTCGAAGAACCGGAGCAAGGATCTCGTCGAGAAGCGCGCGGTCCTCCACGAGCACGGCGTGCCTCACTACTGGATCATGGACCTCGCGCCGCCGAGGCTCACCGTGCTGCGGCATCACGCCGATGCGTACCTCCTCGTGGCCGAGCTCGCGCCGGGGGATCGGGCACGGATCGAGCCGTTCGAGGCCGTCGAGCTCGAGGTCGCGCGGCTGTTCGGGGACATCGAGGAGGAGTGAGCGACTTGGCCATGAGCCGCGCTCGGTAGCGGATGATCAGTTCGGCGACGCCGTCACCGGAGCCGAGGGTGCGCTCGTGCCCGCGGAGTTCGTCGCGGTGACCGAGACGCTGTAGGCGACGCCGCTCGCGAGGCCCGAGATCGAGCACGCGAGGGCGCCCGTCGTGGTGCAGGTCTTCGTCGGCTGCCCCACGGCCGTCGCGATGGCGGTGTAGCCGGTGATGGGGGAGCCGCCGGTGGAGGCCGGCGCCGTCCACTTCACCTGGAGCTCGCCTGGGGAGCCGACGGCGGTGATCTTGCGGATGCGCCGGTTGGCCGTGTCCGCAACATAGATGGTGCCGTCAGCACCCACCGCGATCCCGTAGGGATGAGCGAAATTCGCCGCCGTGCCGGTCCCGTCGGTCCACGCCTGCGCGCCGGAGCCCGCCACCGTCGTCACCTCACCTCCAGGCGTCACGCGCCTGATCCGGTTGTTCGAGCTGTCCGCCACGTACACGTTCCCGAAGGAGTCCACCGCGACGCCCCACGGGTAGTTGAAACTGGCGCTCGCGCCTGTGCCGTCAGCAAAGGTCGCGACCCCGGAGCCCGCAAGGGTCGTGACGACCCCAGCCGCGCTGACGACGCGAATCTTGCAGGCGCCCGTGTCAGCCACGTACGCAGTGCCGGTTCCATCGACCGCAATGCCGGCCGGACCGGTGAAGCTCGCGTTCGTGCCGGTGCCGTCGGCACTCCCGGCCGCACCCGACCCCACCCACGTCGTCACGACCCCCGCTGGGCTCACCTTCCGTATTCGGTTGTTCGACTGATCGGCCACGTACACCGTCCCGGCCGCATCGACCGCGATGCCGTGTGGCCCGTTGAACCGTGCTGCGGGTCCGGCGCCATCCGCGTACCCCCCAAGGCCCCCGGGAGCCCCGCTGCCGGCCAAGGTCCCCGTCACGCCGGTCGCGGAGGCCACCCGACGAACTAGGTTGTCGCCGTCGCCAATGAAGAGATTCCCAGTCGAGTCCCGGCCCATGCCCCGCAGCTGCCAGAACTGAGCATCGGCGCCCTTGTTGCTGTCAACGTACCCTCGGTTGCCCGATCCCGCGATCGTGGTCACATCGCCCGCCGCCGACACCTTGCGAATGCGCCAGTTGCTGTCGTCGGCCACGAAGACGTTCCCGCTCGGATCCACCACGATCCCCCACGGGGTCCTGAAGAGCCCTGCAGGGCCCGGCCCATCGGCGAACCCGGGGCTCGAGCCCGCGAGCGTCGTCACCGCGCCCACACCAGGCAGCGCCGCGGCTGCGATGCCCGTCGGTGTTCCAGGCGCCCCCGCCGCCACGCTCCCGTCCACCGGCACCACTGCCCCGTCCGGCAGCACCACGAACCCACCGTCAGCGAGAGCTGCGCCGCAATCACACGGCCCGTACGTGCCGCTCGGGAGGCACACCTGCCGGCTCGGACACCCTCCCGGCCCGCTGCACGCGGCCGAGGCACCGGGCACGCAGCTCGCCGGCTTCGATCCCAGGTCTTCACTGCCCGTGCACGCCGCGAATGCGACGCCGAAGACCGCAACGACCAGCCCCGCTCGCACGCCAACCAGCTTCATCGCGACCTCCGGATCCCCCTACCTTGTCGTTGATACCCTGAATCCGTCACGGCACGCCTCCTTTCCTCTCGGGCGGGTCGAGCGCCGGAAGCAGTACGCTCCTCGGGAACGCCCGGCGGAACGCGGCGACCTTCCCTTCGGCCTCGGCGTTCTGCCCCACGGCCCGGAGGGCATGGATCCATACCACCTCGCGCTCCTCGGCGAGCTGGCCGTTCGGCCATCTCCGCTGATGTCCCTCCACGGTGGCGACGGCGGCGGCCGGATCGCCGCTCGTCAACGAGGCGCGGGCGGCGTCGAGCACCTCGCGCTCTCGCGTGAGATCGCCGCGCGGATCCCCGACTGGCTTCGCGGAGCCGGTCACGCTCGCAGCAGGAGCGACCGGTGGCAGGCTGGTGGCGGACGCCGCGGAGACCACAGCGACCGCGCTCGACGCCGCCGGGGCGCTCGGCTCGACGGGAGCGTTCGGGATCGAAGGGGACGAGGTCACGATCGGCCGACGCTCCAGCGGCGTCGCGCGGCGCATCGCAAGGCCTCCGACGACTGCACCCGCCAGGAAGGTTCCGACCGCGATCGCGGTCACCGCCCGCGCTCCGAGCACCACGGTAGCGCCACCCGCACCCGCCGACCCCGCGCCGACCGGAGCAGGCGGGCTGACGTCGCCCTTGCCTCCTCCCCCACCACCGGCTCCTCCACCGAGCGCGACCGCCATCTCGACCTTGCCTAGCACCGCCGCCTTCAGCTCGCCGTCTTCCGGATACCCGAGCTTCTCCCGCTCGAGCACCTCCGCGATCTCCGGCGGCAGCGCCTCCACCCCGCGCTCGCTCACGACGCCACCCCTTTGCCCTCGAGCCGCTTCGCCGCTTCGCGGAAGTCCTCCCTCGCGAGCCGCAGCCGCGAGTAGACAGTGTTCAGGGGCGCCTTCGTGATCTCCGCGATCTCGGGGGCGCCGAAGCCCTCGAGGTCGTGCATCACGAGCACGGTCCTCCGGTCGAAGTCGAGGTCCGCGAGCACCCGCAGGACGAGATCGCGCGCCTCACCGTTCGCATCCGCCGGGTCGGCGCGCACGTCCGCGTCGACATGCGGCGCCCGGTTTCGCGCGAGCCGCCGGTAGTTCGCGGCGAACCGGAGCGAGAACGAGAAGAGCCACGGCCGCGGGGGCCGCGCTGGGTCGAGCTCCCCGATCCGGCGGTGCACTGCGACGAAGAGCTCCTGCGCGACGTCGGCGAGATCGGCTTCATGCACCCCGAGGCGTCTCAACGAGCGGCACACGTTCCCGAACTCCGATTCGAAGAGGCTCCTGAACGCGCTGGACAGGACAGCATGCCTCACCTCCTCCGTGGTTGTCACCTCGCGCTCCGATCCGTCACAGGAACTTCGTCAGGAGGGCGATCGAGACGCCGCCGAGGAGCTCGGGCGCGGTCCACACCGGAGCCCCGTCGATGTGGAGGGTCATCCGCACGAGCGGGAGCGCCCCCTCGACCGCACCGCGGAGCGCGAAGGTCGAGCCGAGGGGAAGCGTGTAGGCGCCGCGGAGGCCCGCCGCACCGTAGGTCGACGTGCGGAGCGTCGGCGTCACGACGTCGGACGAGCGCGACTGGAAGGCGCCGAGGCGTACGAGGACGCAGCCGCTCAGGCCGCCGAGGTGCGCGCATGGGGCGAGCGCGGCGGAGTAGACGGTGACGTCGACCCGATCCCCGGTCGGCACGCGGGTGTCCCCCACGGTGGTCTCTCCGCGACCGGAGAGCTCGAGCGAGAGGCTGTTTCGCTGGAGGGTCACGCCGACGTCCGCGCCGAGAGTGGGCCCGGGCGCGACGCCGACGCTCGCGGATCCGCCGACGCCGCCGAGGAGAGACACCCGCGCAGGCGGCGCGGACGGTACGGACGGCGGTTGCGCCGGAGGCGTGGGCGGTGGCTCGTCGCGCTCCCGGATCACCAGGACCGTCGGCGGAGTGGGCGACACGGGAGGCGGTGGCTCGCGCCCCTCCGCCTTCGCGAGGGTGCGGCCCGGGTCGAGGGCCATCGCGACCGTCGTGGCGATCGCGGTCGCAAGGGCCTCGCAGCGGTCGATCTCGCCGGAGAGGACGCGCGTTCCGGAGGATGCCTGGCCACGGTCGATGACGGCGCGACCCACGAGCTTGTCGCTCTGCTTCGAGACGTCCACCGTCACTTTCACCCGTGCGCCAGCCTGGAAGGGATCGTACCCGAGCCGCGCGATGACGAGATTCCGGAACGACGCCTCGTCCGGACAGTCGGGCTCGCTGGCCTTGAAGGCGAGCTCGGCACGGGCGCGATCGGGGTCAGCGCGAACCGAGGATGCCGGGGCGAGGATCGCCGTCGCAAGGATGGCCATCCGTACCCGCGCAGCTCCCCGCATGCGTTCACCTTACACGTGGCGGAGCCGGCGATGCCAGGGCGCGCAGGCCGGCGACGCCGCTGCCCGAGAGCCGCCTTCCCGCCGTCCGCGCCCGCCGTCCGCCGTCCGCGCCCGCCGTCCGCCGTCCGTGCCCGCCGCCTTGACGCGCGCGCGATCCTCCTTACCCTGTCCCCTCGAGCTCCGGCGCGGAGGGAGACGTTCCCCCGCGTGCGGTCTCGGGCGTGAGGCAATCCCCACGCTCCCCGAAACCCCGCCGGGCGGCCTTGGCGCCCCCCGCGAGAGGAGACACGACACATGCATCCTGCATTCATGTTCTGGAGACACGCGCGCCGTGGCCACTGCGAGACGGAGGGCGGCCCGGCCGCCAGCTGCGGGCCCGGCTTTCAAGGGGGTTTCCGCGGCGGTGGGCGCTTCAACGATGGGCGCGGACACGGCCCCGGTGGCGACGACGGAGGCGGCTTCGGCGTCCGGAGGCCGCTGCGCTTCCTGGCGCACAAGCTCGACCTGTCGGAGGAGCAGGTCGGCGACCTCGCGAAGATCCTCAACGAGCTCAAGACCGAGCGGGCCCAGGCGGAGGTCGATCACCAGCGCGCCGTCAGCGCCTTCGCCGACGCCGTCGAGGGCGACGCGTTCGACGCCGCGCGCGCGGCCGAGGGCGCCGGCGTGCGCGAGGCCTCGAACGCCCGCGTGAAGGACGCGGTGCTGAAGGCGCTCGGCCGCATCCACGGCGTCCTGACGAAGGAGCAGCGTCAGAAGTTCGCGTACTTCGTGCGGACCGGCGTGCTCTCGATGTAGGCCGCGATCCCGCGCTTCGACCGGTGCCGTGTTAGGCTCGGGGTGTGACCCAGGCCGCGCGGTACCTCGATCCCCTGGCGCCACGGTGAGGCCCCCGGCCGTCACGCGGGCCGTGCTCGGGCTCGGGCTCGGGCTCGGCGCCGCGGGGTGCACGCCCTCCCCCACGACACCCGCCGCCATCCAGCGCGAGATCGCGCGGAGCCCGAAGAACACGGCCACCGTCGTCATCTTCACCGACTTCCAGTGCCCGTACTGCCGGCGCGCGCACGCGGCCCTCGCGCCGCTGCTCGCCGAGCAGGCCGGGCGCGTCCGCGTCGTCGTGAAGCACGTGCCGCTCCGGATCCACCCGCGAGCGACCGACGCGGCGCGCGCGTCGGTGTGCGGCGAGCGCCTCGTCCGGGATCCGGCCGCCCTCGATCACGCCCTCTTCTCGGCCGACCGCCTCGAGCCCGGCGATCTCGTCGATCTCGCCGCTCCGCTCGGGGCACCGCGAGAGGCGTTCGAGGCGTGCCTCTCCGCCCCGGAGACGTCGGCGCGCATCGTCTCGGACATCGCGGAGTTCGACGCGCTCCGTGGGGAGGGCGTGCCGCTCGTGTTCGTGAACGAGGTCCGCTTCGACGGCGCGGCGCAGGCCGAGGAGTACCGCCGCGCGTTCTCCCGATGACGCGAGCACGGGCGCGATCGGGAAAAACCCGGTAGGATGTGCCCATGCCCTGTGCCCCCGGGTCGAGATCGCGCGGCGCCGCCGCCCGCCGGACCTCCATGGTCGCCGTCGGGGCGTGCGCCCTCACCGTCACCGCGTGGGCGTGCGCCGTGGGGTACACGGAGGCACCGACCGACGAGCCCTTCGGGACCGCGACGGAGGCCGACTCCGGCAAGGTCCCGACCGCGACGCCGACGGCCTCGACCGACGCGGGGCAGATCGTCATCGTCGACAGCGGGGTCGAGCCCAAGGACGCCGGCGCGGGCGACAGCGGCGCGCCGCCGCCGTCGTGCAAGGCGACCAACACCTGCATGGTGGCCACGACCCTGGCCGCGGTCAGCGGCGACACGGGCAGCACGATCCGCAACGCGACCGGCGAGAAGTCCGAGTGGCTCGTGGTCCGCATCACCGAGGACGACAACAGCGTCATCGGCGCCAAGCTCCGCGCGAAGGTCGAGCTCACGTCCACACCCAGCTCCAACTACGATCTCTTCGTGTACGTCCCGGGGAGCGACAAGCGCGAGTGCACCTCGGTGACGAAGTCGTCGACGTCCACGGGCACGACCGACACCGTCAGCGTCGACTGGGGCGAGGGCAGCGTGGCGAACGGCGGCGACGACAGCCGCCCGATCACGATCGAGGTGCGACACGTGTCCGGCCTCTGCGACGCGAGCCACAAGTGGACGCTCAAGGTCACCGGCAACAACTAGGACGGAGCCGCGGGCGCGCCCTCCTCTACGCCGCGCTCCTCGCCGCGTGCGGTGGGAGCCGCACCGCGCCGCCTGCCGAGCCCCCGCGGGCGACCGCCGCCGAGACGCGCGCCGGAGTGACGTTCCTCCACGACGACTATCCGCGCGCCCTCGCGAAGGCCCGGGCGGAGCGCAAGCTCCTCTTCGTGGACGCGTGGGCGCCGTGGTGCCACTCGTGCCTGTCGATGAAGGCCTACACGCTCCGCGCGCCCGAGCTCGCCACCCTCGAGCGTGACTTCGTGTTCCTCGAGATCGACACCGAGCAGCCGGCCAACGCCGCCTTCGTCGAGAAGCACACGAACCGTGTCTGGCCCACCCTCTACGTGATCGATCCCGACGGTGAGCGCGCGCGCCTCGTCTGGCCGGGTACGGCGACCGCGCCCGAGCTCGCCGCGCTCCTCGCAGACACGCGCGCCGCCGTGCGGGACGCACGAGAGGACAGCCCCCACGCCGCCCTCCTCCGGGCGAGCACGCTGGTCCAGGAAGAGAAGTTCGACGACGCGCTGGCGACGTACCGCCCGCTCCTCGGCCACGCGAGCCCGGCGATCCGCGCGCGCGCCAGCGAGGCCATGACGACCCTCCTGTCCTCGCGCGATCGCCACGCCGAGTGCGTGGACGTGGCCTCGCGCGCGCCGGAGACCCTGCCCAGGGGGAGCTCGCTCGCCACGGCGATCGTGAACGGCCTCTCGTGCGCAGCCGAGGATGCTGCGCTGGACGCGACCCGCCTCGTCGACGCGGCGCGCGTCATCCTCGAGGCCCCTGGGACGAGGGGCGCGCTGCTCGCCGACGATCGCTCCGGGATCTACGAGGCGCTCGTCGAGCTCCAGGGCAAGCGCAAGCGCCCCGCCGAGCGGCTCGAGACGGCGCGCGCGTGGGCGCGCTTCCTCGACGCGGAGGCCCAGGCGGCGCGAACGCCGGAGGAGCGCATCGTCTTCGACTGGCACCGCGTGCTCGCGTACGAGGCCACGGGAGAGGCCGCGCGCGCGATCCCGATGCTCGAGGCGAGCGCGCGCGACTTCCCGCGCGACTACAGCCCGTGGGCGAGGCTCGCGCGCGTGCACCTCGCGCGCGGGCACCTCGCGGAGGCGCACCGCGCGATCGATCTCGCGGCGGAGCGCGTGTACGGTCCGCGCACGCTGCGCGTCGCGGCCGTGGCCGCCGACATCGCCGAGGCCGAGAAGGACCCCGCGCGAGCGCGCGCCCTCCTGGAGAAGGCCATCCGGGCAGCCGAGCCCATGCCGCTCTCCCCGGCCCAGAAGAAGCTCGTCCGGGATCTGGTGAAGCGCGTGGAGAGGCTCTCCCTGACCACCAAGTAAGGGAGTGTGGGCGCAAGTCCTCTCGCGACGTACTCGCGCCGGCTCGCGAGCACTGGCGGCGGCGTCGAAGATCGTGGCGTGATCGGCCCAGGCACGGTAGCTGCTTTCGCCCGACCGCCATGCAAGGAGCCTCCCTCACCCCGCGCCTCACGATCCCGGTCGCCCTCTCTGCCGCTCTCCTCGCTGGCGCCTGTTCGTCGGAGACCCCGTCCCACGAGTGCGTCGGCCGCTCGAGCGAGGCGCTCAAGGTCTGCCCGGGCGCCTCCACACTGAAGGGCGTGGACGTGTCCTACTACCAGGGCACCGTCGACTGGGCGAAGGTGAAGGCCGCCGGCAACACCTTCGCGTTCGTCCGGGTCAGCGACGGCAAGAACACGATCGACACGAAGTTCGCCGCGAACTGGGCGGGCACCCGCAACGCGGGACTCGTTCGCGGCCTGTACCAGTTCTTCCGACCTGGACAGGATCCGATCGTGCAGGCGGACGTCCTGCTCACGCAGCTCGCGGCCGCGGGTGGCATGCGGCCCGGCGATCTGCCCCCGGTCCTCGATCTCGAGACGGTCGACGGGCAGCCGACGGCCACCATCGTCGCGCGCGCGAAGGCGTGGCTCACGCACGTGGAGGCGGCGCTGAAGATCCGGCCCATCGTGTACACCGCCGCGTTCATGTCCGACGTGACGGGCACCCACTTCTCGACGTATCCGCTCTGGGTCGCGAACTACGGCGCCACTTGCCCGACCATGCCCACGGGGTGGAGCAAGTGGCGCTTCTGGCAGAACGCGGACAACGGCTCGGTCCCGGGCGTCGCCGGCAACGTCGACACGAATCTCTTCGACGGCACGCTCACGGACCTCCGGGCGATGACGCTTCAGGCTCCCGACGCCGGCCCTGGCGACGCAGGCGCTCCCGGCCCCGTCGTCTTCGACGCGGGCGGCGCCTTCGCGAGCGACGCGTCGATGGGCCAGGGCATGGGCGCGGGCAAGCCGGCGAGCGAGCCCCCGCCGCTGCCGCCGGATCCGTGCGCGCGGTGACGGATCAGCCCGTCTTGCTCCCGGGCCCCTGGATCGGCGCGTCCACGGCGGCGAACGTCCCGCTCGTCGACGCGTTCTTCGCCAGGACGACGCGATCGCGGCCGTCGCGCTTGGCCCTGTAGAGCGCGGCGTCCGCCACCATCAGGAGCTTGTCGCCGCTCACGTCCACTCCCTTCGTGCTGGCCGCGAGACCGACGGACACAGTCACCGGGAGCACGAGATCCTCGCTCACGACGATCGGGGACGACGCCACCGCGCTGCGAAGGCGGTCGCCCACGTGGAGGATGTCCTCCACGGTGCACGTGGGCAGCACGGCGACGAACTCCTCGCCGCCGATGCGCCCGAGCACGTCGTACGATCGGACGACGGACTGGAGGCGGCGCGCCACCTCGCGCAGCACCTCGTCGCCGGCCGCGTGCCCGTGGGTGTCGTTGACGCGCTTGAAGAAGTCGACGTCGATCATCGCAACCCCCACCTCGGTCTCCTCGCGCCTGGCTCGGGCCAGCTCGCGGTTGAGCTGCTGGAGCGTCTCGGCGCGGTTGAGGTGGCCGGTGAGGTGATCGTGCGTGGCCTCGTACTGGAGGCGGTCGCGCGTCTGGATGAGCTCGAGCTGCAGGTCCACGACGCGCCGGCCGGCGCGCACGCGCACCTCGAGCTCGTGGTGATCGTACGGCTTGGTGACGTAGTCGTCGGCGCCCGCGCCCATGCCGAGCACGATGTCTTCCGGACGGCCCTTGCCGGTCACCAGGATGAGGTACGTGTAGGGCTCGCGCTTGAGCGCGCGTACGCGCTTGCAGAGGTCGATGCCGTCCAGGCCCGGCATCATCCAGTCGAGGATGCAGATGAGCGGTGGATCCTCGGCCGAGAGGATGCGCCAGGCATCGTCGCCGTTCTCGGCCAGGACGGGGCGGTAGCTCCACTTCTTCAGCAGCGACCGGAGCTTGACACGCGCCACGGGGTCGTCGTCGGCGATGAGCACACGCATGAAGGTCACCCTCTCGCACAGGCTACGGACAGGCCGGACGGCGGATAAGCGCGCGGGACGCGGCCGGGCTCGGCCGAGGGTTCATCCGGACCGGCCGGCGTGCTAACACGGGGCACGTGCTGCCGGCGCGCGCAACGCGAATGGGCGTCGTGACCCTCCTTCACGCCCTCCTCCTCGTGCTCCTCCCCGCGAGCGTGTGGGCCCAGAAGCTCCCGAACGGGGGGGCCGAGAAGGAGCGACCCGCGGCGACGCGGGAGGAGGACGAGCCGAGCCCGGACTCTCCGCGCGCGAGCATGAGACGTTACCTCGACCTCTGCCGCAGGGGCGAGCACCGCGAGGCGGCCGCCTACCTCGACGTTCCGCGGGCCGACGCCGCCCGCGCGCCCGAGCTTGCGAGCCGCAACTGCGCGGTCCTCCAGCGCACGCTCTGGATCGAGCCGGAGAGCCTGTCGCCGAGGAGCGCGGGCCGGAAGGACGACACGCTCCCGCCAGGGACCGACGAGATCGGGCGCATCCGCGACAAGGCTGGCCGCAGCGTCCCCATCCGCATCATCCGAAAGGAGCCGGCCGGGGACGCCGAGGCGCGCTGGGTGTTCTCGCAGCAGACCGTCGCCCGGATCGACGAGTGGTACGACATGCTCGAGGACAGGTGGCTGAGGGCCTACCTGCCGCCGTTCCTCCTTCGCGAGGGGCCCAAGGCGCTCCTCCTCTGGCAGTGGCTCGCGCTCCCCGCGCTGTTCTTCGCGTCGACCATCGTGGGCCGCCTCCTCCAGATGCTCACGACATGGCTCGCCACGCGGGTCGTCGTGCGCACGAAGAACGCATGGGACGACAAGCTCGTCATCCGCCTGCAGGGGCCCGTCGCGCTCGGCTGGTCGCTCGTCGTGTTCGCGTTCGCGCTGTCCCACGTGGCGCTCTACGTGGCGGCCGAGAGCTTCGTGATGACCCTCGTCCGCGCGACGGCGTTCGGCGCGTTCTTCTGGGCGCTCGTGCGCGCGGTCATGGTGGCGGGCGAGGTCATCTCCGAGAGCCCGGGGGCCCTGGCGAAGCCGAGCCTCGGGATGCTCTCGCAGCTCGGCCAGCGCACGGGGAAGATCACCGTGGTCGCGCTCGGCACCGTCGCGGTGATCAACGAGCTCGGCTACCCGGTGGCCAGCCTGATCACGGGCCTCGGCATCGGCGGGGTCGCGCTCGCGCTCGCCGCGACGAAGACGGTGGAGAACCTCTTCGGCTCGGTCTCCATCCTCGTCGACCAGCCCTTCAAGATCGGCGAGACCATCAAGGTGGACACGGTCGAGGGCACCGTCGAGACGATCGGCCTGCGATCGACGCGCCTTCGCACGGCGGACCGGACGCTGGTCGTGATCCCGAACGGCAAGCTGGCGGACATGCGCATCGAGGCTCTCGGCGCGCGCGACCGCTTCAGGTTCGTGCTCCGCGTCCCGCTGGATCCGCGGAGCCCGCGCGCCGAGGTCGAGGCGCTCGTGAAGGCGCTCGACGCGTCGATGCGGGCCGCCGGGTCTGTGCGCCCGGACGACGTCCTGGTGCGCGTGAAGGCCTGGTCCGACGTGTCGCTCGACGTCGAGGCGACCGCCTACGTCGAGGTACCCGACCTGGTGGCGTTCACCACGGTACGCCAGACGCTCCTGCTCGACGCGACGGATCTCGTCGGCCGCTCGGGCCTCCGGCTCGCGACGCCCCCGCCGGTCACCGCGCCCGCGCCCGTCATTTCGTCTTGACGAGCGCGTTGAAGGCCGCAAACACGCCGTCGATCTCGTCGACGTAGACCTTCTTCGGATCCATGCACTGGTAGAAGCTGTCGTGGTACGTCCGGTCGCCCGCCGGAGAGGTCACCGTGACGCGAAGCTCGGGCTTGTCGGCCCCGCACGCCGTCGACTTGGGCGGCGTGAGCTTCTTCATCGCCTGGTCGATCGTGGCGTACTCGGCGCCGGAGATAACCCGCGAGCCCTTGAGGAGCTTGTAGGGATCGGTGCTGTTCTTGCCCATCTCGCAGCGCTCGAACGTGAGCTCCAGGAGGGGGATCACGAGGACGAAGCGCTGCTGGCCCGACGCGCACTCGGAACCCGGGGGCTTGGGCGGCACGTGCCCGCCGCCGGGGCTCTCCGCGACCAGCCTTGTCGCCGTGCTCGGCCAGATCACGTCGGGCACCGCACCATCCGCCCTGCCCGCGTCGGGGGCTGCGGCCTCGCTCCCCGCGTCGGCGCCGGGGACGACACCGGAGTCGGCCGAACCGGGGCCGCCGTCGCTGCCGCCGGGGCCATCCGCCACCGTGGCCACGGATCCGCTGCAAGCCGTGAGCGCGAGGGCGAGGGCGAGGAGAAGCCGTGCGTGCGTCATGCCCGGGTCTCTAGCAACGGGAATGCCGCGTGCAACGGCAGACGAAGAATGGAGTGGAATCCCCATCCTCGCGAGGATGCGCGGGGCGGGAGACGCGACACTTCCGTCACCGTCCGAGGCCACGTTGTGCCAGTCTCCGTGGATGCTCCTCCCCGGCCACGCGTCGCGCCCCCCCTTCCGGGTCGTGTGCGCGGCAGAGAAGCTCGCGACGAGGGAACGACTGCCCGGCGCGCACGGGTACGATCGCGCGGCGCACGCCCTGCGGGTGGCGGGGGCCGCGGGCGTGTCGGCCGAGACGCTCCTCCCCCTCGTGCTGCCCACATCGTGGATGGTGAACGCGCCTGCCTCGTCGCGCGTGTTCCAGGCGTGGCTGTCGCCGCCGCTCGTCGAGGCCTGGGGTGGCCTCCTCGAGCTGATGGACCCGGGTATGTCGGCCGCCGACCTGGCGGCCGCGGGTGGGGAAGAGGCCGCGCTCGTGGCGACGTGCGTGGGCGCGCTCGCGGGCGTGCCCGGATCGAGCCTGGCGGCCGTGTCGAAGGTGCTCGCGCTGGCGCGCCCGCGGATGGTACCGCTGATGGACGACGCCGCGATCGCGTTCGCGCTCGGCACGATGCCGCGGACGCTCGAGAAGGCCACCGCCACGGCGAAGCCCGACGCATTCCTCCCGATGGTGGCCTGGTTCGCGCGCACGATCGCGGCGCACGACCTCGAGCTCGCCGCGCTCGCGGCCCGGCACGAGGGAGCCTCGCTCGACGCACCGCAGGTGCTCGATCGGCTGCTGTGGTTCGAGTCGTTCGGGTACGCCGACATGCCGGGGTGGGCGTGGGTGGACCACGACGGGGTCGCGGCCGTCGTGCCGTCGCGCGCCCGACCGCGCGAGAAGGGCGCGCCGCTCCCGATCGACGCGCTCGATCCGGACGACCGCGCCCGCGCGCGGGTGCTGCTCGACGGGTGACCGGGTCAGTCCTTGCCGCTGTCCATCGGCGGTAGGCCATACGGCGGGGCGCCGTAGAGCACCATGCCACCGCCGTCGTCCCTGGAGGCGTCGGCGCCCGCGTCCTTCGATCCATCCGCGCCGGCGTCCACGAAGGCCGCGCCGTACATGGGCACGGGCGATCCGATGTCCGCCGCCGCATCCTTCGCGCCGGTGTCGGCACCCCCGCCGCCGCTGTCCGTGCCGGAGGTCCCGGTGTCCGCGGTGCCCCCGCAGCCGAGGAGCGCAGCGGTGCCGACGGACGCCGAGAAGGCGAACGCCGCCGCGCGCGTGAGACGCTTCGTGGTCGTGGGCGCGGCCGCGAGCGAGCGGATCGCCTCGCCGCAGAACGGGCACGTCCGCTCCTCGAGGCGCACGTGCCGACCGCACCCGGGGCAAGGCGAGAACGCCATCGTCACTTCCCCGCGTCGGGGGCCGGGAGGCCGTAGGCGGGCGCGCCGTAGAGCGGCGTGATCCCACCGCCCTCCCTCGCGTCGGCCCCGGAGTCGACGGCACCGGAGTCAGCCGCGGCATCCGGCGAGCCCGAGCCGCCGTCCTTCGCGGCGTCCTGCCCCGCGTCGACGTACGGGGCACCGTAGACCGGCTGGACGCCCCCCGTTTCCGGCCCCGAGTCGACCGCGGGAGGCTTGCCGCTCGTCGATCCATCCGTGGCGCCCGCGCACCCGGCCGCCTGCGCCGCGCCCAGCGACGCCGTGAAGGCGAACGCGGCCGCGCGCCCGAGGCGCTTCGTCGTGCCCGGCGCCGCCGCGAGCCCTTCCGCGGCGGCGCCACAGAACGGGCACGCGGCCTCCGAGATCTTAACGTGACGACCACAACCGTGGCACGGAGCAAGAGCGGTCAAGGCGAGCCTCCCTCCAAGGATGCGTAAGTGTAGCTCAGGGCTTCTCGGCGGCGAGCTTTTTCGCCCAGGCGAGGTCGGGCTCGGGCCAGTCCTCCAGCACGATCTCGAACCGGCCGTGGTCGAACGGCTTCCCCTCGGCCGGCGCCGTCTGCACGATGCGCTCCCGCTTGCCCTCGCGCAGAAGCTCGAGCGCGCGGTGGTGACAGAACGGGTTGTTGCCGGGCTTGCCGAAGAGGACGTGCGAGGTCCACGAGCACCCGGCCCGGCAGACGTCGGCGTAGTAACACGTGCGACAGTACCCCCAGAGCCCGTCCTCGACCGTCCGATCACGCGTGAACCGCAGCGCGGGAGCCTGCTCCCAGATGTCGAGCAGCGGGTAGTCACGCACGTTGCCCCCCACGTAGTCGGCCGTGGGCAGCGAGGGACAACCCTTGATGTCACCGTTCGCCTCGATGCCGAGGGTCGAGCGTCCCGCCCCGCAGGATGCCATGTGGCCGCGCGGGAACGTACCCTTGAGCAGGCTCTCGAACGGGCCGAAGTAGCCGATGTTGTTCCCCGGCCAGACGACGACCTTCGCCTCGTCCGCGACCCGCTTGAGGCGTCCGAGGAGCGGCATCACCTCCAGAAGCTGGTACGGTTCGAGCAGCAACGCGGGCTGGTCGGCCGCTCGCCCCATCGCGACCGTGAGCTGCACCTGCCACGCCTTGATGCCAGACGCGACGAGGTGGCGGAACGTCGGCTCGATCTCGGCCAGGTTGAGGCGGCCTATCTGCGTGTTGGCCGTGACGCGCATGCCGATCGCGTGCAGGTTCTGGATCGCCTGCATGGCGGAGCGCCAGCTCCCCTTCACGCCGCGGAGCGCGTCATGCGTGTCCTCCATCCCGTCGACGGAGACCGACACGGCCTGCAGCCCTGCGTCCTTCCCCGCTCGCGCGCGTTCCGGCGTGAGCCCGCGCCCGCCGGTGGTCATGCTGCACATGATGCCGAGGTCGCGGATGTGGCGGACGAGGACGGTCCAGTCGTCACGCAGGTACGCCTCGCCTCCGATGAGCGTGATCTCCCGCACGTCCATCGCCTTCATCTGATCGATCAGATCGAGCGCCTCGTCGGTCGTGAGCTCGTCGGGTCGCTCGCGGCCCGCACGTGATCCGCAATGGTGGCACGCGAGATCGCAGCGGAGCGTGATCTCCCACACCGCGTAGATGGGCTTCCATCGCTGATCGCTCGGCCGGCTCTCCCCGGCGAGGGGCAGGCGCACCTTCGCGGGCTCGGCCCTCGGTGCGATCGGCAGCGACCTCGGCCGCGGAAGCGTTCCCATGGCGGGAACCCTAGCAGATCACCGCAACGTGGCCGACTCGCGGCCCTCCGGGCCCTATCCCGAGCCCGATCACTCCTCGCGGTCGCCCATCGCGAAGCCCTTGCGCAGGAGCCACGCGCCGATGGCGAACAGCGGGAGCGACGGCAAGAGCGCCATGGCGACGTGCCCCGGCCGAGTCTCCCCGCGCGCGCGCGCGCCCATGACGATCGCCCCGTCGATCATCCCGGGGAACACCAGGAAGAGGAGGCCGAGGACCTTGGCCGTGATGGGATCCTTGATCACCGCGTGGCGCTTCTACGGGCTTGGCCGGCGCGATACAAGGCCGGCGTCCGCGGCGGCTGTCCGCCGTCCGCCGTCCGCTGTCCGCCGCTGCGCCGGAACATGGCCATCCATCATCTTTTCTAGTATTCCCGGGAACATGGACCCCAAGCTCGGCCCCCTCCTGTTCGTCGCGTGCCTCGGAGCCGCCCTCGCTCCCTGGGCGTGCGCGAGCGGGCCGGCCATGACGGTCGTGCGCTCCGAGCCTGGCCAGAAGCCGGAGCCGGTCGTGGGCGACAACGTGCGCGTGGCGCGTCCGACCACCGTCGAGCACGCTGGCATGAAGCCGGGCTACCACGCGATCCGGAGCATGGAGCAGTGGCGCGCCCTCTGGCCCGGCGGGGAGAAGCCCCTCCCCGCGCACGTCGAGCTCGGGCAGAAGATGATCCTCGCCGCGTCGTCGGACGCCGCCGAGGTCGTCGAGGTCAAGGTCCTCCGTGTGATGGACACGGCCAACACGCTCCACGTCTTCACCAAGGAGGCGCGCCTCGGGAAGGACTGCGTCCGCAAGGACAAGGAGAAGGGCGCGCTCGACTTCGTCGTCGCCGACCACATCGCCAAGCCCGTCAAGGTGTACGTGGAGGTCGTGGAGCAGCCCTCGTGCGGCGCGCCGCCGAAGGCCGAGGTCAAGTGCCGGGTCGGCAACCAGGCCGAGTGGATGCCGCGCGTCCAGGCCCGCCCCGGCAACACCATCGAGTGCGAGGCCCGGATCGAGGCGACGGGTGTGTTCCCCATCGTCGACCGGACCTGGCACTTCGCCTCGGTGCCGGGCGGCTCGTCGGCGCGCATGGCCTTTGCGAAGGATGGGCTCAAGATCAGCTTCGAACCGGACCTCTTCGGCGACTACAAGGTCTCGTTCGAGGTCGTCGACGAGGCGCACCGCCGCGGCGAGGGGGTCGTCACGGCCGAGGTCCTCCCACCGAACGAGCGCGACGTCTTCGTGCAGCTCGCGTGGGCGGGCTTCGACTCGTCCGACGACGTGAACGCGTTCCCGCGCGCCCAGCTCCGCGCGTACGACGACGTCGAGGCCCCGAAGAAGGGACCGAAGCGCCTCGGGAAGGAGTGCTCCACCACGTCGAAGGACAAGCCCGAGTGGTGCGACGTATCGACGAAGGCGCCGATCACGCACCTCCACGTGAAGGGCTCCGACAAGGGCGGGCGGTACGTGCTCAGCGTCCACTACACCGACGAGCGCGTCGACGGCGGCCCGTACCTGTGCGTCCGCAGCTTCGTCGGCGGCAAGCTCGCGCAGGAGGCCTGCGACAAGCGCAAGCGCGACGTGGGCAGCGACTGGTCGCTCGGCGTGCTCGAGGGCCCGACGGGTACGATCGACGACGGCACGCCGAAGCCGGTCGTCGACGGCGGCGCCGGGGAGGGAGGCGCGGGTGTCGCCGTGGTCGATGCCGGGCCGCCGCCACCGCCCTCGACGACGAGCGATCCGGCCGGGCTTGCCAAGAAGCGGCGCCAAGAATAGAAGTCGTCCAGCGGCGCGGTAGCCAAGTGGTCAGGCAACGGTTTGCAAAACCGTCATACGTGGGTTCGAATCCCATCCGCGCCTCCCGTCGGTTCTGTCAATACTTTCACACGGTTGTGCAGCTGTGGGGGATGCGGCGAGGACTGATGGCCCGCCCCTATCGCCGCCCTCGTGCATCGCCGC
>SXGT01505539.1_pt1 | contig 29033 bp, 26 predicted proteins | sample 3176221 | NCBI WGS metagenome assembly SXGT01 (sample SAMN11356862, study PRJNA531348) | freshwater metagenome | isolation source: freshwater sample F1-120 | place: China: Fuxian Lake, Yuxi | collected 2017-12-25 | reverse complement strand
GTCGAGGTAGTAGTCGATGCCGAGGTGGGTGATCTGTTCTTCGCCGATCATCCAGCGCAGCGTGTTCTTCAACTTGGTGAGTTGAATGAACAGGTCGTGCTCGGGATAGAGGCCGGGCGCGACTTGCGGCGACTTGTAGTAGAAGCTCAGCCACTCCTGGATGCCACCGAGCCCGGCGCGCTGCGCGAGGTCGCTGAACAACACGAGGTCGAGCGCCAACGGCGCGGCGAGGATCGAGTCGCGGCAGAGGAAGTCGACCTTCATCTGCATCGGGTAGCCGAGCCAACCGACGATGTCGATGTTGTCCCAGCCCTCCTTGTTGTCACCGCGCGGCGGGTAGTAGTTGATCCGCACCTTGTGGTACATGTCGCCGTAGAGCTGCGGGTAGAGCTCGGGCTGGAGGATGTACTCGAGCACGCCGAGCTTGCTCTCCTCCTTCGTCTTGAACGACTCCGGATCGTCGAGCACTTCACCGTCGCGGTTGCCGAGGATGTTCGTCGAATACCAACCGGCGACCCCGAGCATGCGCGCCTTGAACATCGGAGCGAGCACCGTCTTCAACAGCGTCTGGCCGGTCTTGAAGTCCTTGCCCGAGATCGGCACCTTGTGCGCGATCGCGAACTCGCGCAACGCCGGCGTATCGACCGTGAGGTTCGGCGCGCCGTTGCAGAACGGGATGCCCTCCTGGAGCGCCGCGTAGGCGTAGAGCATCGACGGCGCGATCGTCGGGTCGTTCGCGTCGATCGCCTTCTCGAAGCTCTCGAGGTCGGCGTGTGCGGCGCCCGGCTCGAGGAAGATCTCGGTCGACCCGCACCAGATCATGACGATGCGGTCACAGTGATGCTCGTCGCGAAAGCGACCGATGTCTTCGCGAATCCCGTCGAGCATGGCGCGCTTCGACGACTTGTCCTTGACGTTGGGACCGTCGAGTCGCTTCACGTAGGTCGGGTCGAACGCGGCCGACATCGGACGAACGGCGCGCAACGCCTGGGCCACCGGCTCGAGGTGCTTGGTCGATTCGAGCACGCCCGCCCTCGACGCGGCCGTGTACGCGTCGTCGGGGAACGGATCCCACGCGCCGAACACGATGTCGTCGAGCGACGCGAGCGGCACGACGTCACGGATCAGCGGTGAGCGACCGTCGGTTCGTTTCCCGATCCGCATCGTGCCCATCTGGGTGAGCGAACCGATCGGCTCACCCATGCCCTTCCGTGCGAGTTCGACACCCGCGATGAGCGTGCTGCTGACAGCACCGAGGCCGACGGTGAGGACACCGAGCTTGCCGGTCGCGGGCGCGACGGCTGGGGTCTGGGGAACAGGCACAGGACTCCTCCGGAGCTGGGCGAAGATCTCGCTGCAGGATACGGCGTCGCGCCGAGCCCAACCGAGTGCGCGCAAACGCGGCTCCACGACCCGTGTTCCTGAGCCAAGATGCGTCCATGCGGGAGACGTGCGACGAGTGCCGATTCGACAGCGACGCCTACACCGACCTCGATGTCGGTGGAGCGTTGCGAGCGCTGGACAAGTGGTGGCGACTGAGTTTGCGCGGTCGAGAGTCGGCGACGTTTGCGCGTCCGACATCCGAGGTGTGGTCGGCGTTCGAGTACCTCGACCACACGGGCGACATCCTCGAACTCCTCGGTCTCGCAGCCGCGATCGTTGCCGAGCAGGACGGCGTCGAGTTCCCGACGGTGTCGATCGCTCCGATCACCGATGATCCGGCACCCGCCCACCCCGCCGCATCCGACGCCGCACTGAGCCGAGTCGAAGCATTGGCCCGCAAACTCGACGAGTTCGTCGCCAGCGGCGCGCTCACATCGACCAATCGCGCCAACCTCGGCGACGGCACCACTGCCACCGTGGGCTGGCTCGTGCGTCACGCACTGCACGACGCGCTCCACCACCTGCGCGACGTGAGTCGCAATTTCGTCGCACTGGGCGCGGGCACTCCCTCGCATCGCGGAATCGTCGACCGCATCAACGTGTCGGATGGGGGCGTTCCGAAGCGATCGGTTGCGACTGCGTCGATCGGCTATCGCGGACTCGTCGGCGATCGCCAGGCCGAGCGACGTCACCACGGACGAGTCTTCCAAGCGGTCTGTCTCTGGTCGAGCGACGTGATCGACGCGCTCGCGGCCGACGGGCACCCGATCACGGCCGGCGCGGCGGGCGAGAACCTCACCGTTCGCGGGTTGGATTGGGCGGCATTGCGGCCCGGGACCTCGCTTCGTGTTGGGACCGCCGTGCTCGAACTGAGCGTCCCCGCCGTCCCCTGTTCGAAGAACGCACAGTGGTTCGCCGATCGCAATTTCGGCCGGATCCATCACGATCGCGCGCCCGAGGCGACGCGTTGGTACGCATCGGTGATGGTCGACGGTTCCGTGAACGTCGGCGACGAGGTCGTCGTCGAGCCGACCGACTGATCGCGGACCGAGCACCGACGAACCGGCCACCGGGCAGCCGGGTGGGCACGGAACCCGGAACGTCGCGGCTACTCACGCGAGGGCGATGATTACTCATCGAATCTCGCCGTAGTCCCTTTCGACCGGGGTCGGACCGTGATTGAATGTCCGGTTCGAGCAACTGACGCCTACTCGGGGAAAGGAACGCACGGACTGTGCAGGACGTCGTCGGGAGGACGCAGGAGATCTCGGCCATCCGGGCTGGACTCGAACGCGGGGTGGGCGCCTGGGTGTGCGGCCCCCGAGGCATCGGGGTGTCGGCGGTGCTCCGGACGATCGCCGAGGCCGAACGAGCGTTGGGGCTGCGGGTCGTGCACGCGGTCGCGTCGGAGGGTGACGAAGCGTTGCGCCTCGCGACTGCAGTGCTCGGAGCCTCCACGACGATCGCCCAGTTCGGGTCCCAGCTCGCCCTGGCGCGTGTCGACCTGCTGGTGATCGACGACATTCACCGCATCGATGACGACTCGATCGAGGCGATTCGGCTCGCGGTGCTGAACAACGGCGCAGTGATCGTCGCCGGAACGACCGCCAAGGTCACCAGCCCGGCGCTCACCTGGCTCGCGTCGAGTGGTGCGCTGCAGCGGGTCGAACTGCTTCCTCTCGGCTACGACGACATGACCACGGTGATCGAAGTTGCCCTTGGTCGGACCCCCGATGGCGAACTCGTACGAGCCCTGGTCGCCGACAGCACCGGACGACCCGCTTACGCGATCGCCACGCTCGACCTCGCCGAAGCAACGGGCGCAATCGTGGAGCGGGCCGGCCTGATGCGTCTCGCGGCCGAACTCCCCGTGACAACGGCGTTGCGCGATCGAATCGGCGAGCTCACCGCGGCTGCGACCGGACTGGCTCGAGACGCGCTCGACTCGCTGTGCGTGGCGGGAATGCTCCCGCTCCGCATCGCGACCTCGCTGTTCGACATCACCGCACTGACCGACCTCGAGACCCTCCACCTCATCCACGTCGAGACTCGTGCCGAGCCCATGATCCGTCCGATCACCCGAGCGCTGGGCCGCACCGTCACCGAACAGCTCGGATACTTCGGGCGACGCCGTGTTGCGTCCGAACTCGTCGAACGCGCGCCTGATGCGCCGGCCGAACTCGTGGCCTGGTGGCAGCACCTCGCCGGTCACGAGGTCGAGACCGCCGACCTCGTCGCGGCCGCGCGTGCGTGGAGACCGCGCGGCGATCTGTCGCGGGCCCACGATCTCGCCGACGCGGCGTGGCACCGCGGTGACCCGTCCGCGGCGTTCGTGTTGAGCGAGGTCCTCTCGGCACGCGGGCATCGGCGTGAAGCGGCCGAACTCTTGGAAGCCGGGCTCGCGAACTCACAGGATCGTCCCGATGTGATGTGGAGTTGCGCGTTCGAACTCGCGACATTGCGGCTTTGGAATCTCGGTGACGCTCCCGGCGCCGTGGAGCTCGCGACGAAGACCGCCGCCGAGACTGCGGATCTTCCGATCGCCGGGATCAGCGCCGGATCGCTCGCCGCGATCTATGCCTATACGGGCCGGTTCCGCGAAGCCGTCACAACCGCCGAACCATTCCTCGACGACGAATACGCGAGCGAACTCGCCCAGCAGGTCAGTGCGGTCGCGCACGTCGGGCTCGGTGCGACGCAACTCGGCATCGACGCGGCGAGTCGAGGTCTGCGACTCTCCGAAGCGAGGTTGCGCGGGCGCCGGGGCGGCGCCGGCCCCGACCCGGAAATCCACGTGAACACACTCGGACTGGCACTGGTCGAAGGCGCTCGCTTGTCCGAAGCCGCGGCGCTCATCGCCGAGTGGTACGACCGCGGCCTGGAGCGCGGGCTTCATTCGGCGTGGATGGCGCTCGCGCGTACCCGCTGGGCCCTCACCGTGGGCGACCTCCATGCGGCGCGACGGTTCGCTCACGAGGCCGCGACCGGATTCGCCGACCTCGACAATCTCGCGCCTCGGCGTTGGGCCTTGGCGGGAGGCATCCTCGCCAACTGCGCACTCGGCGATGACGACGCGGCGCGTGCGAGCGAAGCCGAACTCGACGCGCTCGGGACGTCGGCCGTTTCGTTCCTCGACACCGACGTCGAACGAAGTCGGGCCTGGCTGGCGTTTCGCCACTCCGGCCCGGATGAAGCCCTCGAACTGTTGTGTGCCGCCGCAGCCAGCGCCGAAGCGAGCGGTCATGCAACACTCGCGTCGCTCGCATGGCACGACGTGATCCGACTCGGCGGTGCCCCCGCAGCTGTCGACTCTCTGATCCGGCTCGAGCGGGTCACCGACTCAGCGTTCGCCCGGCCGCGTCGACTTCTCGCCGAAGGACTCGCCGCGGGTCGCGCCGATCCGTTGCTCGAAGCGGCAGAAGGCTTCGGCGCGATCGGAGCCATGCTCGCCGCCACCGAGGCAGCAGCAGCCGGCCTCGACGTGGCTCGCGACCGCGGCGATCGACGGATCACGCGGCTCGCGAGTTCGATGTTCCACACACTGCGAGCGTCGTGCGCCGATGCCCGCACCCCGCTCCTCGATCTCGCGAGGGTCCCCGATCTGAGCCCCCGCGAACGCGAGATCGCGTCACTCGCCGCCGAAGGTCGAACCAGCCGCGCCATTGCCGACCAATTGGGGGTTTCGAACCGAACGGTCGACAATCTGCTCCAGCGTGTGTACGCCAAGCTCGGCGTCGCCGGGCGATCCGAGCTGCGCGATGCTTGGACCGCGCTGCCGTGACGCCTGTTCGAGTGCGGGCGAATTCGGCGGAATTGCCTATGGAGATCGGCCCCTGAACGCCGATAAGGGTCCGTGAATACCAAGGGGGCGACCTGGATCGACACCCAGGTGTCGATCGCGTCGGTACGCAGTGGAGACGAGGTGCTCGGCACCGTCGAGTCGGTCGAGCCGACGGCACTCGTTCTCGCCTCGGAACCAGGGGTATGCAGCGACCAAGCATTCCGAGTCGGCGACAACCTCCGGGTCGGATGGGCCGACGAGAGCCGGTGGCAGCACGGCGTGGCGATGCTGGTCGGCGTCGACCTCGAAACTGGCAAGTACACGATCTCGCTGCCCGAGCTGACCGAGGCCCCCGAAGTTCGGCGCTCGGCCTCGCGGATCGAAGCGTTCTACGCGATGCGCGCGCTGATCGCACGCGACGGAACGCTCGAAGTCGTCAACGGACGGTCGTTCGAGGTCAGCATCGGCGGGTTCTCGGCACGGTTCGCCGAGACCTTGCCCGAAGGCACGCCGTTCGCGGTGGCGATCGCAATCGGCGACGAAGTGATCTCGACGGTCGCGTCGATCATTCGCTACAGCGACCGCTACGCGCACGCCGCGTTCCAGCAGATGCGGGAGCACGATCGCGAGCGACTCGCCGTAGCACTCGGGTTGCGGGCAATCGGAGGTTGACGTGGAGTTGCACGAAATCTCGACGCACGTTGCGATCGCGACGAGCTCGGGTTGGGAAGTACACGACGCGAAACTCACCAGCCTGAGCGACGCCGGCGCGACGACCGAAGTGCACTTCGACCTGCCCGACCAGTGCATCGACCAGGCCGTGATCCTCGAGGTGAACCTGCACGGGGATTCGATCGTGGCGATGTGCGAACACCTGCCACCCGAGCGAACCGAGCCGGGAACGCTCTACCTGCAGTTCACGAACCCCGAGGTCGTGCACGTCGGTTCGTTCGGCGAACTCATCGATCTCCAACCGTGACCCGAGCGGTCACGGTTGGCGAGTCACTGCTCGGACATGATTCGGGCGAAGGTCTTCACCGGGTCGATCTCATCGACACCTTCGACGTCGACCACGACGCGACGTAATTCGATGTTGCAGCGGAACGGCGCGGCGTAACCGGCACCGACCGGGGGACCCTGCTCCCAACCGCAGGTCAAGCCCGACCCGATGATCGAGTGCCGAACTGGGGTCGTCCGTTCGAGGTCCCCGCCACCGACATCGATCCCGTCGACGCGCAACGCGACCGACCCGGTGAAGTCGCCGCGGCTCGTGAACTCGCACTCGAGTTCGTGGGATCCCGGCTCGATCGTGGTCGAACCTTCGAATTCGGTCAGTTGCGCGCCGTAGCGGTTGTACGAGTACCGCAAGCGTCCGTCGAGCAGATGCAAGGACCAACCGCCGAGCACCGTGCCCATCGCGAGCAGCACACCGGACGGCACGACGCCCGGTGGCACCGTCACCTCCGCTCTGATCCGGTGGCTGCGATTGCGGGTATTGACCGTGACGTTCTCGGCGATGATCGAGCGAGTCGGCCAGAACACATAGCGAGCGCGCTCGGGGAACGAATGCCGGGGCGCCATGAGCGCAGCAAGCGGGCGGTTGTCGAGCGGGAGAACCTGAAAACGACGGGCTTCGTTCCACCAGACCGATACGAGCTCCGCAAGTTTTTCGGGTTGGCTCGACGCGAGGTCATGGCACTCCGAGAAGTCCTGGGCGACGTGATACAGCTCCCAGACATCCTCGTCAAACGGGGCGTCCGGATCGAGTCCGTCGTCGTACATCGCACCGAGCGGCTTGAACGTGACCGCCTTCCAACCGTCGTGATGGATCCCCCGCGATCCGAGCATCTCGAAGTACTGGGTCGTGCGATGCGGCGGTGCGTCCCCGACACGAAGCGCGTTCGTGAACGACGTGCCGTCGATCGGAGCTTGGTCGGTGTCGTCGATGCGGTCGGGTGGTTCGATGCCGCAGAGATCCAACACGGTCGGCAGCACGTCGATGACGTGCGTGAATTGATGACGGATCGAACCCGCGCTCGCGGCAGTCGCGGGCGGATACCGAACGATGCACGGATCGGCGATGCCGCCTTCGTGCACCTCGCGCTTCCAACGCTTGAAGGGCGTGTTGCCGGCCATCGTCCAGCCCCACGGGTAGTTGTTGTGCGCCGACGCGGTTCCGATTTCGTCGAGACGAGCGCGGAGTTCTCGTCGACCGGCGGGGTCGCCGTTCCAGATCCGGGCGTCGTTGATGCTCCCCTTCGGACCACCTTCGGCCGACGCGCCGTTGTCGGAGATCAGCACGACGATCGTGTTGTCGAGTTCGTGGAGTTCGTGCTCGACGAAGTCGAGCACGCGCCCGATCTGCGCGTCGGCGTGCGACAAGAACGCGGCGAAGCACTCCATGAACCGCGCCGCGACGCGTCGGTCGGCGTCGCCGAGCGACTCCCAGGCCGGCACCCAGTGCGGGCGGGGCGCGAGCTCGGTCCCTTCGGGGACCAGACCCATGGCGAGCTGTCGTCGGTGCGTTCGCTCGCGCCAGGCATCCCAACCGTCGTCGAATCGCCCGGCGAAGCGAGCGATCCAGTCGGCGGGCGCGTGGTGGGGTGAGTGACATGCACCCGTTGCGAGGTACGCGAACCAGGGTTGATCGGGTGTGACCGCGCGTTGATCGGCGAGGTACTCGATACACCGGTCGGCGAGGTCTTCGCTCAGGTGATACCCGTCGCGTCCAGGCGGAACGACCGCGTGGTTGTCTTGGAACAGCGCAGGGACGAACTGGTGGGCCTCGCCACCATGGAATCCGTACCAGCGATCGAACCCTCGCTGCGTCGGCCACGTCGCTCTCGACGCCCCCATGTGCGTCTCGTCGTCGGGGGTCAGGTGCCATTTTCCGACCGCGAACGTGGCGTAGCCGTTCGCACGCAGGATCTCGCCGAGCATGCCGTTTCGACGCGGGATCCGACCGAGGTACCCGGGGAAGCCGACCGCGAGATCGGCCACGCGGCCCATTCCGTTGCTGTGATGGTTTCGCCCGGTGAGCAGGCACGATCTCGTCGGGCTGCACAACGCAGTCGTGTGGAAGTTGGCGAGGCGAATGCCCTCACGGGCGAGTCGGTCGATGTTCGGGGTGTCGATGTCGCTCCCATAGCAACCGAGCTGCGCGTATCCGACATCGTCGAGCACGACCACGAGCACGTTCGGCGCGCCGTCGGGTGGCGTGGGGAGCGGCGGCCACCACGGGGTCGACTCCCGCCACGTGTCGCCGATGATGCCGCGGAATTCGTCAGGGTTCGTCATGGCCGAACGTCAGCGAACCCTGGGCTGAATGCGTTCTCCGCTCGAGAACGCCTTCTGTCCCTCGAGCAGCGACGCCGGATCACTCCCGACCTTGATGAGGATCTTGCCGATGTCGAGGGCCTGCACGCGCGACAACTCGCGGGCCGCCCAGATCGCGCGCACCGTGCCTTGAATCGCGGTCGCGGGAGCCGATGCGATTGCCGACGCGGCCCAGTCCGCGGCCGCGTGGAGCTCGTCGATCGGGACGACCTCGGAGACGAGACCGATCTCGTGGGCGCGCTGGGCCGACATTCGTTCGCGCGCACCGAGCAGTGACAGACGCATGATCTCGTGGAACGGCATCTTCTGGAGCATGTGCATCGGCTCGAAGCACGCCGTCATGCCGTAGGTCACGTGTGGATCGAAGAACGTGGCGTGGTCGGCGGCGATGATGAAATCGACCTCGCCCAGCATGTAGAACGCGCCGCCGCACGCCATGCCGTTCACCGCCGCGATCACCGGCTTCCAGAGGTCGTTCGACTTCGGTCCGATGTTCTCGCCGGGATCGTCGAAGTGCCAGGGCGAATCCGTGCCGGCACCACCGATCGGAACGGCTGCCCGGCCCGCTTGGCTCTCGTCCTCGGACCAGTGGCCCATCGCTTCGTTGCGATCGATCCCCGTGCAGAACGCCTTCTCACCCGCTCCCGTGAGCACGAGGCATCGAACAGCGTCGTTGAATCGCGCGGCACGCCAAACCGATCGCAGTTCGACCTGCATCCGGTAGTTGAAGGCGTTGTACACGTCGGGTCGGTTCATCGTGACCCAGGCGACGCCGTCGCGTTCTTCGTAGGCGATGGTCTCGAACTCTGCGGGAGGGATGATCTCGTTCACGACGCCGACGGTACCGGTCCGTGTCGAAGGCTCGCCAGACCACCGGGCTCCGCCCCGATCCAGAACCGGCTCGGACCGTCAGGGGGTGAGGAGCACCTTGCAATCGGTCGTCGGATTCGACAGCGACGAGAAACGCTCGACGAACGAACCGAACCCGGTCGTGCCGGTCAACATCGGCGCGGGATCGAGCTCACCCGTGTGCAGGGCAGTGATCGACGCGTCGAAATCGGCCCGTCGGTAATAGAGCACGTACTGCACACTGAGTTCCTTCTGCAGCGCGACGAGCGGCGAAATCGAGTCCTCGACCATGCACACACCGACGACGGTCACATGCCCGTCGGTCGCCGCGACATCGGTGGCCGTTTGAATCAGCCCGGGATTTCCGACGCACTCGATCACCACGCCCGGGAGGTGTCCGGTCAGCGCCGCGAACGCGCTCGCGACGTCGTCGCGGGTCGGATCGACGGTTGCCGTCGCGCCGACGCGCTCGGCGAGCGTGCGCCGGTGCTCGATCGGGTCGCTCACGACGACCTCGCGGGCGCCACGAGCGCGAGCCCACATCGCGACGGCCGCTCCGACCGGGCCGCCACCGATGACGAGGATCGGTTCGTCGCGCGGCCGAGGCGTGCGATCGAGCGCATGGTGCGCCACCGCCAGCGGTTCCACCATCGCGCCCGAAGCGTCGTCGAGCGAGTCGGGCAGTCGATACGCGCTCGTCGCGGGCAGCGCGGCGTACTCCGCGAAGCCGCCCGGCCGGTGCAGACCGAGTTGTTGCGCAGCGGAACACTTCGAGAGGTACCCGGAAGCACAAAAGTCGCACGTCCCGCATGCAGCTAGCGGGAACACCGCGACGCGCTCACCCTCGCGCCAGGTCGACCCAACCGCGGGATCGACCGCAACGACCGTGCCACAGAACTCGTGGCCGAGCACCAACCCAGGAAGGTCGACGTGTTGCGCGAGGTGCAGATCCGAGCCACAGATCCCACAGGCGTCGACGCGAACGACCAATTCGCCGACCGACGGCGTCGGGTCAGGCACGACGGTGATGGCGAGCGGGCGACCGGCGCCCTGCGTGACAGCTGCCTTCATCTGTGGAACCGTAGGCGAAGCGCGGCGCAGGCGTATCGCCTACGGTGGGCCGATGCCGAGTGACGCATTCCTGAAGTTCATGAACGGCACGCACCGCGCGCTGTTGAAGATCAGCTTCGGAAAGGTCGGCTGGACCGGCGCGGGAATGCCCGTGCTCGAACTCACGACGATCGGTCGTAAGTCGGGCCAACGACGCGCCGTCATGTTGACGTCACCGCTCCAGATCGGTGACGACGTCGTGATCGTCGCGTCGCGCGGCGGTGACGATCAACATCCCGCCTGGTTCCACAACCTCTGCGCCACTCCGGAGGTCGAGGTCAGCTACCAAGGAGCGCCGGCCGCGCCCTGGACCGCACGCGTCGCAACGCCCGCCGAACGGGTCGAGTGGTGGCCGCAGATCACCGCCAAGTACAAGAACTACGCGGCCTATCAGTCGAAGACCGACCGCGAGATCCCGCTGGTCGTTCTGCGCCCCGCGGGCTGACCGCCGCGATCGTCGGCTGGGATGGCGACCGCCAGGGTCCCGATCTCCGTGCGGCGTCGCACGCTCATCGCACTCATCGAGTTCTTTGCCGTCGCCGGCCTGGCGATCACCCAACCGCTGCTCACGGCCTTCGGCGACGCGCCCGAAGTATTTGCCGAAGCCAACGCCGAGCCGATTCACATCGTCGGATTCGGGGTCCTCGTCGCGACGATCGTTCCCTTGATGCTGACCGGACTCGTCTTCGCACTCGGTGCGCTGTTCGGGAGACCGACGTTCGTCGCCGCGACTGCAGTACTGCTCGGATGCCTCTTCGGGGTGTTCGGCGCGCAGGCCGCACGGCAGTTCACGCGGGAAGGCTGGTGGATCGTCGCCGCAGCCGTGGCCTTCGCGTGCGGAGGTCTCGCCGCGCGTCGCAACCTTCCCTGGTTTGCGACCTGGTTGCGATTTCTCGCGCCCGCGTCGGCGTTGTTTCTCGCAGCTTTCTTGTTCGTCAGCCCGACGTCCGGCCTCGTGTTCGCGAGCAACTCCGCGGCCGCGGTTCCGATCGAGGCGGCGCGACCCGGTCCGGTCGTGGTCGTCGTGCTCGACGAACTTCCGTTGACAACGTTGCTCGGCACCGACGGCACGATCGACGCGGCGCGGTTCCCGGGCTTTGCGCGCCTCGCCGCTGAGTCGACGTGGTTCCGGAGCACTACGTCGGTGGCTTCGCACACGAACTACGCGGTTCCCGCGATCTTGACCGGCCGTTATCCGCCGGCGACCGAGGTCGCCGCCCTCGCAAGCGAACACCCCGACAATCTGTTCCGATTACTCGGAGGCTCGTTTCGTCTGAACGTCGAGGAAGTCATCACGCGCTTGTGCATCGGTCCGCGTTGCGACCCGGACCACGCCGACAACGAGCCGGCGTCCGGCGTCGTGCGCGATGAAGCCGCCGCGACCAATCGAGCACCGTTGCCGTCGCTGCTCGGCGACGCCGTGTCGGTGCTTCGAAGTCAGGTCACCGGCGGCGGAGCGCGCGCGGTCGAAGACGCGCTGATCGACCTCGATCCGATCGACGTTTCGACCATCGCCTCCGACCACGGCGACGCCAGAGACGATCCCGACCGGAAATACGCTCGCCAACCCGCTCGCTTTGCGTCGTGGTTGCAGCGCATCGATGCCGACGAATCCGAACCGCAACTCAGCTTCTTGCATCTGCTCGCGCCGCACCGGCCCTGGCGTCTCGACGCGCAGGGCAACGCGTACATCTCGACCGAGTCCGAACCAACCGGGCTCGGTCGCTACGACTGGCTCGAACGCCCGGGCGCGGTCGTCACCCAACGTCAGCGGCACCTCGAGATGACGCGTTACGTCGATTCCCTCGTGACGGCGTTGCAGCGTCGACTGACCGAACTCGGTATCTGGGATTCGGCGACGGTCGTCGTGACCGCCGATCACGGCATCGGGCTCGAGGCCGGGGCCCCGTTGCGCTACTACGACGGCCGCGTCGCTGCACAAGTCCTCGGCGTGCCGCTGTTCGTACACGCCCCGACGATGGCCGACGGCGCGATCGTCGACCTGCCCGCGCAGACGATCGACGTGGTTCCGACCGTTGCTGCCGCGCTCGGGGTGCAGATCCCATGGCGCGTCGATGGACGCGACCTGCACGATCCGCCGTCGAATCGGACACGCCACGTGTTCGAGGTTCAAGAGCCAGCGGATTCTCGGGGCAACCGCGACTACCGCCTGATCGACGTGGACGTGAGTTCACATCTCGACGATCTGTTCTCAGCCGCGCGGATGTGGCGGGCCGCCGAGGGCGGAGCACTCGGGTCGTGGAAGCTCGGACCGCGCGCGGATCTGCTCGGTCGATCAACTTCGGACTTCGACGTCGACGAGTCCGCGCCGGCGACTCTCACGACATTCGACAAGTCGGTCGGTGGTGAGTCGGCGACGAACGAGTCGGGCGAGACACGCGCGCTGCTCGTCGGAGCGCTCGAGGGCGACGTCGAAGCCGGCGCCACGCTGGTCATCGCGGTCGAAGGAGTCGTGGTCTCGACGGCATCCATCGACGTGGACGACGGTCGACTCGTCGTGTCCGCCTTCATCCCTCCCGCGAGACTTCAGCGCTCCGGTCTGGACATCGACTACTACATCGTTCGCGGCGATCGTCTCGCGACCGTGACCGTCTGACGCGCCGGGGGCCTCAGGATGGCCATCGATACACTTCGGCCGTGCCCGAACCGGATCCCGACGACTCGCGTTCGGGATCCGCACCTCCACTGCCGCGATGGCGGACCACCGCCTGGCTGATCCTCGAATTGACGGCACTGCTCGGCATCGCCGCGACCCAGCCGGTGCTCGACATCTTCGGCAAGGCCCCCGAGGTGTTCGTCGAAGCCGGCGCGTCGCGGACCGACATCGTCGCGTTCGTCGCGTTCGTCGCGTTCGCACTACCGCTGGTGGTTGCGGCGGTCCTGTTGTTCGTTCGGCTCGCGACGAACGATCGAGTCGTACACCTCGTCGGCCTCGCACTCGTGGTCACCGTCGTGGGAACGATCGGCGTGCAGGTGGGTCGACAACTGACTGACGCTGTCGCCTTCGTCGCCACGATCGCGCTCGTGATCGTGGCCGCGGTGACGATCGCGTACGTCCGTACACGGTGGCTCCACACGTGGTTACGGTTCCTGTCGGTCTCGCCGTTGTTGTTCGCCGCCGCGTTCGTCGTCGCGAGCCCGGCGGGCGATCTCGTCATTGGCGACGCCGGCCGGGCCGACGATCCGGTCACGATCGGACCGGGCGATCATGGACCAGTCGTGCTGTTGGTGCTCGACGAACTCCCGGTTCGGTCGTTACTCGGCGCCGACGGATCGATCGACGCAGAACGATTCCCGGGTTTTGCGCGCTTGGCGAGCGAGTCGACGTGGTTCCGCAACACGACCGCGGTGTCCTCGAACACCCTCTTCGCGGTGCCGTCGATCTTCACCGGTCAGTACCCCGAGACCGAACCAACGGGGTCGCAGGCACGCCATCACCCTGACAGCTTGTTCCGGCTGCTCGCGGGAAGCTACCGATTGAACGTCGGCGAGTACGTCACCCAGTTGTGCGGCGCCGCGAACTGCGATCCGACGGATCCCGCGAACGCACCGCGACCTGAATATGCGCCAGCGACGATCGAGACGAACACCAGCCGCGATCCCCTTCCGAGCTTGCTCGGCGACGCACGCAGCATCTTCTGGTCGCAGCTCACCGGCCGCGAGGTCGACCTCGACGTGACCAACGCGACGCCGACCGACGGATTCATCGTGCCCGATGTCGGAAACGAAGGCACTGGATCGAAGGTTTCCAACACGGCCCAACCGGCCCGGTTCGCCGAATGGCTGGCCCGAATCGACGGCGATCTCGCGAAACCGCAACTCAGCGTGCTGCACACCGTCATCCCTCATCACCCGTGGCGGCTCGACGCAAAGGGCACACTGTACGAACCGTTCGGCACCACCGACGTCGGCTTCTCGAAGTTTGCGTGGCTCGACCGGCCGGGCGCCGTTGTGACGATGCGCCAACGGCACCTCGAAATGGTGCGCTATGCCGATGATCTCGTCGACGCGCTGCACGCCCGACTCGAGCGCCTCGGCATCTGGGACGACACGACCGTCGTCGTCACCGCGGATCACGGCGCAAGTTTCGTCGCCGGTCAACCGTTCCGGTCGTGGACCGAACCGACACAGACCGACATCGTCGGCGTGCCCTTGTTCGTGCACGGCCCTGGCTTCGATGCCGGCGTCATCGATGACTCGAGCGCGCAGAGCGTCGACATCGTGCCGACGATCGCCGGCGCACTTGGGGTTCGAATTCCGTGGGAGGTCGATGGCGTCGACCTCGCCGATCCATCGACGCCACGAACCAGTCATCCCTTCGCGATCAAGGGATTCCCCAACGAGGCGGAGGGTCGAGCGTACGAACTGATCGAGATCGACGTCGGCAACCATCTCGACGAACTCAGCGACCTCACACCGACGAGCCAGAGCACCGGCGGTGGTCCGCTCGGAACGTGGCGCACGGGACCCCACCCCGAGCTGATCGACCGGCCGGTCGCCGACCTGCAGGTCGGCGCTCGCTCGTCGGTCGAGTTCGCTCCGACGGGGGCGTCGCTCGCCACCACCACGAGCGGACCGACCGAATCGGGAGTTCGTGCTCTCGTCGTCGGCAGCCTGTCCGGCGCGGTGCAGTCGGGCGATGTCGTCGCGATCGCGCTCGACGGTCGCGTCGTGTCGACGGCAACCGTCGACGAGGACGAACGCGGCGGGTCGGTGCTGTCGGCGTTCGTCGCCCCCTCGTTGGTCGACGAGGCCGGACACGAGGTCGAGCTCTTTCTGGTCGCCCGAAGCGAGACGGGAGTGATCCTGCATCCCATCGACGTCGACGCGCGATGATGCGACGATGGCGACGAACGTGTTGGGCGAAGAACTGCAGCCGTGTTCCTACGACCCACTGACGGGCTATTACCGCGATGGCTGCTGCAACACCGGCCAAGGTGACACTGGGGTCCACACGGTCTGCGTCGTGACCACCGCCGAGTTCCTCGAATATTCGAAGTCGGTCGGCAACGACCTGTCGACCCCGATGCCGCAGTACGGGTTCGACGGTCTCCAACCCGGCGACCAGTGGTGCCTGTGCGCGCCACGCTGGCAGGAAGCCTACGAAGCGGGCGCCGCACCGAGGGTCGTCCTCGCCGCGACGCACATCCAAACCCTCGAATGGTGCGACCTCGACGCGCTGCGCGCGCACGCAGTCTGAGTTCCGCGAACCTCAGTCGAGATACTCCGGCTTGCGACTCTGGCGACGCGAGCGAATCGCTTCGTCGAAGTTCTGGGTCGTCAAACGGACGTAGAGCTGCGACGTGCCCTCGTGGTCCATGTGCGCGGCGAGACTGCCGGTCTCCATGCTCGACCACAGCATCCGCTTGCTGAGTTCGATGCCGATGCGACTCCAACCGATGATCTGCTCGGCCACCGCGTAACACTCGTCGAGCAGGTCGCCGTCGTCGACCACCCGACTGACGATGCCGATACGTTCGGCTTCCTCGGCACTCACATCGCGACCGGTGAGCATGATGTCGGCGGCCTTGGTCACGCCGACGGCACGGGGCAGTAGATAGCTCAGCCCGAGTTCGGCCGACGTGAGACCGTTGTTGATTCCCGCCGCGCGGAAGTAAGCACTGCGGGCCGCGACGCGCAGATCGTGCGCCATTGCGAGGCAGAACCCGCCGCCGACCGCGGCGCCGTTGACCGCGGCGATCACGGGCTGCGGGACGTGCCGCAAGGATCGGATCACGTCGTCGAGGAGTCGCATCGCGCGTTGAGCGATCGTCGTCAGGGTCAGTCCGTCGATGTTCGGCATCATGCCGGGATCCTCGAGATCGGCCCCCGAACAGAACCCATGACCCGCGCCCGTGACGACGATGACGCGCACGTCGTTGTCGGCACCGAGCGCTTCGATCTGCTCGCGGAACGGAATCATCACGTCGAACGCCATCGCGTTCATCCGTCCCGGTCGATTCAACGTGACGAGCGCGACGCCCGGTCGCGGACGATCGACGAGGATGAAGCTCATGCTTGCTCCAAGCCGGCGAGCGGGTGGCGGGTGAAGAAGTTCCACATCTGCGCGTTGGCGTCGATCGAGAACGTCGTGACGCCCATGATCGACTCGAGGTTGCCGGAGAACTCGCTGCCGGGCCAGGTGTGACCGCCGCCAGTGATCTCGAAGAATCGAACCGATGCTCCGGTCGGGCAGTCGTACTCGTGCAGCACGATGTCGTCGCCGAACGGCTCGGTCGTCATCTCGGTCAGCGCGGCCGCGTCGAGTTCTGCTCCGCAGTCATTGCGCGCCGCCCATGCTGCGACCGCCTCGGGAACGCTCGGACCTTCGCTGACTTCCGCTGGCAGGTCGCCATCACCGATCGTTCCGCCCGAGCCATCGGGAGACGGCAGCGTCAACGCATCGGGGCCAAGACCGCCTTCGAACGCGACGAACCCGTCAGCGGTCCCGTGGAAGGTGACCATCGGGACGGGACGAGCCGGGTCGCAGCCCTCGACCGCCTGGACTCCTGCGACCGGCGCAACCGCGGCGACCCGATCGGCGTAGACGCACGCGACTGCGCTGCTCATGAACGCGCCGTTGCTGAGCCCCGTGACGAACACTCGGCTCCGATCGACACACAACGTGGCTTCGACTTCGTCGAGCAAGTCGCCGATGTAGACCATGTCGGCCGAGTCGAACGCGGTGTCCCAACGCGGGACGGGTCCAGTGCCCTCGGGTGTGATCGTGATGAAACCTTCTTGGTCGCCGAACGCGCCCATCGCACTCATCATCAGGTGCACGGTCGAACCTTCGCTGTAGCCGTGCAGGTCGACGACCACCGGCGTCGGCTGATCAGCCGCAACGCCGGGCGGAACCCGTCGGTAGTAGGTGCGCGTCTCGCCGCCCGACGTGGTCTCGATCTGTTCGTCGGTGCCCGGCGTGACCTCGGTCGCGGCCTCGCAACCAGTCGAAGGCACGGCGGCAACCGACGCCGGGTCGAAGACCGTCGTGGTCGACGCGTCCGGCTCGCTCGTCGTGGTGTCGTCGACCGCGACGGTCGAACCGGGGTCGCCCTCGTTGGCGTTGTTGTCGTCGTCGGCACAGGCGCCGAGCAACGCGACGGCCAACAGCGGCACCGTGATCGATCGTGATCGCATCCAACACTCTCCAAATCGGCGGGAGCGAGCATCATGCCGCCTGGCGCGCAGCCGTGTCAGACTCGGAGCGGATGAACCATTGGCGGCGACTCACTGGCGCGCTCATCGCCCTCGCCGGCGTCGTGATCGTCGGCACCGTCGGCTACGTAATACTCGGCTTCTCGTGGCTCGACGCGATCTACCAGACCGTGACGACGGTGGCGACCGTCGGATTTCGCGAGGTCGAGCCGCTGTCGAACGTCGGCAAGGTGTTCACGATGGCGCTGATCCTCGTCGGCGTCGGCGTGGCGCTCTACACGTTCAGTGTGCTCATGGAAACCGTGGTCGAAGGCCAGCTGCAAGATCTCCTGGGGAGACGCCGTATGAATCGAGCCATTGCGGACCTGCACGATCACGTGATCATCTGCGGTTGGGGTCGGGTCGGCCGCACGATCGCCGACGACCTCGCGAGCTCGGGCAAGCCGGTGGTTGTGATCGACACCAACTCCGAGCGGTTGACGACGGCCTCGCACCTCACGCTCGTCGGCGATGCAACCGAGGACGCGGTGTTGCGCGCGGCCGGCATCGATCGCGCCGCCGCACTGGTCGCCGCGGTCGATTCCGATGCCGCGAACCTGTTCGTCACCATCAACGCGCGGGCACTCAACCCGAAGTTGTTCATCGTGTCGCGGGTTCGGTCGGAATCGAACGAGGAGAAGTTGCGCCGGGTCGGTGCCGATCGAGTGGTGAACCCGCAGTCGATCGGCGGCGCCCGCATGGCCGCGTTCGTGCTCCAGCCCAACGTCGCCGAGTTCGTCGATGTGGTGATGCACGACCGCAACCTCGAGTTCCGGCTGGAGGAGATCACCGTCCCCGCCGGCTCCGCCATCGACGGCGTGTCGCTGCGCGACGCACACCTGCGCGACCGCACCGGCGCCATGGTGTTGGCACTTCGAACCGAAGACGGTTCGTTCACCACCAACCCGTCACCCGAGACCCCGATCCGCCACGGTCAGGTCCTCATCACCATCGGGACCCCCACGCAACTCGCCGCACTCGAGAGCCTGGTGACCGGCTGACCGCGCCTCTGGGAATGCTCAAGATCGAGGGCCAGTAAACCTGGAGCGGCCCGTCGATCGGGTTGAAGAGCCGCACAACCGCGCCCGAACCGCGAGCGACACAACCCAGTTGCGCCACCGGCTCGTAGACTTGCCGCGTGGAACAACCCGACCACAACGCTCCCGTTGAAGATGCACGGGGAGTCGATCGAAGCCAGATCCGACGTCAGCTGCGGCTGACGGTTGCCGAACGAGTCAGAACGATGGTCGGCGCGGCGAACACGATGATCGCGATCCGCGAGCGATCGCGCGCCTCGCGCCACACGGAATCGGAATCTTGATGTTCGACCCCATCAGAATCTGCCAAGTGCTGAACGAGGAAGGCGTCGAGTACGTCGTCGTGGGTGGGTTCGCAACCATCGTGCACGGCTCGGTGCTCCCGACCCAGGACATCGATGTCGTTCCCTCACGGAATTCGGACAATCTCGATCGGCTGGCCCGGGCTCTACGAAGGCTTGGCGCCATGATCCGAACCGATCGAGAGCCAGTCCCCGCGCCGATCGACGGCCCTTTTCTCGCGACCATGCCCCGAATGCTCAACCTCGTGACAGAGTTTGGTGACATCGACCTCACGTTTGAGCCGTCGGGCGCCCTCGGCGGCTACGCCGGCTGGCGGGCGCACGCGATCACAGTCGAGATCGCAGAGGGCGTTGTCGTCGGCGTTGGGGCGCTGGACGACATCATCAACTCGAAGCGCGCGGCCAATCGACCCAAGGATCAAATGGCACTTCCGTACCTCGAATCCCTGCGAGACGAACTTCAGGGTCGCTGACACGCACCGCGGTTTCGATGGGTCGTAGCGTTGATCCGGTTCGGCGCTCTAGCGTCTTGGGCGCGACGCACCGGCCTTCGCGGCCCTGGCCTACTACGTCGGCGCCTTGACGTTCGGTGCCATCGCGATGGCCGCGGTCCTCGGTACCGGCGCGGCATGGAAGTTCGCGGTCGAGCGTCGAGCGTTCCGCCGAGCCGATGTCGCGCGACGCAAACTGCCACGCACGCGAGTCGATCGTCGCCGTCGAGCCTTGGCGTTTGCCACGATCGCGGTGGCCCTCGGCGCGATTCCCGCGTACCGCGCCTGGGACTCGAGAAACCGGGTCGACGTCGTCGATCTGCGACCCGGCGACTGCGTCGCAACCACCAATCTGTGGAACGGAGACCTGCGCCGCACCGAGTGCGACGCAGCGGGCGTCGTCAGGTTCATCGCGGTGCGTGGCGATGCGACCGACGCCGACGAGTGGGAAAGGTCGTGCCGACGAGCGTTCGAACTCGGGAGTCGAGATCGGAATACTGAATTCGTCGTTCAGATCGACGGCTTCGTCCCGTCGCGCGTCGACCGCGAGAGCGGACGGCTGAGCACGCAGTTCCAGTCGGTCGTCCAAGGCACCGAGGTGTGTGGCGCCTACTTGTGGGAGATCGCCGCAGGCTGAAATCCGACGTATCGTCGGATTGACCGAGCGGGTTCGAGCACATCACCATCGGCTCCCCACCTAACTCCGCCCCCTCGAGCAGCCGATCACGACGGTTGCGCGACCCTGGCCAAACTGGAGCCAACGGCTGGCCATTCTGGAACGGCGCAATTCGTCCCGGGCCGCGAGCCTCGCCGCCGTCGTCAGCCGTCGTTGCGTTGTTCCAGCTCGGCGATGAGCTTCTTCGGAGCGACGCAGCGGTAGGCGTCGGCGAGGATCTCGCCGACCTCGTCCCAGTCGGGTTTTCGGTCGAGCCGCACGCCGAGCCACCCGCGATGGCCGACGTAGGGCGGGCGGAAGAACCGGTCTGGTTCGAGCCCGACCATCTCTTCCTGCACGCCGGGTGGCGCCGCGCACCAGATGCCGACGTTGCCGTCGCCGTGATGATCGTCGACCCACATCGCGATCGTCTTCTTGCCGCGCACGAACCACGCGGGCGACCCGTGGCTCAGGCGCTCCTCGACCTCCGGCAGCGCCATGCAGATCGCCCGCACCCGATCGAGCGGCCCAGCCGTCGCTCCACGACGAGCAGCCACGTTCAGTTGACCTGACGGGTGTGGCCGACCCAGAACTCCTCGCGGAGCTTGAACTTCTGGAGTTTGCCGGTGGCGGTGCGGGCCAGCACCTCGCGGAACTCGATGCGTTTCGGGCACTTGTAGCCGGCGAGTTTCGTCTTCACGTACGCGATCAACTGGTCTTCGCTGACCGCAGCGCCGGGCGTGCGCACGACGAGCCCGAGCACCAGCTCGCCCCACTTCTCGTCGGGAACACCGATGACCGCGACCTCGGCGACGTCGGGATGGCTGAACAGCGCGTCCTCGACCTCGATCGAGCTGACGTTCTCGCCACCCGAGATGATCACGTCCTTCTTACGATCGGAGATCGTCACGTAGTGACCCTCGTCGAGCGTGCCGCCGTCGCCGGTGTGGAAGTAATCGGGCCCGGCCGGCAGGTCGGCCGGTGCGTGAATCGCGTCGGCGGTCGCCTCGGGCTGTTGCCAGTAGCCCCCCATGATCACGTTGCTGCGCGCGAGCACCTCGCCGTCGGGGCTGATGCGAATGTCGACACCAACGGCCGGCGCGCCCGAGCGACTCAGTCGCTTCGCGCGCTCCCCCGCGTCGAGATCGTCGTACTCCGCTCGAGCGCGGTTGATCGTGAGTAGCGGCGAACTCTCGGTGAGCCCGTAGATCTGGATGAACTCCCAGCCGAGCTCGGTCTCGCACCGCTCGATCGTCTTCGTGGGCGGGGGCGCCCCCGCGCACACGATGCGCGTGCGCCCCGCACCCGGAATCGGCCCGTTCCACTCCGTTGCTGCGTCGAGCACCATGTTGAGCACTGCGGGCGCGCCGCACATCAACGTCACGCCGTGTGCATCGACGCGCCGCAGGATCTCGGCGCCGTCGACCTTGCGCAGGATCACGTGACGGCCGCCCGCGCCGGTGACGCCGTAGACCATGCCCCATCCGTTGCAGTGGAACTGGGGCAAGGTGTGGAGGTAGACATCGCGGTCGGTGACGGTCGTGTGCCAACCGAAGGTCACCGCGTTGACCCAGATGTTGCGATGCGTCATCTGCACGCCCTTCGGGCGCGCGGTCGTACCGCTCGTGTAGTTGATCGTGGCGGTCGCGTCCTCGTCGGGCGTCCACGGTCGTGGTTCGACGCCATAGCGCAACAGTTCGTCGTCGGCGTCGGCGCCGATGATCAGCTTGCGTTCGCACTCGACCGGCGCGAGCGCGTCGGCCAGTTCGGGGTCGACAAGCAACAAACGGGCACCGCTGTGCTCCATGATGTAGCTGATCTCCTCGGCGACGAGCCGGAAGTTGACCGGTACGAGAATGCGCCCGCTGCCCGACACGCCGTAGAAGCTGGTGTAGAGGCGCGCCGCGTTCTGCGACACGATTGCGACGCGCTCGCCCACATCGATCCCGAGCGCGTCGAGACCGGCCGCTTGCGCCCGCGCCCGGTCGGCGACCTCCCGGTAGGTGAGCGAGCCCCACGATGCGGCCGGTTGGTCGGGTTCGTCGACCACCGCGATGCGGTCGCCGTAGACCTGCTCGGCGCGACGGAGAAAGTCGTTGACCGTGAACGGAACCTTCATGCCGTACGCACCTCGTCGAGTTTCACGAGCTTGGCCTGCGGCGTCTCGATCTCACCCTCGGGCAGGAAGAACCGCCAGAACACCATGCCGAAGGGTCGCCCTTCGGCATCGATCCAGTTCGGAACGCCGGGATCTTCGTGCGCGATGACCATCCGAAAACTCCCGTCGGCTTCGAGCGTCGTGTTCGCTCGATTACGACCCGCGGGTCGGTTCGCGTAGTCGTAGGTCTGCAGGTAGCGATTCCACAGCGACACGTTGCCGAACTCGCACGTCGGCCAGCGACCGGTGATGACGAGCGCCTCGTCGGGCGCGAGCAAGTACGGCGCCATCGAGTACGCCGCGTCGAACGCACTGAATGCGAGGTCGCCCGGCGTCTCCGGAGGGTGGAAGTGGTTCGGCGTCACCGACACCCACGTCGGCTGCTCGCGCTCCCCCGGTTTGGCCTGTTCGAGCGTCCGGCTGCGCACGAAGTTGCTCACCCGGTGGATCCCTTCGGCGACGCTGGCATCGTTCCATGGTTCCGGCGGCCCCGGGTTCGCGAGGTTCTCGATCACGATGGGGATCCGGCGGAAGCAGTTGGGGTCGCGTTGCGCGTAATCCGGTTCTTCGAAGTAGCAGCGCACGATGAGCTCGCTCGCACCCTTCGGCAACGCCATCCAGTTGCGATCGCGCGTTTCGCCGCCGAAGAACACTTCGAACGAACCGTCGGGCGCGACGTCGAAATCGACGTGGCGCAACACGCCGGCGGTCGCGTTGCTGTAGACACCGTCGGTCGTGTTCGTCTCGACCGTGAACGAGTAGTACGGACTGTTGTCGGTCGTGCCGGTCACTCGGTAGGCACGATCGTCGCGCACCGGCGCGGTGAGGTAGAGCGCGTCGGGATTGTCACCGAGCATCTTGCGCGTGCGGGTGACGATCGGGCGGAAGATCGGACGTTCGGGATCACTCTCGAACATCAACGTGATCCCGCCTTCGATCGTGTGCATCACCGACCGAAAGCCATCCGGCAGATCACCGAACGCCTCGGCCATCCACTCCTCGCCGAGATAGCGCTGCTCGACCTCGCCCAGCAACGCGACCAACTCGCGGAACGCAGTACGGGATGCACTCATGTCGGGAACCTCGTATAGGTGTCGATGATCAGGGTGGCGAACTCGTGTGGCTCGGGCCTCGCGGAGGCGAGCACGCCACGGGCGCGCAGGTCTTGCTCGATCGTCTCGAGGATGAAGTCGAGCCGAAGATCGTCGGCGTGCGCTCGCCACGCCGCCCGCTCAACATCGTCGGCGAAGCAGTAGGCCTTCCAGCTCACCGAGAATCGCATCTCGGCGGGGTCGACGGTTGCGAGTTCGCGGTCGTCGGGGTCGAGCAGTGTCCAGCGGTCGACTCCCGGCCGCACCTTCATGCCGGGACGAGCGGCCAGCGCCGCAGTCTCGTCGCCGACGACTCGATCGACGCCGTGGAACACCGAGTCGGCATCGATCACGACGGCCGGGTTGTGGGTCGGGGCGATGTCGACGCGCTCGCCGTCGCGACCGTGCGGATAGGTGATCAGCGCGCCCGACTCACCGGGACCGAAGAAGGCAATCGCGGTGGCGATGGGCATGTGCCAGCGTTCGAACAGGCCCGAGTGATGCATTGCGACGAGCAACCATTGCGGGGTCTGTGTGCGGTTCGCGCCGCGAAACTCCGGAACGTCGGTGTGGACGGCGAGCTCTTGGCCCGGGAGATAGAGGTTCGCGAACACGATGGCGGGCTCGACGATCGAGCGACCGTGAATCTGGCGGGCCGCTTCGGCGAACCCCTCGTGTTGCAGGAACGGCTCGATGCCAGGCGCCGAGATCGTGTCGCCGTATGCGTAGGTCTCGCGCAGGTAGTTCGTCCGAGCCGCGGCCTCCCGAACCGACAGGTCACTCCGCCGCCGCAAATGGTTGCGGATCGCGTCGAATCGCTGGGGAAGGTCGTCGGCGTAGCCCGTCGTATGGCCCTCGTTGCTGTACATCCCGTAGGGTCCGAACGCGTCGCGCAGGTGCAACATCGCCGCCGCGCCGCCCGGCATCGACACCGGGTCGAAGACCGGATCGACGGGAACGATCAAGGCAGTGCCGGTCGTCATGGGCGCCAGCCTGCCAGACCACCGAGGGATCGCGCAGATGGAGATCGAGACATGAGCATTCGCATCATCGGTGCAGGGTTCGGGCGCACGGGTACCCACTCGCTGAAGGTCGCGCTCGAACGGCTGCTCGGCGGCACGTGCCACCACATGGTCGAGGTGTTCGCGCACCCCGACGAGGCACCCGTCTGGCAGGGCGCCGCGAACGGTTCGATGCCCGACTGGGCCGACTTCTTGTCGGAATACTCGAGCATCGTCGACTGGCCGGGCGCGGCGTTCTGGCCCGAACTCTCGGCCGCCTTTCCCGACGCTCCTGTGCTGTTGTCGACGCGGTCGGCCGACTCCTGGTGGACGAGCGCGACGAACACGATCTTCCAGGTGGGCCGCGGGGCCGAACCAGCCGACGAGTTCATGCAGATGGTGCGCGGCGTCCTCGGTCGCAGCGGCGTGATCGATCTCGAAGACGAGGCCGGCTGCAAAGCCGCGTTCGTCGCGAACATCGAGCGGTGCCGCGCCGAGATCGCGCCCGACCGACTCGTCGAATGGACGCCCGCCGACGGTTGGGGTCCGTTATGCCGGGCACTCGACGTCGCCGTACCCGACGAGCCGTTCCCGGTGACGAACACCACCGAGGACTTCCAAGCGATGATGCTCGGCCAACCGCCGGAGTAACTCCTCCGCAACGCAATGCGCGGCATGAAGCGACCACTCTGTGCCATTCATGACGCACATTGGGCAGTAGGTCAGCGGAAGGCTGCGAACTGGGGGACGAAGCGTTCGGCCATCCGTGCGTAGCCCTGCGGGTTCGGGTGCAGGTCGTCGGGAAGGTCGCCGGCTTCCCAGTCGGGCGCGTCGAACAGCGTGAGCCCATCGACGTAGTGCAGGTTCGGGTCGCCGTCGGCGCGCCGCTGCTCGACGAACGCGGCGAGGATCTCGCGGACCCGGCGCAGCGTGAGACTTCCCTCCGCGAGCACGGCGGGGCGGTCGAACACACGCACCTTCCCGTCCGGTTTCGGGACCGTCGGACCGGGGTGGTCTTCGGCGACCGGACAGAAGATCGGCGACACCAACACGAACGGAGTGGTTGGGCAACGTTCGCGGATCGTGTCGACGAATCCGTGCAGCAGAGGCGTGAAGATCCGCTCGCGCATCGAGTCGGCATTGATGACGTTGATCCCGACCTTGACGCTGACGTAGTCGGGTTCGAGATCGCGGATCGTGCGAGCGACGAACTGGTCGAGGTGGCACTGGCCCGCGAGCGCGACCGACGTGAGTTCGAGACCACTCGTGCGCGCGACGAGCGCGGGCCACGTCTCGGTGGGGTGAACGACCTCGAGGCAGTGGCTGATGGAGCTGCCGTAGTGCACCCAGCGCGGTGCCTCGCTCGGCGAGGCCGTCACGGTCGCGCCGTCGTCGATGCTCAACGCTCGCACTTCGGCGGTGGCGTTCGTCGGGAGCCAGATCTCGATGCGCTTCGACTGCGAGCCGAGCCCCGTCCAGCGGATCGTCCACGGGTCGGCGGGCTCGAAACCGATGACGCCGCGAGCGATCGGGTCGAGCACGAACCGTTGCGCCGCGTCGGTCTGTTCCTGGGAAACAACCGCGCCGTCGACGACGAGATCGACACCGTGCACCATCGGCGGTTGGCCGTCGAACCGAAACCCGGTGAGCTGCACGTCGAGTTCGATCGCGTCGCTGTTCGTCGCGAACGCGATGCGCACACCGCTGCTCATCCGCACCATCGACTCGACGAACAGATCCGGGATCTGTGCCCGGGTCCAGTCGGGCAACCGCCGCGGCGCCACACCGTCATCGCTGCGGTCGAACCCCAACGCCCCCCGCCACTCGACCATCGGTTCGCCCGGCGCCCCGTCGTCCAACTCCACGTCTCGCACGTCCCGACCCTAGAACCCACCCACCAGCCCAATGTGCGTCATGACGGGACCACTATTTGCCACTCATGACCCACATCGGGTTGACGCGCCCGTAGCGGACAGTCAGTCGAGGAGTTCCGCGCAGATGCGGCCGAGGGTGGCGAAGTCCTCGGGACTGAGGCGATCGACGAGCGCGGCGCGAACGGTTTCGACGTGGCCGGGCGCCATGCTCGCCAACGCGGTGTGGCCGGCGTCCGTCATGACCGCGAACGCGCCGCGACGATCGTCGGGACACGACTCCCGCACCACCCAGCCGAGGGTCTCGAGTCGCCCCACCGCGTGCGACAGGCGCGACCGTGACGACAACGTCGCCTCGGCGAGATCGCTCATCCGCAACCGTCGACCTTCGGCCTCCGACAGCCGCACGAGGATCTCGTAGTCGCCGTGCACGAGGTCGTGGTCGGCGGTCAATTGCCGCTCCAACTGAGTAAAGACCTGGCGATGCGCTTCGAGGAACGCCCGCCACGATCGTTGCTCATCGGGGGTCAACCACCTGGTCATCGACCCATCCTACAGAAAATGGTTGACAGTTCAATCATCAGTGGTACAGTGCTCAATAGTTCATTGTTCAACTATTTAGGAGCAACCATGACCACGACAACCACCACCAGCGATCTCGGCCCCACCGCGTCCGACCTCGGCCTCGCCGCCGGCACCTGGACCATCGACGCCGGCCACAGCCACGTCGGGTTCACGGTCCGCCACCTCATGGTGAGCAAGGTCCGGGGCGAGTTCGCCGACTTCGCCGGCACGATCCAGGTCACCGAGGACGTGACTGCCAGTTCGGTCGACGCCACGGTGCACGCCGCCAGCGTGAACACCCGAGACTCGGCTCGCGACGAACACCTGCGCGCAAGCGACTTCTTCGCCATCGACCAGCACCCGACCTGGACCCTGCGCTCGACCGCGCTGCGAGCCACCGGCGACCGTGAGTTCGTCCTCACCGCCGACCTCACGATTCGCGGCGTCACCCGCTCGGTCGACTTCGACCTCGAGTTCCACGGCGTGACGCCCGACCCGTGGGGCGGCACGCGCCTCGGCCTCACCGCCGAGACGACGATCAACCGCAAGGACTTCGGCGTCGACTGGAACCTGCCGGTCGACGGTGGCGGCGTCGTCGTCGGCGACAAGGTCACGATCACCCTCGAGATCGAAGCGATCCGAGACGCGAGCTGACCCCAGCTGTCAAACTGCGGCGGCGGCCGACTCCCCCCGTTCGGCCGTCGCCGCGCATCCGCGCATCTGAACGACGAAGTTGGAGCGACCATGCAGATCCAAGAACTCGGTCACGTCGTGCTGTACGTCCGCGATCTCCAACGATCGCGCGAGTTCTACGGCGACCTCCTGGGCTTTCCCGAGATCCGGAGCGACGACGCTCCGATCGGATTCCCGGCCGCCGCGTTCAGCGCCGGTCGCACCCACCACGAACTCCTGCTCATCGAAGTCGGCCCCAACGCCGCCTCGCTCCCCAGCGGGCGGCGCGTCGGCATGTACCACATCGGTCTGAAGATCGGCGACGACGACCAGGCGCTGCGCGACGCGATCGCGCACCTACGCGACCACGGCGTCAAGCTCGTCGGAACCGCCGATCATCACGTCTCGCACAGCCTCTATCTCGAAGACCCCGACGGGAACGAGATCGAGCTCTACATCGATGTCCCCGGCGTCGACTGGCGCAACGACCCGAGTGTCATCATGCGTCCGACCGCGCCGTTGCACCTCTGATCGACACGATCAGCACCTTCGGTCATCCGCGCGCCCGCACAGCTTCGTACAACCGGCGTGCGACGAAACCGAGCGATCCTCATCGCGTTGTTCAGCGCAGCACTGGCCCTGAGCGCGTGCAGCAGCGACGACGAAACAACTTCGGCCCCGGCCACGACGACCGCTGACGATGCGGGCACCGCCGGTGCCGCCGACATCACGATCGAGACGTTCCAATTCGCGATTCCCGCCAACGTCAGCGCGGGCGCAGTCGTCATCGAGAACCTCGACAACACCGCGCACACCTTCTCCCATGTCGCAACCTCGGGTGAACCCGCGTTCGACGCAACGCTCGACGGCCCGAACACGAGGGCGACGATCGACGTCGAGCCCGGCACCTACGACGTTCGCTGCAACATCCACACATCCATGACGGGAACGCTCGTCGTCACCTGACGAACGCGCCGCCGCAATCTCGAATTCTCGAAACCAACACCAGGAGGTTCTGCCATGCGCAGACGTTCATTGCTCGCGGGCGGACTCGCCCTCACCCTCACGCTCGCGGCCTGCGGCGACGACAACGACACCTCGGAGTCGACGACGAGCGCGGCGCCGAGCGGCACGACGGTCGTGCCGACGCCCACGACCTCGGGGACCGACGTGCCCGCGCTCGACATCACGGCCTCCGATCTACGGGCGACCCTCGAGTTCCAGCTCCAAGAGCACGTCTACCTCGCCGGTCTCGCAACGAACGAGGCACTCGCAGGTCGCACCGACGGTTTCGAGGCGGCCGCCGCCGCGCTCGACCAGAACAGCGACGACATCACCGCTTCGGTCACGCTCGTCTACGGCGACGCGGCCGGCGAGGCGTTCGGACCGTTGTGGAAGAAGCACATCGGCTTCTTCGTCGACTACACCACCGGCCTCGCCACCGACGACCAGACCAAAGCCGACACCGCCGTCCAAGCCCTCACCGACTACGCCGGCGAATTCGGCGCCTTCCT
>SXGT01660940.1_pt1 | contig 29040 bp, 14 predicted proteins | sample 3176221 | NCBI WGS metagenome assembly SXGT01 (sample SAMN11356862, study PRJNA531348) | freshwater metagenome | isolation source: freshwater sample F1-120 | place: China: Fuxian Lake, Yuxi | collected 2017-12-25 | reverse complement strand
GGGGCCACCGCATCCCGGTCTGGTACGACGAGGACGGCGTGCCGGTCGCATCCCGCACCGACCTCGCCCTCGGCTCGCCGCACCCCAAGACCGGCAAGCCGGTCGTGCGCCAAGACGAGGACGTGATGGACACGTGGGCGAGCTCGTGGCTGTGGCCCTTCGCCACGCTCGGCTGGCCCGACCGCACTCCTGACCTCGAGCGCTTCTACCCGACGCAGTTCCTCTCGACGGCGCGCGACATCATCTACCTGTGGGTCGCGCGCATGGTGATGGCGGGCTACGAGTTCTGCGACCACCTGCCCGCGGAGAAACGCTGCCCGTTCGACGTGGTCAACGTGCACGCGACGGTGCTCGACGCGCAGGGACGGCGCATGTCGAAGTCCCTGGGCAACGGCATCGACCCGCTTGAGATGATCGAGAAGTACGGCGCGGACGCCGTGCGCTACTCGTTGATCCTGCTGACGCGCGAGGGACAGGACAGCAAGCTCGCGCCCGACCGCCTCGAGCAGGGCTGGCGCTTCGGCAACAAGGTCTGGAACGCGACGCGCTTCGTGCTCGGCCAGATGCAGGGTGAGCGCACGGATGGCACGCTCGCGTCCGCGGTCGTGCTCGAAGACCGCTGGATCCTCTCGCGGCTCGAGCGCACGCGCACGAGCGTGACGCGCGCGCTCGAGGAGTACCGCCTGAACGACGCGGCCACCGAGCTCTACAAGTTCGTGTGGAACGACTTCTGCGACTGGTACGTCGAGCTCGTAAAGTCGCGCCTCTCTGGGGCCGACGCCCGCAGCGCCGCCGCGGCCCGCGGCACGCTGTCGCGCGTGATCTCGGACTCGCTCGCGCTGCTGCACCCCTTCACGCCGTACATGACGGAAGTGCTGTGGGGCGCGCTGCGCGAGACGCTCGGCCGCAAGGGCGAGGCGATGCTGATGAACAGCCCTTGGCCCGACGGCGCCGGGCTCGCCATCGACGAGCGGGCCGAGGCCGACATGGGCGTGATCCAGTCGCTCGTGGGCGCCGTGCGCTCGATCCGCGCTTTGACCATGGTGGGAGAGCGCAAGCAGCTGGCAGCCGTCGTGTCGGCACCGCGCGAGGCGGAGCGGCGCGTCCTGCTGGAGCACGCGGCCTCAGCACGCGCGCTCGGCTTCCTCGAGAGCATGGACGTGCACGAGCGTGCCGAGCGCCCTGCGGCGAGCGCGGCTGCCGTCGCCGGTGGCATCGAGGTGTTCGTGCAGCTCGGCGCGGACGTCGATCTGGTCAAGCTCAAGGACGTGTTCGCGCAGCGCATCGGCAAGCTCGGCGGCGCGATTGCGCAGATCGACGGCAAGCTCGGCAACGCGAACTTCGTGCAGCGCGCCGATCCCGAGGTCGTGGCGGCGGAGCGCGCGCGTCGCGAGGAGCTCGTGCTCGAGCGTGAGCTGCTCGAGCGCAATCTCGCGGGGCTGTAGCGCGTCCCACCAAGCGAGCGAGGCCGGCGAACCGCTCGCGGTTCGCCGGCCTCGCATGTTGTCGGATGGTTCGCGTGACTAGCGCATGCGCCAGTCGCTGCCGATCTCGCCCGGCTTCAGGTACAGCGGCAGCTGGAACGTGAAGCCCTTGTTGGAGACGCGCACCCAGCAGTTGAGCGAGAGCGTCAGCAGGGTCGCGTCCTCTTCCTTGCGCTCGGTCATGCCGCCGGGTTTGGCGACCGCGTACTGGCGCTTGGCCGAGATGACCGTGGCCTTGGGCTCGACCGGGCGCGCGTAGTCGAAGTTCGGCGCGGGCATCCACGCCTTGGGCTCGCCTTCGCTCGAATAGAAGATCAGCGTGTCGACAGTGGAGTCGAAGCCCTCGGGCAGCTTGACCTCGGGGGCCTTCTTCTCCGCGTCCTGCAGGGCGATGCCCTTGGCGTCCTCGGGCTTGCCCTTCTCGGGAGCGGCCGCCGGCTTCTCGAGACCGGCCTTGGCGAGGTAGCTCACGAGGTAGGTGCCCCGCTCGAGGGCCGGCTGCACGAACGACTTGGTGGTCGAGAGGATGCCGATGGGCTGCGGGCCCTTCTGCTTGGAGAGGTCGCCGAGGCCGTTGACCGAGGTGGCCTCGATCTCGATCGCCGGCACGAAGGTGACGTGGTCGTAGCCCGTGATCACCGCGTAGCCCGGGATCGCGGCGGGCGGCTTGCCCTCCTCGAGGATCGTCTGGGCCGTGCCGGGCTCGGAGGTCCAGCGGTCGATGGCGAAGGTCTTGGCGCCATCGAATTGCGAGCCCTCGGGGCGCTTCTCGATCGGCAGGTCATCGCGCAGGATCAGGTTGGCGAGGTCCACGCCGGCCGAGCCGCTCGATGCACAGCGGAATCCGACGCTGTCCGTCGACTCGAAGCGCTCGAGACCGCGGCGGGTCGTCAGGCGCGCGGCGACGAGGCCGAGCTGGAAGCAGCCGCCGACCACCACGCGCTGGTTGGCGTCCCAGCGCGTCAGCCCGTCGAGCTTGCGCTCCTGTTTGCCGTTGCCGACCGTGATCTGCAGGTCCTTGTAACCCGGGTACGGCGAGTACGGGGACGAGGTCCACTCCCACACGTTGCCGCACAGGTCGTACAGGCCCGCGGGCGTGCGATTGCCCTGCAGGCTCGCCACGCGGTAAGGCTCGGCCGGGCGTACCTCGCGGCCGCCGACCTTGAGCTCGAGCGTGACCGAGCGCGTGGCGTCGGCGTCGTTGCCCCACGGGTAGAGCGTGTCGCCGCGACCTCGGCCGGCGCGCTGGTACTCGAACTCGCTCATCAGGCGCAGGCCGGCCCAGCGCGCGTAGCCCACCGCATCGCGGTAGTCGACGTACACGACCGGGTGGGTTTCCTTGCCCTTGGGAATCTGCCAGGCCTTGCCTTCCCAATTCTTGCGCCACCACTCGGAGCGCACGAACTTCTGGCGCTCGGGCACCGGGCGGCCTTCGGCTTTGGCCTTCTCGGCCTCCTCGCCTTGCTTGCGCACGAACTCGAGGCTCGCCTCGTCGATGATCTTCGCGGCCAAATGCTCGGGCGGGCGCGCGCCGGTCGCCTTGACGTAGGCGGCGTACTGTTCGTTGGTGACCTCGGTCACCATCAGGAAGCAGTCGTCGAGCCGGACCTCATGCTGCGGCGTCTCGCGCACGATGTTGCCGAACAGGATCTCGTTCTTCTTGCCCTCCTCCTCGACGTACTTGACGGTCGAGCCGATCTTGGTCGGGCCGCCCTCGATGGCGACGAGGCCCGGCGGCGGTTGCAGCTTGCCCTTGGCGGCCTGCAGGGGCTCGGGGGACGGGACATTCGCGATCGTCGTCGCGAGGGGCAGGAGCACGTGGAGCATGCGTTCGGTCTGAGAATCGGGGGTGGGACAAGGAGGGAAGAGGCCGTCCCGGACGGCGTTCTCCTAGACCATGGGGGGCAGGATGTTACACGGCCCCGCGCGCCTCGCAACGAGACCTGTACCCGGCCTGCGCGTTGGGCTTACGTGACAGTCGGCTCCGGGTTGTCCGTCCTCGACTGGCGCTGGCTGCGATCGAGGTTCGGGCGCGCCATCCACGCCTCGCCGTGGGCCTGCAGCAGCTGCAGGAACTGGTCGAGGACGTCAGGGTCGAAGGCCTGCTCGCGCTGAGTCTCGAAGAAGTCGAGCACCTTCTGGAGGCCCCAGGCGTCCTTGTAGGAACGCTTGGTGGCGAGGCTGTCGAAGACCTCGACCACCCCGAGCACTCGGCCGGGCAGCGAGATGCCGGTGCCGCGCTTGCGGTTCGGATAGCCGGTTCCGTCCCAGCGCTCGTGGTGCTCGGCGATCCACTGGCAGACCTCGCGCAGACGGGTGTTCTGGCCGAGCTTCTCGGCCCCGAGCTGAGGGTGGCGCTGGACGGCGAGGTACTCGGCCGGCGTCAGTGGGCCAGCCTTGGTCAGGAAGCCCAAATCATCGAGGAAGATCTTCCCGTAGTCGTGGGCGATCGCGGCGAGCTCGAGCTTCTGGCATATCGCGGCATCCACGCCGCAGCGGCCGGCGAGCAGGTCGCAGTAGCGGCGAGTGCGCTCGCCGTGGCCCGCAGTGTAGGGGTCGATGCGCTCGATGGTGGTCGCCACCATGCCCGAGAGGATTTCGACGAAATCACCGAAGACCAAGCCGTCGCGATCGAGGGTTCTCTCGCGCAAGGCGCGTTGCAACTTTGCACAGAGAACGACCGGGTCGATGGGCTTCTGCAGGTAGTCGTAGGCGCCGCCCTTGATGGCCTGTACGGCCATTTCGAGGGCTGGCTGGCCCGTCATGAGCACGACAGCGGCCAGAGGCTGGAGCTCCCGCGATGCCCGCAGGATCTCCTCGCCGTCGCTGGAGCCGTCGAAGAAGACGTCCGTAACCACCGCATCAAAGCGCGCCTTACGCAGGGCCGCGACGGCCGAGCGGGCGCTAGTGGCCAGCTCGACTTCGAAGCTCTCGCGGGAGAGGGCGTAGGCTAGTAGCTCGAGGGTACGGGGTTCGTCGTCGACCAGCAGGATGCGGGGACGCAAGACCATAGGAAGAGGCGTGAGATGATACCCCGGCGGGTGTGCCCCAGTGCAACGGCCTAGAGGGGCTCCGCGTGCCGCTAACCGGCTGACCCGCACACCCCCGAATCGCCGTTGCTCCGCAAGTGCCACTGGTGAAATGGGTCTGGCCCCCGGGGCTCGGCCATGCGGGTTCTAGCTTGCGCCCGGACGGCAGGGGCCCATGATGCGTCTCGCTTACCCCCATGCACAGCCCCGAAGACTCCCTGCCCGTCGGCAGCACCCACTCCCTGACACTGCCGGAAGGCAGCGAGGGCAAGCGCCTCGACCGCGTGCTCGCCGAGTTGGTGCCCCAGCTCTCCCGCTCCCACTGGAAGGAGCTGTTCGAGGCCGGGCTGGTGCAGGTCGACGGGGTCGTCTGCCCGCGCCCGAGCAACGAGGTGACGGTCGGGAGCCGGGTCGAGTTCAAGGTCGCGGGCCGCGTCAAGCACCGCTCGGAGGTGGGGGATCCGGCCCAACTCGTGGTGTTGCACGAGGACGAGGCGCTGGTTGTGGTCGACAAGCCGCCGGGCGTGCTCGCGCACCCCACGGACACGCGCAGCGGAGCGACGATCTCGGACCTCGCGGCGGCCCGCTATGGCGCGCTTCCGACGCTGCAGGGGGAGGACCGCCCCGGGATCGTGCACCGGCTCGACGCCGGCACGAGCGGCGTGATGGTGCTCGCACGCACGGTGGCGGCCTTCGAGCACCTGATGAACCAGTTTCGCTCGCGCGAGGTCCAAAAGACCTACCGTGCGCTGGTGTACGGCACGCCGCGCTTCGACACCGGCTGGATCGTTGCTCCGCTCGAGCGCGACGGCGGCGACTCCAGCCGCATGGTCGTCGCGCGGCCGGGCGACGGGCGCGAGGCCCAGACCTACTACGTGGTCGAGCGCCGCTTCCGCGGGCTCTCGCTGGTGTCGGCCCAGCCCAAGACCGGGCGCACGCACCAGATCCGCGTGCACCTCACGCACGCCGGCATGCCGCTCGTCGGCGACAAGCTCTACCGCCGCAAGGGTGGACCTTCTCTGCGCCTGCCGAGCTCCGCACCGGTGCCGCCGCGGCAGTGCCTGCATGCGGCCGAGATCCGCTTCGTGCACCCCCTCTCGGGCGAGCGGGTGAGCTTCACGGCGCCGCTCGCCGCGGACTTCGCCGCGATGCTCGCGTGGACCGAGCGCGACCTCGCGCCCTGACGTTTCATCGCGCGCGAGGGGAGCAGCGCGGCTCGCGCGCGGGCGAAGAACCCGCGGGCGAGCCGTGCAGGAGCGCGCTGCGTGCGGCAGCGCGGTTTTCAGTCGAGCTTGATGCGCAGGCTGCGCTCAGGCTGGCCCGAGAGCGAGAGCGGCTTGGAGTCGCTCTTGCCGCTGTCGTCCGTCGCCGTGACGCGGTACTTGCCCGGCGGCAGCGGCCCCATCTTCTGCTCGGTCGAGGAGAAACCCTCGGAGAACATCGTGCGGAAGCTCTCGGCGCTCATCATGTTGCCGTACTCGCGGCCAGCGTCGTCGACGACGCGGATCGAGGCGCGCACGGGCTTGCCCTGCGCATCCTCGACCGCGACCTTGAGCATCGTGCCGCCTTCCATCACGAGCTCGACCGAGCTCGCTTCGCCCGGACTCGTGCGCACGGGCGCGCTCTCGCGCGTGGTCTGCTGCTCGCGGCGGGCGCTCAGTGTGTAGGTGCCCTGCGCGGCGCCGTCGAACTTGAAGCGACCTTCGGTGTTGGTCATGCAGCTTGAGAGCGGGTTGATCACGCGCCCCGTCGAGTCGCGTACGAAGACGGCCGAGCCGCTGATCGGCTTGCCGTCGCCCGCGCGCACGAAGCCCTCGATCGTGCACGGCGCATCGAGGCGCACGACGATGTCATCGCGCGACTGACCCTCGGCGAGCTCGATGCCGGTCACGACCGCCGTGCCGAAGCGCGCGCTCTGCCCGAAGGCGCCGGCGAAGCCCGAGTTGCCGACGCGCAGCGTGTAGCTGCCCGGACGCAGGTTGGTCAGCGCGAAGCTGCCGTCCTCGGAGGTTTGCTGGCTGCGGCCCATGTCGAAGGCAAAGATCGTCGCGCGACCTTCGCGCTCTGCGGTCAGCGAGACGTTGGCCGCCGGAGAGCCGTCGGGCCCTAGCACGCGGCCGCGGATGGTGCCCGCGGGCAACTCGAGGTCGAGGCGGTGCTCCGGAACCTCGGGGATCGACTCTTGGAACTCGGTCGAGTCCGGATCGCCGAGGCGCGCGCCGACGATGATCGAGTAGTCGCCCGCGGAGTCGAGCACCATCGAGTAGCTGCCGTCCGGCGCGATCTTGGCCGTCTTCATCGACGAGAGCATCGTGTTGCCCTCGGCGAAGGCCATCACGAGGCCTTTCTCGATGCCGCGCTCGCCCTGCAACACACGACCGCTGAGACGCACCGGGTTGGCCGGCGGGGCGCCGAGCACGACGCGCGTGGTCTGGCCTTCGACGATCTCGACCGGCGTCATCTTGAGTTGCGACATCATGCCTGCGACGTCGAACTCGCCATCGGAGCCCGCGGCGTTGGCCAGCGAGTTCATGCGCGGCATGGCCATGACGTTGTACTTACCCGGCGCGATGCGCTCGGCGACGAAGTGCCCGTTGGCGTCCGACTTGGTGTTGCCGCCCATGTCGCCGCCGCCCGGCCCGAAGTTGCCGACCATGATCTGGCGACCGGGGTCGGGGCTACCGGTCGAGTCGTAGATGTCGCCCTCGAGGCGACCACCCATGCGCAGGTTGAGCGTGAGGTCGCGCGCGCCAAGCACGGGATCGACCGTGACCTCGAGCTCGAGGCTGGGTGCCCAAGCGTCGTTCGTGGCGGTGAGCGCGGCGTTTCCAGGCGGGACATCCGCGATGGTGAAGCGCCCTTCGGAGTCAGTCGTCGCGCTCTTGCCGCCCATGCGACCGAACATGCCGCGGCCGCTCTCCTGCGTGTGCGTCACCTTCGCACCCGCGACGGGCGTGCCCGTCGGCGCGAGCACGACTCCGGTGACCTCGCACGTGCGCGCGAGGCGGAACTCGAGCACGTCGGCGGACGGGGCCTGTGCGCGGCGCGCCTCAGAGCGCGAGAAGCCCTCGGCCTCGGCGCGCAGGTCGTAGCTGCCCGGCTCTACGTAGACGGTGAAGCTGCCGTCCGTGCGCCCGGAGAGCGTCGTGGTCTCGCCGTCCTGTCGGAACATGCCGGCGAAGTCGCCGCCCATCGGGCCGCCGCGGCCGCTGTTCGAGCTGCCCGCCGTCGCTACGCTCACGCGGAAGGTCTCAAGCGGCTTGCCAGCGGCATCGAGCACCACGCCGCGGATCGGCAGCGGCGCCTCGAGCACCAGTTCCAAGGGCGTCGCCGCGCCGACCGGGCCGGCCTTGGCGCGCCACTCGGCCGGGAAGCCCTCGATGGGCTGGCCTTGGGCGGCTGTCACCAGCACCGAGCTCGCCGCGATACCCGAGCACGAGAAGCGCCCCTGCTCGTCGGTCTTCACGCGCTCGGCCTCACCGGCCATGGCGCGCATCGCGCCGCGGAAGCCGCCGCGCATGGCGTTGCGCATCGACTGCTGGGAATCCTCTTGCTTGGCGGGTGCGATCTGCACTGTGGCCCCGGCGACCGGCGAGCGGTCGGGCCACAGCACCACGCCGCTCACGGTGTTGCCCGCGCCGAGCGCGAGCACCACGTTCTCGACGAGATCGCCTTCGGCGAGTTCGAGCTTCTCGCGCAGCGCATCGACGTGGCCATCGAGCATGGCCGTGATGTCCGGCTTGCCCGGCGTGATGCCCGCGAGGTCGAAGCTGCCGTCGGCACCGGTGGTCTGGCTGCGGCCGAGAGCGCCGCGCATCCAGTCCATGCCGCCGCCGCCACCGCCGCTCGCGCGTACTTGCGCACCCTTCGCCGGCGAGCCGTCAGGCAACGTCACGATGCCGCGCACACGCGCGCCCGACGCAAGCGTGTAGGTCTTCTGCACGTGCTCGCCTTCGCGCGCGGTCAGCTCGGCGTCGATCACGGGGACCATGACCTGCGGATCGATGGTGAGGAAGTAGTTGAGCCCGCCACGCAGGCCGCCCGCGGAGAAGGAGAGGTCCGGCGCGAGCTTCGTGCGCATCGAGTGGTTGCCGCCGCCCATCGACCAACCGACGAGCACGACTTCGATGTCGGCGAGCGCCGCGGGATCGAAGCCCTGGGGCAGGCGCGCAGGCAGCACCACGTTGCCCGTGAGCCAGCCGCCGAGCTTGGGCTCCAGCGTCACCGGTGCGGCCTCGGCGGGCTCCTTCACCTCGATCGACTTCTGCAAGTAGCAGTAGCGAGCGCGCAACTCGAGCACGCCGCCAACGGAGTCCTTCGCAAAGCGCGCGAGGTAGCCGCCGCGGCCGTCGGACTCGCAGGGTAGCGAGAGCGCCCGCTCTTCCTTCGGCGCGGGCGTGTCATTGCCGGAGAAGGAGCGGAACATCTGGCCCATGTCGACCGCGGACGGGTTCCAGTTCGACGCCGCGCGGCGGGCGGCGGACTCGTCGCCGTAGGCCGAGAGCGGGAAGCTCGTGGCGACTAGCTCGATCAGCTCGTCCGTCGGCACTCCAGAGGGCACGAGCAGCCTGACGGGCACCACGTGGGCGTCGGCGAGCAGGCTCGCCTCACGCTCGGCCCGCGCGTCGGTCTCGGCGACGTCGGAGCGCTTCTCGGAAGCGGTCACGTCCGGCGCTGCCGCGGACAGCTCGCCCGGCGCGGCAACGGCGGTATCGGGCGTCGCGGCGGCTGCCTCGGCGACCGACTCCTCGAGCTGCACCGGCTCGCGACGCGTCCAGAGCATGGCGCCGACGGCGAGAAGGATGAGCGGAATCGACCCGAGGAGCAGTTTTTGTTGGTTCATGGCTGGAGCAGGGGCGGCGTGGGCGCCGCGGCGGGCGGAGAACGCCGCGGCGGCAAGTCGCGTGCCAGATCGCGTAGGATAGGTTCTGCCTGGGCGGGCGCGGCACTTGCGACACAATTCGTACGCGGCCGAGGGGACCGGCGGTTGCAGGGACTCCTCGGCCGGAACGCGCTCGGCCCGCCGCGCCCCCTCGATGGGGGACGCGACGGGCCGAGCGCGCGGATGAAAAGGGCGCCGGTAGGGTCAGGCCCAGACCACGAGGTCCGAGAAGCCGTCGTCGATGCCCTTGCTGGGGTGGGCGCGCACGCGCAGGCCGTAGGCGAAGTTGCCCGAGCGAGCGAGGTTGTGGGTGCCGACGAAGACTTGCGCGCGGCCATCCGGGGAGCCCTCGGCCGAGAGGCGCACCGCGATCGGATTGCGCAGCTCGCCCGGATGCTTGGAGTGGCCGAGCACGAGCTCGACGTTCACGTCCGCCGGCGCGAGCCCGGCGAGGTCGACCTTGACGCGCGCCTCGACCGTGTCGCCGACGCGCAGGCCGCCCAAGTCGGAGACCTGCACCTCGCGGATCGTGACTTCATGGAAGGCCTTGCGCAGGCGGATCCGCGAGGCGGCGATGTCGCGCGCGGCGGTAAAGCGCTCGCGCACGAGCTCCGCCGAGGCGAGCGCCATGGGCGCGTAGGCGCGGTCGCGATACTCGCCGACCATGCGATCGGTGTTGAACTCCGCGGGCAGCGTGGCGAGCGAGCGCAGCGCGCGCTCGAGCCAGCGGCGCGGCACGTTGCCGCCGTCGCGCTCGAAGAACAGCGGCACGAGCTCGCGCTCGACCAAGTCGATGATGCTGCGCCCGTCGGTCTCGTCCTGCAGCGCCGGGTTGGGCCACACGCGCTCCTCGCCGACCGTCCAGCCGTTGTGGCCGTCGAAGCCCTCGATCCACCAGCCGTCGGCGATCGAGAGGTTCAGGCCGCCGTTGGCCGCGACTTTCATGCCCGAGGTGCCGCTCGCCTCGAGCGTGCGGACCGGGTTGTTGAGCCACACGTCGACGCCCTGCACGAGCGCACGGGCGAGCTCGATGTCGTAGTCCTCGAGGAAGAAGATTTTCCCCGCGAACTCGGGGCGGCGCGTGTACTCGACCACGCGGCGCAGGATCTTCTGGCCCTCGCCATCGCGCGGGTGCGCCTTGCCAGCGAAGAAGATGCGCACTGGGCGACGCTCGTCGGAGACCAGCGCCTTGAGGCGCTCGAGGTCGCGGAACATGAGGTCGGCGCGCTTGTAGGGCGCGAAGCGACGCGCAAAGCCGATCAGCAGCGCGTCGGGCGTGAGGCCCGAGAGCACGGCCTGCATCAGGGCCGGGCTGTCGTGGCGCTCGAGGAACGAGCGCTCGATGTTGATGCGTGCGTGGTCGAGCAGGCGCTGGCGCAGCGCAGTGCGCACGTGCCACAGCGCCGCGGGCTCGAGCTTGCGGGCCTGCTCGCGCACGTCCGCACCGCACACGGGATTCGCTCCTCCGCCGCACAGGCGCTGGATCTCGGGGTGCATCCACGACGAGAGGTGCACGCCGTTGGTGACCGAGGTCACGGGCAGCTCGGTGCGCAGGAGCCGCGGCCAGAACGGGCGCAGCAGGTCCTTCGAGACCTCGCCGTGCAGCTTGCTCACGCCGTTGACGAAGCCGGCGAAGCTCATCGCCAGATAGGTCATGTTGAAGCTGGCGCTATCGTCGGGAGTCGCGCCGAGCGCCATGAAGCGCTCCCACGTGACGCCTAGCCAGCTGTCGATGTCGCTGAAGTAGCGCCGCATCAGGTCCTCGCCGAAGCGGTCATGGCCGGCGGGGACGGGTGTGTGGGTGGTGAATACCGTGGTCGAGCGCACGACCTCGCGCGCTTCCTCGAACGTCAGCCCGTGCTCGCGGATCAGGCGCGCGGTGCGCGAGAGCACCAGGAACGCCGCGTGGCCCTCGTTGATGTGGAACACGCCGGGCGAGAGACCTATGGCGCCGAGCATCTTCACGCCGCCGCGGCCGAGCACGAGCTCTTGGCGTAGGCGCTGCTCGTGGTCGCCGCCGTAGAGCTGCTGCGTGATGCTGCGGTCCTCGGGGCGGTTCTTTTCGAAGTCGGCGTCGAGCAGGTACAGATCGACGCGGCCCACGCGCACGCGCCAAGCGCGCAGGTGGAGCGTGGCGGAGGGCAGCGGCAGCTGCACCTCGAGCTGCTTGCCCTCGGCGTCCCGCACGAGTTCGAGCGCGAGGTTGCGCGGGTCGTTGTCGGCTTCCAGCGCGAGCTGGTTGCCCTCGGCGCTGATCTTCTGGCGCAGGTAGCCCGCGCGATAGAAGAGGCCCATGCCGATCAGCGGCAGGCCGAGGTCGCTGGCGGACTTCAGGTGGTCGCCGGCAAGGATGCCCAAGCCCCCCGAGTAGACCTTGAGCGACTCGTGGATGCCGAACTCGGCGCAGAAGTACGCCACCGGGTTCTCGGGCGTGATCGCGCCGAAGCTCTGGGTCGACTTGCGCGCCATGTAGGAGTCGAAGCGGGCCAGCACGCGGCACAGCTTGGCCACGTAGCTGGCGTCCTTGGCGCGCGCGGTGATGTCCTCGGGGAACGCCATGCGCAGGAACAGCACCGGGTTGTGCCCAGCGGAGTCCCAGCCAACCTTGGAGATCTCCTCGAACAGCGCAGGACCCTCGGGATCCCAGCACCAGTACAGGTTGCGCGATAGGCGCTCGAGCCCGGCGAGCTCCTCGGGCAGCGTCGCGGAGACCTCGAAGGAATACAGGCGCGGACGTGCGCCCTCGACCTGCGGCGCGACGGTCATACACACGCGCGGGCGGAAGCGCGCCATCGGCTGGCCATCGACGCGCATCTTCGCGGCCCCCAGCGAGCGCTCGAACGCGGTGTAGTAGCGCTGGACGAGTCCGGACCACGCGGTGCGTTGGGCAGTCTGGCGGCAGGCCTCGACCACGCCCGCGCGACCGATCTCCTCGGCCACGAAGCGTTCGATCCAGCGACCGAGCTCGTTGGCTGCGGTCACGTCGTCGATCTTGCTGCGCTCCAGCAGCCACACGCCATCGCCCGGCCCGAGCTTCTCGCCCTTGGCCCACAGGCCGAAGCCGGCGAGGTCGGTGGTGACGGTCGGCACACCGACCGTCAGGCTCTCCTCGGGCGTGTAGCCCCAAGGCTCGTAGAAGGACGGAAACAGCGAGAGATCGACGGCGCGCAGGACCGCCTCGTAGGGCAGGTCGAGGAAGCCGTCGGATTTGTGCAGGTAGATCGGGACCTGCACCAGCGTCACGCGCGCGCCGACCGAGTTGGTCAGGCCGAGGCGCAGCGCGTTCTTCTGGATCGGGTCGTTCTCCGGGTCGATCAGGTTGTGCGTCGAGAGGCCGAGCGCGTCACTGGCGGGCGCGTCGGGGTGCGCGAGGCGCTCGCGCAGGGCCTGCGAGAGTCCGGACTGCCCCGCGGGCACCGCGAAGAAGGCGACCACCTCGCGGCCGGGGCGCGCGTTGACTTGCGCCAGCGACTCCATCAGGAGGTCGAGGCCCTTGTTGTGGAACTCGTAGCGGCCCGACGCGAGCAGGAACGCGGCGTTCGAGACGTCGCGGCCGAGGAAGCGCGAGGCGAGGGCCGAGAGCCGGCGGCGCACCTCGGGGCGCAGCACAGGACCGGCGAGCTCGTCGATCACGTCGAGGTCGATACCGTTGGGCAGCAGCGGATCGGCGCGGCGACCGAGCAGGAGCTCGGCCTCGCGTGCGGTGATCTCGCTCACGGTCGTGAACACGTCCGCCTTGCGGGCGCAGGTCGACTCCATCGAGTGCTTCGAGCGCACGCCACACTCGCTGGCGACTTGCTCGGGCGTGCGGCCCGCGAGGCCCTCTGCGGGCCCCTTGCCGCCGTGGCCGAGGCTGCGGCCGAGGATCGTGGCGTGGGTGGTGAAGACCGTGCCCACTGCGGGCAGCTTGGACTGCAGGTACAGGAGGCCCGAGCCCGTCATCCACTCGTGGAACTGCGCCACGGCGTGGCCAGTCGAGCGCGAGACGTATTCCTGGCACCAGCGCTCGATCACCATCGCCGCGGCCCAGCCGAAGATCACCGGCTCGTCGTAGTCCCAGCCGCCGGTGATCGAGTCGACCCCGTGGCTCGTCCAGAGGTCGGCGAGGATGTCGTTCTTGCGCGCGTAAAGACCCGTGAACTCGACCAAGATCGTCAGCGGCTTGCCCGGGATCTGCCAGCGGCCGACGCGCACGGGCACGCCCATCTCGCGGCAGGCTTGCACGAAGCTCTCGTGGCCCGGCTCCTCCACGAACACGTCACTCGACTCGCGCTTGCCGAGCAACCACGGTCCGATAGCGACGTAATCGTCGCCGAAGCGGGACACGAGGGTCTTGGCCTTGGTCGAGATGACGGTGTGGATCCCGCCAACTTTGTTGCAGACTTCCCAGCTGACTTCGAAGAGGGTGAAACTCACGGGTTCTCGTTGGGTGCGATCGAGGTCGGCTCCGCAGGTTTGGTTGCGGGCCGACTGGATTGGGGGTTGGTCGGTGCGGCGAGCCGGTTGGGGCCGGAATAGGCTCCAAGCGCCCCGAGCCCGCTGCGCACCTCCCGAGACAGGTCGTCGAACACATTCATGAACGAGATGAACGCGTCGTGGGGAGTGGCGTAGGGGCTGAAGTACTTGTGCACATCCCCATCGGAGAACCACTTGGTGCACATGTAGTAGACGTGGTCGGAGGTGGAGAGCCGGCGCCACTTCTGGTACGGAGCTTCCACCCCGGCCGAGGCCAGTTTCTGGACTTCCGGCAGCAGGCCGTACAAAGCCTCATGGGCAGCCTTCTGCATGGGGTTTCCGAGCCAGGCGGTCAGATCTCGCTCGGCGTCGGCCCAGCTGACCGGGCGGGGGATGTCGAGCCGGGCCACCGGGTCGAGAGCCTCGGCCACTTCCGCGGGGGTGCGGAAGTCGAGCGCCCCGGTGGCGAGGCAGGCGGCGGGGAGCTCGCGCATGAAGCGGAAGATGCCCGTCTCCTCCCACTGGTGCTCGCCGAAGGTCTCGTAGTCCATGAAGAGACCGACGAAGCGCTCCTTCTCGCCGAGGCCGGCGAGCCAGCGCGCGAAGCGCTCGGCGGGGAGCGGGTACTCGGGCCAGCTCTTGTTCGAGAAGCGGAAGGCGATGTCGTCGCTGTAGCGGTACGAGCGCAGGAGCAGCTTGATGCGCTCGCAGCCCTCGGGCCGGTACACGCGGTGGGGGCTGCGCCAGCCGAGCAGCTGGTCGGCGCCCTCGCCGAGGATGGCGCGGAAGCCGAGACCCTCCGCGCGGCGCGCGATCTCGTTGGTGATCACGAGCTCGGTGTTGCGGAAGGTCGTCGGGCGGCGACCGAAGAGCTTCTCGATGCGCGCGGCTTGGTCGAGCACCTGCCGGTCGAATTCCTCGGGCGAAGCGAGCGCCGCGAGCGAGTGGTGCGAGGTCTCGCCGAGGAACTCGACGCAGCCGGTGGCGGCGAGCTTCTGGAAGCTCTGGATGGCCTCGGGCACCCAGCGCTCGAACTGGTCGAGCGCTGCGCCGGAGATCGAGTAGGAAACGCGGAAGCGCTCTCCGTGCTGCTCGATCTGCTCAAGTATTTGGGCATTCATCGGCAGGTAGCACTTCTCGGCGACGCGCCGCACGATGCGAGCGTTCTCCGCGTCGTCGAACCACTCCTTGCCCGAGCCGATGTCGAAGAAGGTGTAGTGCCTCAGTCGCCAGGGCTGGTGCACCTGAAAGTAGAAGACGATCGAGCGCATGGCGGGAGGATAGTGAGTGCGCGGGCCGTGCGCAGCAAGCGCCCGGAAAGTGGTTGGCCGGTGGGAATCAGGCCGGCGTGAGCTCGCGGTAGACGCGCTCGAGATCGCCCGCGCGCTCCTCCCAGCTCATGGCGCGCACCTCGTCCCCGCCGGCCTCGAGCAAGTGCTCGCGCAGCGCCGGATAGCGCAGCAGGGCGAGGATCTTATTGGCGATCTCCTGCACGTCCCAGAAGTCGACCTTGAGCGCGTTGCGCAGCACTTCCGACACGCCGCTCTGGCGCGAGACGATCACGGGCACGTCGAGGGCGAGCGCCTCGAGCGGGGAGATGCCGAAGGGCTCGGACACCGACGGCATCACGTAGATGTCGGCGAGCGAGTAGACGCGCTCGACGTCTGCGCCCTTCAGGAAGCCCGTGAAGTGCACGTTGCGCGCCAGTCCCATGCGCGCGGCGCGCTCGACCATCTTGGGCAGCATGTCGCCCGAGCCCACCATGACGAACTTCACGTGGGGTTCGACCGCCACGACCCGCGCGGCGGCCTCGAGGAAGTAGTCGGGGCCCTTCTGGTACGTCACGCGGCCGAGGAACAGCACCACGGGCTCGGGGATGTGCTTCTGGCTGCCCGTGGTGCGCGCCTGGTCGCCCTTGTTGACGGCGTTGTGCACGACGCGCAGCTTCGACTCGTCGACGCGGTAGCGGCGCGCGAGCTGCCGGGCGGTGTAGTGGCTCACGCACACGACGCGGTCCGCATGGTCGAGGCCGAGCTGCTCGAGGTCGCGGATGCGAGTGTTGGGGTGGTCGCCCGAACGGTCGTACTCGCAGGCGTGCACGTGGCAGGCGAGCGGGCGGCCGCTCTCGCGCGCCGCCAAGATGCCCGCAGGGAACGTCATCCAGTCGTGCGCGTGCACGAGATCGAAGTGCTCGCGGCGCGCGATCTCCGCCGCGCAGCGCGCGAAGCGCTCGACCTCGCCGAACAGGTCCGAGCCGTAGCGACCGGTGAACTCGAGCGTGCGGCGCGCGCGGCGGCGCAACTCGCGCTCCTCGAGGCGCTCGACCTCGGAGTCCTCGCCGGGCAGGCGCACGACCGTGAACTCGTGATCAACGCGCGTGCGCACGCCGGATTGCTCGAGAGCGCTCGGCGCGATCGAAGCGAGCCACGCCTCGAGCGCGGCCGGCGTCTCGTAGGCCGAGGGATGCGGGGCATCCGCGGGCGGCAGCACGAAGCTCCTGCGCTCGCGCGGCTCGGCGGCGACTGAACCGCGGCGCTGGACGCGCACGACCTCGCGCGCCGCGCCGCGCACGACCTCGCGCGCCGTGCCGCGCACACGCACGCGCACGGCGATCGACTCGCGATCACTCCACTCGTCGTCGACTTCGACCTCGTCACAGCCGATCACGTGCGCGAAGCGCTGGTCCTCGTCGCCGTGGGCACGCGGGATCACGAACGTCACCTCGACGCCGTGGCGGTACAGTCCTTCGCACAATCCCGCGCAGGCCGTCGCCAGCCCACCGGTGATGTGCGGGGGAAACTCCCACCCCAGCATCAGGACCTTCATCGCTTGCGGCTCTCGAGCGCGGCGGCGAGCGCGCGCGCGCGCAGGAGCTCCGCGGTGCTCCATGCCTGCGCGAACGAGCCACCCGGACGGTGCGGCGGGTCGCCGCCGTAGACCTCGTTGACGTGGTTCAGGCCATGCGAGCGCGTCTCCTGCTCGAGTCCGGCGAGCAGGGCGCGCACGTGCTCGGCCGAGCGCCGATTCTGCGCATGGCAGCGCAGGTAGGCCTCGCAGTGGAAGCCGAGCAGCCACGGCCAGACTGTGCCCTGGTGGTAGGCGCGGTCGCGCTCCGCGGGTCCGCCGGCGTAGCGGCCTAGGTAATCGCGATCGCGGGGCCCGAGCGTACGCAGGCCGCGCGGCGTGACGAGCTCGAGCTCGGAGCGGTAGACGATGTCCGCGCGCTGCGCCTCGGAGAGCGGCGAGAACTCGAGCGCGGCGGCGAGCACCATGTTCGGGCGCACGCGCGCGTCGGCGACGCCGTCCTTCCACGTGTCGGCGAGGTAGCGCGGGCCGGGCAGCCAGAAGCGCTCGAGAAACGCCTCGCCAGCACGCTCCTTCTGCAGCTTCCAGCGCTTGGCCTCGCCCTTGTCGCCGGCTTTCGCCGCGAGCTCCTCGAGGTATGCGAGCAGGAAGTACCACAGCGCGTTGAGCTCGACCGCGAGACCGTCGCGCGGCGTGACGGCCACGCCGTTCGTCACCGCGTCCATCCACGTTGCGTTGAGCTTGCCATCGCCCGCGAGGAGCAGACCCGACTCATCGGCGCGCAGACCGAGGCCCGTGCCCTGCGCGTAGCGCGTCGCGATCTCGACCAGCGCGGCGCGCAGCGGCCCCGCGACAAGCTCCGCGTCTCCGCCCGCCTGCTCGAAGAGCCGCACCGCGCGCGCGAACCACAGCGAAGCGTCGACGGAGCCGTAGTGGCTCGTTTCCACGCTCGAACCGAAGATGTTGGGCAGCAGGCCTTCCTTGAGGAACGGCAACACGCCGACGAGCGCCTCACCGCACTCGCTCACGCGACCGCGCGCGAGCAGCAGGCCGGGCAGCGAGAGGAACAGGTCGCGGCCCCACTCGGTGAACCACGGGTAGCCGGCGACGACCCCGAGACGGCCGGTGCGCGTGCGGAACAGGAAGTCCTCCGCGCCGAGCTCGAGCCCGGCGGCTCCGCTCGCGCGCGCGGCCTCGAGCCGCTCCACGCGACGGCGCGCATGCTCGTCCCACAGCGCCGCGAGGTCGTCCGGCGGCGCCTCGAGCGAGGCGCATAGCACCACGCTCTCGCCCGGCCGCAGGCGGATGCGGAATAGGCCCGGGCTGAAGTTGTCCTCGCGGTCGTCGTAGCCGCGCTCACGCTCGACCTTGTACTCGAGGTCGCGATACCAGAGCGGATCGCCCTCGAAGGCGCCCGCGCGGGCGTCGAGCGCGAGCGCCATCGGCGGCAGGCCGGAGTAGGGCCGCACCATGAGCGCGCGCCGCGTGGCGCCGAAGTAGCGCACTTCCGGGCTCAGGTCGACGTTCTCGAAGGTCAGCGCATCGGCCTCGCGGAAGGCGAGCAGGGGGCGCACGCGCAGCTCGAGCTCGTCCTCGCCGCCCTCGAGCGTGTAGCGCACGAGTACCGTGGGAGAGCCGCGCGTCATCTGGATCGCGCGCGAGATACGGGCCTCGCCGAAGCGGTGCGTCGAGACCGGGAACGGCGCGAGCTCGAAGCGCTCAAGGGTCGCGTGGCCGTGGGGATGCCACATGCCCGGATAGCGCGCCATCGAGAGCGGGAAGTGTCCCTCGCCCGCCGGCCCGAGCGGCATCTCGTCGAGCGCGTGCACGCTCTCCTCAAGGCGCGACAGGAACACGTGGCGCTTGTCGGTCCCCGGGAAGGCCGAGACCAGCAGGCCGTGGTAGCGCCGCGTGGGGCACTGCAGCACGGTCGACGACGCGTAGCCGCCGAGACCGTCGGTCTCGAGCCATTCGCGGGTCAGGGCGAGATCGAGCTCGAGCAGGCGCTCGCGCTCGATGGTAAGGAGCGGCTTGGGTATGAGTGTGTGCGGCACGACGCGGTCTAGGTTAGAGCGAAACAGGCGCCGGTTGTAGCCGCACCCTGTCGCAGGTATGGGAATCTCTGGCACGGGCGGCCCTGCGCCGTGCGTAGAATCCGGACACCACGGGGCCCCGCTTGTTCGCCCACCCGCTCGGACTGCTCGCCTTGCTCGCCGTGCCGGCGGTGGCGGCCTTGCATCTCTTCCGACGGCGCTTCGAGCCGCGGCCCGTGAGCGCGCTGTTCCTGTGGCGCGTCGACGACCGCGAGCCCGTGGCGGGGCGCAAGCGCGAGCGGCTCGTGCGGAGCGCGTCCCTGTGGTGCGAGCTCGCGGCGGCGCTCGCGCTGGCGCTGTGCTTTGCGGGGCCGCGCGCGAGCTGCGTCGCGGGCAAGTCCCGGCATCTTGTCGTCGTTCTCGACTCGTCTGCATCGATGGGGGCGGTGCGCGGCGAGCGCAGCACCGCGGCGCTCGCCGCCGAGCTCGTCCGCGAGCGCATCGACGTGCTCCCGCGGGGCTCGCGCGTGACGCTCGTGCGCAGCGGCTCGCGCCCCGCGCTGCTCGCCGGGCCCGCCGCGTTTCCGGACGAGGCACGCGCGCGACTGGAGGAGTGGCGACCGCTCGCAGTGCGCCATGACCTCCATCCGTCGCTCGCGCTGGCGCTGGAGCTCGCGGGTGGTGCGCGCGTGCTCGTGGTGACCGACCAGTTTGAGCCCGAGTCCCTCCCGCCGAGCGTCGAGCTCGTGTCCGTCGGCGAGCCGGCCGACAACTGGGCGCTCGTTCACGCCGTGCGCACGCGCGAGGCGCGCAAGGATGGCAGCACGGGCGAGAAGGTGTTCCTGACCGTGGCGACCTTCGCGCGAGCGCCGCGTCTCGTTCCAGTCACGATTCGCGCGGGCGATCGGGACATCGCGCGGCAGGAAGTGTCGCTCGGGGCGCGCGAGCGGGCGCACCTGTCGTTCGAAGTGCCGCTCGGTACGGGGCCGGTCGAGGTACGCCTGCCGGAGGACGCGCTCGCCTGCGACAACGTGGCCTTGCTGGTGCCACCGACTGCGCGCACCGTGGCGCTGCACTCCGAGCTGCCCGAGGCCGACGAGCGTGCGCTCGGGCTCGCGGTCCCCGGAGAGCGCAACATCGCGCGCTTGACCGCGCTCGTGCCGCAGTCGCTCGCGGCGGGAACGCTCGCCGGAGCGCACCTCGTGCTGTCGCATGGGGTACAGGTCGGGCCCGCGAGCTGGACGCTCTCGTTCGAGCCCCAAGGCGCCGCGCGGCGCGATCTCATCGGCCCGTTCGTCGTCGAGCGCAGTCACGCGGTGCTCTCGGGAGTCACGCTCGAGGGCGTGGTGTGGAGCATCGACCCCGAGCTCGCGCTGCCCGGCGTGCCGCTGGTGTCCGCGGGCAACCAGCCGATCCTCACCGAGGAGCGCACGGGAGCTCGCGTGCTGTGGCGCATCAACCTCGATCCTGCGCGCTCGTCGCTGCAGCGCTCCCCGGACTGGCCCATCCTGCTCACCAACCTGGCGGAGCTGCGCCGCACGGAGCTGCCGGGACCCGTGCGCCCCAACGTGCATGTCGGCGAGAGCCTGCGCTACCGCCCCGGCGCGGAGGTCGCGCGCGCGGACGAGGGCGAGATCGCGCGCTTCGAGGTCGAGGGGCCGCTCGGCGCGTCGCAGTCCGCGCGACGCGAGGTCGCTGCGCTCGAAGAGGTCGTCGTCGATGGCCTCGAGGAGCCCGGGCTGTATCGGCTCTCGCACGCGGGTCGGCCCGTCACCGAGTTTGCGATCTCGTACGTGGATGCGGCCGAGTCCGACCTCTCCACTGCCCTGCCAGGCGTGCGCGTGGCGGAGTCCGAGGACTCAGGGCTCGACAGTGGCCTCTCGGGCGTCGAGCTTGCGCTGGTCGGACTCGCGCTCGCGGCGCTACTGCTCGACTGGTGGTTCCTGCGGCGCTTGACGCGCGCCCTGCCGGGAATTTCCTGAGCCATGGGGTTGGTGCATCCCGAGTTCCTGCTGCTGGCGCTGCCCGCCGCGTTCGCGTGGTGGAAGCTGCGCGGACAAGGACTGGGCACGCAGTTTGTGCGCGCGCTGGCGCTCGCACTGCTCGTGCTCGCTGCCGCGGCTCCCTACCTGCGGATGGGGGAGTCGGGGCGCGACTTGGTCGTCGTCGTCGACCGCTCGCGCTCGATGCCGTCCGACACGGACTCGACCGTGCGCGAGGTGCTGCGCCTCGCGGAGGCATCTCGCCGCGAGGGCGATCGCATCGGCGTCCTTGCGTTTGGCGGCAATTCGGCGATCGAGCAGCTGCCGCAGCGCGACGCGCGCTTTCAGGGCTTCCAGCGCGCGCTCGACACGGACGCCTCCGACATCGGCGGAGCCCTCGACGCCGCGCTCGCGCTCGTGCCCCGCGATCGCGAAGGCTCGCTGTTGCTCGTCTCCGATGGCGAGTCGAATGGCCGCGACCCGGTCGCGGTGGCGCGCTCGGCCTTTGCGCGCGGTGTGCGCATCGACGTGCGGCCGCTGTCGCGCGGAGCGGAGCCGGACCTCGCGGTCGAGCGCATCGAGTTGCCGCCGGAGGTCGGCGCCGGCGAGCCGTTCCAGTCGGGCGCGTGGGTGCGCGCCGACAGCGCGGTCGAGGCGGACTACGAGCTCGTGCGAGACGGCGAGGTGCTCGCGCGGGGACGGCGGCGCTTCGAGGCGGGGCTGACGCGCATCCCGTTCCGCGATCGCCTCGCGAAGGCCGGGGTGGCCGAGTATCGACTCAGGCTCTCCGGTCACTCAGATCTCGCACCGGAGAACGACACTGGGCTCGGCGCCGTGCGCGTCGTCGGCCAGCGCTCAGTGCTCGTCGTCAATCACGATGGAGCCGAGGACTCGCTCGTACGCGCGCTGCGACAGGCCGCGATACCCGTGGTCGTCGCCGCGCCGGAGTCGGCCGGGCTCGAGCGCGTCGCGCTCACGCGTCACCGCGCGGTGATCCTCGAGAACGTCGCCGCGGAGCGGATCGGCGGCGACGGCATGCGCGCGCTGCGTGAGTTCGTGCTCGAGCGCGGCGGCGGCCTCTTGATGACCGGCGGGCAGGCGAGCTTCGGCATCGGCGGCTGGCACCTCTCGCCGGTGGACGAGGTGCTGCCGGTCTCGATGGAGATGCGCCAAGAAACGCGCAAGATCGGCGTGGCGCTGTGTATCGCGCTCGACCGCTCCGGCTCGATGTCGGCCGAGGCCTCGCCGGGCGTACCCAAGATGCGGCTGGCCAACCTCGGCACGTGCGCCGCGATCGAGCAGCTCTCGGCACTCGACTCGGTCGCGGTGATCGCGGTCGACTCGTCGGATCACCTCGTCCAGCCCCTCGTGCGCGTCGAGGACAAGGGGCCCATCCTCTCGCGTGTCCGCAGCATCGAGAGCATGGGCGGCGGCATCTTCACGTACACGGCGCTGCTCGCGGCGGGCCGCCAGCTCGAGAAGGCCGAGCAGCGCAACCGCCACATCATCCTGTTCGCGGACGCCGCGGACGCCGAGGAGCCCGAGCGCGTGCCCGCGCTGCTCGCGCGCTTCGCGCAGATGTCCATCACCGTCTCGGTGGTCGCGCTCGGAACCCCGACGGACGTCGACGCAGGATTCTTGCGCAGCATCGCCGAGGCCGGTAACGGTGAGTGCTACTTCACTCTCGATCCGAGCGAGCTTCCACGGCTCTTCGCGCAGGACACGATGCGCATCGCGCGCTCGATTTTCGCGGAGGAGCCGGCGGCGACGCGCGTGCTGCCGGATCTCTACGGCCTCGGCGAGCTCGATCCGGCGGCGGGCTTCCCGACCTTCGGCGGACACAACCTCGTCTGGATGCGGCCCGAGTCGACGGTGGGTGCGCTCGTGCAGGGTGAGTTCTCCACGCCGGCCTTTGCCTTCGCCTATCGCGGTCTCGGCCGCAGCGCGGCGTTCTCCGGCGAGATCGGGGGCCGCTTCGGTGCGGACGTCGTCGAGTGGCGCGGATTCTCTGGTTTCTTCGTCACGCTCACGCGCTGGCTCGCGGGCCAAGAGGAGCCGCTGGAGCTGTTTGCCAACGCCACCCGCGCGGGCCGTGACGGGGTGATCTCGGTCGAGGTCGATCCGGGCGCGGCCGTCCCGCCGGACATGTCGCGCGTGCGCGTGCGACTGACCGGCGCGGATGGCTCGACCAGCTCGCTTCCGCTCGAGCGCGTAGGCGAGACTCGCTACGAAGCGCGCGTTCCACTGCTCCGCGAGGGCGTGCTGCTTGGATCGATCGTGCTCGGTCGCGATGCCCGCGGCGAGGAGCGCATGCTCTCGCTCCCTCCGCTCGCCCTGCCGTACAGCCCCGAGTTCGAGCGCAGCGCCGATGCGCGCCGAGGCGAGCGACTGTTGCGCGCGATCGCGCGCGAGTCGGATGGCGAGATCTCGCCACCACTGGGAACGCTGTTGCGCGGAGATCGCGAGGCCCGCGTGTGGCGCGTGGTACGGCGCGAGCTGGTCCTCGCCGCCCTGCTGGTGCTGCTGCTCGAAATCGCTGCGCGGCGGCTGCAGCTGTGGGGGAGTCTCGAGGAGCTGCTCCGTCATGTGGGGGCGCGAGCGCGACGGTCGCGCGCCGTCGCTGCCCCGACCGAGCGCTCGGAGCGTGCCGCACGCGGTTCCGCGGCGGCTGCCATGTCGGATCGGACGCCGCCATCAGAACCGAGCGTCCCGAAGACGCCTGCGCAACCGAGCGCTTCCCAGGGCCTCGACGATGCACTCTCCAAGGCGCGGCGCACGGCGCGGAGAGAACTCGACCGCTAGCTAGCCGGGACGAGCAGTCCAGCGGGAGCGAGGCGCTCGCGGGCGAGGCGCTCGAGGGGCTCGGTGGCCAGCAGCGAAACGAACAGCGCGTTGGCGCGACGAGCCTCAGCCGCCAGCGCGTCCGTGAGGCGTGCAAGTCGCTCTAGGTAGCGCCGCACGGTGGATTCGTCGAGCACGAGGTCGAGCGACTCGCCACTCTCGCAGTCGATCATGCGCTGCGCGCTGCCGCTGCGTGGCGCGGCCTCCTCCTCGGAGAGCACTTGTACGAGGGCCAGCGCGCCCGAGCGCGCCGAGAGCGACGTCACGAGTTCGCGCGCATCGTGCGGCGAAAGAAAATCGCTGATCACGACGGTCATCGCACCGCGACGGAACAAGCCGCTCGCCGCGCGCAGGGATTCGGCGATGCCGTTCGTGCTCTCGAAAGCGAGTCCGTCGCGCTCGAACTCGGCCACAGTCGCGGGACGCGGGGCGTCCTCGAGCCGGACGAGGACGGGCTGGGCGCCGGACTCGACCGCCGCGCGCGAGAAGAGCGCCGCGAGGTCGAGCGCGAGCTGCGCCTTGCGTGAGTCGATCTCCATCGAGCGCGAACCGTCGACGAGGATCTCGCAACGCGCCAGCACCTCTTCGCGCCACTGCCGCACGAGCAGCGCGTCCGTGCGTGCATACGCCCGCCAGTCGAGGTGGCGCACATCGTCGCCGGGCTCGTAGGATCGCCGGTCATGGAACTCGAGGCTCGAGCCCGTGCCGCGACCGACGCGCTCGCCGGCGGGGCCGCGCGGCGGAACGTGGGCGAAGCCGAGCTTCCACGCTTCGCCGAGCGCGAAGGCTTCAGGTGCGGGGCGCATCGAGCGACTCCTGCTCGCGCGCGCGTCGTGCGCGCAGCACCTCTCGCCATCCGGCGAACATGCGCGGGGCGTTGACGAGCAGGGTCAGCGCAAGGGCGAGCGCGAGCAGCAGGAGAGTACTCGGGGATGCATCGCCGTTCTGGATCTCGTCCAGCGTCGTGAACGGGTTCAGGGGGTGCGAGAACGCGCTTTTGGGGTCGGATCCGACGTAGAGCAGCAGCATGGCGGGCAGGACGATGCCGAGCGGAATCGCCACGACGAGGAGCACGCGCAGCATCACGCGCGCCGAACGACGCTGGACGAAGAACGCCGCGATGCCCGCAGGAAGCACGGTGTAGGCGAACAAGTAGGCATACAGCACGGCGATCGCGAGCGGTGCATCGCGGACGAGCAGCCGGCTCGAGGCGTGCAGCGCGAACACCAGCAGCGAGGTGCCGACGGCCAGCAGCGCCTGCAGGAAGCACAGGATCGCCGCGCGGCCCCCGCCGGGCAGGAACGGAATGGAGAGCATGCTCGCGAGCTTGCCCCTCGGACCCCGCGCGCTGGCGCGACGCCCGAGCTCCTCCGGCTCGGTCGAGGCGACAAGCCACGGGAAGAAGAGCAGCGCCACGGCGACGGCGTGGCATCCGAACAATGCTGTGGCGCTGCCGAAATGGTTCACGAGCCACGCGCCCCAGCCGCTCGCAAGCAGCACGAGCAGCGTGGTCATGACGCGCAGCGGGGTCGAGCCATTCTCCTCCTCGTGGGCAAATCGTCCGACGGCGACCGACTGCGCGAGCAGGGTGATGACGGCCGCGAAGGTGAGGTAGGCGACGAAGCTGGCCTGGCCCTCGATCGAACTCAGGATCTGGGGCTCGAAGGTGATGCCTGCGGCGAATCCCACACCGACGCCCCACGCCGCGAGGAGCCCGGCGCCGAAGAGCGCCATCGCCACGACGCGCATCACCTTGCCCGAGGCCAGGCTGGAGGCGGCGATGCCGACCATCGTCAGGGCCACGGATGTCGCGACCGAGCCCGCGAGGATCACTCCCACCGAGCCGAGGTCGATGCCGTTCTGCAGGAACGCGAAGACGAGGAATGGCCCGAAGGTCGAGTAGTAGAGCAGGGCCTGGATGAGCGCCGAGAGCAGCTTGCCATGCACGATCTGCCGCGGCCGCAGGTTCGAGATGATCAACAGGTCGTAGGTGTTTTCGTCCCACTCGGAGCTCGTCGAGAGGAAGGCCGAGAAGGGAACGAAGCACTGCACGGCGGCGGAAAGCGCGCCGAAGATGGCCAGGAAGAACACTCGGCCCGTCTCGGACGAGCCCGACGAGACCGAGCGCGTGACGACCCCGAGCCCGATCAGCGTGCTCAAGAAGAGGGTGATCCAGAACAGCACGCGGAAGTACTTGCCGCGCAGCGCCTGACGCACCTCCTTGACGAGGATTGGGTTGAGGCGGTCTTCGAGCCGCACGCCGGTCGTCGTCGGCGCGTTCATTGCAGCCGGCCCTCCGTCAGGGAGAGGAACACGTCCTCGAGGTCGACCAGCTTGGGGGCGAACTCGCACAGTCCCAGTCCAGCGCCGGCCAGCTGCACGAGCAGGTTCGCCACTGCGGGAGCGTCGCCCTCGAAGTCGAACGACACGCCTTCGCGCTCGAGTCGCACATTCCTCACGAAGGGCAGCTCGAGCAGTGTGCGCTCGAGCCGGTCGGCGCCGACGATCGCTCGCGCGTAGATGCGCTGCAGGGAGCTCACGCCGCGCGCGATCGAGGCGACGGAGCCCGTGCCGCGCACGGTGCCGCGCTCGATGACGGTCACGCTGGTGCACATCTCCGCGAGCTCGGTGAGGATGTGCGAGGACAACAGGATCGACTTGCCCATTCCGGCGAGCGCCTTGACGAGCTCGCGCAGCTCGACGCGCGCGCGCGGGTCGAGGCCGGCCGCCGGCTCGTCGAGGATCAGCACGGCGGGATCGTGCAGCAGAGTCTTGGCGAGGCACAGTCGCTGCTTCATGCCCTTGGACAGCGAGTCGATGTGCTTCTCGCGCAGGTCGCCGAGCGAGGTGAACTCGACCACGCGCTCGATCACGCTCCGGCGCGCGTCTCCGCGCAGCCCGTACGCGCGCGTGAAGAAGTCGAGATACTCGTGGATGGTCGTGTTGGCGTAGGCGCCGTAGGAGTCGGGCATGAACCCGATGCGGGCCCGGGCTTTGCGCGGCTCGGCGGTGACGCTGACTCCGTCGACGCGGACGTCCCCCGAGTCCGGCAGCTCGAGCGTCGAGCAGATGCGCATGGTCGTCGTCTTGCCTGCGCCGTTGGGGCCGATGAAGCCCATGATATCACCCGGCGCGACGGTGAAGCTCACCGCGTCGACGGCTGTCAGTGCGTCGAAGCGCTTGGTGATCGCGCGGACCTCGAGCGCGCCCGTCACTTCCATTCCTCCGACTGCAGGTCCCACACGCCGAGCACGCGGTGATGGCCGGAAACCTCGTTGGTCTCGATTCCGCAGTCGTCGCGGAAGGGCGAGTGTTCGAGGCGCGCGAGGTACGTCGCGGCGGGAATCAGTTCCCCGCGCGAGCGCTGGTCGGACTGCCACAGGATGTCGGCCGGCTCGCTCGCCAGCGTGTGGTCGGGCGGCGCGTCCATCGGCGCGAGCATCGCCGACGCGCCAGCCTCGATCAGGCCTTCGCTGGAGTACCACCGGCCGCGCTCGTCGCGGGCTACGAGGGATTCGATGCGCGCGCCGAGGCCGTTGCGGACCGAGAGGACGCCGTCGACGCGACTCGCTTCGAGTCGGCCGCGGGCCGCGCGCTCGCTCTGGAGAATGTGCTCCACCGGGACGCGGGTGGGCAGGTAGTCGCCGGCGAGAACCAGCGTCGGATCCTTCTCGATGCGCAGCCGAGATCGAACGCGGGGCACGCCGCCGCCTCCCCCGGTCGAGGTGAGGAAGTGCAAGGCCGTTCCCGCCTCCGGCCGCAGGCCTGCGCCCGGCGACATTCCGGCGTAGACGCGGCGGCGCTCGACGCAGGACGAGCGGTGCAAGCGCTCGTCGAGGAACGTCATCGACTGGGAGGCGACCTTCACGTCGAGGCCCTGGAACCAGATGCCGTAGGCGAGCAGGGCAAGCGTGGTGACGAGTGCGATGGCGGGAATCGTGACCAGCAGCAGCACGGGCCGCCCCTTGCGGGCGATCCAGAGGAAGTTGACGGGCCCGATCAGCACCCCGAACAGGATCAGCAGCAGCAGGAACACCCGGTGGGGAATCTCGCCGATACCCGGGAGCAAGATCGGCGCCTCGCTGGCCCGCGAGGTCCCGTCGAGTCTCGGGGCCATGTGCTGTTCCGCGGTCGCGAGCTCGTAGGCCGCGTCGCGAAGGTCGGCGTCGTCGATCCACTCGTCGGTGGGATGGAACACGAGGAGTCCGAGCCCGCAGGACTGGGCGTCGCGTGCGACATGCGGGGCGCGGAAGCGCTCTTCCAGCCAGGGCGCGAGCGAACCACGCTCCAAGGCGAGCGCGTGTCCGCGCGCACCCGCGACCAACAGCACGCCACCGCTGCGAACCCATGCCGCAATCGCCTCGAGTCTCGCCTCGGGCGGAAGCTCGGAGCGGGCATCGATCAAGACAAGATCGAGGCTCGTGTAGGCGGCCCACGAGCGCGCCAGATCCTCGTAGCGCGCGTGACCGACCTGCATGTCGTCGGAGACGGCCGGCCTGCCAGCTGAGGAGTAGCTGGTCACGGCGCGCCGCGAGAGTCGCTCGGACCACTGCGCGACCGTGCTCTGAACCACGGGGCGGTCGCTCACGGCGAGCACCGCGCGGTAGTCGGCTTCGCCTCCGCACCCGAGCAGGTTGTGTTCGGTCCAGTCATCCGAGCGCTGCGAGCGCAACCGCACGCTCCACTCTTGCTCCCACTGGCCTCCGGCGGGCAGGACCAGCTCGGTGTCGACGCGCTCGCCGGGCGCGAGCTCGAATGACTGGCGGAACGTGCGCTCGTTCTGCCAGTCGGCGGCGGTGGCTCCGAGCCGGAGGCGAGCCGGCTGGTCGCCGCGGTTGTGGAGCTCGAGTCTCAGAGGACCCCAGCCCTTGTTCAGCTTGGCGGGCCACGCGCTACGCGCGCGCACCTCGACCTGGACGTCGGGGAGCAGCGCGGTGACGTCGCTGGCCCGAGCCGGGACCGCGACCACGAGCGCGAGCAGCGCGTGGAGGGCTGCCCTCATCGCCCTAGCCCAGCTCCGCGGTCTCGGGGAGGCTCGCGAGCACGGCGCGCACGAGATCCGCGCCACGCACGCCGTCGAGACGCGCGCGATAGTCGAGCACGAGCCGGTGCGCGAGCGCGGGCAGCGCGACCGCGTGCACGTCCTGGAAGCCGACTGCGGGCTTGCCGGCGAGCAGCGCATGAGCGCGCGCCGCCTCGCCGATCGCGATCGCACCGCGCGGACTCGCGCCGTGGCGCACGTACTGCTTGACCTTGTCGGGCGCACCGCTCGCGCCGGGATGCGTGGCCGCGACGAGCCGCGCGATCGTGTTCGCGACGGCCGGAGCGAGGTGCACCCGCTCGACGGCCGCGTAGATCGACGCGAGGCGCTGCTCGTCGAGCACGGCCGTGTGCTCGGGCGGGCGACCGGCGCGCCGCGTGGTCAGGATCGTCTCCAGTGTTTCGCTCGAAACCTGCGGGACCTCGACCTTGAACAGGACGCGGTCGAGCTGAGCCTCGGGTAGCGGATAGGTGCCCTCGAGCTCGATC
>SXGT01409979.1_pt1 | contig 29040 bp, 23 predicted proteins | sample 3176221 | NCBI WGS metagenome assembly SXGT01 (sample SAMN11356862, study PRJNA531348) | freshwater metagenome | isolation source: freshwater sample F1-120 | place: China: Fuxian Lake, Yuxi | collected 2017-12-25 | reverse complement strand
GCAAGGCACGCCGGTGAAGTCCTGCAACAGGACACGGGCCGGCATGAACGACAGTTCCTTCTCGCCGATGGTCTTGGGATCCCACGATGCCAACGCCTTGATGTCGGCGGTCTTGACGAAACCGTTGTCCTCGCGGCGCAGCAGGGTCTCGAGCAGGATCTTCAGGGAGTACGGCAGCCGGTCGACGTTGGGGAACCCGGCTTTGGCGAGGACGGGCAAGCTGTAGATGCTGACCGTCTCGGCGCCGACGGACAGTGGGGTGCGGGTCTTGTAAGTGTCGAGGCTTGGCATGATGGCGACAGGCTCCTGATCTACAACCCATCAATCTTATCAAGGAACGCGCGGACGACGGTGGCGGGCTCTTGCTTCTCGCTATCGACGGCGAAATTCATCTGCTGCATGTCGGCCGCTGAGACCCGGCCGGCCAGGCTGCGAATGGCGAAGGCCGCCGCTGGATACTGCAGCATGACCGACGCGCGCGCGACCGGGGCCGCATCGTAGACCGGGAAATAGTGCCGGTCGTCATCGAGGACCGCCAGCCCGAGGGCCCCAATCAGTCCACTTGTGGCATCCCCCGCCGTGACGTCGATTTCGCCAGCGGCCAGGGCCCGGTAGATCAGGTTCAGATCCATTACGCGTGGTGCCTGGGCAAACGACAGGCCGTAGGCGGCGCTCAACCCCTTGAACCCATCCGGTCTCTCAAGAAACTCGTAGCCAAAGCCGGCCTTCCATGTCGCTTGTGTGGCCACTTCGCTGATCGACGTCATCCCCAATCGCCTGACATCGTCACCGCGGACGAGAATCGCAAACGTGTTGTTGAAGCCCAATCGCGGCAACAACGTGAGGCCGTGCGAGGCATATCGGTCGCGGACGGTGGCGAACACCTGTTCCGAATCCGCCGATGGCGGTTGCTTGAAGATCGCCGTCAGCGACGTGCCGGTGTACTCGACGTAGACATCGATGCCGCCGCTCAGCAGCGCCTCATGCGCGATGGCAGTACCACCGAGGTTGAGGCGGCGTTCGACGGTGAGCTCGGTGCGGCGTTCGATCGCCTGTGCCAGCAGCTCGCCCAGCACGACTTGTTCGGTGAAATTCTTGGAGCCCACCACCAGATCGGCACGACCGGCTGAGGCGCGTCCCGACACCGCGGTCATCACCGCCAGGATGGCGACGGCGGCCAGAACAGCGACCGGGCGGCGCGACCGCCGGCGAGGATCGGCCAATTGTCCAGCGGCCGCCAATGCCGCATCGGCCGCCAGGGCCAGCAGCGCGGCCGGCAGCGCGCCGGCCAGGATCACCGTGACATCAATCATCGCCAGGCCGCGGAAGATGTAGTCGCCCAAGCCGCCCGCGCCGATGGCCGAGGCAATGGTCGCGGTGCCAACCCCAATCACCACCGCCACGCGCAGCCCCGACACGATCGACGGCAACGCCAGCGGCCACTCCACTTGCCGCAGCACCTGCCGCGGCGTCAGTCCCATCGCCACCGCGCACTCCACCACCGCCGGCGGCACGCCCTGAAGGCCGGTAATGGTGGCGCGCAGGATCGGCAGCACCGCATAAACCGTGAGGGCGACGAGCGCCGTGCGTGTGCCGATGCCACCAATGTACGGCAGCGGGATCAGGAACCCGAACAGGGCCAGGCTCGGAATGGTCTGCGCCAGGTTGGCGACGGCGACGATCGGTCGCGCCAGCGCGGATCGACGCGCCGCGACCAGTCCCAGGGGAATACCCATCGCCGCGGCAATCGCCGTCGAAGCGGCGACCAGGACGACGTGCTCGCCGAGGCGGGTCGCCATCTCCGCGCGATGTGACGCAATGAACGTCAGCAGTTCGTTCACGGGTTCACCTGTGGAGTAGCCTCCGGCTGCAGCCGGAGCTCACCAAACAGCGACGTGACCCGAACGTCATTTGCTGCGACCATGTTCGCGGGCGTGTCGCAGGCGATGACTTCGCCGTCATGCAGCACCGCGATCTGGTCCGCCAGCAGGCACGCCTCGGCCATGTCGTGGGTCACCAGGATGACGGATCGATGCAGCGTACGCTGCACACGCTGAAACTCGGCATGCAGCTCGCCCTTGGTGATCGGATCAAGCGCGCCGAACGGTTCGTCCATCAACAGCAGCGGCGGGTCGGCCGCCAGCGCGCGCGCCAGCCCGGCGCGTTGCCGCTGTCCGCCCGATAGCTGGTCGGGCCAGCGGCCGCGAAACACCGCGGGATCGAGGCCGACCAAGGTCAGCAATTCGTCGACGCGCGCCTCGATGCGGGCCGACGGCCACTCGAGCAGCCGCGGCACCGTCGCGATGTTAACGGCGACCGTGACGTGGGGAAAGAGGCCGGCGTCCTGAATGACGTAGCCAGTCCGGCGGCGCAGGTCGACGGGATTCCACGCCCTGGTGCTGAGGCCGTCGACGCGCACGTCCCCGCTGTCAGGATCGAGCAGCCGGTTCACCAGCCGCAGTAAGGTGGTCTTGCCCGACCCGCTGCGTCCGACCAGGGCCACGGTCTGGCCCGCCGCCACCGAGAGCGAGACCTGCCGCAACACAGTGCGCCCGCCACGACTGGCAGAGACCTCCGCGAACTGGACGGCGGGAGGGGACATAATGCCTCAGAGGCTGAGAAAAAAGTGGACGGCCAGCGTCGGGAAGACGCGGTTCTTGTCCGCGAAGTCGATACCGCCGCGGCGCAGGTTGGCGCGCAGATCACCGCGCAGGCCGAACGTACGGGCGGTCCCTGAGCCGCCGCGAAACCAGTAGCGAGCGCCAAACCCGCCGTAATAGAGCTGACCGGTCTCGACCAGCGTGCGCTCCTCGTGCAACTGCCGCAGGTAGCCACCCCCACCGACCACGAACGGCCGCAGGCGCGCGCCCCCTCGCCGGGGCAGGTGCCAGACCACGGCAGCGTCGAACAAATACTGCTTCAACTGCTCGCCTTCGAGCGGCTGCGGACTGGCCTCGACATCGCGAGTGATGGCGACATGTATGCGCGGCATGCCGAACGCGACGCCGCCTTCAACGGCCAGGCGCGGCGTCAGTGTGAACCCGACGCGCGCAACGGCACCCGGCGCGGAGCTCACTTCCGAGCTGGCCGAGAACAGGGTAAACGGCGGCGGCGTGCTGCCCGTCGCATTGCTGCGCAAGAGCGCCGTGGCATCGCCGATTCCGTAGCTGCCCGACCACATGATGCCACCATCAAGCACGAGTCGAGGTGCGCGCAAATCGGGCGCGTCCTGTGCGTGCGCCGCCCTGGCACCGAGCACCAGCACGAGCACCAGGCACCAACCCGGCACCGTCGGCACCCCAGGCACCCTAGGCAGCTTCATTTTGGCACCACCTTGATCTCGATCGGCGCCGACGCTCCTCCCCTCGGAGCCACCACCATCCGGCTCGCGTAGGCCACGCGGAAGTCGACGTCGATGGCGGTCGAGAAGAAGCTCTCGACCTCGGCATCATCTAGTGGCTCGACTCTTAGGATGTACGGCCCGGGTTCAAGGCGAACGATGGCGAACTCACCCTTGGCGTTCAAGGCGAAATTCGCCACCATCGCGCCGGTTTTGGGATTGAGGGCCACGACGTGCGCGCCCAGCAGGCCCTGGCCGTTCTTCGTCACCCGGCCCGTGATCCCACCGGTCGAGGTCAACTGGCCGGTGGCGGGATAGAGATCTGAGATGCCGGCCCGGTCGTCGGCCTGCAAGACGCGATCGGCGATGGTGCCGGGCGCCATGGCAATGGGAAACATCACGGCGCCCGAAGCGATGACCTGGCGACCGCCCGAGCCGGTCAGCTCGGTTTCGCCGAGCGCGGAATGGCTTAGGCCCAGGAGATGCCCCAGCTCGTGTAGCGCCACCGACTCCAGGTCGACGCGTCCCGGGGTGCCGGCGGCCGCCACCGACCACTTGAACCGGGAGTTGAAGAACACGTCGGCTTCGACAATGGCCCCGTCGGTGGTGTCGATCAGGAAGCTGGTGGCGGCGAGCACGCGGTCCAGCTCTGGGCGGTCCTGAAAGCCTAGCGTCGTGCGGCCATCCACCATGCCTGGCACCGCCGCGGTCATGCCGAGAAACTCAAGTCGCACGGTGGCCGACGACACGGCCTGCCAGGTGGCGCTGGCACGCGACACCGCGCCACGAAGGTCACTGGCCGAGACGCCGCCGTCGGCGTCGGCGTCGGAGACGAAATAGCGGACGGGCGCGCGCCAGGTGACGTCAACCACCCGCCCATCGATCGAGGCGCCAAGCTTCAAGTACGCCTCCACCGGTGTCGACGCCGACACCATCGCCCACACCGCCAGCAGCCGAGCGACCAGTCTCATCGCACGCGGTCCTCGACGGCCTTGATGCCGTCTTGAACCGCTCGCACCGCGTCCTCGAAGGTCGCCATCGGCACCGGCTTGCGACGGCTGTCGCCGCGAACACTCTGTTGGCCGACCGCCTCAACCACGGGAGGTGCTACCAGCGCGGCACCGGATGAGGCGTCGCGAGTCACTCGGTAAATGCCTTGGGTGAATCCGGTCGTCACCGGCAACCGGGGCCCCCGCGCGGTCAGGAACAACACGGCCAGGTCACCACGGGCGAACGACGGCGCACCCGGCAGGAGATTGCGATAGCGGCCCACTTGTCCACCGGGCACCGTCAATGTCAGCTCGGCAGCCGAGGTGCCTTTCAGCCCCTTGATCACCGTCACCGTCACCAGGCTGTCAATGCGGCGCCGGTCGTCGGTCCACTGGCCGCGAACGTCCGTGACCCTGGCATAGATGACGCTCGATGAGTGACGAACTAGCTCCTCGAAGCTGAGGGGGGTCACGGTGACGGCCTGCGTCGGCATCACCGCCAGGGCAACCAGCAGCACAACGACCTGGCTACGGCGCATGCGCCGAGTGTACGACATCGAGTACCGCCTCGGCGGCGCGCTCACTCGCACCGGCACCGCCCAGACGGCGGCGGACCTCGGCCAGCGCGTCGACCATCTGCTGGCGGTAGGCGCGGTCAATGAGAATGCGAATCGTTTCGGCCGCGATCGCCTCAGGGGTGCAGTCGTCCTGGATCAGCTCCCGGACAATGCGCTGGCCAGCGATCAGGTTGACCATGGCATAGGTATCGACCAGCGCCAGTCGGCGGCCCAGCCGATAGGTCATCGGCGACAGCTTGTAGAGGACGACCATCGGCTTGTCGTGCAAGGCCGTTTGCACGGTGGCTGTGCCCGACGCCGTGATCACCGTATCGGAGGCATGCAGCACTTCGTCCGCTTGCCCTTTCACAATGCGCAGCGTCACGCCGGGGATGCCGAACCCTTCGAACAAGTGATTCGACAAGTTGGGGGCCTGGGCGACCACGAACTGCGCCTCCGGCACCCGCGCCACGATCATCGGCAGGGCCGCCGCCATCACGGGGGCCAGCCGTTCGAGCTCGTTGAGGCGGCTGCCCGGCAGCAACGCGACGACGGGCAGTGCCGGGTCGAGGTTCCATCGCTGGATGAGCGCCTCGCGCGATGGCACCGGCGCGATCAGTTCGATCAGCGGATGGCCGACGAACCGCACCGCCACGCCAGCCTGCTGGTAGAGCGCCTCCTCGAACGGGAAGATCGGCAGCACCCGATCGACGAACCGCTTCATCGTCTTCATGCGGCCGGCCCGCCACGCCCACAGCTGCGGGCTGACGTAATAGATCACCGGCACGCCGAGCCCCTTGATGGCGCGCATCAGGCGGAAATTGAAATCCGGGTAGTCAATCACGACCAGCGCGTCCGGCTTGCGAGTCCGCGCAGCTTTGGTCAAGAGCCGCAACATGCGCCACGAGCGCGGCAGCACGGCCAGGGCTTCGGTGAGCCCGGTCACCGACAAGCCATGAAAGTCGGCGACCAGTTCGGCGCCGGCGGCCTTCAGCCGTTCACCGCCGAGACCGAACACTTCGAGGTCAGGTTCACGGCGACGCAAGGCGGCGACCAGCGCGCCGGCGTAGAGATCGCCAGACGGCTCGCCGCACGAGATCATGAGGCGTGTCACCGTGGTCTGGCGGGCGCCCGGCGCTGAAAGTCCGCCGACAGCAAGTCGACACTCTCAATCGGAACGCGCTCGTAGTCGCCGAAGCCGATCCTCTTGAGGTCCTTCACAAACGCGTCGGCGTTCCCGACCAGCACCACCGACAACTGGCCGGGACGAATGAACCAGCGGGCCACCCGCTGAATCTCGTCCGCCGTCACCTTCAAGACGCGCTCGCGATACTTTGGCAGGTCGTCCACCGGCAATTCGTAGAACAACTGGTTCAGCACCTGCGTCGCAATGGCGTCGGGGGCTTCGAGCGTCAGCGGGAAATGCCCCACCATGTAGTCCTGGGCGCCGGCCAGTTCCTCGTCAAACACGCGTTCGCGCTGCAGCCGCGCGAACTCGTCCACGACAATCCGCAGGGCCTCGGCGGTGTTTGACGTCTGGGTGTCGGTTTCGGCCACTACGGCGCCGGCCAGCTGGTAGGTATCGAGGTCCGCCGACGCGCCGTAGGTCAGCTGCCGCTGCGAACGGAGGACCTGCTGCAGACGATTGGCGCCTTCGCCGCCGAGAATCTTGACCGCCTGGTCGACCGCTTCGTAGTCGTTGTGTTTGCGTGGAATGGCGAGGTGCCCGACGCGAATCTCCGTCTGCACGGCATCCTTCTTATCGATCACGAGCACGCGCTTGGTGGACTGGGGCGGCTCGGTCGCGGACTGCGCGGGCACGACGCCGGGTTGCCACCCACCGAAGTGCTTCTCGAGGCCGATCATCGCTTCGGCCGCACCGATGTCGCCGACGACCGCGATCAGGGCGTTGTTCGGCACGAAGTACTTCTGGTGATAGTCGACGAAGTCAGCCCGCGTCAGCGAGGCCAGTGAGGCGACGGTCCCGCCACCCGGCAGACCGTAGGGGTGAAATCCGTAGATCAGGCGATCGATCACCTGGCCGGCCACCGCGTCCGGATCGTCGGCCGACACCTTCAGGGCCGACAGCGCCTGCTGGCGTTGACGCTCGACCTCTTCTGGCGCGAAGGTGGGCCGTTGCACGATATCGGCCATCAGCTCGAGCGCGAGGTCATAACTGTCCTTCATGACCACGGCGTTGACGAAACTCAAGTCGCTGCCGGCACCGGTGCCGAGCGCGCCGCCGACGAAGTCGATGGTGTCGGCAATCTGTTCGGCCGACCGGTTGCCGGCGCCCTGATCGAGCAACGTGGCCGTGAGCATGGCCATGCCGTGCTTGTCTTTTGGATCCTGCGCAGTTCCGGCGCGAATGAGTAGCCGCACGCTGACCGACGGCTGCTCGTTGTGGTTCACCAGCACGACCTGCAGTCCGTTGGCGAGCTTGCGAATCTCGTAGGGCGGGAAGACGACCGGGCGCGGCGCCAGCGGGCGCGGCGGTCCCTCGCGGGGCCAGCTGGTGACGCGTGCCCCCGGCTGGGTGGTGCCGAGTTCTGGCACCGCCTGCGCCGCGACCAGGGCCGTGAGCAGCGAGAACACGCCAAGGGTGGCGATCGCCTTGAGCTTCACTTCGCCACCTCGTTGACTCCGCCTTTGGGCATGATGCGCATCACCAGTCGTCGCTCGGGCACGAAGTAGGTCAGGGCTGCGCGTTTGATGTCGGCCGTCGACACGTTCAGAAACGTGTCGAACTCGCCATCAGCACTGGCCATATCCTTCTGAATCACCTCGGCGTGCCCTATCTGCGAGGCCTTGTCCTTGATCGTGAGGCGGCTCAGGATATAGTCGCGCGAGAACTGGTTCTTGGCGCGCTGCAATTCCCGCTCGGTAATGCCATCGGCCCTGAGCTTGTCGAACTCGGCAATCAGGGCCTGCTCCACTTCATCCGGTGACTTGCCTGGGTTGACCAGTGCCACCGCATAGAAAATGCCGGGGTCTTCGAGAAAGTTGCTGCTCCCGAACGCGGTCAGCGCCAGGCCAGTCTCGTAGACCAGCTTGCGGTAGATCCGCGAGGTCTGGCCGTCAGACAACGTCTTCGACATCACGAACATCGGGTACGAATCCGGGTGCCCGTTATAGGGTGCCTGGTAGGCCACTACGACCGCCGGCAGCGGCCACGGCTGCTCGAGATTGATGCGGCGTTCCTTGCTCCGCATCGGCTCGCGCGGAATGTCGCGCGGCACCGGTTTGGCCGATCTCGGAATGCGCGCAAAATACTGGTTCACCAGGTTGATCGCCGTGTCGCTGTCGAAGTCACCGACAATCAGCAGGGTCGCGTTGTCGGGCACGTAGTAGGTGTTGTAAAAGTCGCGCACCTCGTCGATGGTGGCGGCATTCAGGTCGTTCATGCTGCCAATCACCGGGTGCTTGTAGGGATGCAGGTCGAAGGCGTGAAAGCTGATCAGCTCGTTGAGCAGGCCGTAAGGCGGGTTCTCAATGCGCATGCGGCGCTCTTCCTTGACCACTTCGCGCTCGGCCACGAACATCTTCTCGTCGACCCGCAGGCTGGCCATGCGGTCAGCTTCCATCCACAACGCCAGCGGCAGGTACTGCGCCGGAATGGACTGGTGGAACACGGTCGTGTCTTCGTTGGTGTAGGCGTTGGCCTGGCCCCCGACCGAGGCAATTATCGAGGTGTGCTGCTCCGGCTCGACGTTCTTGGAACCCTTGAACATCATGTGCTCGAAAAAGTGCGCAAAGCCGGTTCGGCCCGGCTTCTCGTTCTTCGAGCCGACGTGGTACCACAGCTCCACGTGCACGATCGGCGTCGACTTGTCCTGGTGCAGCACCACCACCATGCCGTTGGGGAGCACGAGCCGCTGGTATTGCAGTTTCGGCGGACGAATCGCCGCCTGCAGGGGCACCAGCCAGAGCACGGTGCCGAGGGCCACGAGGGCCAGAAACGCACACGAGAGTTTCCGCATTATTTATCCGTCTCTTTGAGCTGCTGGAGCCGCGCCGCGAGGTTCTTCAACTGGCGACGCATCTCCGGGAGCTTGCGAAACACTGCCGACGACCGGCGCCACTCGTGGTTCGGGATGGCCGGGTAGCCCGACACGAACTGATCGGCCTCCACAGAATTGGTAATGCCCGACTGCCCTACGGCTTTGACGCGATCGCCAATCGTGAGGTGCCCGCCAACCCCGACCTGTCCGCCGAAGGTCACGTGGTCGCCAATCACCGTGCTGCCGGCAATGCCGACCTGCGCGGCCAGCAGCACGTGCCGGCCCAGCACGACGCCGTGGGCAATCTGCACCAGGTTGTCGATCTTCGTGCCGGTCTTGATCCGCGTTTCGCCTACCGCCGGACGATCGATGGTCGTGTTGGCGCCAATCTCCACGTCGTCTTCGATCACCACCGGCGCGGTCTGCGGGATCTTTTCATGCGAGCCGTCGGGCCGCGGCGCGAAACCGTAGCCGTCGCTGCCAATCACCGCGCCGTTCTGCACCACGACGCGGGCGCCCAGCGTGCATCGCTCGCGAATTGAGACGTGCGAGTGAATCACGCAGTCGGGTCCGAGCACCGCCTCGCCGGCAATCACCGCGTGGGGATGAATGATGGTCCGTGCGCCGACGCGGGCACCGGCGCCGATCACCGCAAAAGGGCCGACCGAGGCCGTCGGATCAACCGTCGCGTCGGCAGCCACCCACGCCTGCGGATGCACACCCGGCTCGGGACGACGCTCCGGCGACAAGGCCTGGGCCGCCCGCGCGAAGGTCAGGTACGGCGTGGCGCTGCGAATGATCGCGCACGGGGCGACGGTGATGGCCGCGTCGGCAATCACCGCGCTGGCTCTGGTTGCCGCCAGGGCCGATGCGTATTTGGGGTTGGCCAGAAAGGTCACGTCGCCGGGGCCGGCGGTTTCGATCTTGGCCACGCGGTGAATCTCGATGCCGGCCTCGCCCTCGACGGGGCAATCCAGACGCCGAGCCAGCTCGCCGAGGGTCACGGGGTCGAGAATATCACGCGGTTGCCGCAGTCATTCGCTCGACAAACCGGGCCAGCCTGGGCAGGTGGAGGCGGTGGGTCACGTCGAGGATCACGCGATGGCGGTCGGCGGGCGCCAGCGCGAAGGCTCGCCGAAGATCGGTCAGAGGCGTGCTGGCGGCGACCGTCCACCGTACCTGGCTCACACCGCGGCGCGCACCTCGCCACGACAGGAAGTGACCCACGACGGTAAAGGTGAACAGATACCCCAGGACGTTGGGCCCCGGCACAAACGCCACGGGCGCCGCCAAAACCAAGCCGACGGAGTGCAAGGCCAGCAAGCGGAGATGCCGGTCGGCATCGCGCTTCATCGCCGCCCGCATCAGGCCTTCGGCCGCCTCCGGGTTCATGTCAGAGGCCACGTGCAGGGTAGCCACCTCGACCGTGCGCAGCTTCCACAGCAGCCGCTGTTCGGCAATGCGCTCGGCGATCCACTTCAACGATCGCGTCTGCATTCGGCCGAGAAAGGTCCTGGGTTCTTCGGGCGTCGCCTGATGACGAGCCTGTTCCGCCTCGTTCAGCTGCGACTGAAACCGCACGCGCAAGCGGCCGAAGAAGCCCAGACCGTCGGCCGGATCCACCGCCTCATCGTCATCGGCCGCTTCGTAATAGGCTTCGAAGCGGTCCGACGCGATCGGCACGAAATAGACATCCATCACTGCTTTGGACGGCGGATACGGCGCGGAGTTCGCACCGGCTCGGCAGGAATCGCCGGCTTGCCGGCCTGTTCCCACGCGCCGACGATCATCGAGGCCACGGCCGTGATCGACTCGTTCAGCCGCCGCTCGAGCGTCGGCAGTGCTCCCTTCGCAAACGCCTCGAAGTAGACATCGTCATAGAACTCGCGGCCTTCGGCGGCCCATGCATCGGACTGGAGCACGTTGGCGGCGGCGCGATTGCTGGCCAGCAAGGTGTCGAACATGAAGTCGCGCGGATTGCTGATGCCCTTGGCCGCAGCCGGCGCGATGGTCAGACGCGTGCGGTGGCGCTCGAACAGCTCCGACTCCCAGCGGGAATGCAGGCCACCCTGCGACGTGAGCTGGCCGTTGTAGTTCACCACGGCATGCAGCGGCACGTGGCCATCCGAGGTGTAGTGCGCCAGGATGGCGGCGTGCAGCAGGATGTTGTCGATGGCATAGCCTGGGGCGGGCTGGCGCGTGAGCGATGCGAACTCGCGTTGCAAATTGCCGTAGAACTCGGCCGTGCGCCACGGCAGTAGCCCCTGCGCGTGGACAACCTCTCGGCCGAATTTCTGGACAGCCAGGGTGTAGTCGCGCGGCAAGGCGTCGAACGGATACGGGCCAAACGCCGTGTAATCCAGGTCGAGGAAGTGGTTCGGCGGCTCGGCTTCCCACCCGACGTTCCGCCACAAATCCGGATCGACCGATCGTTCGACGATGAAGGCGCGATGCTTTTCAAACAGCGGCTTCAACTCCGGCGGCAACAGCTCGACCATGCGATCGACGATGAACTTGTGGGCTTCGAAGCCCCAGGCCGACGCGGAGTTCGGGATCACGACCAGGGCGGCCAGGAGGAGGATGGCAACACGCATTTGTCTATTATGACGCCGGGTTCATTTTCGGTGCGACCGTGAAAAATGAACCCGCCGTCTTTACTGGATTCTGGTCGCCGACCAGCCATACGCACCAGCGTTGGCGTAGCGGTAGTCGTTGAGCCAGATGGTGGGCGGTGAGGTGTGACGTTCGACCTGGACGAATGGAAAGCGCGACCAGCGCAGGAACGCGAGGGCGCGGGGTGACTGCAATGCCGCCTGCGCCTCGGGGTCGTCCAGGCTCTTCAGCATGCCGAAGCCGGCCGGCCGGAAATGCGGGCGCGGCTCAAACCACAAGTTGCCCTTCTCGTAGCGATCGCCGACGTCAACGATCACTTCGCGGCTGAACGGATTGACCGCCACCGGCGTCACCATGAACCGGGCGTCGGCGGTTCGTCCCGCCCGCTGCAAGCCGGCGCGCACGGTGTCACGCGCGACGATGTTCGAGACGGTCATGGCCAAAATGTAGCTCGCCGCCACGGCCACGCCCATGCGCGCGGGCCGGTTCGCATGACCATCGCCGCGAGCTTGGCGCCGACGCGACAGCCACCATCCCAACCCCAGCGCCAGATAGAGCCATGGCTCGACAATGAACAGCGCGTCGCCATAAAACCACTGCCCCGTGAACGGCATCAACAGCCGGACGCCGTAGCTGTTCAGCAGGTCCATACCCACGTGCAGCAGCACGCCGAGGTACGACAACAGCAGCAACTGGCCCGCGACGGCGGGAGGCGGTGGGTTCGCACGCCTGCGGATCACCAGGCGATCGTACGCGAGCATCGCGCCGGTCAGCAGGACCGGCAGCACGGCCTGCGCGAGGACACCGTGGGTCCAGCCGCGCCGAAACGACATGGCGAGCGTATTGGTGGCAAACACGGCGACGTCGATGTCGGGCAGGTTGTTGGCGATGACGAGCGTGCTCATGCCAAGGGTGGTGCGCCTGGCGAGCCCGGCCTGTCCCAGGGCGGCTCCCACCAGCGCGTGACAAAGGTTATCCACGCCGCTCCAGGAAGACTCGCAGCGCTTCGTCGCGCAGGTCCTTGCGCAGCACCTTGCCGACGTTGGTCTTGGGCAGGTCGTCGCGAAACACGACGATCCGCGGCACCTTGTACGCCGTCAGGGTCTTCCGGCAGTACTGCCGCACCTCGTCCTCGGTGAGCGCCTGATCCTTCTTGGTGACAAATGCCACGACGATTTCACCGGTCTCATCGTCGGGGACGCCGACGACCGCGGTGTCGATCACGCCCGGATGCTCGGCGATGGTGGCTTCCACTTCGTTTGGATAGACATTGAAGCCACTGACGAGAATCATGTCCTTCTTGCGGTCGACGATTTCGAGATAGCCCTCGTCATCCATCTGGGCGATGTCGCCGGTGGCGAGCCAACCGTCGGACAGGGAGCGGGCGGTTTCGTCAGGCCGCTGCCAGTAGCCCTGCATCACCTGCGGTCCCTTGATGAACAGCTCGCCGACCTCTCCGAACGGCACCGTCTGCCCTCCCGCATTCACGAACTTCACGTCGGTGCCGGGGACGGGCACGCCGATGGCGGCGCGCTTGGGCCGATGGAAGGGATTCAACGTGGCGACCGGCGAGGTTTCGGTGAGGCCATAGCCCTGGTAGATCGGCGTCTTCGTCATCGCCTCCCACCGCTCGCCGATCACTGGCACGAGCGCCATGCCGCCCGCCACTGATCCGCGCAACTGCCAGTTGGTGTGCTCCTTGAACCACGGCTCGTGCATCAGGCCCGCGAACAAGGTATTCACGCCGGTAAACCACGTCACCGGTTCGGTGAGCATCACCGTTTTCAGGTTCGACAGCGGCCGGGGACTCGGCACCAGAACATTGCGGCCGCCGGCCATGAAAAAGATCATCAGGTTCGCGGTGAAGGCGAAGATGTGGTAGAGCGGTAGCGCGGTCAGCATTACTTCCTCGCCCAGTCGAAGAAACGGCTTCCACATCTCGAGGCTTTGAATGGTATTCGCCACGAGGTTGCCGTGCGTCAGCGCCGCGCCCTTGGCGACGCCGGTGGAGCCGCCGGTGTACGGCAGGGCGGCGATGCTGTGGTGATCCAGTGATTCGGCATACAGCTTGGGGTCGGCGCCCGCGGCGATGCGATCGGCGCCGGCGGCCAGCGCCCGCGGAAAGGTGATGTGGGTAAACGTGATCGGCGGCAACATCTTCTTGACGTATTTCTGCACCGCGCGAATCACCAGCCGCTTCAACGGCGAGAGCAAGTCGGCGATCGACACCACGATCACCGTCTTGATGGCGGTCTTGGGCAGCACCTCGGCGACCTTGGTGGCAAACAGATCGATCGCAATTAGGCCGGTCGCGCCGCTGTCGGCAAACTGGTGCACCATCTCGGCCGGCGTGTAGAGCGGGTTGGTGTTCACCATGATCAATCCCGCCTTCAGCGCGCCGAACACCGCGATGGGATAGGCCAGGCAGTTGGGCATCTGGATGGCCACGCGGTCGCCGGCCTTGAAGCCGGCCACTTCACGCAAGTAGACGGCGAACTGGTCCGACAGCCGGTCGACCTCGGCGTAGGTGATGCCGCCTTGCGAGCCATTGGGCAGCCCCAGCGTGAATGCCGTTTGCGTCGCGTAGGTCGCCGCGGCGTCGCGAATGGCGGCAGGCATGTGGGGCCACTTCAGCGGCCCGAGATCCTGGGCCGTTGACGGATGATAGAAGCGGGTCCAGGGACGATTAGGGTTGGTCATGGGTTCAGGGGCGCAATTCTTGCACAGGGACAGCGCGGACATGACACGAATCCTCACTACCGCCGCGCTATTCGGCCTGATTGCCCTCAGCGCCGCCTGCACTAAGACGGAAACGCCGACGGCGCCGTCCCCAAATGGCGCGAACACGACCATTTTTTACACCGCGATCGGCGCCAGTGACGGGATTGGATTCGGTGGTTCGTCACCCTGCCTGCCCTTTTCCGACTGCCCCACCGGGACTGGCTACGTGCAGACGCTGCGCCGGCGACTGGCGGAAGGCGGCCGGACCGTGGCCCACCGAAACCTCAGCATCCCAGGGTCGGTCTTGAGCAAGGCGGTGTTCGATCTGGCTGCGTCGGTGGGCCGGCCGATCGACAGCCTGGCCGGCAACTTCATTGAGCGCCAGGCGCCATTTGTGCCGGTGGAAACGACGCACGTGACCATCTTTGCTGGCGGCAACGACGCCAATACCATTGGCTTTGCCGCGCGGTCACGCGGCGGAGACGTCAATGCGTTCGTCGATGCACAAGTGCGTCAGTGGGGAATCGACCTCGAAGACCTGGTCGCGCGGATTCGCGTCCGCGCGCCCAATACCCGCATTGTCGCTCTCAACCTCCCCAACCTCGCGGCGTCGCCCTACCTGGCGGGCAATCCCACCGCCGAGAGGAGCCTGATGCAACGTGTCGCCGTCGGCCTGTCGGACCGGGTCAATGCCCTCACGGCTCGTAACGTCCTGGTGGTGGACTTGATGTGCGACGCCCGCATCTACCTGCCCGGCAACTACGCCTCGGATGGCTTCCATCCAAGTGACGGTGGTTACGCCGTGCTCACCGAACTCGCCCTGCCCGCACTGCGCGATGGCACGAACCGCGCGCCGTCGACCACCTGCCCTCAACGGTCGGTGTTCCCGTAAGAAACGGGATCCGGGATCCCGGACCCCGGCCTGCAAGTTCATCAGTCTCATGCAGGCACCTTGCATTTTTCACGGCCTATCGGTCTATTCAATTGGTTAAATATTGCAAAGTGATGTCATATTCGTGCATAATTTGTCATTCTGACCGTCCACTAGACGGTCTTTCATACCAAAAGAGGCAAACACGCATGGGTTCCGCAGCATTAGGCGAGGCAATCAAGGGCATCCGCAGTTGGGCCATGACTGAAGGACGCGTCGCACACACGCCCGCGAACGTGAAAGACACGTTCGGCGCGCTGGTGTTCAGCGACAAGGTCCAGCAGGCCAGGTTGCCCAAGCCCGCGTATAAGGCGCTGCGCGACACGATCATGCGCGGCGAGGCCCTCGACGCCTCGACCGCCGATGCCGTCGCCTCGGCCCTCAAGGACTGGGCCGTCGAACACGGCGCCTCGCACTTCACGCACTGGTTCCAGCCGCTGACCGGCATCACGGCCGAGAAGCATGATTCGTTCTATGGCCCGACCGCCGATGGCCAGGCGCTCGCCGAGTTCAGCGGCAAGGAACTTGTCCGCGGTGAGCCCGATGCCTCGAGCTTCCCCTCGGGCGGCATTCGCAGCACCTTCGAGGCCCGCGGCTACACGGCCTGGGACCCGACCAGCCCGCCCTGGCTGCTGGTGCACAATAACAGCGCGACGCTGGTGATCCCGACGGCGTTTGTTAGTTGGACCGGCGCCGCGCTCGACAAGAAAACCCCGCTGCTCCGTTCGATGGAAGCGCTGTCGACGCAAGCCGTGCGCGTGCTCAAACTGTTTGGTTCGAGCGCCACGCGCGCGACGGCGACCGTTGGCCCCGAACAGGAGTACTTCCTGATCGACAGCAACTTCTACTTCGCCCGTCCCGACCTGCTGAACGCCGGCCGCACGTTGTTCGGCGCACGTCCGCCCAAGGGTCAGGAGCTGGAGGATCAGTACTTCGGCTCGATCCCCGAGCGCGTGCTCGCCTGCATGGCCGAAGCCGAGGCCGAACTCTACAAGGTCGGTGTGCCGATCAAGACCCGCCACAACGAAGTGGCGCCGTCGCAGTATGAAGTCGCGCCGATCTTCGAGAGCGCCAACGTCGCCACCGACCATCAGATGATGACGATGGAGACGCTGAAGCGGGTGGCGCCGAAATACGGCCTGGCGTGCCTGCTGCATGAGAAGCCGTTTGCCGGCGTCAACGGGTCAGGCAAGCACTTGAACTGGTCGATCGGCGACGACCGCGGCAACAACCTGCTAAACCCCGGCGACACGCCGCACCTGAACATGCAGTTCCTGTTCTTCTGCACGGCGGTGATCCGCGCGGTGGACGTGTGGCAGGGCCTGCTCCGCATGAGCATCGCACATGCCGGCAACGACCATCGCCTGGGCGCCAACGAAGCGCCGCCGGCCATCCTGTCGGTGTTCCTCGGTGACATGCTCACCGAGATCTTCGAACAGGTCGAGGGCTCGGGCGCCAAAAGCACGAAGGTCGGCGGCTTCCTCGACATCGGCGTCGCCGCGCTGCCCAAGCTGCCGCGCGATGCCGGCGACCGCAACCGCACCTCGCCGTTCGCCTTCACCGGCAACAAGTTCGAGTTCCGCGCGGTCGGCTCGACGCAGAACGTCGCGCTGCCGGGCACCTGCCTCAACGTCGCGGTCGCCGAGTCGCTCGACGCGCTGGCCACCGAACTCGAGGCCAAGCTGGCCAAGGGCGAGGCGCTCGAGGCGGCCGTCTCGGCGCTGCTGCGCAAGACCATCAAGGCGCACAAGCGGATCATCTTCAACGGCAACGGCTACTCCAACGACTGGCAGAAGGAGGCCGGCAAGCGCGGCCTGCTAAACCTCAAGAACACCGTCGACGCGCTGCCGGAGATCATCAAGCCCGGCGTGATCAAAGCCTTCGAGAAGTTCAAGGTGCTGACCGCGGCGGAACTGCACGCCCGCTACGAGATCAATCTCGAGACCTACTGCAAGACCATCAACATCGAGGCGCAGCTGATGGTGCTGATGGCCAACCGCTACATCCTGCCGGCGGCGTTCGGGTACCAAAAGCAGGTCGGGCAAAGTGTGGTCGCCGCGAAAGCGGGCGGCGTGCCGAGCAGGGAAGGCAAGAAGGTGCTGACGCAGATCGTCAAGCTGACCGACGCCTTCCGTGTGCAGACCGAAAAGCTGGCGGCGGCGCTGGACCACACCAGCACCTCGGCTGAGAAGCACGCCAAGTACATGCGCGACGTCATCGTGCCTGGCATGGTCAAGTTGCGTGACATCGGCGACCAGATCGAGGTCGTGGTGCCGCACGCGGTATGGCCGCTACCGACCTATCGCGAGATGCTGTTTGTGAAGTAACGGCTTGCCCTGGCTCATCTTCGCGGTCGCCCTCGCCGTCCGGCTGCTTCACCTCTGGCAGATCCAGCCCTCCCCGTTCTTTGAGGTCCTGCTCGGCGACGCCCAGGGCTACGACGAATGGGCCCGGCGCCTGGCCGCCGGTGACTGGGTGGGCACCGAGGTCTTTTACCAGGCGCCGCTCTATCCCTACTTCGTCGGTGTCGTCTACGCGGTGTTCGGCCGCGACCTGCTGGTCCTGCGCGTCATCCAGGCGCTGATCGGGTCGGCCTCATGCGGGTTGCTTGGCATGGCCGGCGGCCGCCTGTTCTCCAGACCAGTCGGCGCCATCGCCGGCTTCGCCCTGGCCCTATATGCGCCCGCCATCTTCTTCGACGGCCTGATCCAGAAGTCCGTCCTCGACATGTTCTTTGTGTGTGTGGGATTGTGGCTGGTGTCACGCCTGATGACTGGCGACGCGGCGCGAGGCACCTGGCTCGGCCTCGGGCTGGCGATGGGCGGACTCGCGCTCACCCGCGAAAATGCGCTGGTCTTCATCGTCGTCATTTTGGTCTTTGCCGTATGGCAACACGGGACTGATCGATTCGCGATGATTCTGAAAAGCGCGGTCTGGTTCCCTCTCGGCCTCGCCCTGGTGCTTCTCCCCGTTGCGGCCCGCAACTACTCGGTGGGCGGCGGCTTCTACCTGACGACCTCGCAGTTCGGATCGAACCTGTACATCGGCAATAACCCCACCGCCGACGGCACCTACGCCTCGATCCGGTTTGGCCGCGGCGCGCCGGAGTTCGAGCGGGTCGACGCCACCGAGGTGGCGCAGCAGGCCGTCGGCCGCGCCCTGACTCCGTCGGAAGTCTCCAGCTACTGGACCGGCCGGGCCCTCGACTACATCACCTCGCAACCGGTCGATTGGCTTGCCCTCACAGGCCGCAAGGTGCTGCTGCTGCTCAATGCCACCGAGATGCTGGATACCGAGAGCCAGGAGAGCTACGCCGAGTGGTCGTGGCCGCTGGCGCTTGGCGCCTGGCTGGGCCACTTCGGCGTGCTGGTGCCGCTGGCCCTGATCGGCGTCGTCGTGACCTGGCCCGAACGGCGCCGGTTGTGGGTCCTCCACGTCATGGCGGTGGCCTACGCCGCCAGCGTGGTGCTGTTTTTCGTATTCGCCCGCTATCGCTATCCCCTGGTGCCGTTCCTGCTGCTCTTTGCGGCAGCGGGCGTGTGGGCACCCTTCGACTCGCTCTTCGACTCGCGACCGCGCAATTGGATTGCGCAGTTACTCGCTCAGGGCAGACAACGGTGGTTAGCCGTGACGGCCATTCCTGCGATCGCCATCGTCGCCAACTGGCCGCTGCTGTCGCCGCCGTTGATGATGGCCATCACCGAGAACAACCTCGGCACCGCACTGCAAGAAGCGCGGCGCTACGACGAAGCGGTGACTCACCACCAGCGCGCCATCGCCTTGATGCCCGGCTACGCGCCGGCCCACAACAACCTCGGCGCCTCGCTGCGTGCGGCCGGGCGTCTGGACGAGGCGATTGCCGCCTACCAACAAGCCCTGGTGCTCAAGCCGGACTTTGCCAGCGCCAGCTACAACCTCGCCAATGCCCTGCTCGAAAAAGGACCGGCGGGGCCATCGGTGGATCAGTATCGCCGGGCGCTGCAGTCCACCAACACCGTGGAAGCGCACAACAACCTCGGGATTGCGTTGGCCGCAAACGGCGACTCCGCCGGCGCGCTGTCCGAATTTCGCGCTGCGCTGGCGCTGGACGACCGCTCGGTCCAGGCCCACCGTAACCTCGGCAACATGCTGCTCGACATGGGGTCGCGGGCCGAGGGCGTGGCGCACCTCGAGCGCGCCGTGGCGCTGGCGCCCGCTGAGGCCGATGCGACCTACGATATCGGCACGCTGTTGCTGCAGGAGGAGAACTACCGTGCCGCCACCGAGCGCTTCCAGTCGGCCCTGCGCATCAGGCCGCAATGGGCCGAGGCGCACAACAACCTCGGCATTGCCCTCGCCTCACAGGGCCAGCTCGCCGCAGCCCTGCACCACTTCGAACGCGCCCTGCAGGCGCGTCCCGACTATCCGGAAGCCCGCGCCAATCTCGACCAGGCCCGCACCGCGCTCGGACAACGATAGACACGGCTGGGGGGCTTGGGGCTTGGGTTCCAAGAACGAAGGGGCGGCCGATTTACTCGGCCGCCCCTTCCGGTCTTACACGGCGGCACTGAAGTGCCGCCGTCCTGCCATCACGCCGTGGTTACCATCTCGTCACGACACCCAATCCGTACATCCGCCCCTGCATGATGCTGTTGGGGGCGAGGTACGAGGTCGACAGCGAGTTGGTCGTGATGTAACTGATGATCGCGTCCGAGTTGTTGACGTTGAACACCTCGAAGGTCGGCAGCACGGTCAGGCGGCCGAACCGGAACGTCCGCGAGACCTTGAAGTCAAGCTGGATGATACGCTCGACTGAGGTCGCGCGAACCGACTCGAGATTGTAGGTCAGGGCGGTCTGTCCGAACGTGGCCGTCGGCATGATGATGGCGCCGGCCGGGCAGGGCGACGGGCAGTTGGCCGGGTAGCGCGTCGCGCCACGGGTCACGGTCATGACCCGCGAGCTGGTGGGGCTCGAGTTGTTCTGGAACGACACGGCCAGGTTGACACCCCAACCGATTTCCTTCGTGCCTGACAGCTTGTATTGTGGCCGGTACGGAATGTCGAGGGCGAACTCGTCGCACAAGGCCTTGCCGTTGCCGCCGTAGTTCGGGTCGTCCGGCGAGGTGCAGGCCTTCTGGCGTTCGCGTTCGAACGACATGCCACCGCTCAGCTGCCCGCCGCCCGGGATGCGCCAGCGGCCATCCAGGACGAACGACTCGTATTTGTTGACGCGCTCTTCGTCGTAGGTGTCGAGGTTGCTGGTGGGCCGGGCGGACGCCTCGGCGCTACGGGCATACACCTCGAACGGCGCGCCGGTCAGCGGATTGAAGAACGTGTACGGAGTGTAATCGGCCACCGTCCAGGCACGGTTGATGGTGTTGGTCAGGTTGCGGAAGTCACCCTTCCACCAGGCACCGGACAGCGACATGCCGCTGAACAGCTCATGCTGCACCTCAATGCCCTGCTCGAGATTCCAGGTGCGGGGATATTCGCCGTACTCGTTGAGCGCAGCCGTGCCGTAGTTGGCGGCGAGGCCGGTAAACGAAATTTCGCAGTCCGCGCTCGGATACCCGGTGCAACGGAGTACGCCATCGGCCTGGCCGTTGCCGTTCACGTCGCGCCACGGCAGCGTGACGGTCTGGCTCAGCAGCGGGTTGTAGTTCGCCGCAATGCCGGTCGTGCGCGACAGGTTGTAGCGGTTCAACGAGTACTTGATCGCGGTGCGGCCATTGCCCATCAAGTCATAGACCAGGGCCATGCGGGGCGCGAAGTCGCTCCAGGCTGGTACGTCCACGACCTCGCTAAACGTCCGTTCCGGCACGAAGCGTCCGGCGGGCGACTTGCCGGCCAGCACCTTGGCGTTCAGCGTCTCCCAGCGGAGACCGACGTTCGCAGTCAGGCGGTTCAGGCGAATCGAATCCTGAATGTAGATGCCGAGATCGCGGTTCAGGCGCTCGCCGTAGGTAAGTGGGGTGTTGCGGATGAGCACGCTGTCGGGCACGGACCAGCGGACGCCGGTGCTGCTGCTCCGGTACTGCTGGACCAGGTCGGCGTTCGCATCGCGGGTGTGCTTGAAGGTGCCTTGGCGATTGTTCACGCCGGTCTTGATGGTGTGAATGCCCTTCACGTAGGTGGCCGCGAAATTCCAGTAGAACGCCACCGGGCTCTCGGTAGTGTTGACGGGACCGGCTTGCGTGTAGCCGCCCAGGTCGACTTCGTTCTTCGCCGCCTTGGCAAACCACGCCGCGCTGCCGCGCGGCTGCTCAATGCCTTCCTTGTACTCGTTGGTGTAGTACTCGGTGTTGTTTGACCAGCCTGCCTCCAGGAACAGCGAACTGGAGATGGGCGAGGTCCATTTGACAGCGGTCGTGTGATACGCCGGCGAATTCCATACGGTGGCCGCAGTTTCCGGATCGTAGTTGGCCTGCATGTCGTGGCCGCGGAATTTGTCAATCTCGTCGAAGTAGCCCGAGAATTTGTTGCGCGGGGTCGCCTGCCACGTCAGCCGGGCCATGCCGTTGAGGATGTACTGGTCGTCGAGGCCGGGGCTGCCATCATCAAAGAACGTGTTGGGAATAAAGTTGTTGACCGAGTTGTAGCGAGTCGCCCCGAACACCCACAGCTTGTCCTTCTTGATCGGCCCGCCCAGCGCCAGGGAGTAGTCGACGATGCGGTCGATGGCGTTACCGGAGGTCAGGCCCTTGGCCTTGTGCCGATCGGTCAGGTTGCTCGATTGCCACGCACCGGGGCGGTTGACCGCCTTGAAGTCGCCGCTGAAGCGGTTGCCGCCTTCGCGCGGAATCATGTTCAGGCGGACGCCGCCCGACGAGGTCTCGGCGCCGATGCCGGCCGTCTGGTAGCTGACCTCGGCGTTCATCGAGTCGTTGTAGTAGCTCTGGATGGCGCCATCGCCCTGCAGGCCGTTGGTCATCTGGCCGTCCACCAGTACCGTCGTGTTCGACGTCGACATGCCATGGGTCGACATGTAGGTCTGCTGCATCGCGCGCGCACCACCGGTGTCGGGCAAGCTCAGGTTCACACCCACCACCAACTGAGCCATGCCTTGAATGGTGCGGCCGGTGGGGATGGCGTCGATGGCTTCGCGATCGAGCACCGAGGTCTTGGCCGCCGTGGTGACGTCGACCACCGGCGATGAGCCGGTCACCGTGATCGTCTCTTCGAGGGAGCCGACCGCCAGTTCGGCATTAATGGTGGCGGTGAACTCCGCCTGCAGTTGCAGGCCGTCACGACGGAAGGTCTTGAAGCCCGGCAGCGCGAAGGACACGTTATAGGTGCCCGGCCGCAGGTCGCCGATGCGGTAATTGCCATTCTCGTCACTGGTCGCCGCCTTGACTTTTTCGATCAGGACGTCGCTCGACGCCTCAACGGTCACGCCGGGCATTGACGCGCCGGTGGTGTCTTTGACAACGCCCGTAATCGCGCTCTGGGCGTATGCCGCGGTCGACAGGAGCAGCGCTCCCGCGCATGCCAACAACATTCTAGCCAACATTCTTCGCGCCATGCTGTTCCCCTCCAATTACAACAACCGAAACCCAGTCGATTACAGGGCGGCTTTTCAGCCGACTAAACGCCGGACACAACGACTTATTCGAATCGAAACCTAGTGTGGCCGGGGCCGATCCGGCAATAAGCAAACGCTGAATAAACCCAAATAGCAGCGCGATTTGAGGCTATTCTGGGCGCTTCGGAACTGTCAACGACAAAAAAATACATTCGGCTGCAGGTTATTGGATCTGAGGACGTTCCGTTTCGAGCATGCGTGTCGCAAGTGAAACCGATAGCCGAGTTGGCTAAGATAGGAGGATGCGATTATTCGGATGTGCCCTCCTCTTGGTCGCCGCCGTCTTGGCCAGTGCTTGTAGCAGCGACTCTTCAACCCCCACGGCCCCGAGTGCCAACGTGCCGTTTTCGACCGTGGACGTCCGGGTGGGCACCGGCGCCCAGGCGAATACCGGTAGCCGAGTCACAGTCAACTACGCGGGCTACCTCTACAGCGCGACAGCGGTCGAAAATAAGGGCACCCGCTTCGATGCCGGGACCTTACCGTTTACGGTGGGAACGGGCGTGATCGCCGGGTTCAGCCAAGGTGTGATCGGCATGCGCGTCGGCGGCCTGCGGCGGGTGATCATTCCGCCGAGCCTCGGTTACGGCTCGCAAGCGCAAGGCAGCATTCCTGCAAATTCGACCCTGGTCTTCGACATCGAGTTGGTGGCCGTTCAGTAAGGCGGATCCAAAGGCCGTCGCAGGCACGGCTCGGATCACCATGGTGCAGATGCTGGATGACGTCAGGGGCTTCAGCCGGGGGATGTACTCCAACTGGTTTTGGCACCGCCCTCTGCAACTACTGGTCGACGCCGGCGAGGGGCTGCAGCTTGCCCTTGGCCCCAACGTCTTCTCCCCCTCGGTGCTGGCCATCAGCCACGGCCACTCCGACCACGTGCTGGGATTGCCGGGCCTGATCGGCGCCCGCCGCTTTGGCAAAGGGGCCAACGAGAAGCCGCTGACCATCATCTATCCCGAACGCTCCCGCGGGGTCCAGGCCGCGCGCGACCTGCTGGGCACCTCCTACTCGGACGTGGTGTTCCCGCTGAACTGGATCGCCGCGACACCCGGGACATCGATACCGCTCGGCAAGGGGCGCACGCTTGAGGCGTTTGCCGTTCGGCACGTTCCCGATGAGCCGGCCCTCGGCTATCGCGTCGTCGAGACGAAGCGGCGTCTCAAGCGGGAATTCGCGTCAATGAGCCAGGCCGAGGTCGAAGCCGCCGCGCGCGACGGCCGCCGCGATGCCCTGCTCGAAGAGATCGCCCACGTCCGCTTCGCGCATTCCGGCGATGCCATGCCGGTCGATCCGGCGCTGGTCACCGACGCCGACCTGCTGGTGCACGATGCGACGTTTCTCGCCGAACCAGACCGAAAGTATCCGATTCACGCCACCACCGAGGAAGCACTTGAGGTCGGCCGAGTTGCCAACGTCAAGACGCTCGTCCTTTATCACCTGTCGATTCGCTACAATCGGGCGACCGCACTGCCGGCCCTTCGGGAGCAGGTAAACGCCAGCGGCTTTTCAGGAGACTGCTGGTTGCTGGACGAAGGGGAGTTCACGAACCTGAAAGGTGCTGCGGCACTATAATTTTCCCATCGTGTCTACCCTGACCCAGGAAGATGTGAAGCGGATCGCGGAGTTGGCTCGCCTCGAGCTGACCGCCGACGAACTCGACTTGTTCACGCGGCAGTTGGGCGGCATCCTCACCTATGTTGAGCAGATCAACTTGCTCGACACGACTGGTGTGCCACCCACTTCCCACGTGCTTAACCGCCCGGTCGATCGCGACGACGTGCTGCAGCCGTCGCTGTCGCGCGAAGACCTGCTGGGCAACGCCCCGGACGCAGCTCGCGAGGCCGGCCTCTTCAAGGTTCCGCGGGTGTTATGACAGCGACGTTACTGGCCAAACAGCTCGCGAGCGGCGAAACCACGGCGGTCGCGGTATGCGAAGCCCATCTCGAACGCATCATGGCCCTCGAGCCGAAGGTTGGCGCGTTCAACACGGTGACGGCGGAACGGGCCCTCGATCGCGCGCGCGCGCTCGACGACCATCAGCGCGCCGGCAGGCCACTTGGACCTCTGCACGGCGTCCCGGTCGCGATCAAAGACAACATGTGCACGGCTGGCGTGCCGACCACAGCCTCATCGAAGATTCTGCGCGGCTTCGTGCCGCCCTATAGCGCCACGGTCGTCGAGCGACTTGAAGCCGCCGGCGCCGTGATGCTTGGCAAGACCAACCTCGACGAGTTCGCGATGGGCTCGTCCACGGAGAACTCGGCGCTTGGTGCGACCAAGAACCCGTGGGACCTCGAGCGCATACCTGGCGGATCGAGCGGCGGCTCGGCCGCCGCGGTGGCCGGCCGCATGGTGCCGCTCGCCCTCGGCTCCGACACCGGCGGTTCCATTCGTCAGCCCGCCGCGCTGTGCGGCATCGTCGGCCTGAAGCCGACCTACGGCCGTGTCTCGCGTTATGGCCTCATGGCGTTTGCTTCGTCACTCGATCAGATTGGCCCGCTCACGTGCAGCGTGGCAGACGCCGCGCTGGCGTTCCAGGTGATCGGCGGCCACGATCGTCACGACGCCACGTCATCGACCGCAGCCATGCCGGATCTGCTGGCGGCCCTCACCGGCGAGGTCAAGGGATTGCGCATCGGCGTGCCCAAGGCATTTCTCGGCGAGGGCGTCGATGCGCCGGTGCTCGCCGCCTTTGACGAGGCCATGAAGACGCTGGCGGCGCGCGGCGCGACGCTGGTGGACATCGAGCTGCCACATGCTGGCTACGGCATCCCGGTCTATTACCTGATCGCGACGGCCGAGGCCTCGTCCAATCTCGCGCGCTCCGACGGCGTGCGCTATGGACACCGTACGACGATTGAAAACGACGACACGCTACTGACCATGTACGAACGGTCGCGCGACGAAGGCTTCGGCGCGGAAGTGAAGCGCCGAATTATGCTCGGCACGTATGTGCTGAGCGCCGGCTACTACGACGCGTATTACCTGAAAGCCCAGCAGGTGCGGACGTTGTTGCGGCGCGACTTCGAGCAGGTGTTCACGTCGGTTGACGTGGTGGCGACGCCGACCACGCCGACACCGGCGTTCAAGCTTGGTGATAAAACCAGCGACCCGATCCAGATGTATTTGAACGACATTTTCACGGTGAGCGCGAACCTGACGGGGTTGCCGGCGATCAGTGTGCCGTGTGGATTCTCAGCCGACCGCCTGCCGATCGGGTTCCAGTTGACCGGCCGGATGTTCGACGAAGCGACGCTGTTGCGCGCCGCCGACGTCTACCAGCGCGACACGGCGTTCCACACCGAAGCTCCCGCCTTCGCCTAGGCTTCGGCCGGGCAAGCCGCGGTCACTGCACGCTACTGGGCGGTGAGGTTTGGTCGGCCCTTGCGCAGCACGAACTTCTGAATCTTCCCGGTCGCGGTTTTCGGCAGCTCCGTCACCGGCGTGAAGCCATGCGGTACCTTGAAATGCGCCATGTGGGCGCGGCAGAACTCTCGCAGCGCCTCGGCGCTTGCCGAGTGACCGCTCTTGAAGATCACGAACGCATGCGGCGACTCGCCCCACTTCTCGCTTGGCAGGCCCACGACCGCCACTTCCTGGATCGCTTCGTGGCGCAGCAGCATCGCCTCGACTTCCACCGATGAAATGTTCTCGCCGCCGCTGATGATCACGTCCTTCAGCCGATCGGTGATCTGGACGTAGCCGTCGGGATGCACCACCGCGGCGTCGCCGGTGTGAAACCAGCCGTCGCCCATGCACTTCCCGGTGGCGTCGGGATCGTTGTAATAGCCGGCCATGATCACGTTGCCGCGAGCGACGATTTCGCCTGCCGTCGTCCCGTCGGCGGGTACTTCGCGTCCCTTGTCATCGACGACGCGCAATTCGCCGGAGGTGATCAGTTCGACGCCCTGCCGCGCCTTGAGCCGCGCGCGGTCGTCACCTGACAGCGTGGCGTGTTCCGGGAGCGGTTCGCAGATGCTGATCGCCGGCGCGGTCTCGGTCAGGCCGTAGATCTGCGTGACCACCCAGCCCAGTTCGTCCTCGATGCGCTGAATCGTCACGGCCGCTGGCGGCGCGCCCGCCGTCATCACGCCGACGCCGCGAGGCGCTCCCTGGCGAACCTCGGCGGGTGCATTGGCCAGCATGATCAACACCGTCGGCGCCGCGCACAGCCGTGTCACTTGCTCGGCCTTCGCGACGCGAAACACCGTGGCCGCATCGAACTTCGGCAGGCAGACATGCCGTCCGCCGGCAGCGGTCACCGTCCAGGTGAAGGTCCAGCCGTTGGCGGCGACCATCGGCAGCGTCCACAGGTAGGTGTCGGCCGGCGTCATCGGCGTATGCGTGAGCATGCCGACGCAGTTCATCCACGCGTTGCGGTGCGTGATCATGACGCCTTTGGGCCGCGAGGTGGTGCCGCTGGTGGAATTGATGGTCAGCAGGTCGTTCTCGCCGATGACCGGCCGCCTGAATTCGGGCGACGCGCCGGCCAGCAAGGTCTCGTAGTCGAGCCAGCCCACCGTCGCTCCTTCGGAGCTATGGTGGGCAGGCCTCTCCAGCGTCACGAAGTGTTGAACGTCCGTCAGGTCGGCACGAATCGAGTCCACGGCGCCAAGGTACTCAGCCGACACGCAGACGACCGTCGCGCCGCTGTGTTGAATCATGTAGCGGAAGTCGTCGGCCACCAGGCGGAAGTTGATTGGAACCAGGACCGCGCCCAGTTGCGGCACGGCGTAGAACGACTCAAGTTGCGCGTGGGTGTTGGGCGCGATGTAGGCGACACGGTCGCCCTGCTTCACACCCAGCCGTTGTAACGCCGACGACCAGCGGTCGCAGCGCGCAAAGAACTCGCCGTAGGTCCAGCGCTTGGCGCCATCGACCACGGCTTCGCGATTGGCATATAGTCGCCGCGAGCGGCGCATGAACTCAAGGGGGCTTAACGGTACCTGCATCGGGCAAAATCATACAGGTAGAGGCGCGTCTTTAGACTTGCCGTGGCGTAAGAACGCCTCAATTGACACAGACGGAGAGCAGAGCCCGGCGGTTCCGGGCAAGGGGTCTGGCACCCTATCGCAGGTCGACGACGACCTTGAAATCGGGCAGATTCCACTGGACGAGGTTCTGCTTAACCTCTTCCATGGCAACACGTTCCGGCTTGATCAGCTTCGACGCCGGCAGCATGTCCAAGGTCGCGGCGTCGAGGCGCACACTGGCGCCGCGGCGCAACTGCTTGGCGCGCAGGGCCGACACGTCGACATAAAGGAACCGGCCTTCGATCGGCACAGCCTTCGGGTGAACGATGGGCGCTTCATCCGCGAGGGTGGCGTCGGCTGCCTGCGGGATTTCGGTCTCTGACATAGCCATCGAGCTTACCACGAGGACCAGGACCGCCAAAAGGAAACGCCCCCTCGCCCAGATATTGGGCGAGAGGGCGTAGTCTTACCGCGTTTCCGCGAACTCGGCGTCCACGACGTCGCCGTCCTTGGCGGCGTCGGTTGGGGTTTCCTGCTTCGGCGCGTCCTGCGCCGCCTTGGCGGCCTGGGCCGCCTGGTGCGCCTCGGCTTCGGCCTTGTTACGGGCTTCCACTTCCTCGCGCTTCGTCGCGTCGTCGGTGGCCTGGGCTTCGGCCTCCTTCACCATGCGGTTCACTTCGTCCTTGTTCAGGCCGCTGGCGCCGCTGATGGTGATGGTCTGCTCCTTGCCAGTCGCCTTGTCTTTCGCCATCACGCTCACGATGCCGTTGGCGTCGATGTCGAAGCTCACTTCCACCTGCGGCAGACCACGCGGCGCCAGGGGCAGGCCGGTCAGGTGGAAGCGGCCCAGCGTCCGGTTGTCGCGCGCCATCGAGCGTTCGCCCTGCAGCACGTGCACTTCCACGCTGGTCTGGTTGTCGGTCGCCGTCGAGAAGGTCTCGCTCTTCTTCGACGGGATGGTGGTGTTGCGCGGGATCAGCACGGTCATCACGCCGCCCAGCGTTTCAATGCCGAGCGAGAGCGGCGTCACATCGAGCAGCAACAGGTCCTTCACGTCGCCGGCCAGCACACCGCCCTGGACCGCCGCGCCAATCGCGACCACCTCATCGGGGTTCACGCCCTTGTGCGGCTCCGTGCCGAAGTATTCTTTCACCACCTGCTGCACACGCGGCATGCGGGTGGAGCCGCCGACCAGCACGACCTCATCCACGTCGGACGGCTTGAGGCCGGCATCGGCCAGCGCCTGCTTGAGCGGCCCAATCGTCCGCTGCACCAGGCCCTCGACCAGCGACTCGAGCTTCGCCCGGGTCAGCTTCATGGTCATGTGCTTATGATCCCTCAGGGGCTCGGCCCG
>SXGT01361573.1_pt1 | contig 29074 bp, 22 predicted proteins | sample 3176221 | NCBI WGS metagenome assembly SXGT01 (sample SAMN11356862, study PRJNA531348) | freshwater metagenome | isolation source: freshwater sample F1-120 | place: China: Fuxian Lake, Yuxi | collected 2017-12-25 | reverse complement strand
GCTTCCTGCGCGTTCTTCACCTTGGTCTGGTACGAGCGCGGCGCATCCGGAACGTGCGCATCGCCGAACTCGCGCCGGATCAGCGTGCGCGCGGCCTGGATGGCCTGCTCGCTGAGCGTGGTCGAGTCGGTTCGCATGTAGGTGATGAAGCCGTTCTCGTACAGCCGCTGCGCAGCGCGCATCGTTCGCTGCGCCGAGAATCTCAGCTTGCGCGCGGACTCTTGTTGCAGCGTGCTGGTCGTGAATGGCGGATACGGCCGCTCGGTGTAGGGCTTCTGCTCGCGCTCGAGCACGGTCGCCTGCTTGCCGGCGAGGAGGTTGGCGAGTGCGAGCGCTTTCTTCTCGTCGACGAGGGCGAGGCCCCTGCCGCCGCTGTTCAGCGCACCGGTGTCCGGGTCGAAGTCGCGGCCAGTGGCAACGCGTTGGTCACCGAGACCGACGAGGTTGGCGACGAATGCCGCGCTGTCGCCCTTGGTCGCTGCGAACGAAGCGTGCAGGCTCCAGTAATCAGCCGAGCGGAATCGGATGCGTTCGCGCTCGCGTTCGACGATGAGACGGATTGCGACGCTCTGCACGCGGCCGGCGGACAGCTTGGGTCGCACCTTCTTCCACAGCAGTGGCGAGACGGTGTAGCCGTAGAGGCGGTCGACGAGACGGCGCGTCTCCTGTGCTTCGACCAGCGCCATGTCGATGTCGCGCGGGTGCTCGAGCGCTTCGAGGATTGCCGACTTGGTGATCTCGTGGAATACCAGACGCTTGATCTCGCACTTGGGCTTCAGCTCTTCGAGCAGATGCCAGGAGATCGACTCGCCTTCGCGGTCTTCGTCTGTCGCGAGGTAGAGGATCGACGCGTCCTTGAGTGCGGCCTTCAGTTTCTTCAGGTGGTCCTTCTTCTCGGCCGGAACCACATAGAGCGGCTTGAACTCGTGCTCGACGTCGATGCCGAGCTTGGCCCATTTCTCCTTCTTCAACTCCTCGGGAACCTCGCTCGCGTCACCGGGAAGATCGCGGATGTGGCCGATGCTGGCCTCGATCTGGTAGTCGCTGCCGAGGAACTTGCCGATCGTGCGCGCTTTGGCTGGCGACTCGACGATGACGAGCGACTTGCCCTGTTTCTGCTTGGAGGCCATGAAGTTGGGGGCGACTTGTTAGGGCGGACAGGAACGAACTGTCAAGCATTCGGCCCCGATGGCATGGCGGCTTGAGCGAACTTCGCACCCGCCGAAACCGGGTCAGAACTGCGCCGTGCGCATCGAAGAGGCCCGCCCTAGGCTTTCTGCCCCGTGTCCGGAGCCGCGCAGAAAAAACATCAGCCGATGCTGTTCGACGAACTGCGGCGCGAGCCCGTGGGCTCGTCGGCGCTCGCGACTGAGCTCGCAGGCTGGCGCACGTTCGGCAAGCGTACGGTCTACTCGACGACAGCGGCATCTGGGGTGGCTGGACGCGTAGTCGCGGACACCTTCACCAACGAGTTCTGGTCGAGCGCGCAGCGGCAGGGACATGGCCTGCACGAAGTCAGCTATCGCGCGTGCTTCAAGCCGGAGTTGCCTGGGTTCTTCATCGCGCGGCTGACGAAGCCAGGAGATGTGGTCTACGACCCGTTCATGGGCCGCGGCACGACCTTGTTGGAGGCGGCGCTGCGCGGGCGGGTTCCGTTCGGCAATGACGTCAGCCCGCTGTCGGCGATGCTGCTTCGGCCACGACTTTCGCCGCCGCGGCAAGCGGACGTCGAATCGCGTCTTGCTTCGCTCGATCTGCAGGTGTGCGACGACGTCCGCGACGACCTCCTTGCGTTCTACCATCGGGACACGCTGCGTGAGATCGGCGCGTTGCGTCGCTACTTGCTGACGCGCGAGCGCAGCGGAGAGATCGATGCAGTCGACGACTGGATCCGCATGGTGGCAGTCAATCGGCTCACCGGGCATTCGCCGGGCTTCCTCTCGGTCTACACGATGCCGCCCAACCAAGCGGTGTCTGTCGTCTCGCAACTGCGCATCAACGAGAAGCGCAACCAGACGCCGCCGCGCCGCGACCTCTGCGCTGTCGTCGCGCGCAAGTCAAAGCAGTTGATCGCCGCAGTGTCGGATGCCGATCGCGCGTCGTTGGCCGCGGTCGCCGCGCGCGCCGTGCTGTCGACGGCGCCTGCGGGCGCGACTCCAGCGTTGCCCGACGCGAGCGTCGACCTCGTCGTCACCTCGCCGCCGTTCCTCGACGTCGTGCAATACAAGGACGACAACTGGCTGCGCTGCTGGTTCTGCGGCATCGACGCGGATGCAGTGCAGATCACGATGGCACGCACGGTGGACGCGTGGGCCGTGACGATGCGCGGTGCGTTCGACGAGCTGCGCCGCGTCGTGAAGACGGGTGGCCATGTTGCGTTCGAGGTCGGCGAAGTGCGTCGCGGCTCCGTGCGTCTCGAGGAAGTCGTGCTGCCGGTCGCGGTCGCAGCCGGGTTCTCGCCGGAGCTGGTGATGATCCACGCGCAGAAGTTCACCAAGACCGCGAACTGCTGGGGGATCGACAACAACGACAAGGGCACGAACACGCAGCGGGTGGTGGTGTTGCGGCGAGCGTGAGCGGGTTGGCGTCGCGATGGCGCGCTACGAGCCGAGGCTGGCGAAGAACGATTGCAATCGCGCGGCCACTGGCGCGTAAGCGAGTTGTTTCATTGCTCGCGCCTGCGATCTTTCCACTGCTAGGTGCCAAGCTCCGTCGTCGGCAAGCAACTGACCAAGGTCGGATGGCTCGAAGGCGTCACGGTCCACAGCGCCATTGCCGCCGACGCAGGGCATTCGGCACAGCAACGCGTCACCGGCGACTTGGCCTGGCACTTGTCCCGAGTCCTGCTGAAAGACGACCCGGCATGACGCCATCGCACGAAGGTAGTCGGTGTATGGCAGGCGTCCTTCGATCACGCGGAGATTGGCGCAGCCGAGCGCGGCAAGTCGCTTGCGACCACGGCGGCCTTCTACGTTGCAGACGGTGATGGGCGCGCCCGTTGCGCAAGCCTGCAGCAGCGCCGACGCATGCGCGCGAGAATGCACGTCCCACTCGCGTGTGCCGACGAAGACGCCGGAGCGTTGTGCGAGCGGCCGCGAAAAATCCCAACGCGCGTCGTCGATCGGGTAAGGCGTCGGGATGTATTCGGTGCGCTTGGCGCCAACTGCGCGGTAGAGGGCGACGAGTTCTGGGGTGCTGCTGATCGCGCCGTCGGCAGCAGCGCAGACGCGGCGAAATCCTTCGAGGTTTGCCGGGTCGTCGAGGCGTCGTGCGACTTGTCCCGCGCCACTTTCCTTCCAGCTGACCGCGACTCTGCAGCCGCGAGTGCGCAACGCATCGAGCGCACGCAGCGCAGGCTTCATCGAGTTGCCGAGCAGCAGCAGAACGTCTCGAGATTGGGAGGGGAGCGATCGCACGTCGCGGCAGAACGAGCCCTTCGTGCAGGCCGCGTAGGCGTGGTAGTTGACCGGGGCGTGGACCCGGTCGTCAGGCGCGCCGGCGCCATCGGTGAAAAGCAGGTCGTGGTCGCTGCTGCCGGGGTTGAGGACGGCGAGGTGCATGGGGTCACTTCTTGGGTTCGCGCTTGCGCCCAAACCAATACGTCATCGACAGGTCCACCAATGCCATCAACTTCGACGTCATCCCGAGGCCGGAGTTGATGACTACCTCTCGGTAGTGACGAAAGTCGCGCGAAGTGGGCAACTGCACCGTGCGGAACTCGAGCGGAGCGAGGGCGGCGAGGTCGTCTGGAAGCCCGAACTTGTTGCGCAGGAGTTCGCACATGCGCATCCCCTCGAGCCGACGCCAGAGGATGTCAGATGCATCCTGCCGCTTGCCGTGCCATGCGTTCTTGTCGTGCAGCCGGTAGTTCACGTGCATTGCGCCCATTTCGAACTTTCGCGCCCCCGCCAGCGACGTGCCGTAGACGAGGCACTCGTCGGCGCAGGTCCTCCAGGTGGAGTGCGCGTCGAAGGGCAAGAACTGCGCGAGTATCGTTCGCCGAGCAGAGATGCACGAGGTCGGTGCGCCAACCCAGTGTGGATGCCGATGGCAGCGAACTACGGAGAACCCCACGTCTCGGTCAACGAGTCGTTCTTCCTTGCACGTGCCATCCGCGAAGCAGAGCCGTCGCGAAGCTGCGACGAACGAAATGTCAGGTCGTCGCTCATAGACCTGAAGCGCAGCAGCTAGGTAACCGGGATCCCAGTAGTCGTCGGCATCGAGAAAGAACAGGATGTCGGCCCGGGTGTGCTCGAAGCCGACATTGAAGCAGGACAACTGGCCGCCATTGGTTTTCTCGATCAGCTGAACCCGTGGATCGCTTCCGCGAGCCTTGCGCAACTGATCGAGATCTTGGGGGCGCGAACCATCGTCGACGACGACGACTTCGTCGAATGCGATCGTCTGTTCCAGCGCGCTACGGATCGCGTCGCCGACGAAGGCGCCGTAGGTGAAGTGGTTGATCAGGCATGCCGTGGTTGGGCGATTGCGGGACATCATCTGTCGGGATGCGAGGACAAATCGCCATGCTCGATCAGGCGCATGGACATCCTACGGCATCGGCTTGCTGACTTGCTGCATCGCATCGTGGGCACGCAACCGAATTCCTAGCTCGTTCGAGGATGTCGGCTGGCTTGACACGCTGTTGAGGCAGCGAGATAAGCCCAGGCCACGTCCTGCTCACGAATTGCATGAAGCACTCGCTAGCGCATCTGGAGCGTGGCCTTGGGTCGCTCTCCACTCGATGTCGGCACGCGTTTTTTGACGCGGGCGCAGCCTCGATTTCGGCTTTGGACTTTCGCCACGTATCTCAGGTTTTTCTCGGAGGCCAGACGTGAAGTTTCCGTTCCGGCTGCTCTCTCGCTCCCGCTACGAGTTTCTGAAGAACGGTGTGAAGGCCAAGGCTCTCATCGATCGCTTGCAGTTGCTGTTTGATCCAGTTGGCGCCGAACCCAAGCTGTTGCGCACGGGTCTCGTTGCGGAGATCGCGGCGAAGAGGCCGCCGGTCGTGCTCGACATCGGTGCGAACGTCGGGTTGTGGACCCTCGCCTTGGCCAAGCGATTCCCCGCCAGCGTGGTTCATGCCGTCGAGGCGGATCCAAGGACGGCGGAAACTCTGCGAAAGAACGTCCAGTCGCAAGCGAACGTCATCGTGCATCAACTCGCGGTGCACTCGTCTGTAGGTCGAATCACGTTTCGTTCGCATGAGAACCCGTTGCTTAGCTCGGTGCTCGAGCTTGATGACGCTGTCGGCGCGACAAAGGGCGTGGAAGTCGAGGCAACCACTCTCGACGAGTTCGTCGCAACAAAGCTCGGTGCGTGCCCAGCGTTTGTGAAGATCGATACCGAGGGCAACGACATGCAGGTCCTGACCGGAGCCACGAGGACGCTCGCTGACGATCAGCTTCGCGCAATCGTCATGGAGTTCGGATTCGACCCATCGACTCGCCGCCAAGTCGTCCTCCAACAACTCCTCGATGTGTTGGCACAACATGGATTCCGGCTTCAGGAACTTGACCTAGCCGGGATCTACAAAGACGCTCTCTACGGGAACGCGATGTTTTGCAGATTCAGCTCCTAGCGGTCGGCGTCATGAGAGTCTCCGTAGTCGTCAACAACTACAACTACGGCAGATTCGTCGGCCGCGCAGTCGACAGCGCGCTGCAACAATCCTCGCCACCGCATGAGATCGTTGTGGTTGATGACGGGAGTTCCGACGGCTCGTTGGAAGCGATCGAGGAGATCGCGCGCCGCCACCCAACGGTCCGCGTCGTTGCCAAGCAGAACGGTGGCCAACTCTCGGCATTCAATGCTGGGTTCACGGCGTCGACGGGTGAAGTGGTCTGCTTCTTGGATGCGGACGATGAGTATCTGCCGGGCTACTTGGCGAGACTCACCGAGGTCTACTCAGAAGAGCCGGGGATCGACTTCGTCTATTGCACGGTCGAGTTCGTGCGCGATGGAGTGTTGTTGCACAAGTCCAGTAACGCGGTGGAGTCCTTCGACCACGGGATCTCGTTCTTTCGCACTCTGGCCCTCGGAGAGTGGGTTGGCTCCCCGACCTCCGGCATCTCTGCGCGACGACGGCTGCTTCACAAAATCTTGCCATGCCCCCTGGAACGGGAATGGCGCATTCGCGCGGACGATGTGCTCGTCATCGGCGCCGCAATGGCACCCGGGCGCAAGATGCACCTCGCCGAGACCTATGTCCGTTACCACGTCCACGGAGCCAACTCATGGTTCGGCGCGCATTCGGACCCTTCGCGACTGCTGAAGGAGCGGCTAGAGCGTCACGGGTTGGCGGGTTTCTTCGGCCGCGATGTGGTGACATCGCTGGCGGCCCGTCGGGATTGGCGACGCCTCGTACTGGCAGAATTTCGGACGATCCCAAATCCGCGACTCTCGGATGCGAGGGTCTATGCGCGTGTGATCGCGCGTGTTCCCGGCTCCTGGTCATGGATTTGGAAGCTCAGGATCTTCAAGCACTGGTTGTTGAGATCTGCTGCATCCGGGCATGGACGCGCGTAGCAGCGCCCGCGATGCGGGTCCATCGTGCGCATCAGGCCGTCCCCTCCCGCAACCTCCGCTTCTGAATCTTCCCCGACCCCGTCTTCGGCAACGTCTCCATCACCCGCACGATCCGCGGCGACTTGTAGTGCGCGATGCGCGAGCGGCAGAACGCGATCAACTCGTCGCTATCCACGCGCATCCCGGCGCGCGGCACGACCGCGACCGCGACCAGTTCGCCCCACAACGCGTCCGGCACGCCGAACACGGCGCACTCCAATACACCGGGATGCTGATAGACGACGTTCTCGACTTCGGTGGAGAACACCGTCTCGGCGCCGGTCTTGATGACGTCCTTCTTGCGGTCGACGATGTTGACGAAGCCGTGCGAGTCGATCGTCGCGATGTCGCCGGTGCACAGATACCCGCGCGCGTCGAATGCGGCGGCGGTGGCCTCAGGGTTGCGCCAGTAGCCCTTGGTGACGGTCTTGCCCTTCACGCGGATCTCGCCGACTTCCTTGTCGTCGCGGGCGATGGGTGAGCCGTCGTCGCGGACGACGACGAGATCGACGCCGTCGAATGCGCGGCCCGTGCGGCACTGGAGCGCGAGTTGTTGCGCGGGCGACAACTGGCGTTGCGCGTCGTCGAGCAGACTCACTGTGAGGTAGGGGCTCGTCTCGGTCATGCCATAGGTCTGCACGTAGGTGCACCGAAACGTCGCGATCACTTGCTTGACGACCTCTGGCGCAATCGAGGCGCCGCCACTCAGCATCGCGCGCAGCGAGAACTTTCGCGCCGCAGCGCCCGGCTCCTTGGCCATCAGGTTGAGCATCGTCGGCACGAGGTTCGTGATCGTGATGCGATGGCGTTCGAGAAGGTCGAGCGCGGGCACCGCCGCAAAGCGCGACAAGAACACGTGCACGCCGGCTTGTTGCGTGATCGCAAACGTCGCCCATGCGTCGGCGAGGTGGAACATCGGCGCAATGTGCGCCCACCGATCGCTCGGCCCGAGTTGCAGTTCACGCACCGCCGACGCCGCGTGAGTGCCGACGTTGCCGTGAGTCAGCATCACGCCCTTTGGATTGCCGGTCGTCCCACTCGTGTAGTAGAGCTGCGCGATCGCAGCTGGATCGTCGGTTGACTGCGGCGGCCTTGCGCATGTCGCTTCCGCGAGCAGATCGCCTACCGGCGCGGTCCACTCGGCGCAGCCCGCTAGTCCAGTGGCTGCGCGCTCGAACTCGAGCTCATAGACGAGCGCCTTCGTCTCCGCGTGCTTGAGCACGGACGCCATCTCACCTTCGGACAACCGCCAGTTGAGCGGCACAAAGATGGCGTCGAGTCGAGCCGCGGCAAAGTAAGCGAAGAAGTGCTCCGGTGTGTTCGCGAAGAGTCCGGCGATGCGGTCGCCCTTCGTCACGCCGCGCGCGTGCATTGCCGCGGCCAGGCCTTCGACGGCGGCAAGCGCGTCGCGGTAGGAAAGCGTGCGATCATCGGTCACCAGCGCCGTCGCGTTCGGCGAGCGCGTCGCGGTGTCCAGGAGCAAGGAGAACAGATTCACGATGCGATAGTTGCGTGGGGCTTGGCGCGATGCGCGGGCGCTGGCAGCAAGCTATCCGCCATCGTTGCGGCTTCTTGCTTCAGCCTGTCCGATGCTCGGCCCACTGCGAGCCACCGTGGAACCCACCGACGATCTCAACGCAAAGCCGTGCAGCCCGGAGTCCGCGCCCGCAGCCGCGTCACAACAGGCCGGGACGTCCTCTTTCCATGACGCCGCCGCGCCTGCTCCGCCGCCAGCGCCGACTTCGCTGCCGATTCTCTACCAGGACGAGTCGATCGTCGCAGTGAGCAAGCCCAGCGGGCTGCTCGTGCACCGCGACGAACGCAACCCGGAGGCGCCGGCAGTGCTGCAGATCGTGCGGGACCAGCTCGGCAAGTTCTTGTTCCCGGTGCATCGCCTCGATCGCGCGACGTCAGGCATCCTCGTCTATGCGTTCTCGCGCGACCTCGCCGCCGACCTGCAGCGCAGCCTGATGGCCGAGACCTCGCAGAAGGAGTATCTCGCGCTCGTTCGCTGGCCCGGGAGCTTCCCGGACCTCGGCGATCGCTGGGTCTGCGACCGTGCACTGCATGACGACAAGGACATCCCGCGGCACGCGCACTCGGAGTTCTGGCTCATCGAGTCGTTCCGGCGTTGCGCGCTGGTCGGCTGCCGCATCGCGACCGGGCGCTACCACCAGATCCGTCGCCACTCGAATCACTGCGGTCGGCACATCCTCGGCGACACGACGCATGGCAAGGGTCGGCTCAACGAGCTCTATCGAATCCGCTATGGCCTCGAGCGTCTGTTCTTGCACGCTGCGCGGCTTGCGCTGCTACACCCCGTCAGCGGCGAGTCGCTCGTGTTCGAGGATCCGTTGCCGACAGAACTTGACAACGTGATCGAACGACTGCGATCCGAGGCGCAGCAACAGGACGTGGTTTGATTCGCGCTCGTCGGCGCTCAGCGACTGCGAAACTTCGACTTGAACCAGCGCTGGGCATTCCAGCTGAGCTTGCGCAACAAGCCGTCTTTCTTGTGGTCGATGCCCGAGCGAAACTTCCCGTTGTGGCTGCCCTGCTCGGCGATCGTCGGATGACACCAATAAAGCTGCACGCGGTCTGGAAAGAAGGCGTTCATGAACCAGTCGAGAGGAGCGCCGACGCGGTCGGTCTTCGCGCCGGCGATGAAGATCGCGGCGGCCTCTTTGCTGACGTAGTAGGCGCCTGCACAGCGGATCAGTGTGTTTGGGTAGAGCAGGCGGCCTTCTTCGCGCTCTTGTTTGGGGACGAAGCGCAAGCCCGAGTTCTCGAGCGACAGCACGTAGGGCTTGCCGCGAAGCGAATGGCGGGATTCGGCTTCTTCTAGCATCGCAGTCAGCGCAGAGCGGAAATCCGCACTGAGGAACATGTCGTCTTCCAGCACGAGCGCGCCTGCAGCTTGGCTCTTGAGCAACCGCCGCCAGGCCTCGAGGTGTTTGGCGGCGCAGGAGGTCGTGGCACAGGCGGTGGCCATGCCGTCCTGAAACCACTCCGCGAGGTGCTTGCTGTCGAGATCCGGAATGTCGAAATCGAGCACCCAGTCGGCCTCGAGGGCTTCGCGGGCAAGCACGTCTCGCATGTGCGCGGCTCTGGCCTCATAGCCGACCTTGACGTGCAACACGTAAACAGGGAAGGGCGTGGTCAAGGCAGCTTGCACCGCACCGACGCTAGGCACGCATCGAAAGTCGATCAAGGCAAGGGCAGGGTGAACACGGGGGATCGCGCGGGGCACCACGGTCTTGACCGGGCACTCCGAGTTGTTGCAGGGTCGGCACGGCGAAAAGGCTTGACTGACCGCGAGCACGCATCAAGATGCGTCCGTTCCCTGGTCCTTTTTACGGTGCGACCGGACAAAAAGCGCGATGCGCAGTTCGGGATAGGCAGCCGTAAGTCACGGGAAATTGGCATCTTGCAACGAACTGCCAGATCGGCTTGCGCCGCTTTGGCGGAAACTGACCCCTCCGTCCGAGGCGCGTCTCGCGCGCCCGTCGGGCCTCCTAGCGGCATGAATCAACAGAAAAAGATCGACCTGGCTGGCGGCGGCTACTGCCTCTACGCGCCTCGGTTCCCCCGCTTCGTGGACAGCCTCGGGTTTGCTGACGAGGTGCTGATCTCCAGTGCGCCGGTCCAGCAGCTCTACGTGCTGGCCGTCCTCGACAAGGGTCGTCCACGCCCGCTCACGCTCGAGAAGATCGAGCAAGCGCACGGCAAGGCGATGCTGAGCTTCCACGATGGCCTTGGACTCAAGGTCGTCGAAACGAAGTTCATCACCCAGGACGACCGCTTCGTCAGCCAACTGGATCTCCACAACACCGGCAAGGAAGACCGCGAGGTCACCGTCGTGATGTGGTCGATCACGGATCCTGAAGGTGATCCTGTCAGCCTCGAAGGCGACAGCTACCGCATCAAGCGGCTCCTCAAGAATGGCCAGGACCCTGAAGTCCCGGTCGAGATCCACTTCTCCAGTCCAGATAGCAAGGGTGGGCGCTGCTTGCAGGCCTACTTCTGCGAAGGCGGCGGCGATCGGCCGGATTGGTTGGAGACGCCGTGGTGCGAGATGGAGGAGATGCCGACTCCGCGCGCGAAGCGTCTGATGGAGAAGCCGAGCCCGATCATCGCCGGCTCGCGCGTCTATTGCGGCTTGTTCCGCCCAGTGCCGATCAAGGCAGGCGGGAAGGCGCAACATCGCTTCGAAGCGAACGTGATCTTCAAGGGCAAGGGCGTCAACTTCCGTTCGCGCCGCCCCGATCAGAAGGACGAGAACAGCTACCAAGCGTTCTGGGAGAAGGTGCCGAAGTTCTCCTGCGACTGGAAGGAACTGGAGCGCGTCGTCCGCAATCGCTTCGAGTTGCTGTATCTGCTGCGCGCGCCGCACGGCGCCGGCAACTTCAGTTCGCCCGCGGTATGCGAGGGCAACGGTCCGTTCCACGCGCCGACGAGCTTCAGCACCCCCGCGATCATGCGCGAGGCGCGTTGGCTCCAGGATCCGACACTCGCTCGCGGCTGTCTGAAGCTGTTCTTCGACAACCTGCTGCACAACGGGCAGGTTCCGGGCCGTGTCTTCATGGCTGGAGCGACGCAGGACTTCTACCACGCCGACTGGGGTGGCGGATTTGAGTCGCTCGACGCGATCCACTCCGACAAGGCGACGAAGAAGGCCGTGTTGATGGCGATGCAGCGCTACGTGAAGTGGCTCGCCAACAATCGCGATCCTGAGGGCAGCGGCCTGACGGACATCGTCAACCACTTCGAGGCCGGGCAAGAGTTCTCGCGTCGCTACACGGTCATCGACGAGAAGGCCGATCGCGCCGTCGAGATGCTCGAGCAGTTCCGGTTGAAGGGCGTCGATGCGAGCGCCTATCGCTACCGGATGGTGAAGTGGCTCTACAAGGTCGCGGACGAGATCCAGGAGAAGGCCATGGCCAACCGCTTCCAGGCGGAGGTCGAGGTGATCCAGGACACGATCCGTCGCAAGATGTGGGACGAGAAGGCGGGGCTCTTCATGGACCTCGATCCTGACAACCGTCGCAAGACCAACGTCAAAGCCGCCGTCGGCTTCTACCCGCTCGCCACGGACATCCCGAACCCGAAGATGGTCGAGCGGATGCTCGACACGCTGGGCGATCGCAAGGAGTTTTGGACCAAGTATCCCGTGCCGAGCGTCGCGATCAGCGATCCGTATTACGACGCGGCCGGGCGCTGGAAGGGCACGCGCAAGAACTGCCCATGGAACGGCCGCGTCTGGCCGAGCATCAACTGCCACATCCTCGAAGGACTGGCGATGTGGGCCGAGCGCGGCAACAAGAAGGCGCAGAAGCTCGCGGGTGAACTGCTCAAGAAGACCGTCTCGATGATTTCAGGATCGATCGAAGGTGGCGAGACGCCGAACAGCTTCGAGCACTACAACCCCGAGACGGGCTTTGGCTCGCACTACCGCGGCGTGCATCGCTTCTTGAACAGCTTCATGCTCGACAACATCTTCCGCATCGCGGGCGGCTTCGCGATTCGCTACGGCGAGATCCAGGACGACCCGTTCCTGCCGGACCAGCCGGACTTCAAGCTGCAAGGCATGCCGCTTGGCAACAAGCTCTTCGATGTCGAGCGCAAGAACGGCCGCCTGAAGGTCGCGCCGCACTGAGAGGCCGTTGGACGCCGCGCGCCCGATCGTGACCTTCGATGCGGTGCGCGCGGCCGCGGACCGCATCCGCGGCCGCGTCCACCGCACCGAGGTCTACACGTCAGCGACGCTGGACCGTGAGCTTTCGGCGCGCGTGTTCTTCAAGGCCGAGAACCGCCAGAAGTGCGGTGCCTTCAAGGCGCGTGGCGCCATGAATGCCGTGATGGCCCTTTCCGAAGCATCGGCGTCACGTGGCGTGATCACGCACAGCAGTGGCAACCACGCGGCGGCGCTTGCCTTTTCGGCCAGGAGTCGCGGCATCCCATGCACGGTGGTGATGCCGAAGACCGCGCCCAAGGTGAAACTCGAGGCGGTCAGGGGCTACGGCGCTGAGATCGTGCTGTGCGAGGCCAAAGACCGGGACGCAGTCTGCGTGCGCGAACAAGTGGCGCGGTCGGCGACGATGGTGCACCCCTTCGAGAGCCCCGAGGTGATCGCTGGTCAGGGCACCGCCGCGATGGAGTTGCTGGAGGACGTGCGCGATCTCGACATGGTGATCGTGCCGGTCGGAGGGGGCGGGTTGTGCGCGGGCACGGCGATCACCCTGCAAAGCATGCGTCCCTCGTGCGCCTTGCTCGCAGCGGAGCCGCTCGCAGTCGATGACGCTGCGCGTTCGATGCAGACCGGGGTTCGCCAGCCGCGCGTCGAAGATGCGCGATCGTGGGCAGATGGCTTGATGACTGGCCTAGGCGCGCCCAACTTCGAGATCCTGATGGCACATCGCGTCCGAGTCGTGACGGTGACCGAGCAGGCGATGGTCGAGGCGGCGTTGTTCTTCCTCGAACGGATGAAGTTGGTCGTCGAGCCGAGCAGCGCCACGGTGCTGGCTGCTCTGAGAGGGATTGCGCCCGAGTTGCGTGGGCTTCGAATCGGCGCGATTTTGAGCGGCGGCAATACTGACTTCGGCTGGATGGCCGCCGCCGTCGGGCGCACGAGCTGAGCAACGGACGGTTCGCAAGTCGTTGCACCTCCCGTACTTGGTCGCTTTTGTCGGCGAGACGCCCACCGGCTTCACGGGACACGCGTTCTGCGGGCGCAGACCAGGTCGATCCGCCGCGGCGGATCGACTTGGGCACCTTGCGCATGTGAGAATGCAGAAGGAAAGGCAGAATGCGACCGTCGTTGGTCACAACGCGACCCGTATCAGCCCTCCATGCGCGAGAGTGGCGGCGGAGCAGAAAGCTCGCTCGCAACTTCTCCTCTGACTCTGACTCTGACTCTGACTCTGCCCATGACGCTCCCATCTTCCCTTTGGTCCCGTTGCATCCTCGTGCTTCTGGTTCTGTGTGTCGGCGCGGGCGCTCAGTCGAAGCTGAAACTCGACAAGCCGCAGAAGATCAAGGACTGGGGCTACAGCATCCGGACGCTGGAAGGGTGGGACTCGATCGCGATCAAGCCGGAGGAGCGCTTCGTGGTGGGCCACTGGAAGCTCAACACCGACGAGATGCGCAAGCGCGGGCTCTACGAGGAATATCAGGCCGGCTCCTACTGCGACCTCAGCATCATTCGCATCTCGACGGTCACGGTGACCGGCAAGCAGAAGACGGAAGAGGAGCTGAAGAAGGAGAAGGAGCTCAAGGAGAAGCTCAAGATCAGCCCGGAGCTGGAGAAGCTGCTCGATCCCAAGACCTTCGATGACTTGCTCCAGGCGATGCACAAGGACTGTGACAAGCGCTGGATCCGCAAGCCGTTCAAGGCCGGCAAGATCGAAGGAGAACTGATCGAGTTCGGCGCCGACGCCGAAGCGCACACGATCGCCTACTTCAAGAAGAACGGCGTCGAGTGGGCGGCGTGGTATCAGGCGTTCGAAGAAGCCAACCGCAAGACCTACCGCGACTGGTACATCAAGAGCCTCGAGACCTTTGACCTGTTTGAGCCAGTCAACTCCGACGTCATCGCGATGGCTCGCAAGGACCCCAACAAGCTGAAGGGGGAGGAAAAGCGCGAGGCGCTCAAGGCCAGCATCGCGGGCACCCCCGGTTGGTATGCGATCGACGCCAAGCACTACGTCTTCTTGACCAACAGCTCGAACAAGGCGTTCTTGCAGCAGATTGCCAAGGACCTCGAGGTCGTGCGCGAGAAGGTCTACATGAAGATGTTTCCGCCCCGGAACGAGGAGGAGCCGATCTCCCCGGTGCGCGTGCTCGACACCGAATCGGACTACTACAAGTACGGCGGTCCCCAAGGCTCAGCTGGTTACTTCAACCCCCGCAGCGGCGAACTGGTGCTGTTCACCAAGTTCGAGGACGTCACCAAGTCCAACTCGATGGCCTATTGCCGCTCGGTGATGTTCCACGAGGCCTTCCACCAATACATCCACTTCGCGGTCGGAGACGTGTCGCCCCACTCGTGGTTCAACGAGGGGCACGGCGATTACTTCGCCGGCATGACGGTCAAGGGCGGCGTCATCAAGTTCGAGCCCTTCGACTGGCGCGTGGGTTTCTTGAAGGACCACATCCGCGACAAGAAGGACCTCATCCCGTTGCGTTCGTTGATCCGTTTCCCGCAGCGTGAGTACTACACGAACGCCGGACTCAAGTATTCGCAGGGCTGGGCGTTGATCTACTACCTGCGCCAGGTCTGCAAAGACGACAAGGCCAAGGCCTCGCTCGACATCTACTTCAAGTACGTCGCGGACAACATCGAATCGTTTCGCGCCAAGAAGAAGGAAGAGGGCGACAACGACACCGGCGGCGAATCGGTCCCGGGCATCCCGGGCATCATGATCCCGGACTTCGAGGACGCCGAGAAGGTGAAGGAGATCCTGTCCAAGGCGGTCGACACCGCGTTCGCGGGCATCGATCTCGAGGGGCTCGACAAGGACTTCCGCGCCTGGGTCGAGAAGCTCTGAGGCGCGAGATTGCGGACTGCGTGTTTGCGCAGTCCGCGGCGTCAGCGCGGCGTGCCGATGAGCACGCGAGCGCGACCTTCCATCGGCAGCGCATCCTCGATGACATCCAGTGAGAGCGAGCTGCCGAGTTCGGCGAGATGCCGCATCCACGGCTTGTAGGACATGCCGTTGTCAGAGCAGCACGGCACGATCGCAAACGGGCGTCCGTGCTTTGCCGCATACTCGACGATGATGCGTGTCGCGCCGTCTGGGTGCATGCCGACGATCGCGTCGCAGGTGCACGGCTCCTCCAGGGTGAAGAGCCGCTCTGCGTAGTTGACCTCTGCGCGCTTCCAGCGTCTGTCGAACGTGAGCACGTCGAGGCCGTGTGCAGTCAGCGCGGCGTTGAGTTTGCCCATGCCGCCCGCGACGTCGAACAAGCGCTTCGCCCCCGGCAAGCGCCGTTCGACGAGTTTGGCGAACAGTTCGAATCTGCGCTTGTCGGCCACGGCTACAGCGTCTGCGAACCGTTCACTTGCCGGACTGGTTGAACGCGAGCCACTTCTCGTTCGCGACCTTCCACTTCGCCTCGTCGAGCGGGATCACGATCGTGTTGATCTGCCCAAGCAGGTCGTCCCGCCACTTGTACTGCGCCTTGTTGCGCTTCTTGTTCTCGTCCTCGGTCAGACTCGGACCCCCGACGTCGAGCATCGGGTCCGCGCCCATGCGCACGTGTGCCTGCCCAACCGCGCGCACGTAGTCGACGAACAAGTTGGGCCGTTCGAAGGCCTTGCCGCCGTCGTGCAAGACCCACCAGCGGATCATGCGCGCGCATTCTGGCGTGTAGCCCCAGACTTGCTCGTTCTTGTTGTCCTCCGGGCTCTTCTGGATGGCTTCCTGGATCAGGTGCCACGTCGCAGGGACCGCCTGGTTGTTCTGGCCGTAGTAGGCGATGCGCCCCTTCTCGACGTCGCTCGAAGTGAACTCGACCTTCTTGCCGTCGGACTGCGAACTGCGCAGGAACTCCCAGATGCCGTTGTCAAACCAGCGCGGCATCGCGGGCAGGATGCCGTCGTCCATATCGTCGAAGGCGTGCCACATCACGGCGCGGAACAGCATGCCGTAGCCGCCGCTGCCGCCGTTGTCCGGGTCATTGACGAAGTGCAGTTCGCGGCGCTTCTGGTCGTAGTCGCGGGTCGCGGGGGTCGTCGTCAGGTAGGCGTTGTAGTGGTCCATCGAACCAAAGATGCGCAGCACCGCGGGCTGCGGCGCGTCCTTCACCAGGTCCGGGAGCTTCTGCGTCATCCACGTGCGCATCGCCTCCGCAGCAGCGACGGTCTTCTTGGTGAAGCCGGCGTCGGCGGCGCTCAGGACGGTCCAGTGCTTGGATTTGCCGGGCTTGAAGGAAGTGCTCGGCTCCTTGGTGGTGGCTTCGACAGTCGCCGTGATCCACGACTTGCGCGCACCGTTGCGCGTCGGCGCGTCCTTGGTGGCCCACTCCGCGTCGGTTTCCCATGGCGCAGATGGGCGTGCTGCGGCGACGCGCGCGACGCCGACCGTGCCGCCGATCGCCGCGTCGAATTCCTTCTTCAGCTTGTCGTATTGGCTCGTGAAGCAGTCAAAGCACACCGCCGCCTCGCCGCCATCGACGGCGAAGGCCGCGCCGTGGAACGTGAAGTCGCCGTGCACACCGGTGATCTTGGTGAACGCGAGCGCGCCGGCCTTGTCCTGTTCCTTCTTGGCGTCTTTGACGCCGAGGCCGCGCGTCGCGAAGTCCTCGAGCGAACGGAACGCGGTCATGCGCGGCAGGCCATCGACGACGTCCTTGCTTGCATCGCCTGAAGCAGCGAAGAACATGGCGCGCAAGATCGGCGTATGCGTGCCCTCGCCCTTGCCGGCGAGCGCTCGCGGCGCCGCGAACAGACGGATCGTCGCGCCACGATCCACGTGGCCCGGCAGTTCGACCCAAGCCTTGGGTGGCTTGATCTCGAGACCGATGCGCGGTTCGGAGACGCCCTTCTGGGCTGCAAGCGGCAGCGCGAAGGCGAGGACGAGGAGGAGGGGACCGGACGCGCGGGGAAGAATGCGGGTCATGGCGAGGGCGGGATCATGGCAGAATGCGAGGGACGTGTGGAGCACGCGCGTCGGCTCGTTATGGGACTGCGCACGACAGCCCTTGCGGCTGGCCGCTCGGCATCGGCGTCGCCAATGCGCAATCCGGCCCAAATGCCGCGGACTTGGCGCAGCCTTATCCTTGTTGCGGTCATCCAGCCGCTCCCCCGCGGCGGCCCCCGTTGTCCTTGCACGCACTTCGCATCTCTCGTTCCGCCGCGCTCCTTGTGTTGGTTCTTCTCGTCGCCTGCTCAGGCGGTGGCGGCAGTTCTGGAACTGCTCCTGTGCTACCAAGCGACCCGTTGCTAGCCGCCTCCACGGGCATCGAGCGCATTCTCCGGCTTTCGCATCCATCGTGCGCGGCGCACAGCGGCGTCGATGCCCTGCGGATGCCTCGCTTCGACGAAGCGCTCGGCGAACATCGTGACGACTGGCTGTTCATTGCGTCGGCCGCAACCGGCATCTACGGCGCGCTCGTCGACGACCAATGGAACGTGCGCAGCGAGAGCTACTGGCCTGTGACTGGCTTCGGCGTGGTGTGGTCGGACGTGAGCGCGACGCGCATCCGCGACGGTGCAGGACGCGAGCGAGCCTACGTGTACTTCGCGTCGCGTGGCACGAACCAGATCGAGATCACTGACGTCACCGACTTCCCCAACGTGGTCACCGTGCGTTGGCCGATCGACATTGGTTTGCCGGTCACCGTTCGCGGCGTGCATACGATGCGCATCGACAGCGAGCGCGGGATCATGGTGCTGAACGCAGTCGATGTAGTTGCCGAGCCGTTGCCGCCGCCGTTGACGCCGCACGCTTCGCCAGCGGTGTTCTTCGACCTCAAGACCGATCCGATGCGGCCGCGGCTGCTATCGGTTTTTGTCGGGCCAGACGCCGGCGACCAGACCTTGTTCGACAGTCACTTCCTGCGCATCGACGATCGGCATGTCTGGGCCGCCACGATCCAGCAACCGCTGCACGGCAACAATTCGTACTTCGCGTTCTACGATGCGACAGATCCGTCGCGCATGGACACGGCGCAGCGGCTGTCCTTGTTCGCTGGGCCGACGACGGGCACCTACCACAACGTCGTTGCATTGCCGCCCGGGCCGGACGGCGCTCCGCGCATCGCGGCGGGATTCGAGGCCTTTGCGTTCTCGGCGCCGCCAGCCGTCATGGTCAGCAAAGCCGCGGTGCTGGACGCGCGCGACCTCGTCGCTGGACGCATGCCGACAGTGGATGCGTGGCTCGCGGATGGCAACAACCGCACGCACGCCGTGCATAACCCAGCCTCGCGCTTGCTCGAACATGCCGCGCACACCTACGACGCGATCCCGCTCGCGCATTTCACGGGCGGCTACTTCTGCTACGAGTGCAAGCAAGGCCAAGACAGCGTGCGCATGCTGGCCCACGCTCCGATCAGCTCGGTCGTGCCTGCATCAGAACCTGGCCGATTCCACGCGACGATGACCGTGCCGCAATGGCCCGCGGTCTACAACGGCGGCTGGGATTGCGTTGCGAGCCCCATCGGCGACTTCGTCAGCTCGACTGACAATGAGGCATCGTTCCTCATCGAGCCTAGCTTTGGGTTCGTGCGGCGAGTCGGGACCTGGATCGCGCCGCTTGGTGAAGACCCACCGACCGTGCGTGTCGCGAGCGGCGTGCCCGAGGTCGGCGCGCCTGTGCGCATCCGCGTGCGCGGCTTGCGCGACGGCGCCGTCGCGCATCTGCGCGTCGGCCGAGCCGTCGCAACTGCGCCTCTGTTCTCAGCAGAGTTGGGCGCGGAGTGGATCCGCGACCGCGATCGCATCATCGAGCTCGAGGCCCCGGTTGCCCTAGGCGAGGCGGAGTTCACGCTGCCCGCCGCGCCAGATGGATCCCTTGCGTTCTTGGCATGGCAGCATGCCAGCGACGGCCTGCGCAAGTCAGCGGTCGCATCCATCCGCGTGCGGTCCGCCGCGCGGTTGCCCGCAGGCGAAGCCTCGGCGTGGCGGCTCCCCGATCACTTCGATCACGACGGCAGCTGCTGCGGGATGAAGTGACGCCGAGGTGCGCGGCTCGCTTCAGCGTCCCTTGTCGTCAGCCTTCGCTTCGTCGACGACTTCCGCCTTCCACGCGTTGTTCTTGCGAGCCACATCGATCGTCGTCACGTCCGGGTCGAGCGTGACCGCGATCGCCTTGCCTGCAAAGGTCACCGTCGCAGTGACGTGGTTCTTCCAGTGCTGCGTCGGCACGACGTCGCGCTTCTTGCTGCCGTCGGCGAAGGTCGCCTCGATCACGCACTGCAGCTGCGCGCGGCCGTGGTCCTCGATCGACACGGTCGTCCCCGCGTCTGTCGCCTCAACCTTCGCAATGGCGTGGTCGAGGCTCCAGGCCTCGAAGATCCACGTGCGGAAGTAGGGCTCCAGGTCGACGCCCGACACGTCGCTCATCGTGTGGAAGAAGTCGAAGGGATAGGGGTGCTTGAACGCCCAGTCCTCGGCGTAGCGGCGGAATCCCTTCAAGAACGCTTCGTCGCCGATCAGGCCGCGCAGTTGTGCGAGCACGGCAGCTGGCTTGGTGTAACTCGCGAAGCCGAAGTCGTCGTCCACATAGCTGTCGCCGTGGCGCATCGACACGACGTTGCCGCCAGCGGCGATCTGCGCCGCGGCGGACATCACGTCGCCGCGCGGGCCAGGGTTGCGCTTGCTCTGCGATTGCATGCAGACCGCGGTCCAGTAGTCCGTGAACCCTTCATCCTGCCACGCATAACGCTTCTCGTTGTTGCCGAGCAGCATCGGAAACCACATGTGCGTGACTTCGTGGGTAATGACGCCTTGCGGACGACGGCCGCCACAAATCGTCATCATCGGATACTCCATGCCGCCGCCGATGATGCCTTCGCACGCGGTCATGTGCGGCCACGGATACGGGTAGACGGACATTGAGTTGTGCTCGATCGTCGCGCGCGTGTGCTCTGCCGCGCGGACCCAGTCGCCCGAGTTCTTCTCGTAGACGGCGTGGATCTCGCACAGCTTCGCGGGCTTGCCGTCGGCGTCCGCTTGCACGACCGCGTGCGTCGCGTCCCAAAGATAGGTGCGGCCGATGCTGACCGCGGCGTCGCGCACGTTTGCAGCCGAGAACTTCCAGGTGAGCTTGCCGCTCTCGTGAGTCTTCGTCTGGGCGCCTTTCTCGAGGTCGTCCTGGTCGACGACGTGCACGACGTCGCGCGTCGTCATCGCATCGGCAATCGCCTTCTTCTGCTTTTCCGTCAGCACGTCATCTGGGTTCTGCAGCGCGCCGGTGGCTCGCACCACGTAGCCCTGCGGCACGGTGATCGCGATCTCGTAGTCCGCATAACCCATGTAGAACTCGCCATTGCCGCGGTAGCGGTCCGCAACCCAGCCCTCGACGTCGTCGTAGACCGCGAACTGCGGATACCAGTAGCCGAGGTAGAAGACGTCTTCGCCCTCGTGGCCCATGCGTGGCGCAGTGCCCGCCTTGGGGATGTCGAAGGCCCACTCGATGTCGAACTGGGTGGAGCCGCCGCTCGGGATCGGCTCGGCTGGTGTGACGAACAAGCGCGTGTCGCTGACGCGAGAGCGCAGCTTCTCGCCGCCGACCTTGATCGAGATCAGCTCAAAGCCCTTGGTCGGCACGATCGGGCGCGTGCGCTGCGCATCGGGCTTCATCAGGTTTTGGTAGAGGTTGAGAACGACCTGCCGCTGCTCGTCAGGCGAGCGGTTCTCGTAGCGCAAAGTGCCTTTGCCGGTCAGGCGCGCCGCCTTCACATCGACTTCGATCGCCAGGTCGTACTTCGCGAAGTTGGTCCAATGGATGGTGCCGGGTCGGCCGTTCTTCGTGCGCGTGCCCTTCGTGATCGCAGCTTCGAACTCCGGCGTCAGGTCGATGGGATAGGGCTGCACGCGCTCGACCACGGCGTCTTGGGCGAGGAGCGGAAACGCGAGCAGGAGCGGGATGAGCAGGCGTGCACGGAACGATTGCGGCATGCGCAGAAGGGTGCCAAACCGCGGCGGCAAAGTCGCGGGTTGGCTTGTCGCCGTTTCGCACCGCACATCGGCGACTTGCCTGAATCGCAAATCGGCGGCAAGGTCTTGCGATGGCCTGCATCGTCCTAGCCACGGATCTTTCGCCCGAATCCGAGCGCGCCTTTGCTCCGACGATGGTCTTGGCGCAGAAACTGTCGTTGCCAATCGTGCTCATCGCGGTCGTCGAAGAAGTCCCGTTCGAGCCGACTGCAGGCGGCATGGCTTCTCCGGTGGTGGATTGGCAGCAGGTGGCGGCCGAGTGGAGAGCGCGGGTCGACTCTATGGTGTCAAGACTCGGGGCCGGCGCGCGCGCCGTGGTGATCGAGGCAGCCGATGTGCCGCGCGCAATCGCCGACTTCGCGCACAAGGAGGGCGCCAGCTACATCGCGATGGCGACGCATGGTCGTCGCGGATTGCGGCGCTTGCTGCTTGGCTCCGTCGCCGAAGGCGTGCTGCGCCAGTCGCGGGTGCCGGTCGTGCTGTATCCCCCGCCAGCGTGATGTGCGTCAGGCACGCCAGCGATGGAAGGCGTGGACCATCGCCATCGTGACGACGACTGGGGCCAGCAGGTTGACCGCCGGCACCGCGAACAGGCCCGCAGCGACGACGCCACCGAGCAAGAGCGATGGGCCGTTGCGCTGCCTAAGGTCGCGCGCCGTCCTCGCATCGACGTGGCGCAGCGCGATCAGTTCGAAGTATTCGCGCGAGAGCAGGTATGCATTGCCCGCGATCCAGGCGAAGGGATAGACGACGGGAAACAGCAAGAACACGAGCAAGACCGCGTTGACGAGCAGTGCCTTCAGCAAGAACCGGAACGTGGCGATGAGCGCGCCGAAGATCGGAAGGCCCTTCGGCGCGGCTGACTGCGAGTAGTGCTTCGACTCGACGGCGCGCGCAACCGGCTCGAGGAAGAGTCCGACGGTTGCGCTCATGACGATCGGAAACAAGAAATAGGTCACGACGAGCGTGGCCACGCCGCCAAGGATGTCGACGAGCCATTCGACGGCCGTCCACTCGGTGATCGTCGTCGATGTCTGCAGCCACGCGACGCCAGCCCACAAGGCGAGGAACACCGCGATTGCGATCGCCGCCGAATAACCCACGAGCCGGACGATGCGGGGATCGAGCAACTGTCCGAAGGCGCGGAAATAGGCGGAGATCATCTTGGTGACGGCATTCGCGTCGCGGACGCGAGAATCCCTACGTTGCGCGCGGTTTCTTGGCAGATTTCGATTTCTTGGACTTCGCCTTGGCCTGCGCCGGAGCCTTGGCAGTGGTGGGTTTGCGCGGCGGTTTCAGTCGCTGCGGCCCTCCGGCCTTCCCGCCGACTCCAGGCATGCGCCGCGGTTTGGAACCATCGTCGCGCGCAATCGGATCGATGACCTTCTGTCCGCTGACCGTGTGCAGAAGCTTGAGCCGATGTCGCAACTCGTCATCGGTGTCGAGCGAGAACGAGCGCCCGTGCCCGATCTCGCTGCGTAGCAACGCGCTCACGAGTTCGGATTGCTCCTCCAACAGGATCTGCGATGCGCGCGACGGCGCGTGGAAGCAGCGCGGCAGCGCAACTTCGGCGTCGGGGTCATACTCCCAGAAGCCGCCGAGTCTGCCGTCGACGATCAAGGGTCGCAGCGCGAGGTGCGGCATCTGACGCAGCGTCGTGGGCGGCAGCGGCTTGCTCTTGCTCGTGCCCCAGCGTGGCGCTTCGAGGTCGAGGAACTCGTCATCGACCAGATGAGCCGGGCCTGAGTAGAGGTGCACCAGGTTGTCCTCGAAGGGCAAGAACGCGACCGCCGACGACAGCGCAGGTCCCATGCGCAGCAAGTGCTCGACGTCGTCGCGCACGAACAGCTCTTCTCCGTCGGGCCCGGTCGCCATCGTTGGCTTGGTGCGCGCGATCGCGGACCTTGCGTCGCGCTGCGAGAAACCCGACCACGAGGCGAACATCGCGACCGTCGCTGCGCCGGCGTGCTGCAGGAACCGCTTGAACAGCATGCTGGCGACAGCTTCGGGCTCCTTTGGCGCCGCGCTTTGCTGCGGCTTGTCGATCGGGCGCCAGACGTAGCGTTCGCTGTCGAGCCTGCCGCCTTCGAGGCGCCGTTCGATCTTGCGTTCGAACTCCAAGCGACGGAGCGCCGGTGGCAGCGGCGAACTGATGCCGACCTTCTTGCCTGCATCGCCGAGACTGCGGAGCAAACCCTGTGGCAACGCGCGCCGCAGCGCGTCCGTGGACAGCTTGCCTAGCTCCTTCAACGTCGCGAAGGCCGCTTGTGCGACCGCGTCAATCTCGCCCTTCTTGATGCCGGCCTTGGCCTGCTCGCGCTCGGCGCGCGCGCGCGATTGCAGATCGGCGACGGCAAGGCAGAGGTCGGCGTCAGCCTTGGGCGCGAGGTAGATGCAGCCTCGCACCGCCGGCACGACGCGCAGATCGCCGCGATCCACGACGTCGTCGACGAGCGCGCGCGGCATCCCTCGCTGCCGCGCATGGATGGCAAGGTAGGCGTCGACGCCGCCGAGTGTGCGCAACCACCCGGTGTTCGCCACCAGTTGCATCGGCGGCATCCCGGCAACGGGACACAAGCCTTGCGCGGCGAGGCGCACGATCCGAAGTTGGTCGCGGTCGAGTCGAAGCGGAGTCCCTGACATCGCTTCGCAGTGTAGCGGCGTGTCGACAAACCTCGTCAGGGCCGAATGCGGAGTCTCGTTCTAGCTCGGCGGCGGTAGCGACAGGCGACACTCCATGCCGACCGTGAGCTTGCCGCCACTGCGAATGCGCCCGTAGACGCCACCGCGTCGTTGCGGACGCAGTGCTTGCTGCAGCCCGGTCCGGCCGCCGTCGTCTATCAACTCGCACGGTCGCGTTTCGCCGAGAATGTCGAGGACGACTTCGCCGATGGTGATGACGCCGCCGATCGAGGACTCGAGTTGCAGGCCCGAAACGAGGAGATTGGCGCGGCGGATCGAAGGCTCGAGGTCGCGCCCAAGTTCCGCGCACGCAAGGCGCCACGATTCGAGCGACAGCAGTGTGACCTGACGCTTGCCGCCATGTGCGTGGTCGCCATCGAGTCCGACGTCCGCAACGGCGAGCGCTGACTGCTTCTCCACGGTCGGATGGCGCGCGCCAGGGCGCAAGTAGATCGCGACGAGCGCGGGGCTCGGGTCAGCCATCGTCAGTCCTTGCGCGATTGCCGAATGAGGCGAAGTTGCTCCCGCAGCCGGATGGCCCACTGCGCGAGCGCGTCGTTGGCGGTCTGCCACACGTCGATCGCCTGACGCAAGTTCTCGGTGCCGACGCGGCGGTCGATCGCGGCGCCGAGCACGGTGCCGGTGATGGAGTCGGTGATCAGGATCTCGACGGTGATCTCACCGACGGCGGTGCGCTTGCCGGTGACCGCATAGTTCGCGAGTGACAGCGCACGACCCACTGGGCTGACCGACGCGACGACGCGGCGAACGCTGGACGCAGGTTGCGCGTCGAGGATCGTGATCTGCATCCGCATTGCGCCGTCGGTTGGCGTCGATACGAGATCGAAGTCCTGCGCCAGTTGTTGGCGAACGAGCAGGAAGGCGTTGTCCGCCAGTGTCTGGTAGTTGGCCGCCTCGTTTGCATCGAGGTCGCCTTCGCTATGGATGCTCACGGGCTCCAGCAGCAGCTTCGTGAATCGGGCCTTTGTCAGGAGCTGGTTGCGATAGACATAGAGGGCAGACTCACTGTCGTCCGTGCGCTTCAGATCGAGACCTTGCGTCAGGATCCGCCTTGTGTCCAAACCAGCCAGATCGACGTCACGCGCGCGATGGCTGCCGGCACAGCCGATGAAGGTCGTCGCCAAGGCGAGCAGGGAAGCGAGGACGCTGGGTGCGATGCGCATGCACAGATCGTGCGGTTGGACGGCGTCAGCGACAAGCGCGCAACCAAAGAGCGGATGTGCAGGGTCGAAGTGCGGATGCGCGGTCCGTAGCATCCCGCAATGCTCAGACCCGGCTGTCCTATCGTTCCCGTTGGTCCCGCGCCGACGCGAGCCAACCGCGGCCCGGGGCTGGCGGCACTGGGGCTCTTGCTGTCGTCCTGCATGGTCGGACCCGATGCGCCATCGGCCACGCCTGTGCCCGAGTCCACTGCGATCGATGCCGCAGTGATGGGCGCGTCGATCTCGACGTCACAGCAACCGTTGCCGCGATGGTGGACGGCATTGCAGGATCCGCTGCTCGACGAACTTGTTGCTCGCGCGGACCATGCCAATCAGACCTTGGCGGCTGCAGTCGCCAACGTGCGCGCTGCATACGCGGCGGTCGGCGCCAGCGAGGCGCAGTTGTGGCCGACGATCGGGGCTGGGGCGCAATACAACCGCGTGCTCACCAACATCGCGCAGCTCGCGTCGCAAAACGTCGTGCTGGAGCCATACGACAGCTTTGCCTACGGCGTCGGCCTGTCGTCGTGGGAGATCGACTTGTGGGGTGGTGTGCGGCGTCAGATCGAGGCTGCAAAGGCCAGCGCCGAATCGCGCGTCGACCAGTTGCGTGATGCGATGGTGTCGGTGCGCACGCAGGTCGCCGCAAACTACGTGCAGTTGCGCATGCTGCAGGCCCAGCGTGCGGCGTTGGTCAGCAACCGCGACGCGCTAGCGACGACTCTGTCGTTGACGCGGGCGCGATTTTCGGCCGGGACGACGAACGCGCTCGAAGTTTCGCGCGCGCAGGCAGAACTGGACAGCGGAGACGCGCAGCTGCCGCAACTCGATGCTGGCATCGCATCGATGGTGTCGACCATCGCGGTGCTGTGCGGCGGCAGCCCGTCGGAGTTCGCGCCGCTGCTCGCCGAGCACAAGCCGGTGCCGACCGTTCCGGATGTTGCGGGCATTGGCCTGCCCGAGGAGTTGCTGACGCGGCGGCCCGACGTGCGCGCCGCGCGACAGCGGCTGATCGCGGCCACTGCAGCGATCGGCGCGGCGGAGGCCTATCGCTTTCCCAAGCTGACGCTGTCAGGCAACTTCTACATTGCGGCAACCGGCACGGATGGGTTGTCGGACCTGTCGAACAAGGCCTATTCGTTTGGGCCTTCGCTGTCCTTGCCGCTGTTTACTGGCGGCAAGATCGACGCGGCAGTGAACCAGAAGCGGGCCGAGGCCGAGGCCGCGCTCGCGCAGTATCGCGGTGCGATCTTGACCGCGGTTGGCGACGTCAGCGCGAGTGCGAGCGACTTCTCCTTGGCGCGCGAGACGAGCCGTCGTTCCGGCGCGGCGTTGGCGAGCGCCGAGTCGGCTTTGTCCCTGGCGCAGCAACAATACGACGCGGGCCTTGTCGACTACGGCACGCTGCTCGACGTGCAGCGGGGAAAGCTCAGCGCACAGAGCGCGGCCGTCGAGGCCAGCGCCGCGGTGACGCAGGGATATGTCGCGTTGCAGCGGGCCCTCGGGGCCGGCTGGGACGCAGAAGAACAAGCTTCAGGTCCGCGTCGTCGGCTGACAGCAACCAAGTAGAGAACGCACGATGAACGAGAAGCAGCGAATCACGTGGACGGGAATTGCACTGGCGTTGGCATGCGGGTCATGCATGAAGCCGCTGACTGCACCGCCGCCTCCAACCGAGATCACCGTGCGCACGACCATCGCGGCGTCCGAGGCCATCAAGCGGATCCGCCTGTATCCAGGCGTCGCGGCGAGCGTGCACGCGGTCGCGATCAGCGCGCGGGTCGCAGGGTTCCTGGAAAAACAACACGCCGCGGACGGAGCCACCGTGAAGACCGGCGATCTGTTGTTCACGATCGACGAGCGCCCGTTCCGCGCCCAACTCGACGCGGCGCGCGCGCAGCTCGCGCAGGCCGAGGCGCAGGTCCCGGCAGCTCAGGCCGCGTTGGATCTATCCAAGCGTGATGTCGAACGCAGCGCGCCGCTGGCTGAGACGGGCGCCGTCGCCAAGCAGTCCTTTGACCAGATGCAGACGAAGGTCTCGCAGTCAGAGGCACAACTGAAGGCCGCGGTCGCTGCGGTTGGAACGACGAAGGCGCAGGTCGAGACTGCCGAGCTCAACCTCAGCTACTGCCGCATCACCGCACCGACGGATGGCATGATTGGCAAAGCGCTGGCGTCCGAAGGCCAAATGGTGGGTCCGGGCTACACGGTTCAGCTCAATCAGCTCGTGCAGATGAACCCAATGTGGGTTGAGTTCAGTCCCAGCGCCACCGAGTGGCCGCTGATTCGTGAGCGGATGCAGCATGGCGACGTGAAGGCGACGATCAGCTACGGCGGCGTCGACACATTGACTGCGACCGGGGTGGTGACCTTCGTGTCCAACGTCGTCAATGCGGCGACGTCGACGATCACGTTGCGCGTGACCTTTGCCAACGGTGACGGCGCCTTTCGACCGGGCACGTTCTGCAACGTCAAACTCGATCTCGGCGAGATCCCGGGTGTCGTGATGATCCCGACGCGCGCGTTGGTCGCCCGCGAGACGGACTTCTTCGTCTGGCGCGTCAAGGCGGATCACACGGTCGAGAATGTGCGCGTCAAGCCGTCGATCCGCGAAGACGAGCGAGTCGGCATCGTCGCGGGGCTGGCCGCCGGCGATCGCGTCGTCGTTGCAGGCACGCAGAAGCTGCACGACGGCACGAAGGTCAAAGAAGAGCAGGCGGGCAAGTAAGGAACATCGATGTCTCGCTTCTTCATCAACCGGCCGATCTTCGCGACGGTCATCGCGCTCGTCATGTTGCTTGCCGGCGTGGCGTCGATGTTCACGCTGCCGATCGCTCAGTTCCCGACGATCGTGCCGCCGACAGTCCAGGTGAGCGCGGTCTACAACGGCGCTGACGCGCAGACGGTGGCGCAGACGGTCACGAGCCCGCTCGAGCAGCAGATTAACGGCGTGCAAGGCATGCTGTACATGAGCTCGAACTCGACGAGCAACGGCCAGTCGATCATCACGTGCACGTTCGAGGTCGGCTACGACCTCAACATCGCTGCGGTCGACGTGCAGAACCGCGCGCAGCAGGCGTTCTCGCAGTTGCCGCAAGAAGTGCAGCAACTCGGCATCACTGTCACCAAGCAATCGTCCAACCTCACGATGGTCGCGGCGTTGCGTTCGCCAGACAGCGCCTATGACTCGCGCTACCTGACCAACCTCGCCGACATCACCGTCGCGCCAGCGTTGAAGCGCCTGCGCGGCGTCGGCAGCGTGACGATCTTTGGCCTCGAGCAGTATTCGATGCGTGTGTGGCTCGACCCGTTGCGGCTTGCGGCGATGGGACTGACGTCCGCGGACGTTGCGCGCGCGGTCCAGTCGCAGAACAAGCAATCGGCCATCGGGTCGATCGGCGCCGAGCCGAGCGCGGACAACCCGGCGTTCGTCGTCAGCCTGACCACGCATGGCCGCCTCGTCAGCGAAGAGGAGTTCAACGACATCGTCGTGCGCGTCGGCGAGTCAGGCGCGGTGGTGCGCGTGCGCGACGTCGGTCGTGCCGAGATGGGCTCCTATCTCTACTCCGGCACGTCGCACTACAACGGCAAGGGCGCGGCGCTCATCGGCGTCTATCAGTTGCCGGACGCCAATGCCTTCGACGTCGCGCAGCAGGTGCGGGAAGAACTAGAGCGCCTGGCGCCGATGATGCCGCCGGGCATCCTGCGCGAAGTTCCATACGATTCGACCACCTTCGTCCAGGCGTCGTTGCACGAGTTGGTCAAGACGCTGATCGAAGCTGCGCTGCTCGTCCTCATCGTCATCTTCGTGTTCTTGCAGGACTGGCGGGCGACGCTGATTCCGATGATCGCGAGTCCAGTCTCGATCGTCGGGACGTTCGCGGTGATGGCGGCGTTTGGTTTCTCGATCAACTCCCTGACGCTGTTGGGACTCGTGCTGGCG
>SXGT01267552.1_pt1 | contig 29081 bp, 19 predicted proteins | sample 3176221 | NCBI WGS metagenome assembly SXGT01 (sample SAMN11356862, study PRJNA531348) | freshwater metagenome | isolation source: freshwater sample F1-120 | place: China: Fuxian Lake, Yuxi | collected 2017-12-25 | reverse complement strand
GGCCTCATGTTCGGCTACGCGTGCGACCAGACCGACGTCCTCATGCCGCTGCCGATCGTGCTCGCCCACCGCCTCGTCGAGCGCCTCGCCGCGGTGCGCCACGACGGCACGCTCCCCTGGCTTCGACCCGACGGGAAGAGCCAGGTCACCGTGGACTACCGCGACGGCAAGCCGCATCGGCTCGACACGATCGTCATCTCCACCCAGCACACGGATGACGTCGATCACGCCACGATCCGGTCGGCTGTGCTCGAGCACGTCATCCACCCCGTGTGCGACGGCAACCTCCTCGACCGCAGCACGATCATCCACGTCAATCCCACCGGCCGCTTCGTCACGGGCGGTCCGAAGGGCGACTGCGGCCTTCCGGGCCGCAAGCTCATCGTCGACAGCTCCGGCGGCTGGGGCCGTCACGGCGGCGGCGCTTTCAGCGGCAAAGACCCCACCAAGGTCGACCGCTCCGCCGCGTACTTCGCGCGGTACGCCGCCAAGAACGTGGTGGCCGCCGGCCTCGCCAAGGAGTGCGAGATCCAGGTCGCGTACGCGATCGGCGTGGCCCGCCCCATGAACGTGTACGTCAACTCGTTCGGCTCCGGCGTCATCGACGATGAGCGCCTCGGCGCGCTCGTGGCAGAGGTCTTCGACTTCCGGCCACGCGCGATCATCGACACGCTGAACCTGCGACGCCCCATCTACAAGCACACCGCTGCGTACGGCCACTTCGGGCGCACCGGCGAGACGTTCACCTGGGAGAAGACAGACCGCGCCGCCGACCTTCGTCGCGCAGCGGGGATCTGAGCTGTCCACAGGTTCGGCTCGCCCTGTCGTCACAGGCAGGGAAGCCGCAGAACACGCTTGACACGTTTCGGGGCGTTGCCTAAGGTCCGCCCTCCCGCGACCCCTGTGTTGCGAGGTGGGGCTCGTCCCCGCTATCCCGGTGAGCCGGCTCGAGTGAGAAGAACATGAAGACCGCAAGTATCAAGACAACCGACGCCGACCGCCGCTGGTGGGTCGTGGACCTCGAGGGGAAGACCCTTGGGCGCGCCGCCGCTCGAATCGCCGGCGTCCTCCGGGGCAAGCACAAGGCCACCTTCACGCCGAACGCCGATACCGGCGACTTCGTCGTGGTGGTCAACGCGGAGAAGTACGAGCTCACGGGCCGCAAGCGCGACCAGAAGCGGTACTACAACCACTCCGGGTACCTCGGCGGCATGAAGGAGACCACCATCCCTCGGATGTCGGTCGACGCGCCGGGCGACGTCTTGCGCCGCGCCGTGCAGGGCATGCTGCCGCGTGGCCCGCTGGGCTACAAGCTGCTCAAGAAGCTCAAGATCTACACCACGGCCCAGCACCCGCACGCGGCCCAGGCTCCCTCTGCGCTCGACCTCGAGAAGGTCTGAGTTCGCCCCAAGGACTGAAACAAATGCCCACGCAACAATCGCTTGCTGACGCCACCGGCCGCCGTAAAGAGGCCGCCGCGCACGCCACGCTCGTCCCCGGGACCGGCCTGTTCACGGTCAACGGTCGCACGGACGAGGAGTTCTTCCGCCGGGCTCAGCTGCGCCTCATCGTGCGCCGACCGCTCGAAGTGGTCGAGATGCTCGACAAGGTGGACGTACACGCCGCCGTCAAGGGCGGCGGACTCGCAGGCGCTGCGGGCGCCGTGCGCCACGCCATCGCCCGTGCGCTGTGTGAGCACAACGCCGCGCTTCGGCCCCTGCTGAAGAAGAACGGCTTCCTCACGCGCGACCCGCGAACCAAAGAGCGCAAGAAGCCCGGCCAGCGCGGTGCACGCGCTCGGTTCCAGTTCTCGAAGCGCTAAGCCCACCGCCGCTCGCGGCACCCCGAGGTCCTCGCGTCCTTGCTCCTACCCGGAGCGGAGGTACGCGGCAGGCGCGGCGGGGTCCCGAGCTCAGCGACGCTTCACGGAGAGGCGGGTCACCCCAAAGGGGTCCCCGCCTCTTCGCGTTTAAGCCCCCGATGCGGCCCGCTCCCACACGCAGTGCTGGTCTCCTGGGCCTCTGAATGCCCGCCGGAGCGGCGTGCCCAGCGGCCAGCCCGTGCAGCCTAGTGGTCTTGGGGGTTGGTGGGAGGCCCGGCCGGCGGCCGCACAGCCAGCGCGATCGCCCGAGTGGACTCGGCTTGCTGAAGGCTGCCCGCCGAGGTCGTTCCCAGGCCGAATTAAACGAAGAGACCCCCGTGGACGCGAGGTCCACGGGGGTCGGGAGGGGCGAAATGCGGAGCAAGGGAGGCCAAGGGGGTTCGCCCTGGCGACGAAGACCCAAAGCAGGCGGCGTGCCAGCCCACAGGGAGCACGGGCGAGGGCCGAGATCGCGCAACGGCGCGGCCTTACCGCGTCAGGCGACCCGCTCTCGGACAGCTCGTCCGTGACATTCTGGCAACTGGTTGGGTCAAGGTGTCAGGCGGGACGCTCCGATGAGGGCGTCGTTCGAGCCTGACCGGAGGATGGGGCGCGCGCGGCGCCCAGCATCCTCGGCGGGCTCAGGTCACGGGGCTGACGGGGTCACCTGCACCTGGAAGGGGCCGGCCTCGACCTCGTCGAAGCTGTCGACCACCACGTAGTACGTGGTGCCGCCGGTGAGCTGGACGGTGAACGGCGTGCTATCGAGGAAGAACTCCTTTCCTCCGACGCAGGTCGGGGCGCCACACCCGGTGAACACGTAGACCATGGACGGATCCTCGTACGGAGTGAACGCCTCGAGCACGATGTTGTAGTCGCCGGTGCTGCTCGGCGTGAACGCGAACACTACGTCGCTGCCCGCCGACTCCGACCCACCGAGCTCGTCCGAGCAGAGTTCTGCGTAGTTGTTGGTGAAACCATCCTCGGTGTCCCCCTTGCCTACCCAGAAGTTCGGCTGAGCCTCCGTCAGCGTCAGCGGCTCTTCGCACGTGTCCCCTGCCTTCGGCGCGACGCACGTCCCGGAGTTGTCGCAGACCTGGCCCTCGGCGCACGCGCACACCCCGCCGCAGCCGTCGTCGCACTTCGTGCCGTCGCACACGGGCGTGCAGCACTCCACGCTAAAGGTGCCGACCTGAGCCTCGTCGGCTGTGCCGTAGGAGTCGAGCGAGATGTAGTAGGTCTTACCCGCCTTGGCTTCGAACGAGGTGATGAAGCTGCCGGCCGCGAGGCAGTTCGTGGTGGAGTCCTCGCAGCCGCCGCCCACGTCCTCGAGCACCGTGATGTCGAGCAGCGAGAACGAGTTCTCTTCGATGGTGACGGTCTGGTCCTTGTCGGAGACGAACGTGTAGACCACCTCCGGCGGCGAGAAGTCGTCGAAGATGGCGGTCTGGCAGCTGTAGTTGGAGAAGGCCAGCGTGGCGCCCGCGCTGAGGTTCGAGATGTCGGAGAGCGTCTCGCCGCAGCCCACCTCGCCGACCGGTGTGCACACGGTGGGGAGCTGCTCGCACTGGTTGTCGATGCAGGTGCCCGTCTCGCAGGTCCCGCAGGAGCCACCGCAGCCGTCGTCTCCGCAGACGCTACTGGAGCAATCCGGGACGCAGCACTTCACTTCCATGCCGAACGGCCCCTCGAACTCCTGCGTGTACTGGTCCCAGACGAGGTAGTAGGTCGACCCCGCCGTGGCCTCGAACGTGGCGCTGTTCGGCTCGTTGAGGAGACACTCGGGATTGCCGCCGCAACCGCCGCCGGTGTCCTTCAACACGAACAAGTCGGTGTTGCTGGTCCCGCCAACTCCGGTCGCCGTGACGATCGCGTTCGTCGGGGCCTGGAACGCGATGGTGACCTCGGCGCGCGTGAAGTCGTCTCCTCCGAGGAGCTGGCAGTCGTAGCTGTCGAAGGCCACGGTCGCCTGTACGGCGCTCGTCGGATCGATGCCGGAGACCGTCTGGTCGCAGCCCACGGTGAACGCGACCTTGCACGCTTCGTCGAAGGCGACGCACTTGCCCTCTGCGTCGCACCCGCTCGTGGCCCCGCAGTCACCGCATGATCCGCCGCAGCCGTCGCTTCCGCAGACCGCGCCGGTGCAGTCCGGGACACACGCCTCCGAGACCGAGAGCGTATAGGTTCCGGCCTCGGCTTCGGCGATGCCGAAGCTCCATCCGTCCACCACCGCATACACGGTCTGCCCGGCCTCGAGCGCGGCCGCGACTTCCTCTGGTTCGTCGGCTTCCTCGTTGATCAGGTCTTTCGCGCCCAGGCAGTTGGACTCGGTGACCTCGTCGCAGGCCGCGATGATGTAGAGGGTGGAGTCCCAGTCCGCCGAGCTGAGCAGAGAGAACGTGTAGACGCCGGCGACCGGCGCAGTGAACGACCAGACGTCCTCGGGGGACGAGCTGCCGGCCTGACCGAAGAGGCCCGGGCACTCGTTCGACCCCACGGCGAGGGCGGACGTCCCGCCCGACGTGTCACCGTTGACCGCCTTGCCGGCCTCGAGCGAACCCGCCGTGCTACACGCGTCGGAGCCATCCGACCCGTCGGAGCCGTCGGTGGCGTCCGAGCCATCGGTGACGTCCGAGCCATCGGTGACGTCCGAGCCATCGGTGACGTCCGAGCCATCGGTGACGTCCGAGCCGTCGGTGACGTCTGAGCCATCGGTGACATCCGAGCCGTCGGTGACGTCGGTGACGTCCGAGCCGTCGGTGACGTCCGAGCCGTCGGTGACGTCCGAGCCGTCGGTGACGTCGGTGACGTCCGAGCCGTCGGTGACGTCCGAGCCGTCGGTGACGTCCGAGCCATCGGTGACATCACTGCCATCCGAGCCGTCGGCCACGTCCGAGCCGTCGCTCCCGTCCGATCCGTCGACGGTGTCCGCGCCCACTGGCGCGGGGTCGGTGGTGGAGCCGCAAGCGACGGCCAACGCCAACGCCCCAATCCGTGTCAGTGCCATCATTGAACGCATCGTGGTGTCCTCCCATCTCGTGGCCCTGAGGCCGTTGCCAACCGCGCGGCCGCCGCCGACCGCTCCATCCAGCTGGTGGAGGCCTACCTCCACCCGGCAGTTCCCGCCGCCTATCAGGGGCGCGGAGCCTACCGGCTGACCTACGGGTCGTCCAACCCGCGCATCCACCGGCCGGAGATTACGGACCTCGGGCTCCATCGTCGAAGTTCCGCCCGATCCGCCGCGGCGCACCCGGGAGCTCCGGCGGTCCAGCCGGGCCTCGATCCGGCCCGAGCGCCCGGCGGAAGAATTTCGGAAAAAAACTTCAACAATTCGTCCTTCCGAGTCGAAAGGAGCGCCGGCACTCGTCCCGTCGATGCGACGACGCCCCGGCCGATCGGCTCTGGGCGCGATCGCGGTGGGGAGTGCCAAGCGGGCGGGGGCCCGCACGATACTGATCGCAGCGCGGCGCCGGCCCTCGGTGGGTCGCGCAGTTGGAGGAGAGAACATGAGCAGCAGGGTTGGTTGTCGACGACGCGTTTTTCACGCGTTGGTCGCTCTTGTGGGCGCCCTCGGGGTGGCCTCGTGTAGCAACAGCGATGTACCTCGAGGTGACGGCGAACAGCCGCTAGCCAGCGTCGGAGGCGCCTCACTCGTTGAAGAGTCGGGATCACCCTGCAAGACCGGGCACATCGACGCGGCAGACGGCTCTCAGTCTGAGCAGAGCCTGATCGCTCAGGCCACGCAGGAGTGCTACGACGCCGGCCTCAACCTCACCAGCTGGTACGCGGCACCAGTGCAGCCAGGCGCCACCGCGGTTGTCGACGGCTTCGCCTTCATCGACTTCAAGTGTTGTCCGGGCGACGAGACCTGTTGTCGTATCGACGGCGTCGCGACCTTGGCCCCCTTCGGCAGCTGCAAGCGTCCTCTCCCCATCTCCGCGTGTGAGCCCCAGGAGCCCATCTGCTGCGCCACCGACGCGGGCCCCCAAATGGTGGACCCAACGAAGTGCGCGAACGGCCATGAGCTCGAGGCCAAGTTCTGCGAGGGGCCGTGCAAGGCGATCGCGATCAACGTGGGCAAGTGCCACCCCATCGCGGTGCTCAAGGCCACCGCAGCGGAGAAGTGCCAGGCGAATGGCCTGCAGCTCACCGCGTACTCGTCGCTCACCGGCACCTGCCCGGCTGGCACCGCCACCGGTGTCGTCGCGCAGTGCTGCCCGTGGGAGAAGGTGTGTTGTCGAGGCGACGACGGACCGTTCACCACCACCAGCGACCGGTGCAAGCCGGACGACGTGCTCCCGAACGAGGAGTGCAAGGTCTTCGAGGTGTGCTGCAAGACGCCCGCCGGCCTCCAGCTCACGCCGAACACGTCGTGCCCGGCCGATTGGGTCGTGCCCGCCACGTTCTGTGAGAGCCCCGTCTGCTGCAAGACGGACGCCGGCTTCATCAGCCTCCCGGCCACGAAGTGCCCCGCCGCCCAGGTGGCCCCGGACGAGTTCTGCAAGGTCCAGGACGTCTGCTGCAAGACGGACGTGGGCTACCAGATCCTCCCCGAGGACCAGTGCCCGCTCGGGGCGCTCCTGCCCTTCGACAAGTGCCTCGCCGAGGTGTGTTGCAAGACCGCAGCCGGCCCGGTGACCATGGCGGCTGCGAAGTGCCCGGCGGCCCAGTGGCTCCCGGCGGACCTCTGCAAGGCTGACGAGCCCGTGTGCTGCAAGATCAACGGCGGCTACTTCACGGTGCCGAGCTCGCAGTGCCCCGCCGGTTCGGCCGTGTCGAACGATCTCTGCAAGCCCGCGGACGTCTGCTGCAAGACGGCCACCGGCTACCAGCTGCTCCCGGCCGACCAGTGCCTCTCCGCCGCTGTGGCTCCCATCGAGCTGTGTCAGCTCGAGGTGTGCTGCAAGACCCAGGGCGGCTATCAGACCGTCCCGGTGTCGGCGTGCCCCGCCAGCGCCGTCGTGCCGTCCTCGCTGTGCAAGCCCGTGGAGGTCTGCTGCAAGACGGCCCTCGGCTACGTCGTGACCACCTCCAACAACTGCCCGCTCGGCCAGGTGGCTCCGCCGGACCTCTGTAAGGCTACCGACGTCTGCTGCAAGACGGACGTGGGCTTCCAGATCCTCCCGTCGACCCAGTGCTCGGCCACGGCGACGCTGCCGCTCGACCTCTGCAAGCAGGAGGTCTGCTGCAAGACGACCGCCGGCTTCGCGATCACGCCGGCGTACCTTTGCCCGGCCGCCCAGATCGTGGCGTTCGAGCAGTGCAAGCCCTCCGTGGACGTGTGCTGCAAGACCGCCACCGGCTATCAGGTGCTGCCCTCGGCAGAGTGCCCGTCGGCCCAAGTGATCCCGATGGACCTGTGTGAGCAGGAGGTCTGCTGCAAGACGTCCACCGGCTACGCCACCCTGCCGGCCTCGCAGTGCCCGGCCGCGCAGTGGGTCGCCGACGCGTTCTGCAAGCCCGTCGCGGACGTGTGCTGCAAGACGTCTTCGGGCTACCAGATCGTCCCGTCGAACCAGTGCCAGAACGTCATCCCCATGGACCTCTGCAAGCAGGAGGTCTGCTGCAAGACGGCCACCGGTTACGCCACGACCCCCGCGTACCTCTGCCCGGCGTCGCAGGTGGTGCCGGCGAGCTTCTGCGCCGTGCAAGAGAAGGTCTGCTGCAAGACTGCGGCGGGCTACCAGATCGTCGCGTCCTCGCAGTGCCCCTCGTCCCAGCTGCTCCCGATGGACCTCTGCCAGCAGGAGGTCTGCTGCAAGACCGCCACGGGCTATCAGACGCTGCCGGCCTACCAGTGCCCGGCCAGCCAGTGGGGCCCGGCCGCGCTGTGCCAGCCCGTGGACGTCTGCTGCAAGATCGACGGCGCCTACTTCACCGTCCCGTCCACCCAGTGCCCCACCGGCCAGCAGGTCTCTCCGGACCTCTGCAAGCCGGTCGACGTGTGCTGCAAGACCGACTACGGCTACCACGTTCTCACGTCTGACAAGTGCGACAGCATCGTCTCGTGGGACCTCTGCCACCAGGAGGTCTGCTGCAAGACCTCCGCTGGCGTTCAGCTCGTGCCGGCCACTCAGTGCCCGGCCGCGCAGTGGCTGCCTGCCGAGATGTGCCAGGAAGACGTCTGCTGCAAGACCGCGGCTGGGTACCAGACCGTCCCGGCGTGGGAGTGCCCGCCGGCTCAGCTCGTGGCGTCAGCGCTTTGCACGCACGAGGTGTGCTGCAAGACCGACGCCGGCCTCATCTACACCAATGTCGCGAACTGCCCCGCGGCGGCCGTGGTCCCGAACGACCTCTGCGAGGCCGACGTCTGCTGCAAGACCGACGGTGGCGTTCAGATGGTCAACGCCTCGGCCTGCCCGGCGGCGCAACAGCTCCCCGCCGACCTCTGCCACGAGGAGGTGTGTTGCTCGATCGACGGCGCCACGTTCATCACCCCGGCCAGCGCCTGCCCGGCCGGAGCAGTGGTCTCCTTCGAGCTCTGCCAAGCGGTCGACGTCTGCTGCAAGTTGGCCGACGGTTACGCCGTCGTCCCGTCCAACCTCTGCCCGCCGTCGCAGGTAGCCGCCATCGAGCTCTGCTACGAGAACGTCTGCTGCAAGACCGACGGTGGATACCAGTACCTGCCGTCGAACGAGTGCCCCGCGGGCGCCCAAGTGTCCGCTCAGCTCTGCGAGACCCCGGTCGAGGTGTGCTGCAAGACGGCCACCGGCTACCAGGTGCTCCCCGCGAGCCTCTGCCCGACGGGCGGGGTGGTTGCGTTCGACCTCTGCAAGCAGGACGTCTGCTGCAAGACGACCGCCGGCTACACCGTGGTCCCGGCCACGCAGTGCCCGGCCGGTGCCATCGTGAGCTACGACCTCTGCAAGCAGGATGTCTGCTGCAAGGTGGTCATCGGCGGATCAGTCGGCTATCAGACGATGCCGGCCTCGCAGTGCCCCGACACCCAGGAGGTCGCGGCTGAGCTCTGCAAGGTGGAGGTCTGCTGCAAGCAGCCGGGCGCGTACCACTTCACATCGGCCAACGACTGCACTCTCTCGGGCGGCGTCCCGGTCCCGGCGGATGCGTGCAAGGCCGAGTTCTGCTGCAAGACCGCCGCGGGCTACCAGGTAGTCCCGGCGTACGCTTGCCCCACGTGGGGGATCGTGTCACCGGAGCTCTGCGAGGCCGTCGAGGACGTCTGCTGCAAGACGCCCGCAGGCTATCAGGTGATCCCGGCCACCCAGTGCCCGGCGTCGCAGGTCGTCTCCGCGTCGCTCTGTCAGGCCGAGGTCTGCTGCCTCAGCGCCGATGGCACCGCGACCCTGGTGCCGGCCGGCGAGTGCCCGTCCAGCCAGGTCCAGCCGATCGAGGTCTGCAAGGCCCCCGTCTGCTGCAAGACCGCGGCGGGGCTGGTCGTGGTCCCGCAGTCCGAGTGCCCCGCAGGGTCCACGGTGTCTGACGACCTCTGCTACCAGGAGGTCTGCTGCAAGGTGGGGACCGGCTACGTCACCGTTCCGGCTTTCCAATGCCCGACCGGCCAGGTCGTCTCCGCCAACCTGTGCCAGCCGACCGAGAAGGTCTGCTGCAAGCTGAACGGGACCTACATGTTCGTGCCCTCGACGCAGTGCCCGACCGGCCAGGTCGTCCCGAACGACCTGTGCCAGCCGACCCCAGAGGTCTGCTGCAAGACGGCCACCGGCTACGCGATCGTGCCCGCCACGCAGTGCCCGTCCAGCCAGGTGGTCCCGAGCGAGCTGTGTCAGCCGGTCGCGGACGTCTGCTGCAAGACGGCCACCGGCTACGCGATCGTGCCCGCCACGCAGTGCCCGGCCAGCCAGGTCGTCTCCAACGACCTGTGTCAGCCGGTGGTAAACGTCTGCTGCAAGACGGCCGCCGGCTACGCGATTGTGCCCTCCACGCAGTGCCCGGCCAGCCAGGTCGTCTCCAACGACCTGTGTCAGCCGGTGGCGAACGTCTGCTGCAAGGTGGCCGGGGCCTATGTGACCGTGCCCTCCACTCAGTGCCCCGCCACGAACGTCGTGGCCAGCTACCTGTGCGACTCCACCGAGGTCGTGTGCTGCAAGATGCCGGATGGCACGGTGGCCTTCGTGCCGTTCGCTGAGTGCCCGAATGGCGCTGTGGCTCCGTACTCGGTCTGCCAGCACGCCGACGTCTGCTGCAAGACCTCCTCGGGCCTCCAGATCCTGCCGGCCTCGGACTGCCCCGACACCGCCGAGGTGCCTTGGGACATGTGCCAGCAGAACCAGCCGGTCTGTTGCCGACTCGCGGACGGTAGCTACTCCATCGTCAACGACGGCACCTGCCCGGCCGCTCAGGTCTCGCCCTTCGAGAAGTGCGCCGACATCTGCGACGCCGGCATCGTGGGCTGGTGCTCGGGCCAGGACGTGAAGCAGTACTTCTTCGAGTGCAGCTCGTGGGAGCCCTGCGGCCCACACGCCATCTACGCCGACACCGACTGCGACGGGAACCTCGAGGCCGAGTGCCACGCCTGTCCGGCGGGTACGCACGCGGTGGACTTGAACGGCGACGGCTGCATGGAGTCGTGCGACTGCTGCGATCCCATCAAGTGCGTCCTCGGCTTCACCCCCGTGGACACCGACGGTGATGGCTGCTTTGACTTCTGCCGTCCGGACTGCACGCCGATCGTGTGCGAGCCGCCGCTCATCCCCGTCGACAGCGACGGCGACGGCTGCCACGACCACTGCAAGCAGCCCTGCGACATCGCCATCGACTGCCTGCCGGGCTACCACCCGGTCGACACTGACGGCGACGGCTGCATGGACCACTGCAAGCCCGATGACGGCTGCGAGGGCAAGTCCGGCTGGTGCAAGGACCAGGACACCGCTTCCTACGTGGCTCAGTGCCTCTCGTGGGGCGGTGTGTGCGGTCCGAACGCCATCTTCGGCGACGGCGACTGCGATGGTAAGCTCGACATCTGCCTCCTCTGTCCCCCCGGCACCCACCCCGTGGACGCCGACAACGACGGCTGCGAGGAGTACTGCGCTTGCTGCGACAAGCTGGAGTGCCCCGCGGGCCTCGAGCCCAAGGACACCGATGGGGACGGCTGCCCCGACACCTGCGAGGAGCCGCCGTGCGACCAGTTCTTCAGCGGCTGGTGCAAGGTCGTGCCGAACACCTACGCGCAACAGTGCAAGGCGTGGGGCCCGTGCGGCAACAACGCCATCTACGCCGATGAGGACTGCGATGGCGACCTCGACACTTGTCATCTCTGCCCCGCCGGTACCAAGCCGGTGGACCTGGACGGCGACGGCTGCCAGGAGGCCTGCGACTGCTGCCCGGCCATGGCGTGCCTCGTTGGCAACCCCATCGACACCGACGGTGACGGCTGCCCCGACAACTGCTCCAGCGCGCCGTGCGACGGCGCCCTGCTCGGCTGGTGCAAGGGTGAAGACAACGCCAGCTACCTCACTCAGTGCATGGCGTGGGGCGGCCAGTGCGGCGCCAACGCCATCTTCGCCGACAAGGACTGCAACGGCTCGCTTGACGTCTGCCAGCTCTGCCCGCCCGGGACACACCCGGCGGACCTGAACGGCGACGGCTGCGAAGAGACCTGCGACTGCTGCCCGCAGCTGGCGTGCAAGGTGGGCTTCCACGCCGTGGACACCGACGGCGACGGCTGCCCCGACTTCTGCAAGCCAGACGGCGTGTCGGGGTGCGACACGGCAATCTATGGCTGGTGCAAGGACGCGGATCAGGCCAGCTACCTCGAGCAGTGCATGGACTGGGGCGGCCAGTGCGGCAATAACGCCATCTTCGCGGACACCAACTGCGACGGGACGCTCGACGTGTGCAAGCTTTGCCCGCCGGGCCACACCCCGGCCGACCTCGACAACGACGGCTGCGAGGAGGCCTGCGATTGCTGCCCGCCCGGGCCGCTGTGCCTTCCGGGGAACATCCAGGTCGACTCGGACGGCGATGGCTGTATGGACTCCTGCAAGCCGAAGCCGGACCCCTGCTTCTCCAAGAACCACGGCTTCTGCCCCGACCAGCCGTATGCGAGCTACGTGACGCAGTGCCTCGCCGCGGGCGGGAACTGCGGGCCCCTCGGTGTGCTCGGCGACGGCGACTGCGATGGCACGCTCGACATCTGCAAGCTCTGTCCCTCGAACTCGCACTCCGCGGACCTGGACAACGACGGCTGCTTCGAGTCTTGCGTGTGCTGCGAGCCGGTGATTTGCCCCGACGGGATGGTCCCGACCGACAAGAACGGCGACGGCTGCCCCGATAGCTGCACCCAGCCCTGCAATCCCATCAAGTGCGAGGCGGGCTTCGTCCCGACCGACACTGACGGCGACGGATGTGCGGACTTCTGCAAGCCCAGCTGCGTTCCGGTGACCTGCCCCGCGGGCACTATCGGCAAGGACACGAACGGCGATGGCTGCGCAGACAAGTGCGTGCCCGTGTGCCAAGACCTCCTTTGCCCGGCGGGCTCCCACTCGATCGACACCGACGGTGACGGCTGCGCGGACGACTGCCAGTGCCACAACGTCTGTGACGATGGCACCTTGGCCAACCCCGCCACCGGCTGCATCTGCGCCCCCACGTGCGAGGACAAGATCTGTCCGACGACTCATGTCGGCAAAGACACCAACGGCGACGGCTGCACGGACCAGTGCGTGTGTCCGACCGCTTGCGGGGTCGGCCAGGTCCAAGATCCCGCGACGTGCGCATGCAAGGCGGCTTGCCAGCCCATCCAGTGCTCGAGCCCCAGGGTGGGCAAGGACACGGATGGCAACGGCTGCGCTGACGCCTGCGTGTGCGGCAACACCTGCGCCAACGGAGCTGCTCCGAATCCCGAGACCTGCGTCTGCGGGCCGGTCTGCCCCGCCCCGCCGGTCTGCGGCAAGGGCGGGCAGCTCTTCGACACCAACGGCGACACCTGCCTCGACCTGTGCAAGTGCACGCCAATCCAGTGCTCCAGCGGCAAGCCCGCCGTCGACACGGACGGCGACGGCTGCGCGGACACCTGTCAGTAGTCCCCGCGCCCGGTTGTCCGTCACTGCGGTGGTGGACAACCGCGGCCGGCTTGCCTCCTCCGCGGCCCGGAGTGATGGCGAGCTCTGGATTGTCTGAGGCCCGCGGGCGCCCTTCGCCCGCAGCGCGCCTCGCGCCAGCCGACTCCCCCAGCTAGACTTCGCCCCGTGGCCCACCAGCTCCTCGACACGCCAGCCCCCCAGGAGGTCGTCACTCGAGACCTCCTCTTCGACCGCGACTCTGACGGGACGCTGGCCTGGACGGTTCGCGCCACGACCCAGAGCGGTCTCCCGGTCCTCGCGTTGGCGGACTCCGGCGAAGCCCCGCTCGGCCCGAGTGGCCCAAAGGTCGTGTGCCGCCACACCACCCCCAAGGGCCTCGCGCACCGCTGGGCCACTCGGGTGGTCGTAGGGCGCGCAGACGAGAGCTCCGTGAGGCGCCATCCGGACGAGGTCCTCGCGGAGTGGCGCCGGGGCTCCCTGCTCCTCGATCCCGCCTCTCGGCACGCGATCTCCCCCGATCTCGTCGGGGGCGTGGAGTGGGTCCACGGGGTGCGGGTCCTGCCCCTGCGCACCGCCACGCTTCCACCGGCCACCCACACCAACTGTCTGTTCGTGGGCGAACGCCGGGCGCTGCTGGTCGATCCCGGGTCCGCCGAAGCCGACGAGCAGCTGCGCCTCTGCGAGGCGATCGACCGCTTCGTCGGCAGGAACGGTCCCCTCGGCGCGATCTTCCTCACCCACCACCACGCGGACCATGTGTCGGGCGTCCCCGGTCTGCTCCGACGGTTCCGTCTGCCCGTTTGGGCCCACCCGGAGACCGCCTCGCGCGTCGCATTCCCAGTGGATCGCCTCATCGCCCCGAGCGCCACCTTCGAGCCGCTCGAGGGCGGCCCGGCGGGATGGGAGGTGGCGCACACGCCAGGCCACGCCCCGGGCCACCTCTCGCTCCGGCGGGCCTCCGACGGCGCCGCGGTGGTGGGCGACATGGTCGCGAGTATCGGCACCATCCTCATCGACCCGTCAGAGGGCGATGTACGCGAGTACGTGACCAGCCTTCGCAGCATGGCCGCCCAGGGCATCGGAGTAGTCCATCCTGCGCATGGCGACCCAGTGTTCGAGGGCACGGAGCGTGTTCTCGCTACTGCCGGGCACCGCGAGTGGCGCGAGACCTTGGTGCTCGCGGCTTTGCGCGCCGGCGCGCGTTCGCTTGCCGAGGTCACGGCTCAGGCCTACGCGCCCAACGCGGTCGCGCTGGGCTGGTTGGCAGCGCGGTCCACCGAGGCCCACCTCGTCGCGCTCGAACGCGCCGGTGTCGCGCGGAGAGACGAGGTCGGGGCCTGGCACCCGGCCGCCCCCGGCGACCCCTCCTAGGCGGCCTGCGCGGCGCCTCCCCAAATCCACCGCAGCCGCATGGGGAGCCGGAAGTGCGCTCGTTTGCACGGAGGGGGAGTGTCCGCTAAAACGCGTCGGTTACTCGATTCTAGGTGGGCGCCGGCCGGTTGCCGCGCCCGCCTCTAAGGCGCTCGGTCTGGCCGAGCAAGTGGGAGGGGCTGCGGATGATGAATCGGTTGGCGAGGAACGTGCTCTGCGCGCTGAGCGCGCTGTCTCTGGTGGCGGCTTGCGGTGCCTCGGGCTCGGGCGACGGGAGCTCGCCGCTCTCCAAGAAGGGCCAAGTGCGCACGGTCACTGGGACGCTCAAGAGCGTGCCTGGCGGCTCCGCCGCAGTTGCTGCCAAGACCAAGGATGGCAAGTCCCTCAAGGCCAAGATCGACCCGTCGACCAAGAAGTTCTCCATCAACCTGCCCAAGGCGCAGCCCGCCGTTCTGTCGGTTCGCTCCTCAGACGGGTCGCTGAAGAAGATCAAGTTCGTCCGCAACATGACCGGCGGCATCCCGGGGGCACTCGAGGCCGAAGAGGTGGGCTACGAGGTGCCGGGCGAGGGCTTCTCGGGCGACGCGGATCTCGGAGAGATCGACTGGGAAGACGGCGACGAGATTGTCTGCGGTGACGAGGACTCGGAGAAGAGCATCTTCGAGTTCATCGACTCGGATGGCGACGACCTGTCCGACTGGGAAGACGGAGACGGTGAGGAGTGGTCCGATGGCGACTGGTGGTCCGACTGGGAGGACGCGGACGACTGGGGCTATGAGGACGACGACTTCTGCTCGTTCGACGGCGCCGACATCTGTGAGCCCGAGGACGACGAGTTCTTCGCCGAGGACGAGTGTGACGAGTCAGGCGCCGAAGACTGGTGTGCCTACGAGGGCGAAGACGACTTCTACGGCGACGAGGGCGAGGAAGACTGGTGGAACACCGAGGAGGGTGAAGACACCACCGACGGCGAAGACACGAGCGACTCGGAGGACGGCGAGGACATGAGTGACTTCAGCGACCTGTCGGACGCCACCGACAGCGACGACTCGGGCGCCGACGCCGGCGGGGATTCTGGAGATGACTCCTCCGACATGTCCGACATGAGCGACGGCGAAGACACGTCGGACGCCAGCGACGGCGCCGACATGTCCGACATGAGCGACATGAGCGACATGAGCGACATGAGCGACATGAGCGACATGAGCGACATGAGCGACATGTCCGATACGAGCGACGCCACCGACTCTGGTGACGCCACGGACGCCTGAGCTGCTGCGTCGTCGTCGGTCGTTATCGAGGCGGCCAACGGCTCGAGCTGCGGGGCGGCGCCACCCCGCCCGCGCTCACACGCCATACCCCAGCCACTGCATGAACAGTGGCACCATCCACAGCCCCGCGAGCGTCGTGGTCACATTGGCCAAGAGCGCGATTCCACCCGCCCGCAGAGGCGTGATGGGCTCAGCGCCGAAACGACGAACCGCTGCGTAGAGCAGGGCCCACTCCACCCCGGTCACGCCCGACTCCGCCACGACGAGATAGAGCCAGCGGGGGGAGAACTGCTCCACGGCATACCACAACGCGGGGTGGGTGGCGGCCTGGAGTCCCAAGCCGAGCGCGACGCGTCCCGGTAGCGACGGCATGGCGCGCCGGAGACTCCAGGCGACGATGGGCGTCTCGATGGCGCAGGTGGAGACGAACGCCAAGGCCCAGAGGTCGAGCGGCGGCCACAACACGTCAGGGGTTCGAGCGCCGCAACGCCGCCCAGTGCAGCAGAACGGCCAGCTCCATCCACCCGTGGAAGCTCGCCACGCTCAGGTATGCGCTTCGCGTCGAGGGCGCGTCGAGCAGCGCCACGAGCGGGACCGCGATGCAGAGCAGCAACGCGGCAGCCGCTGGCCCGTCGCCCAGCGCAGCCCGCCACTCGGCCGCGTCGCGTGCGAAGCTCGTTGGTGCCGCTCGCAGCCCGGGCCAGACGGCGGGATTGAGCCGCAGCCAGGCGGTGTAGTGCACTGCCTGAAGGAACGCGTACACCGTGACCAGCCGAACCGCCGCTGCGGGTTCGAGCCAAGGAGCGAGGCCCGCTGCGAGCCCCGCGAGCGTCAGCCCCGTCGACTCGGCGGCGGCCACGCTCCGCTCCACCCCGTGGGTCCACTCGGCGGCGCCCAACCAGAGCGCAAGCCCCCCCGCAAGCGCGAGCGCCAACACCACGCTCGGAGCGCTCTTGAGGCCGCGGTGGTAGGCGAAGCCCGCGAAGACGCCCAGCGCAACGAGGTTGTGCGCGTGCGCAAAGCCCAGCGCCACGGTGTGCCAGGAGTTCAGGGCCAGCGTGGTGAGGGCTGCTCCCGCGAGGAACGCGGCAGCGCGAACGGCGGGTCGTCGCGGGATCGTGGTGAGCGCGAGCGTGAGGGCTACCATGCCGCACGCCACGTCCGTCCAATGGGGGATGGGTAGCCCGTGCACCTGGAGCGACCGTAGAACGAGCATCGCGGCCGCGGGTACCAGGACCGCCCCGAGGCGCCACCGGGCGAGGTCGGGTCCCCGCGCCAGGAGGAGTCGGAAGTCTGCCAAGACGTGCGGGATGCCGAGGATCAGTGGGCCGACCAGGAGCAGCCAGTGGGGCACTAGGGCGGCGAGCGTGAACGCCACCGCGAGGTGGCCAGCGCCGAGCGCGGCCAGACGGAGATCGGGGTCGCGGGCGGCGGCGCGGCCTGCCCGTGTGCGGACGACGACGCGCCAGGTCTCGCGTCGGACGGCGTCGAGGGTCAGGAGCATGCGCCGGGAACGCGCAGGTGACCGCTGCCGTTCACCGCTACTCCGTCTTGCGGGTCATGGTGCGCGACTTGAAAGTGCGCGTGCGCTTCACCTCGACCTGCTCCTCGGGGAGCTCGCTCAGTCGCAGCCCGGTCACCTTCGCCTCCACGAAGCCCGCCTTCACCGCCTCGTCGGCAGTGACCCACCACGCGTCCCGGATGCGCTTCCGGTAGTTATCCACGGGCATGCCGATCGCCTGGGCGATCTCGTCGTGGAGCTTGTCGAGGTATTTCGTGCTGAACTCGATCCGCGACCGGATCTGCGGGTCTTCGCCCAGGGCGCCGTAGCTGGCCTCGTGGAACATCATGGTGCCGTGCGGGAAGATGTAACGCTTCTTGGCGAACACCGTGATGATCGCGCCCATCGAGTAAGCCTTGCAGGTGACGATCGCGTACACCGGGCTCCGGATGGTCTTCATCACGTCGATGAGGATCAGGCCGGCGTCGACGGAGCCCCCAGGGCTGTCGATCAAGAGCCAGATGGGCTCCGCCGACTGGCCGTCCAGCGTCAGCATTTGCTGCACCGCCTTCTCGATGGAGCTGTCGTTCACCGCCCCCGACAGCTTCACCTGGCGGTCCGTGAGCTGGATATCTACCGCTGCCGCCGGCTCCACGTGGGCACAGGCGACGAGGACGCAGGCGAAGAGGGAACGCAGCATCGGGACTCCGTGAGGGCGTGGTGACTTCAGGCACTCCCGCGTTCGGTTCGGGGGAGGCGCCGCGCTTCGAGGCCCGGCGGACATTACGGGACGGCCGCGGGGGCGGCAAGCTGGGGCCCCGCCGCTTCTCACTCGGTCGTATTGGGACGGCGGGCCACCTCGGTGTACCGTTCGCGGGTGGTGGACTCCCCCCAATCGCGCGAGGGGCGCTGTGCGTTGTGTGGGGTGGCTGCCCCGATCGGCCACCCCTGCGCCGACAGCATCTGTGCAGGATTCGCGAAGGTAGGCATTCCCGCGGACGACGCGGCGAAGGCGCTCGTCCTCAAGTTCGACCACGGGCACCGAGGCCGCGCTACCGCGGAGTTCGTTGGGCGCTGGTTCGGCGAGTGGCTGCCTGTCGGTTTTCTCTTGGCCGATGAGGAGGGCTCCGTCTTCCTGGCTCGCCGGCGGGTACACCCGCGGCGCCTGGAGCTCGGCGCGGGCACTTGGGCACTCCGGGTCATCTCCAGAGCCGCATGGTCCGGCGGGCTCGATGAGGCCCACCGAGCGCTCGCGCGCGGGAGCGGCCACGCGCCCGTGCTGGACAGCGTCCTCGAGCTCGGCGAGCCGCTGCATCATGGAGACCTGGTCTTCGTGGCTCACCCGTGGCTCGGGGCGGACGCCGTCCCGCTGGACGCGTTGTTGCCGCCTCAGGGCAGCTTGTTCGAGCGCGAGCCGGCGCTGGCAGCGGACCTGGTCGGGCAGCTGTTGGACGCGGTTGCGGGCGCTCATCAGGCAGGTAAGGCGATCGGTGAGCTTCGCCTCGCCCGCTCGTTCTGGGTGGATGGAAGCGCCCCCCGGGCGGCGGCCGCTCGGCTCTCAACGGCCGGCGCGCCGCAGCCCAGGCTCGTACTGCTGCCCGTGGCCGCGCTCGACTTCGCTGTGCCGCCGTGTCGACTCCCGCGCGTGGACGACATCGAGGTCGCGGACCCGGGCACCGCGAGCCGCGGCCCAGAGGCGTTCGTCGCCGACGTCGCTGCGCTTTGTGCCATCTTGCGGCGGATCCTCGGCTCACCGGCGGGCGTTCTCGGGGAGCTCCTGACAGGCGCGGCAGCCGGTGGGCCTCGAGGTGAGCCGCCGTTGGACGCGGCCGCCCTGCGGGTGGCGCTGAGGGCGCGCCTCGGGCTCCCGGCCCCCCTGGAGTTCGGGGCCAGCCCTGGCGCGCAGCCCGTCCCGCCCCCGGACCGGCCCGCGGCGGCGTCCGGGCTCAAGGATCGCCCGGTTGCCCTGTCCCCGGTGGCGTCCGAGGGATCCCCCGGGGGCCCGCCTCGGCCTTGGTGGGAACGAGACCACGTGCGCCCAGCACGGTCAGCAGAGCTGCCGAGCGCCCCGGCTCTGGGCGCGGGCCCCACATCAGTGGTCAGTCCGCCCCGCGAAGTTGAAGCTACTGGAGCAGCGCCACCGAGCGCGGCGGCGCCTACCAGGGCCTTGACGACCGGCCGTGCAGACCCAGGAACCCCCGAGCAGGAGAGAGTGACCGCCGAGCGGGAGGTGGCCCAGAAGCCCCACGGGGCTCCGGCTTGGCGGTCGTTGGCCTTGTGGGCGGTGGCGGTGTCCGCGGTCCTGCTGGGGCTCGCACAGCTCTGGCACGGGGGCTCGAACGGGCCCACGGTGCGCGCGCGAGTCGAAGGGAGGCAGCTCGAGCTCACGATCGGAGGGGAAGGGGGGCGCCGGGGTACGGTTGAGCTGCAGACACGCTCCGGCGTGACGCGCCACGAGTTCACCTCGGTTGAAGGGAAGCCCGTGCTCTTGAGCGCCGATGAGCCCGTGGTGGGTTTCGTGGTGGAGTGGAGGGCCTCGCCGTGAACGCTGGAGACCGACCGGAGCTCAGCAGGCGTCATCCCGCATCGGCTCAGGTCCCGTGCCAGCGAAGCCCTGAGGTCTCTCCACCTTGCCCTCAGTGGTTCGTCTGGTAGCTTCCGCCGCCATGCCGCTCGAGAGCCACGCCATCGTCTGTTTGTCGTCCCAACGCTGGGACGAGGGCATGTGGACCAACAAGCAGCACATCATGAGCCGCCTCGCCAAGCGAACGCGCATCGTCCACGTCGACTTTGGCCTTCGCGACCCGGTGACCTATCTGTGGCAGCGGTTCAAGCAGCGCGACCGTCAGCTCTGGAAGATGCATCGCCTGCCGGTGGACGGCGTGGTCGAGCGGGGCCCGAACCTCTGGGTCTCCGGATCCTGGGCACCCTGGGGCGTCGGGCGCCTGTCCCGGCAGAGCCGCCTCCGCGACTACTTCAGCTACGAGCACAAGCTCGACATGGTGAAGCGCTTCCTGGCGCGCGAGGGGATCACCCACCCCATCGTCTGGACGTATCACCCGGGCTACGGCGAGGTCATCGACCAGCTCCCCCGGCGCCTCCTGGTCTACGACTGCGTCGACGACTACGGCGCCTTCCCTGAGTACGCGGCCGACGCCGACTGGCTGGCGCGCCGCGAGGAGGCGCTCTGCCGCAAATCGGACGTGGTCTTCACTACGTCCAAGACGCTCCTCGAGCTGCGAAAGCCGTTCAACCCCCACACCCACCTCGTGGAGAACGTCGGCGACGCCGCGCACTTCGGGCTCGCGTTCGCCGACGGCACCGTGCCCCACCCGGAGGCGGCGGCGCTCCGCCGGCCCGTGATCGCGTTCGTGGGCGCTGTCAGCGCGTACAAGCTCAACCTCGAGTGGATGCTGCACGCGGCAACCGCGCGGCCGGAGTGGACCTTCCTGGTCATCGGCCCTGTCGGCCTCGCCGACCCCGACACCAACGTGCAGGCGTTACGCAAGCTCCCGAACGTCCACATCACCGGCATGAAGCCCTACGCCGAGCTCCCCGCGTGGCTCAAGGCGGTGGACGTCACGGTCATCCCCTACAACATCAACCGCTACACGGCGTCTGTCTTCCCCATCAAGTTCTTCGAGATGCTCGCTACGGGGAAGCCGCTCGTGATCTCGGCGCTGCCGTCCCTCGAGGCGTACTTCGATGACGTCCTCGTCGCTCGCGACGCCGAGGGCTTCGTCGGCGCATGCGAAGCGGCGCTGCGCGACACGCCCCAGCAGCGGGAGCATCGCCTGGCGCTCGCGCAGCGCAACTCGTGGGAGAAGCGCGTGGCCGAGCTATCTGCGCATGTCGAGCGTCGCCTCGACGAGACGGAGTCCCCATGAGCTTGCGCCAGCGTGTCCGAGCCTGGGTGGGACTCGAGCTCAGCGAGTCGGTCGATCTCGTCCTGGCCCACGAGGTCCTCGGCACCGAGTACGGCAGCCACGCCGTGTGTCTCGAGGGGCTCGGCCCCGGCTCGGTGGTCTACTCGTTCGGCGTGGGCGAGGACGTTAGCTTCGACCTGGGCCTGATGGAGCGCACCGGGGCAGAGGTCTTCGCGTTCGATCCCACCCCGCGGTCCGTTGCCTGGGTGCGCGAGCAGGCGCTTCCCGCGGGATTTCGGATGCACGCGTTCGGGTTGGCGGCTCACGACGGCACGCTCAGCTTCGCCCCACCCGCAAACCCCGAGCACGTCTCGCACTCCTCGGTGCCCTCCGGCAGCGCCGGCGCGGTCGAGTTCGCGGTGAAGCGCCTCTCCACCGTGGCGCGCGAGCTCGGCCACTCTCGGCTCGACGTGCTCAAGATGGACATCGAAGGCGCGGAGTACGCCGTGATCGACGACGTGCTGGCCCACGGACCGCCGGTCGACCAGTGGCTCATCGAGTTTCACCACGGGCACTATGGGATCCCGGTGAAGACCACGCGGGCGGCTGTGGCGCGGCTTCGAGCCGCCGGCTACGGCCTGTTCCGCATCTCCGCGTCCGGCCACGAGCTCTCGTTTCGCCGCCGGAGCCGCGAGTAGCCTCAGCGCTCCAGCTGGTCCGCGAGCGAGCGCTGCCACGGCGTGGTGAGCGCCAGCCCCATCGAGACCAGGCGATCCGGCGCTCCGGTGGCTCGCGACACGCCGCCCCCTCCGGCCTGCGGGGCGAGGCGCGAGGCGTCTACTCCGAGCGCGTGGCAGATCTCGCGAGCCAGGGCCAAGCTGCTCACCGCCTCGCCGCGGCAGAGGTTCACGAGCCCGGGCGGCAGCACCGCGAGTCGTTGGGCCACCTCTCTAACGTCCACGTAGTCACGCCAGGTATCGAGCGGGCCGCACGGGATCGGGCCCGTGCCCTCAACGGCGCGGAGCTTCGCCACGAGGTCGGCCGCCAGGAGCCCTCGGGGCTGTCCCGGCCCCAGGATGTTGAAGATCCGCGCGATGGTGAGCTCCCAGCCGGCGCGATCGGCCGCCTCGGCGAGAAGCAGCTCCTGCGCTCGCTTCGCTCGGCCGTACGGAGACGGGGGCTCGATCGGGTGCTCCTCGGTGAGCGCTTCCAGCGCCGGGGCGTAGACCGCAGCCGAGCTCGCGAGCACGAGGTGCCCTCCTGGGTTCTCTCGCATGACCTCCGCCAGCGCGGCACAGGTGCGCTCGACGAAGGGATCCAAGACCGCGGGGTCGCGCTCCCGGGGGAACGCGAGGTGGACGACGCGGGCGCCCGCCGCAGCCCGAAGCGCGGCGCGCCACGTCTCTGCGGATTCGACCGCACGCCCCACGGCGTGGGCCCCCAGGTGGGCGGCGAGGACGTGACGCCCCAGGAAACCCGTGGCGCCGGAGACGAGCAGCTTCCGTGGCACGCTCATCCCTCGGGCAGGAACTCGTGGCGCCGGCGCTCGAACTCCTCGATCGCGGCGGCGTAGTCCTCCGCGCGTCCGATGTCGAGCCAGAAGCAGTCGGAGCTGTAGGCGCAGACCTTGTCGTTCCGGGCGATCAAGAGCCGAATGAGATCGGGTACGTCCATCCGCGTATTCGGCGGGACGTGGGCCAGCGCCTCGGGCTCGATGACGTAGATGCCCATGGAGACGTCGTAGTGGTAGCTGGGCTTCTCCACCTGCTCCACGATACGAGCGCCCTCGAGCCGAAGCACGCCGTAGTCGATGTCGACCCGCCGCCGGCTCGCAGCCACCGTCATCATCGCGCCCTGTGCCTTGTGGAAGGCCACGAGGTCCGCGAAGGAGAGCGTGGTGAGGATGTCGCCGTTCATCAGCAGGAAGGTGCCGTCGATCCCCTCCACCTGGCGGGCGGGCCCCACCGTCCCGAGCGGCTTGTCCTCGGTGACGTACTGCAGCTGAAACGGGTACTTCGCGCGTCGGGGCTCGAGGTACGCGTAGATGATCTCGCGCAGGTAGCCCACGGCCAGCGTGACACGGCGCACGCCCAGCCGGCCGACCTGCTGAAGCAGCACCTCGAGCACCGGCGTGTCCCCGATGGGCATGAGCGGCTTCGGCAGGACCGTGGTGTAGGGACGCAGCCGGCTCCCCTGGCCGCCCGCGAGCAGGATCACGTCCATGGTGGGTGCGGTCTCAGCGGACATAGAGCCCCGACTTGTATGCGCTGCGGTGGCCTTCGATCCAGGCGATGGTGCGGCGAAGGCCCTCGTCGAACGCCACGGTGGGGCGTTGGTCCAACACCTCGGCGGCGAGGCGGTTGTCGCAGAGCAGCGTGAACACCTCGCTGTCTTTGGGGCGGACTCGCGTCTCGTCAAAGACCACCGGCTTGTGGGACCCCATGAGCGCGAGGATCCGGCGCGCCGTCTCGCCGATCGTGATGCCCTCTCCGCGGCCGCAGTTGATGACGCGCCCGATCGCGGCGTCCTTCTCCCCGGCAGCGAGGAAGCCGGCGACGGTGTCGGCGACGTAGTTGAAGTCGCGCACGGGCTCCGGGCTCCCCAGCTTCACGACGGGCTGGTCCAGCGCCTGCGAGATGATCGTGGGGATCACGGCGCGCGCCGACTGGCGTGGCCCGAAGGTGTTGAACGGGCGCAGCGTGACCACTGGCAGGCCGAAGGAGAGGTGGAAGCTCTCGGCCAGCTTGTCGGCGCCGATCTTGGTGGCGGAGTACGGCGACTGCCCCTGGAGCGGGTGGCCCTCGTCGATCGGCGTGTACCGCGCGGTGCCGTAACACTCGCTGGTGGAGGTGTGGACCACGCGGTGGCACCCCGCCTCCTGGGCGGCGCGGAGCACGTTCAGCGTCCCGACGATGTTCGTGGAGACGTACGAGGCCGGCGCTTCGTACGAGAACGGGATCGCGATGAGCGCCGCCAGGTGGAACACCACCGACTGCCCGTTCACGGCTCTCTGCACCGCGAAGGGGTCTCGGATGTCTCCCGCGATCACCTTCAGCGCGGCGCGGGTCTCCGGCGGCAGCGTCTCGAGCAGCCCCCAGTCTGTCCGCGAGTTGTAGTGGACGAACGCCGTGACGCGCGCCCCGGCCGCCAGCAGCGCCTCGCAGAGGTGGCTCCCGATGAAGCCGCCGGCACCCGTCACGAGGACGGGCCGATCCGTGTAGTACGACATGTTCACCCGTTTCCTGAGCGCGGGAGGAGGGGGGCGCGTGGGCCGCTATCGCACACCTCCTCGAGGAGGTGCCGCCAGCCGGCCGTCCACGCCGCGTGGTCGAAGTCTGTGTAGAAGGAGCGTGTCCTCTGGAGGGCGAGGGCCTCGTCGAGCGCAGCGCTCACGCGGGCCACCTGGTCGCGCTCCTGCCAGGGCACCACGACGCTCTCCGTGAACTCGTGGACGTTGCCCACGTCGGTGGTGACCACCGGGAGCTGCGTGGCCTCGGCGTCCGCCACGGCGTACGCGCCGCCCTCCGAGAGGCTGAGGCACAACCACGCGTCCGCCGACCCGTAGACCTCCGGTCGCTCGTGATGCTCGCAGGCGAGGGTCTTGAACTCGAGATCGGCCCGGGCCGCGCGCAGCGCGTCGATTACGCTCGAGCCCTTGTTGAACGTCCGCCAGTCGCCGAGGACCACGGGCCGCAGCCGCGTGCCCGCGTTGCGCGCCATCGGGGCGACCCAGTTGGGCAGCACCGGAGCTTCGGGCACGCCGTAGTGGCGGCTGAACTCGCCCGAGGTCCAGCGGGCGGCCGCCACGAACCAGCGGTTTGGTCGCGAGTACATCTCGCGCTGGGCGCGCACCAGCGCCTGGGCCCCGGCGTCCCGCCACTCGGGATCGCGGTCGAAGTGGGTCTGGGCGCAACCGTGGTGCATGACCACGGTGCGCAGGCTGTCCGGCACCTCCACCGACAGCTCGTTGCCCGTGATGACGACTGCGTCCGGGTGGCGCTTCGCGAGCCAGGCCAGCTTGAGGCGATGCGGCAGCCGCGTGTTGAGGCTGATGAGGCCCGGGATCGCGCCCCGCAGCTCGAAGTCGAACCGTGGCACGCCGCCCCAGCCGCCGTCTTCGAAGCGGCGCGGAACGAGGCTGATCACGGGCGGGGGCATGGCGGCTATCTAGTGCACGCCGAGGGCGTTCACAAGCGCCAGCTGGCGCTCCCGCACCACGCGCGCCGCCTCGGCCAGCTGTTCGACGAAGCGGCGAAGGGGCGCGGGGCCGTGCTCCCGCGCCACGTCGACCTCCCAGGTGGCGTGCAGCGACACCACGCGGGGGAGCCGCGCGGGCGCCTCGTGCGAGCGGCCGTAGAACTCCGACGCCACGACCGGGAGCGCGCACCGCGGCACGGGCTTCTCGGACAGCACGCGCGTGAATCCGGCGAGGGGCAGGGCGGGTCCGGTCGCGCGGCCCGCCATGTTGTTCGGCGGGATGTAGGTGGTCGCAAGGCGCCCCGTGACCGCCTCGACGCGCCGCCTGGCTTCGTGGAGCACCGCCGCCACGTGCTCGGTCCCGTGGCCCGCGAACTCGTCGAAGCCGGTGACGGTGCCGCGCTGATTCAGCGGGTCCCCGGCGTCGATCAAGATCTGGCTGTGCTTCGGGTACCCGTGGTCGAAGCCGTGGACAGCCGGCCTCAGGTTCCGCAGCGTCCGAAGGAAGGCGCTCATGGGCTCGGTGAGGAGCGCTGGCACCACCCCGAGCGTGAGCGGGACGCCCGCGTCGTCCATGGTCTCGAGCACCGCGTGTAGTGGCGCCAGATCCCCGGCGATCGGCCGCACGCCCGTGGGGTAGTCGTCCACGCGGAAGAGCGGGAGCGCGCTCCGACCCGCCAGCACGGCCAGCAGGTGCGTCGCCGGGCCGAACTCGTTCTCCGTTCCGTCGTACAGGCGGTGCGCGAGGACCGCGCCGGTCGCCGCGAGGTCGATGCGCCCTGAGCCCCCCACGCTGAAGCGGTGGCGGTCGCCGTCGTTGCCCAGCTCGCCCGTGGCGGCGCGCTGCCGCCGGTGGGGCTCGACCAGCACCAGCAGGTCGGTCGAGTCGAGGAGCGTGTCGATCGCCCGAAGCGGGTCCGTGGCGGTGTGCAGCGTGTTGGCGACGACGAGCACGGCGATCGGTCGCGCCAACACCCGCCCGAGCGCCTCTGGGCCCAACACCGTTGCGCGTGGGAAGACGGTGCGCAGGCCCTCCCCCAGCACACCGACGCGGCCCGCGAGGCGCGGGGCGAGCTCGCGCAGAACGGCGAGGTCGCCCGGCGTCACGGCTTGCGGAGCAGCGCCAGCTGGCCCTGGGTCCAGGGCTCGAGGAAGCGGTGCGGCCCCAGCTCGCGGAGCACGTCGTGGTACTCCTCGCGCTGGGCGTCGTGCAGCGCCACCACCCCGCCCGGCCGAACCAACGCGAACGCTTCCTGAAGGCAGAAGCGGCGGGCTCGGCCGTCCACGAGCGCGAAGTCGGGCTGAAAGCCGAGCCGGCGCGGGGTCTCGATGTAGGTGAGCATCAGCGACCGGTCGAACTCGACGCGGTCGTCGAACGCGGTGCTCTTGTGCGCCGGGATCCCAGCGGGCGCCGAGGTGGGCTCACCGGGCGCGGGGGGCCTGTCGGGGGCGACGAGGTGGAGCGAGAGCCGCGAGTCCCGGACCACGCCGCGGACGTGGTCCACCCAGGTCGGGTTGTGCTCCACGGCGAGGTATTCGCGGATGAACGGGCACGCCTCGAGCAATGCCCGAGTGCTCCCGCCGGTGCCCCACTCGAGGAAGCGGGCGGGGGCGATGGCGTGGACCGCGGCCAGGAGCTGCGAAAACTCGACCGGATCCATCCACACCGGGAGCCCATCGAGGTTCTTCTGTTTGCTACGGAAAACCATCGCGCCGGTATGCCACGTCGGGTGCTGCTCGTCGACTCCGAGGCGTTCTCGCGGTAGGTAGCGGGTGCATGCGAGCGCCCGTGTCCACCTCCCCCGCCCGCGAGGCCGCCGTTCTCCTCGTGGGCAAGGTGCTAGGGACGCTGTCCGAGGCGCTGGTGCCGCTGGTGATCGTGCGGCTCTGGGGCAAAGCGGATGTGGGCGTGGTCGCTTCCGCGCAGCTCACGTACGCCGCGATCAGCACCATCCTCCAAGCGGGTTTCCCGGAGGCCGCCACGTTCTACCTGCCGGGCCGCCCCGGCCCAGAGCGCCGGGCGATCGCGGGCGTGGTGGCGAAGACGCTGTTCGGTGTGGGGGGGCTCACGGCGCTCGTGCTCCTGGCGCTCACGGGAGCGGCGGCGCTCTTCGGCAGCCAGTCCGGCTGGGCTGAGGGGGCCACACTCCTGCCCTACTTCGCCGCGCTCGCCCTGGTCGACCTGCCGAGCCGCATGGCCACCAACGTGCTTGTCGCCGAGGGGCGGGCCGGGACCACGGCGGGCCTCGGCGTGCTTCGCGCGCTCGGCGCGTCCGCGGCTACGCTGGTGCCCGCTGTCGCCGGAGCGTCCGCCCTCGAGGTGGTGGTCTCCACCTGCGCGTTCGGGTTCGTCTTCGGCCTCGGGACCCTGGCAGTCCTCGCGCGTCACTATGCTCGGGAGGCACGGGCGCCGTCGCCGATCAGCGCCAGAGAGGTCGTCCGGTTCTCTGTGCCGTTCGGGCTCACGGAGATCGCCTCGATCGCCAACGCGCAGCTCGACCGCTACCTCGTGCTCTGGTGGTTCGCCGCTGCGACGTTCGCCGATTACCAAGCCGGCGCCTGGCAGGTGCCCATGATCGGGGCGATCCCCCACATCATCAGCGTCGCGTACACGCCGCGGTTCGTGGTCTGGTTCCGCGAGGGCCGCCGAGCCGACGTCCTCGAGTCTTGGCGCCGCCTCGCCGCGCGCACAGCGCTGCTTGTCACACCCCTCTCGGCCATCTTTGTCGTGGGCGCCGAGGAGACCATGCGCCTCCTGTTCACGGACGCCTACGGCGGCTCGGCGTCGGTGTTTCGGCTGTTCTCGATCTTCATGATGCTGCGCGTGACCCCGTACGGGAACCTGCTCCTCGCGGCAGGGCGGCCCGACCTCATCACCCGGGCGTCGTTCCTCGCCGTCTTGTCCAACGCCGCGCTCACGATCCCGTGTATCGCCCTCATCGGCCTCGACGGCGCGGCCCTCGGCACGCTGCTCGCGTTCCTCCCCACCGCGGCCTACTACTGCTTCGGGATCGCCGAGGTCATGGGCACGCGGTTTCGCGAGGTGTACCCGCTCGGGGCCCACCTGCGCGTGCTCGCGCTCGTGGCGGTATCTGCGCTCCCGGCGATCGCCGTGAAGATCTGGCTCCCCGTGGGACCCGGGGTCGCGCTGCTGCTGGAGGCGGCGGCGCTGCTCGTGACCTTCGCGGCGCTTGGCACAGCGGCCGGCCTGGTGGAGCGCGGCGACTGGGCGACTGTGCGGTCGTGGGTCAGCGCCCGCGTGCGGCGCGGGAGCCCCGCCACCTAGCCTGCGTCGCGGGTGGCGCGAGGGTCAGACGCGACGCCCTTGGGCATCGCCGGCCATGCTCAGAGCGGCTCCACGTCGTAGAGCTGGATAGCGGGCGCGTTCTTGCGGGCGAACTCGATCGCCCAGTTCCCCGACACCAACAGGACCGGATTGCCGCGCCGGTCCTCGACCATCGTGTAGTCGCGGCGCTTGCGGAGCCACTCCATGGTCTCGGCGGTGCCGCGCACCCAACGGGCCGCGGTGTAGGGCTGTGACTCCAGCACCGCGCGCGCGCCGTACTCGTTCTCGAGGCGCTCGCGGAGCACCTCGAACTGCAAGAGACCCACGGCGCCCAGGATCGGGTCTTGGCGACCGAAGCCCTCGCGGTAGAACGCCTGGATCACCCCCTCCTGGGTCAGCTGCTCCACGCCCGTGTCCAGCTGCTTGCGGCGCAGCGGGTCCTTGAGCACGAGGCGGGTAAAGTGCTCCGGCGCGAAGCGGGGGATCCCGCCGTACTGGATCGCCTCGCCGTCGCTGAGGGTCTCTCCGATCCGGAGCTTGCCGGGGTCGTAGAGGCCGACGATGTCGCCCGGGAAGGCGTCGTCCACGATCGACCGCTCTTGGGCCATGAACGTGTGCGGGTTGGCGAGGCGGAGGGTCTCGCCGGTGGAGCCGAGCGTGACGTCCATCCCGCGCTTGAAGTGACCACTGACGCACCGCATGAAGGCGATGCGGTCGCGGTGCTTCGG
>SXGT01737407.1_pt1 | contig 29093 bp, 32 predicted proteins | sample 3176221 | NCBI WGS metagenome assembly SXGT01 (sample SAMN11356862, study PRJNA531348) | freshwater metagenome | isolation source: freshwater sample F1-120 | place: China: Fuxian Lake, Yuxi | collected 2017-12-25 | reverse complement strand
GGCCCGAAGTTCTGCTCGATGGAGATCACCCAGCAGGTGCGCCAGATGGCCGACAGCGGCATGGCGGAGAAGTCGAGGGAGTTCCAGGAGCAGGGTGGCGAGGTGTACGTGGCAACGCCGCCGGCGAAGTAGCGTCGGCACGCCAGTTGCGTCCTGTCGATCGCACCAGGAGCCCGCATGTTCTTGTTCTCGATTGCCCTCGCCGCTGAGCCCCTGGTCGAAGGTGGCCGCGTATCGGTCGATGGTCAAGTGATCACCGAGCTACCGGCGCCGCCGCGTGCGGTTGTGGCTCACGATGGAAAACTCTACGTGCTCGCCGAGGGTGGACACATCCTCACCTGGTCCTTGGGTGCGACCCCGCAGAAGCTGGGCGAGATCACACAGCCCGACGCGGTGGACCTCTTCGTGGCCAACGGGCAAGTGTGGGTGACCATCGAGGAAACCCGCGCGATGCCGCTCGACCGGGTCGTGCCGGTGGTCGTGACCGGCACCGTGTCGACCGCGGACACGCCGGTCGCCGTCGTGACCGGCGGCGCGAAGGTGGTGCGCGTGGACAACGGCGTGGCGGTGATCGACCGGGGACGGAAGTCTGGTCTCAGCGCGGGCACGGAGCTGCGTTTCCTCGGCACGGAATCGGTGCGCACGCCCTCGCTCGACGGGGCGGGCGAGGAGATGCGGGAACTGGAAAAGGTGGTCGCGACCGGTCGCGTGCGCGTGACCGAGGACGATCGTGCCCTGGTCGACCTCGCGCGTGGCGGCCGCGTGGAGGTGGGCGACCGCGTGGAGGTGAAGGAGGGCGCCTACCGCTACCCGGTGGCCCCCGAGCGACTGGGGGGCCTACTGGAGGCGGGTGTCGTGATTCGGCCCGTCCTGGCGCTCGACACGGTCGGGGTGGCCCTCATCAACGACGCGTGGTTCCTCGTGGCCTTCGACAAGCCCTGGTACGCGCAGGCCCGCGTGGCGCCGATGGGTTTTGGCTGGAGTAGCGACGGCAACCCGCTCTCCGTCGCGGGCGTGCTGAGCGGCGGCTACGACAGCCGTTACTTCTCCGTGGGCCTCGGCGCCGGCTGGTCGATGCTCAACTCCGAGCCCGGGAGTACGCGCTATGGCTACTACGCGGCTGAGGACGGCTTCGCCGACCAGGTGGAGTTCAAGGACGTCGACGGCGCCTTTGCCGTCGTGCAGGAGGCGCGCCTCGGCGCTCGCGACGGCCTGAGCATCTCGGTGCGCAACACCTTCCTGCTCGTGCCCATCACCACCATCACCTACGAGTGGGACGAGGAGACGGGCGACTACGAGTACGACGAGGACGGCAACCCCAAGTACACCGAGTCGACCGAGGAGGAGTTCGTGTACGGCGGCCTCGCGATGCGCGCCAACGTGCCCACCGGCGACCGCACCGATCTCTTCGCCAACTGGTCCTTCGGCGAGGCCGGCGAGATCGTCGTGGAGGGCGGCGTGAGCACCTGGCTACGCGGCAACGGCGACAAGGGCAGTCTCGGACTGCAAGTGGCCGCCGGCTACGGCTACCTCGAGGGCAACCCCGACGACGAGCACGTGGTGCTCAGCGGGCCGATGGTGAGCGTGGGTGGGCGGTACCGGTTCTAGGGCTTGCTAAGGTCCAGCGGACGCCCCGCGATCATCTTGCCGATCGCGAGGTCGGTCGGCGCGCAGACCGGCACGCGGACGCCGTCGATCACCAGCGACTCCGCGCGGCTCGCGGCGACCTCCTCGAGCTCGGTGCCGCCGAGCAGTGGACGATCCCCCGGACCTCCAGCGCGCCGCCTCATGGACCAACACCGATTTCTGATCGGCGCGGCCCTTGCGCTGCCCCGCTGGCGTGCCGGTCACCGTCGAGCCGGGGTCCTGGCCGGGAACGCCGCCTCGCGCGGCGAGGTGGTCCCCAGGGTGCCGAGCGCCGACGAGGCGAGGCTGGAAGCGCGGGCATCGCTCCGACTGGCCAAGCGGGACGCCAGGCGCGGGCGCGACAAGCTCCCGGGCGACGCCACGCTCGGATGGGCCGAATTGCCGAGGAGAGTATTCGGTGTTGACGGGTGAGAATGTCCAGACTGTGGGAAACGCATGCGCCTCCGGACGGTGGTGGAGGGCACCCCGAGCGCGCTGACCATCAGCACCAGCCTGCTTCGCTCCACCGGGCCGCCCGCGCCTCCCCGCGGGGGCGACGACCAGGGGGTTCACGGAGGCGCGTGAACGGGGCTGGGGGCGGAGCTCCACGCCGTCGGCGCTCTTTGACCCAGATCGCAGCTTTTTTCGCCTCCCGAGGGCTCGCGAGGGGACACCCAGCCGGGTGTACCCTACCGGCGTGTGCCTGCCGCCGTGCCTTTCATCCGTCCTGTCCTCCGCAGGCGCGGCCTGCCTGCACGTCGAGGCGCACGTGCACGGTGTGCAGATCGGGACGCACGTCCACTCGTCCCGAGACGGTCGCATAGGCGTATCCGCGCTCGTGGAGGCGCTCGCGCACTGCCTCGAGACTCGCCTCGTAGGCGTCAAGGCTGAAGGTGTCGCCGGCCTCCAACTCCGGCAGCTTGCGCAGCCCGTCGGCGAAGGGGCCGCTGAGGTTCTCGGTGCCCGTCATCTCGATGTCGGCAAGAGCACCGAGGGCTGGCCGCGGTCGACGTGCGCCGCCAGGTCGATGCGCTGGGCGCCGGTGCGGTCGGGCCGCCGTCGTGGCACTTCCTCCCAGCGCAGGAACTTCGCGTCGAAGTAGCCGTGATGCTGGTACCAGGTCTCCAGGCGCTTCGCGTCGTCGACCAGCACGCCCTCGTCGAACACGCCGGCATCGCCGACGAGCGGTCCGGCGTCGAGTCGGTGCAGCTCGAGCGTGGTCTTCCCGTGCACGACGGGCTCGAAGTCCACCAGGCGTCGCGTGTGGCGCTGCTCGATTGCGTCGAGCAAGGCCCCGGCGCTATCGGCCGCGAAGGGGCTCGCGCTATTGCCCTCCACGCGTATGTCTTCCACGATCGTCTGGCCGGGCCCCAGCGCGGGGTGCGGGCAGCCGCCGAGGAGCGCGAGGATCGACGCGAGAGGCGGCACGGGAGGGGGGTTTCTAACTGCGTGGGAACTTGCGCGGGTTTGTGAGGTCGGGTACAGTGCATGTGGAGGTCGCGATGCTGTCGTTGCTACTGCTCGGGTGCCCGGGGGACGAGTCGAAGGACGGTTCGCTGCCCGACGGTGAGACGCAGCAGTACGCCGTGGTGGAGGTGCCCGATGGCTGCGATGACGCCGGTCGGCCCGCGCCCCGTCGGTACGCGCACATGGCGGCGTTCGTCACCGACTTCCCGATCAGTGTCGGTGGACGACAGGTTTCTCGCGGAATCGTGCTTTCTAGCGGTTACGACGGTATGGGGGGGGGCTTGATGATTTATGGGTGTTTGACCTAACGAATTCAACGTCGAGCGCGCCGGGATGCCGATGGACACAGATCGTCGGCGTCGGCGCCACGGGTGGCGGCAACTACGGCGGGGCCTTCGGTTTCGACCCCACTACGGAGACCTTCCTCCTCGCGGGCGGGCTCGAAGTTGACTCGGCCGGGCGACGTGCCCGGGACGGGATTTGGAGCGCGGACCTGGCGAGTCTCGGGTCGGGCTTCGCCCGGGTCGGGAGCCTGCCGCCGGTGGACTACTGGTTCTCGCTGGTGGGCGACGTCCGGTGCACCGGGACCATCCCACATGACATGGTGGACGCTTCGTGCGACTACTCCGAGACCTGCTACTTCGACGCCTGCTCGGGAGTAGGCATCGGCGACTGCGCGGGCGAGGAGGCCACTCACAGCTTCGGATGTGCCGACGATCCCTTTTGCGAGGACGGGGAGAGCGAGGTTGCCGAGTGGGTGGCCGCACCCGGCGTCTGGCAGGCTGCCAGTTGGATGGACCCCGAGGCGGGCGCTCTCTACGTGCTCGGCGGCACGACGGGTTGCGAGGGGACGGACTGCGCTGACTGGGACGAGTTGTTTTCTGTGGCGGGAGGAAGCACCGAGTCGGTGACGGCGGCGAACGCGCCCACCAAGATGGCGGTCACCGCGGGGGGTACGGTCGTCACTGACGACGCGACGATCTGGGATGATGTGGGCACCGTCCTCGAGAACTACCCGGCCCGCGCCTCCTATGGCCTGCGGGGTAGCGGCGCCTTCCTCCCCGACGCCATGTGGGATCGGAGTCTGCGGAGCTGGGAGACCCCGGCCGCCGGATCCTATGTCGATGCCATTCACTACGGCGGGAGTTGGCAGCAGGACATCGCGCCAGAGTGGACCTACGACGGCATGCAGAGCTGCTCAGAGTACTGGGTGGAGGCCGACTCCGGGGGGGCAACCTGTCCAAGTCACTGCCTTTCGTACGCCGGCGGCTGGGACACGCCCGCCAACTGGTTCGCCGATGTCGATGACGGGTTCCAGTTCCCGGAGCACAACTGGATGAACTCGGAGCAGGAACTGTGGGAGTACAACCCAGTCTCCTCGGGTAGCGCCTACCTACCGCTCATCGACGCCGCGATGGTGCGCACGGGGGCCAGCGAGGACTGGGGGATCGCTGCGATCGTCGGCGGTCGCGACTCCTCGTCATCGTCGGGGACGAGCGCCGTGTGGATTCCCGGTCTCGCGACAGTCCCGACGCCGAGCAGCTTCGGCGCGCGCTACGGGGCCAGCGGAGCCTACGATCCGGCGGGCCAGGCAGGCTACGTGTTTGGGGGGAACCTGAGCGACCGCACGCTATACCGGGTGGAGGCCCCCGAGACAGTGTCGCCGGGAGACAACGTCGTCACGACGCTCGATTCTGCCGCTGAGAAGCTCACCTACGTCAGCGACAGCGAGTGGGTGCACGAGTCGAAGCTGTATGTGGACGTGGCGTGCGAGTCGGGATTTGACTGCATGCTGGGCGAGTTGTCGTTCGCGATCCCGACGGTAGATCCGGCGGAGGTGGCGACCGTGAGCGTGACGATGGAGGTGGATGGGGTGGAGGAGGTGGTGACGGCGGTGGCGAGCGCGACGACGATTCCGTTGCTCTCCGGTGGGCGGGCGACCCGCTTCGACGTCGAGAGCCCCTTCACAGTCACGGGTACGGACACTGTCAGCCTCGAGATCACGTGGCGCGAACTCACGCTCGGACACGTCAGCGCCGCAGATACTGCTATTGCGCGGCCGGTGATGACCACTTGGTCGCCGGGGAGCGGTAGCGCAGGATCTCGCCACTTCGCGCTGGCCCACCTTGCGGCGTGGCTGATCGACCCCGCCGCCCCTGACGCTACGCAGGATGACGAGATCCAACTTGCTGCCTTCAGTGTCGTTCCGCCCGCAGGAGTGTTGCCGCTGAGTGCGGGCGCTCGTTCCATGAATGCGGATGGAAGTGTCTCTTTTGGTGCCGCCACCGTGAGGCCGGTGATGCATGAGGTGCTCTTGCTCGATGGCGGCGTGGTGTTGGGAGAAATCACAACCTCGGCGGGTCTGGCGATCACCGTCGCAACCGACGCCGCCACGGGCACGGAGACCAGACAAGCGATCGAGGACTACCTGTCCGGGGCGATTTCGCCTGCTCTCGACGATGACGTGGCATGGCTGGAGGCCTCGCTTGGCCCGATTGACCGCGACGTGAACCTGGTGGTTACTGTGCCGCCGACACAGCAACTTCTGGCTGGCGCCAGCCGCGGGATAATGCACGTGAATCAGGCTGGCGCACCCGACGGTTCTGACGACCGTCCTGAACACAATGCACATGTAGCGGTTCATGAACTCGGGCACCACTGGTTTGGTCTGCGACGCACCGTTGACTCTTCCGCGCAGTGGATCTACGAGTCATTGTGCAATCTCGCGGCCGAGTCGCGGCACTCGATGGTCGACCACTCGTCCGGTTGGCTTCGAGATGGAGCAGCGACGCTGATCGAGCGCGGAGTGCTGCTGTCGCGCGCGGACGTCGAGTCAATCAACTTCGCGATTCCACGGGAGACGCTGGATTTGGCGTACCGGGGCGGCACCTACCTAATGGCGCAACTGCAGGCTACCACCATCGCGGCGGGCGGCAGTTCGGAGACGTTCTGGGCTGCGTGGGGCGGACTCGTCAGCGGGGGAAGCGGCGATATCACCTCAGCCGACGTCTCAGCGACGGTGGCCGTGCTGACCGGCAGCGGTACCTTCTACGCGGAGTGGATCGCCAACGGGCGCGTGGGCATCCCCGTGGTGACGCTGACCGGCGTGACTCCGGGGACCGCCGTGCCGGACGCCTCCCTCTCAGGCGGCGAGGGTGTGGCAGGAACGTCCTCGATTCAAGTATCACAGGTGCAGGACGATCTGTTTGGCTTTCCCCTCTTCTCTTCCGTGCCGTACCAGCTGGGATGCGGAAGGTTGCCGCTGGGAGGACCGGGTGGATTGCCATTCTCGGAATGTGGGTCGAACCTCACGACGGCAGGCGCGAGCTTCGACATTCTTGCGGCCGGGGACCAGACTCGGACCCTGACGGAGGATGTCTCGGTGACGGGTGGCAACGGAGGGTTTCCAGTGGCACTCGCCGTGTTCTCGGCTCACCTCGTCCTTCCCGACAGCATGGAGGTCATGCTGACCTCTGCGCCCTGGCAGCAGTGGTGCGCGAGCGGCTCCACCCTGGCCACCTGCCTGGGGGACGACGACGGCGACGGTTCAGCGAACGTGTCCGACTGCGACGATTCCTCGGCGACGACGCTGCCAGGTCCTAGCGAGGTCACTGGTGATGCGTTGGACCACAACTGCGATGGCTGGGCGTGCGACTACGTTGACATCAGTACGTGCATTCCAGTGGAGTATCCATGAAGACCCCTTCCTATCTCGTTGTGATCGGGCTGGTGCTCGGCGGTGTCGGTGTGGCGTACCTGTCACTCGTCGGCCACCCAGCTGGCGCGGATGGAGCCGAGTCCTTCGACCGGTTCAAGCAACAAATGGCGACCTTTCAGACCGTTCGCGCCTGGGTGGGCGTACGACCCCCGGTCCCGCAGGGTGAGAGCACCGGCAGATGCGTCATGGGTAGTCGACCGTGGTGCCCGACGGGCTGGATTCTCGCGGCGGATGCATCGGGCCGAATCTCCGCCGACGCCATTGAGATGACGACTACCTACGAGCGCACCCTGTTGATCGACGGGCAGGTGATCACCTACGTGCCGGGGTTCGATGAGCAGCGCCAGCCAAACGCCGCCGTGGGCATGCTGATGTCGCGCAGTTTCCAATTCGTTCGGCAGGAACTGCAGCCGCTTCAGTATGCTCAGGGTACCGCGCAGGTTCTCGGCCTCCCGACGGAGCTGATGGCCCCGGAGGCGCAGTATTTTCGCGTGACAGCGGACCTCGGCTTGGGGGCTCCGGTAGACCTGTCTTTCGGTTTCAACGCGATCGGGGAGTGGGCCGCGTTGGTCGTATCGGTAGGCGGACAGATTACTCAGGTCCAAGTGTCTGAGATCGTGTTCGATGACGATCTCGGCGCGGAGTGGTTCGTGCCTAACGCATGGCCCTACAACCCGCCGTTCCTATCGCCGGGAGGCGTTCGGAGTCTTGACCGCATGCGCCACCCCGACCCGTGACGCCGGCAACGCGAGGCGCGGCGGCGATCACGCTGGCGGCGAGCGCCGCCGCAGTCGGCTCGCCCCCACGGACGTCCTGGTGGTCGAGCGCTCGACCGGCGATCATCTTGCTGATCGCGAGGTCCGTCGGACCGCTCACCGGGACCGGGACCCCCGCGATCACCAGCGACTCCGCGCGGCCGGCGGCGACCTCCTCGAGCTCCGTGCCGCCGAGTACAAGGTCGATCTCGAAGCCGGTACCCGGGTGCACGAGCGGGGCCACGTGCGCGCGCAAGAGCAGCTCGTCGGCGATCTCAGGGAAGCGGTGGACGATGACCTGGCCGCGGAGCGCGTCGATGAGCCGCCGCGCGGTGGCGATGTCGGCAAGTACGGTGACATCCACGTCCTGCGTGGCGCGCGGCACCCCGTGCGCGGCCACCGCCTGCGCGCCGAAAACGTACCAGCGGAGCCCGAGCCTGGACGTTTCCTCCCCCAGGCCCGCCAGGACCTCAGCGGGGCCGGACATGCGGCGCGTGGTCGAGCAGGCGGCGCACCGCGATGCGGTGCTCGAGGTCGGCTCGGCGATCAGCCGTTGAAGGCCAACCCGCAACGGTGGCCCGGGCGGCGTCGTAGAGTGCCTCGGCGATCCAGAGCTTCACCTCTGTCGGCTGCGCCGCGCGAGCGAGCAGGTCCAGGTCGGCGGTGGCGTTCCAATCCCGACGCACGAAGGCCCGCAGGCCCGCGGGGTCGAGGTCTCGAGGCTCCATCGCGGCAGAGTACCTCGTCGGCTAAGCTTCGCCGATGCTCCTTCTCATCGCCTCGGCTCAGGCCCTCGAGTTCACGGTCGACGTCACGCTGCCTGCCGAGATGAAGGAGGCGGGCCTCGACGAGGCGCAGCTCGAAGAGGAAATGACCGCGAAGATCAACGAGAAGCTCCACGTGGCCGACATGGGCGGCTACCTCGACCAGATGGCCAACGCGAATGTGCTCTCCAGCAAGGGCATGGGTGCCGACTATGGCAGCGACATGCAACGCTTCTGCGTGGGCGCCGCCTTCGGCACGGCGGTCAACGGGGCCGGCATCAACTTCGACGGCGGCGAGGAGGCCCTTCCCGAGACGGGATTCGCCTTGCAGATCGGCATCATGGCTGGCCTCAACCTCGGCGCCTTCTCCGACGACGACAGCGCACTACGCCGCTTCAAGCTCTATGTTTCCGGCATGAGCGCCACCACGGCGCGCGACCCCTTCGAGGGCACCTTCTTCAACTACGGGGGTCACCTCCAGGTGAAGGCGATCAAGGGCGGCAATGTGACCGACCCCGTGCACTGGGGCGGCCTCGATGTGACGGGAGGCTACGAGTTCTCGAGCTACGAGCTGTCGCTCTCTCAGGACATGCCCATCAATGCCGACCCGATGGAGTGGACAGCCACCGGCACCTACCGGATCGGCGCCGACGCCCAGAGCATCCCGGTGGAGGTGTCGACCAGCTTCCACCTGCTCGTGGTGAGCGCATGGGTGGGCGCGGGGGCGGACTACAACCTCTCGGGCAACGCCGAGAGCAGCATCGAGATCGACGGGCCCATCAGCGTCACCTACGACGGACAGACCGAGGAGGCTGGCTACGCCACGCTCTCCCTCAGTGAGTCGGGCACGGCGGCCACGCTCACGCCACGGGCCTTCGTGGGCCTGCAGGCCGACATTGTCTTCCTCAAGCTCTACGGCCAGCTCAACGTCACGCTCGACGAGAGCGTGGGCGGCCAGCTCGGCGCCCGCGTGGTCTTCTAGCCGCCGAGGAGCCCGGCTTTGAGCGCCTCGGTGGGGGGCTTGCTGCCGAGGTACACCCCGAAGACCAGCCGCATGAAGTCCTGGCCGGGGATGGTCCCGAGCGCCTGCCCGTTGAGCAACACGCGGGTGCCCACGCCGGGCAGGTACTCAAACGCCATCACGTCGCCGCGCTTCACGCTCGGAGGCAACCAGGCCACGATGCGGTCGACGTACTGGGTCTTGTTGGACACGCCCGGTTGGCTACCGAAGTCCTCGGTGAACGACGCGATCATCTGATCGCGGGTGACCTCGCGGTACACGAAGTGCATCTCCACGCGCTTGGGCACCTCGGCCGCGACGATGGCTGCGCCGTCGCGACTGGGTGACGGCAGGTAGAGCCCGCCCACGTAGATGTCGAGGAAGTACTTCTCCCGCAGGCCGATGCCGTTGAGCACCACCGGCGTCTCGGCCACGGTCGAGGCGTCGGGCAAGCTCACGCCGGCAAGCGACTTCGCGAGGGCCAAGCTGGCGAGGAGGAGCATGAAATGCACGGGGCGGAGCGACGCTGGGGTGGGGGGGGTTGCGCCGCTTCGACGCCCCGCGCGGTCGCTGTATAGCACAGGGCCCTCGGAACCGGCTAGGCGCCCCGGATGTCCACCTTCGCCGACCTGGGGGTCGCCGAGGAGCTGGTGGTGGCGCTCGATGCCCTCGGCATTCGTTCGCCCTCGCCCGTCCAGCGCCTCGCCATCCCTGCCTTCCTCGCGGGCAAGCCCGCCGTTGCCGTGGCCCGAACGGGCTCGGGCAAGACCTTCGCCTTTGGCGTGCCCCTCGTGCAGCGCCTGCGCACCATCGAGGAGGGCGAGGGGGCGGTCAGCGTGCCGGCACGGCCTCGCGGCGTGGTCCTCACCAGCACCCGCGAGCTGGTGGTGCAGACCACTCGCGTGATCAAGGGCATCAGCCACAAGGCCCGCCAGCGGGTGCGCATGGTGAGCGGTGGCGAGCTGCCCGGGGAAACCAAGCGTCGCCTCGCCGAGCCTTTCGACATCCTCGTCGCCAACCCGCCGCGACTGGCCGCCCTCCTCAAGCAAGGCCTGGTCGACCTCTCCGACGTGCGCATCGCGGTGATCGACGAGGTCGATACCCTGCTCGCCCCGGGCCAGCGTCCTCCAGTGGAGGCCGTGCTCGCCGCGTCGCGACAGGCGGAGCTGTGGTGGGTGTCGGCCACTCTGCCCGAGCCCATCCGACACTGGTTGTCCACCCGTCCCGTCCCGCCCGCGGTGCTGTGGTCGAAAGATGCCCACACCGCGCCCGACACGGTCACCACGAAAAACATCCCGATCAAGCCCGCCCAGCGTGCCGACGCCGCGAGCGATCTGCTCACGTCGATCGGCGACAAGGCCCGGGGCATCGTGTTTTGCAACCGCCGAGAAACGGCCGACGCGGCGGGGGCGGCGCTGGCCGAGCGTGGACACGCGGCGGTGATCGTCCACGGGGGTTTGCTCCCGCGGGAGCGCAAGGCGGCGCTCGACCGCTTCCGCGACGGCGAGGGGCGCGTGCTCGTCACCACCGAGCTGGCCGGTCGTGGTCTCGATCTGCTCGACCTCACCTTCGTGCTGAACTGGGAGCTACCCGAGCGCGCCAGCGACTACGTGCACCGCGTGGGGCGCGTGGGACGCATGGGTCGCAAGGGCAAGGTGTTCAATCTCGTCACCGACCGTGATCGCCACTTGATCGGCCAGGTTGAGCGCCTCGCCGCTGGCGGCACTCTCGACACCGGCGAGCCGCTGCGCTCGGCGCGAACCCGCAAAACGACGGCTCAGGGCATGCGCGAGGCCACGTCGCGTCGTAAGAAGGCGGCCACGCCGGGGGTGAAGCGATTCAAGGACTAGGCCTCGGGGTCTATTCCAAGGGCACGGAGCTTCTCGGCGAGCCGATCCGCACGGGACTTCTCGGCCTCCGCACGGGACTTCTCGGCCTCCGCTTGGCGTGCAGCCCACGCAGAGTGCTCCTCGTCGGTGGGAACGAGTGTGCCATCCGGGTACGCGAGGCGTAGCCAGTCGCTCTGCTGGCCGAAGTAATGCCCGTGCCAGACAACCAGCCGCAAACCGATCACGTTGCTGCAAAAGCCGCCGTCGGCTTGCCGCTCCATCGGCGCGTAGTTGAGCGTGGCGGTGTCGAGTTGGTAGCCTTCGACGGTGTTGGCGTACGGGTCGAAGAGGTAGTACTCCGGCACCCGGATGCCCCGGGCGTAGATGCTCATCTTGCGGCCGCGATCCTCGCGCTCGGTGCTCGGTGAGAGGATCTCCACCACGAGATCGGGCGCTCGACCCTCGTCCCAGATCACCCACGACTTGCGCAGGCCCGGTTCGGCGCCGAGCACCACGAAGAAGTCAGGTGCCTTGAACTCGTTCTTCTTCGCTTGCAGCGTGGTGTAGTAGAGCCCCATGTTGCCCGCGGCGTAGGCGTTGAGTTCCGGGGCGATCCCTCGGCGCGCGCACTCGCATAGCAACCACATCTGGAGGCGATGTTTGTCGGATTCCATGGGTTCCCCGTCGTCGTAGGGCAGCTCGTCCTGGGTGGGCGGGCGCGCCGGGAACCACGGGTCGGTCGGCCACGGGACGGGATCGGTGGGCGGCATGAGCAGATTGTATACCCACGACGGCTCAGCGGCGCTTGCGTCGCACCCCGAGCAGGGTGAGTAGCACTCCCATCGCGACGGGTCCCGCGTTCACGACCGCACATGCCATGCTGTTGCTGTCGCTCACGTCGCCGTAGCCGTGCACTTCGAGTTGCATCACCTGGCCGGCCGCGCTCGCCGTCACGGTGGTGTTCACGTCGGGGTCGTACTCGTAGGTGTAGGTGTCGCCCACGTCGGCCAGGAAGGTGCCGTTCTCCGTCCACTCGAAGGAGAGGCCGTACACGCGGCTGTCGTCGTCGAGCTCACCCCACGCGTGCACGGCGAGGTGGTCGCCCTCCTCGGCCCCCGACTCAGTGTCGCGACGCGCGTCGATGTGGTCGATGCCCGCGTCGCCCACGCCCGTGAAGGAAAGCTCGGTCACCTCGGTGCCGCCGGTGCTGATGCCCACGGTGTAGTCGCCGTTTTTCTGGGGGGCGACCACCACCCAGTCGGCGTCGTCGGGCCATACGCTGTCGTCCGGCGTGGCAACTGACTGGCCTCGATCATCGACCCCGAGGCCACCGGCGCCGGCGAGCTGCGTATTGCCGTGGAAGAAGTCCACGCGGAAGGCCGACTCGCCACCCACGTAGCAGGCGGGGTTCTCGACGGGGTCAGGGTTCTCGGTCTCCTCCAGCTCGCTCGCCGCGCGGAACTCCACGCGGTCGGGCACCTCCACGGCGACATCGCCGCGCAGGACCTCGACACCGTCGCCGTCGAAGACGAGGATCTCGGTGTCGCCCTCGCCCACGGCGGTGGCCTCGAAGGTCATGTAGCGGTCGTCCTCGTCCTCCGACTCGCTCATCTGGAGCACCCCGGGCCCCACAGTGAGCACCCCCGCGTCCATACTCTCCAGCGTGTACGCGCTGATCTCGGCCTCGGGACCGTCGAGCAGGAACTCGAACTGGGCCCCGATCAGGTAGGGCGAGGCGAGCGACACGTCGCTGCCGAAGGGGTCGATGTTGAGCCGGGTGTCGTCGTGGAGGGTGACGTGCGTGCAGGCGACAAGAAGGAGGAACATGGCAAGACTCCAAGCAAAGGACGTGCCGCGGGGCGACGATCCTTGCCTCAAGCTAGCATCGGCGGGTGACGCTCACGTCCCCACGCCCGGATCGCGATCCGCATGTCGGGCTGCGGCGTGGGATGCTCCTCGGCTCCGTGGGCGCCGTCGGGCTCGCGGTGCTGGCCTGTTCGCAACCCCTCTGCCCGGCGGGCATGTCGGTGGTGGGCAGCGCCTACTGCATCGATAGTTTCGAGGTCGCCGTGGTGACCGAGGTGCGTGACCTGGCCGGCGAACGCCGCCCGGTGAGCACGGCAGTGTCGCGACGCGACGCCGAGCCCACGACGGGCCTGTCCTGGCGCGCGGCCCGGGAGGTGTGCGCAGCTACCCCCCACGGCCCAGGTTTCAAACACCTCGCCACGTCGGCGGAGTGGGAAGACGCGGGCGACGGCCACATGGGCCCCGGCGGAACGCGCTTCCCCTATGGAGACGACTGGGTTTCCGGTCGCTGTGGCCTGCCCGATGCCGGGGCGGGGCCGCTCGCGCTGTCGGCGCCGCCGCGCACGGGCAGCCATGCCGGGTGCCGCAGTGTCTGGAAGGTGTACGACCTGCTCGGTGGTGCCTGGGAGTGGGTAGACCCGGGAAAGGTGCTGGATCTCGGCGGGGAGCTTGCTCGCGCCTCGCTCACGCTCGAGGGCGACCTGGTGCGCGACGCACCCGGGGCCACGGTGGAGGCGATGTGGCCCGGGCGAGTGGAGTTCGCGGGCGGGGAGGTGAGGCTCCTCGGCAACGGTCGCGACTGGAAACGCCCCGAGCGGGGGTGGTTGCACTCGGGCGAGGCGCGGCTGCCGGTGTCGCTGCGCTGGAGCGGCGACACCGCGCAGCTCGTGCTGGATCGTGCTCGCGACGGCGAGCCCGTCACCGAGAAACGCGGTGGCGCTTACTACGCCGGCGCTGGTGTGGACCTGCGCTACGCTTACGACGGCCACGACCCCGACTTCATCGGCAGCATCGGGTTTCGCTGCGCGGGGCCACTGCTACGCTGAGCGGTACTCCCGCGCCAGCCGCACGTAGGTCTGGCAGCCGAGCGCGATGCGGTCGAAGTCCTTCTGGGTGAGCTGCCGCACCACCCGCGCCGGGCTCCCGAGCACCAGGGATCCCTCGGGGATGCGCATGCCCCCTGGCACGAGCGCGCCGGCACCCACGATGCAGTGGCGCGCCACGTGACAGTTGTCGAGCAGGATGCTGCCCATGCCTACGAGGCAGTCGTCGTCCACCACGCAGCCGTGGAGGAGCGCCCTGTGCCCCACCGTCACCCGGGCGCCGATGCGCACCTCCGACAGCCCGCCCGTCGCGTGCGCGATCGCCCCGTCCTGGATGTTCGTCTCCTCGCCAATGTACACCGCGCCCTGGTCGCCCCGCAGCACGGCGGTAGGCCACAGCGAGGCCCGCGCGCCCATGCTCACGTCGCCGAGCACGTGGGCGCCCGGGTGGACGAAGGCGCTGGGGTCGATGCGGGGCGCGTAATGGAGGTAGTTCTCGATCATCGCGCCTGTGCTACGCTCCCGCGCCCCCAGGAGCCACCGTGTTGCTGCTCGCCACGCTCGCCATTGCCGACGACGCCGTCCCCACCGGGCACATCAAGGTGGAGACCAGCCAGGAAGAGGTGGTCGTCTCGGTCATCGAGGCCAAGCACACCGTCGCCACCTCCTACGGCACCGCCTACGGGGTCACCACGCGCGACGTGTGCATGGCGCCCTGCGAGTTCGACATGCCGGTGGGCCTGCACGAGATCATCGTCGGCGGCACCAAGTACCGCGCGGTGGCGAAGAAGATCGACGTGCGCGACGGGAGCGAGATCGTGCTCGGCGCCAAGATGGGAAGCGCGGGTCTCGCCGGCGGCGGGGTGCTGCTCTTCTCCGTGGCCGGCTCGCTCTTGTTGACGGGCGGCCTGCTCTACGCGATGGACAGCGGCATGGGGGAGTATCGGGTGCTCGACGAGGGCACCGAGCTCGCCCTCATTGGCATCGGCGCGGCCGGCACCGCCGGGGGGATCGGCATGATGGTGGCGAGCAAGAGCCGGGTCGACACGATCTCGTCGACCCAGGGCACCACCTCGGGCGGCAGCGACGCCGGCGCCGATAACGGTGCACCCCGCGACACCGTGGTGGGCGTGTCCTGGTCGGGCGGCTTCTAGCCGAATAAACCCCGTCGTTCGGGCTCAATCAGCCCCGGATCGTCGTCTTTCACGCCATTCACGCGCGTGGACACCGGGTATGCCTCCATCGCCTCGGGCGGGAAGGGACGGAGCAGCGAGGCGGCGTCCGGCGCGCCGAGCCACAGGGCGTAGTCGGCGGGGTGGACGATCACCGGCATCCGGTCGTGGAAGGGTGAGAGCACCGCGTTGGCGGCCGTCGTGACCATCGCGACGGTGGGCACCTCGCCCGGCTCGTAGACGGCGCCGATGCCGAAGGGGCGACCGTCCTTCATCCGGATGTAGAACGGGAGGCGTTGTTTGCCCTCCGCCTGCCACTCGTAGAAGCCGCTGCACGGGACGATGATGCGTCGTGACTTGAAGTTGTCGCGAAAGCTCGGCTTCTCGGCGATGGTCTCGCCGCGCGCGTTGATGAAGGGCTTGCCGTCCTTCGACCAGCGCGGGACGAGCCCCCACTTCATGCCGACCAGGCGCCAGTCAGCGGTCAGCACGGCGATGGTCTGCGTGGGCGCGATGTTGTAGCGCGGCTCGAACAGGAACTCCGGGTGTTGCACCTGGAATTGTTCGTGGATCTCGTCGTTAGGATGATGCAGCGCGAAACGCCCGCACATCTAGGGCGTGCCAGCCGGGAAGAGTCGCGACAGACCCGCGTGGATGGCCTCGGCGTTGTCGAGCAACAGTCGCTCACGGCGCGCAAGCTCGGCCTCGCCCTCTGTCCGCAAGGCGGCGGCTTCGTCCGGGGTGGCGGGGGCCTCGGTGCGTTCCGGTGGGATGCCGCCCCCCTTGTAGGGCCCCTCGTGCCACACCTTCAGGTCGGCCCCAGCGAGCGGGGTGCGCAGCTCCGCCATTCGGGACGACACGCGCTGCCGGTAGCTGTCCGCCGAGGCGAGCAAGGCGCGGGCCTCGTCGTCGGGGGTGGTGGCCACGCGCAGGCGGGTGGCGCCGAGCTCGAGCTCCCACTGTCCCACGGCGGCCCGGTCGGCGACCCGCCCCTCGGCCACGCGCACCACCTGGGCGCCGAAGCCCTCGCCGACGACGCTCTGCCCGTTACGCGCGTAGAACGCAGTGACGCCGATGCCCTCCGCGGGGATGTTTCCCGCGTTCCACACCACGCCAAAGGTCGCCGGCCAGCTCGAATCGTAGGCCAGGGTGGCCAGTTGGAACCAGGCGGTGCCCGGCTCCAGGTCGTTGACCACGCTGCCGCCGTCGCACGCGGCCTCGCGCACCGACGGGGAGCACCAGCGCGCCTCCACGAAGTTGCCCAGCCGACGGTAGGGCAGGGCCCGCCAGCCGGTGGACCGTGCGGTGGCGTGCGCGTGGAGCTGGTCGAACAGCGGCTTGTCGACCGCGTGAACGGTGAACGCGAGGGGCACGGCAGACTCCGCGAGTGGGGGGGCCGGCATCGACGCGCAGCCCAGAGCGAAAAGTACCGCGATCAAGGCCGCCAGCGCCGGTGCGCGAGGTGGGCGCCCTGCTTCTTGCCGGGCGAGGGGTGTTCTTCCAGGCGCTCGACGAGCCATTGCATCCACTCGCTATAGTACACGCCGTGCTCGCGCCGCTGTTCGTCGACGAAAGGACGCAGCCGAAGCCACGTGTCGCGGAGGAAGCCGCCCATCAGGTCGTCCACGAGGTGCAGCGGCAGGATGCGGTGGTACACCAGCACGCCGAGGCTCTCGAAAACGTGCCCGACGAGCTGCGCGGCCTCGATCATCTTGGGGTTCTCGGTGACGAGCTTCGGGTCGGCGTTCTCCGGCAGGGTGAGGAGTAGCCCCACCGCGTCGACGAACTGGGCGTTCTGCATGGCGTGGACCAGCTCCGCCGAGGAGAAGATGGCCCGCGTCTTGGACATGTGACGGATCTGCATCGTGCCGAGCACGACGCCGCTCACCACGGCGATGGCGGAGAGCACGTTGGCGAGGGTGGCGAGATCCACGGCGACTCCTGAGCAGCCGCGATGCCTAGCCCGGGCTGCGCGCGCGGGTCGCTCACTCCAGGCGGGTCCAGCCCTCCAGCGGCACCATCCCTTCCTCCTCGTCGGGGTCGAGGCCGATCATCCCCGGCCATGCCCAGACGGTGATCTCGCCGGCGACCTCGCTCTCGACGTCCCACCCGAAGCCCTGGGGCTCGTCGTCGAGGTCGCAGTACACCCGCGCGGCGTAGGCGTCGTCGGTGCCGATCCGGCAGCTGCCCCGATTGGGCGTCGAATCCAAACTCCCGCCCGAAAAGTCCGCAGTGGCGTCGGCCTCGCTGCGGGTGCACCGCCAGTCGGCCGCTGCCGCCACGGACAACGCCCCAGTGTCCATGTCGAACGTGAGTTCAAGTTCATAGGCCTCGTAGCCTAGAGTCCAGGAGCCGCGGGCGGCCTCGGCGATGGCGAGGGACTCGTTGGCGGCGGCCGTGCGTTCGTCCGGGGTGGTGTCCGACGCGAAGAGCTCGTCGGAGCAGTCGAGGGGGCGGTCCCCGCAGCCGACGAGGGCGGCGAGTAACAAGTGGAGTGTCACTCCTTCACCGGTACGCCATCGACCAAGTACACACCCACGCGGGCGAGCGAGCCGTCTGGGCCCGCCACCTGGAAGGTCACGGCCTCGGCGACGACGGCGTCCTCGATGGCGCCCCCGGAGATCGCCCCCGGGACCAGCACGGCCCGCGCCCGGAGGAACTCGCTTCCATCGACGCCGAGCGCGGCCGCGTAGCCCTCGCGGTCGAGGGGCTTGGCGCGGTCGGCCACGACGGTCGCGTCGGTGAAGGCCGGCCACCGGGCGGTGATATCGACCAGCGCCCCCGCCGGGTCGCGGGTGATGGCGATGCGCTGGGCGGGCACCCACAGTCCATCGACCGATCGCTCGATCACGGTGAGCGTGCCCAGCGAGGAGCGGGCGCTGGTGAGTCCGTCCTTCTCGTCCTCTGCGATGATCTCCCCCGTGTACACGTCACCGTACTCCACGGGGTCGAAGCCCAGCTTCTCCGCGAGCGCGAGGTCGCGGGCCTGGGCGGTTTCGACGTCCACCGTCGCGGCGTTGTCCAGCGCCCCGACGCCTGCTGTCCAGGACACCGTGAGGATGGCGGCGTCGGTGTCGAGGAACCCTTCGCAGGCGCCATCGGCGAACTCGCCGCTGCGGTCGGTTTCGACGGGGGCGCCGGCGCACAAGTCGCCCAGACTCGCCGCGAGGACGGAGACGTCGAGGAACGGGTGGGTCTCGGCCAGAGCTGCCGGCTCGGCCGCGAGGGCTAGCGAGGTGAGGATCGGGGTCACAGGGTACCTCCCTCGTCGGGATCGCAGCCCGACATGAACACCCGGCGCTTGCTCTGGTGGGGCGTGGGGTTGTCACGGTCGCCGAAGCCACCACCGGTGTGGTAGTCGATCACGTTCTGGTCGGTGATCCCCCAGATGATCGACACTGGGCACTGGTCCGCGTCGTCGAAGATGCTGTCCTCCCAGAGCTCCGCGAGCCAGTGAGAACCGAGGCCGTTCAGTCGTGAGGTGCTCACGTAGGTGTCCATCACGTCGTTTGACCAGGGGTAGTTGTACATGACGCCGTGGAAGCCCATGTAGGCGCGCAGGTCGGCGCCGTGCAGGCGATCAGCGTAGAGCAGGGAGAAGGCGCCGCCGTTCCACGCGCAGGTGTCGGCGCTGTGACAGCTGTTCATCACCACGATCTCGAGGTCGTCGTCGTCGTCGCCGAACTGCCAGGCATCGTCAGAGTCAGGGCGACATTCGAGATCTGGCTCTTGGCCGGAAATGTCGCCGGAGACAAACCACATCTTCTCGGGACTCCCGCCCCCCGACCAGCAGTTCGACCCCCCGTGCGAGAACATGAATGCGACGTCCGACGCGTCGGCGCCGTACGGCGCGTCGTCGTCTTTTCCCCAGTCGCGCTCCTCGAAGTCGGTCCAGTCAATCCCATCGACCGCCCCGTTCTGGAACTCGTAGGCGTAGTCCCACTTGCCCTCGGAGATCCAGCCGGCGAACACGTCGAAGACGGCCTCTGAGGCGTCGATGTTCCAGGGCATCCACCCGCAGCTCGCGCAGCAGGTATCCCAGTTCTCGACTCCGTAGGTGGCCACCTCGTCGACCGCCGCCGCGGGGAGGCAGAGGGCTAGCAGCATCGTTCACCTCTGCTGCCACGGTATCGGTCGCGACCGTCGCCCGCGCTCCGTCCCTCGACCGAGGTGCCCGCTCGTCGCGACGAGATCCTACGCGACAGTGACCACGAGCCCAGCCTCGCGTGCACACGAGGCGATGTGCGTGAGGCGGTCGCTCGGTAAGGGGGCCACGCGCGGGTCGCTCGGCTTCCGCGCCACCGAGTACACCTGGACTTCGCAGGGACGAATTTCGACGAGTCGCGACACCCAGGCATCGATCTCGGCGTCCGTCGGCCCCTCGCCGTCGAGTGTCATGAACATCGACTGGACCACGATCGGCCGCCGGGCGGCGGTGTCGCGCAGGTTGGCGAGGATTCGGTCGAAGGCAAACTTCGTGCCATCGACCACGCGGAAGTAGGCCTCGGTCCCGGCGTCGAGCTTACACCAGGGCTCGTCGATGTCGGCTAGCGCGGCCTGTACCCGGGGCAGGTGGAGCATCGTGGCGTTGGTCAACAATCGCACCGGCACGCCCGGCGCGAGTCGATCACGACACTCGCGGACGATCCTCGCCGCCGCGGGGAACTCCGGCGGCGTGGTGGGTTCCCCGTCGCCCGCGACGGCAATGTCGGCCACGCGGCGCAGCGCGGGGGCGGCGGTGTCGAAGGGGGGCGTGTGCCACAGCTCTCCGCGATTGACGAGCCCGAGCAGGTGCTCGAGCTCCTCGCGGAGCCGAGGCAGGTCGATCTTGCGCGGGCCACCAGGAATAGTGCGATCGACCTGGCAGTAGGGGCAGTCGAAGTTGCAGGCCTTGTCGGGGTTGAGGTTCACCCCGATGGAGAGGCCCCGCGCGCGCCGCGACACCACCGCGTAGATGTAGGCGTTTTCGCCTAGCTCTCGGCGGTGGTCTTTGAAGTCGAGGCGGCGCATGGGCCCTCGGCTAACCCCCCGCCGTGGTAGGCCGACGCCGTGGCCCTCACCCGCCGACATCTCCTCGCCAGCGCCGGGGCCCTCGGGGCGCTCGGCGCGGTGGCCACTGCGGCGGTCGGGCTCGGCTACCGGGCCTGGTGGGACCAGCCCCCTGCGCCGGGGCTCCGGTACCTGTCTGCCGACGAGGCCGCCTTCGTGGATGCCCTCGCCGACGCGATCTTCCCGCCCTCGCAGGCCCTGCCGGTCCGTGGTGGCGAGGCGGCCGTGGCCGCGTTCATGGACCAGACCCTCGGCGGCATGGCGCCCGTTCAGCGCAACCTCGTGCGCCTCTCGATGCACGCGCTCGACCAGTACCCCCGCGCCTCGGGGCAGGGCGCCTTCCGCGAGCTGCCCCTGGCCGACGCGATCGCCGTGCTCGGCGAGTGGACCCGTTCCGATCTGGCCGAGCTACGGGGGGTAGTGGCCAGCGTGTACGTGTTCGTGGCGATGGCGTACACGGTGCACCCCCAGGTGGCCTCGCGCCTCGCGCCCTCCTTCCGCTGCGGCTACGGCCAGTAGATGCGCTGGACTCCGGGCGAGGGTGTTTTCTGGCGTCCGGCCCCGCAGGCCGACGGCTTCGCCGCCGGCGACCGCGAGATCGACGCCGACGTGGCCATCATCGGCAGCGGGCCGGGCGGTGCCGCTGCGGCTCGAGTGTTTGCCAACGCCGGCGCCCGGGTGGTGGTGATCGAGGAGGGACCGCCCGAGGAACGATTCCGTCCCAACCAGGGACAGGTGATGCGCTACCACATGCAGGAAGGCGGGGCGATGGTCGCCACCGGCTCCACCTTCATGCCCATCGCCGCCGGCCGCGGCGTGGGCGGTGGTTCGCTCATCAACAGCGCCATCGCCTGGCGCTGCCCCGGCGAGGTGCTCGACAGTTGGACGCCGGTGATCGGCAGTGACCGCTTCTGCGCCCGCGAGATGAAGCCGGTGTACGACGAGCTCTGGGAGATGCTCGGCATCTGGGAAACCCGCCCGGAGATCGCTGGGGAGAACAACGATCTCGTGGTGCGCGGGGTGCGCGCGCTGGGGCTCGATGGCGGGTACTTGTCACGCGCCACGCCCAACTGCGTGGGCTGTGGCACCTGCAACTTCGGTTGCCCCTCCGGCGGCAAGGCGAGTGTCAACCACAACCTGCTGGTCGAGGCCACCAGCAATGGGGCTCGCATCCTCGCCGACACGAAGATCGACGGCTTCTTGTCGACGGGCAACCGCGTGGTGGGTGTGACCGGACGCTCCTTCCATCCGGACACCCGGGAGCCCGGCGGCCGGGTGACCGTGCGCACCGCGAAGGTGATCGTGGCGTGCGGCGGCATCGGCACGCCTCGCTTGTTGTCGCGTTCCGGCCTCGATCTCGGACCGGCCGTGGGCGTGGGACTACACGTTCACCCCGGCAACGGCGTGTTCGGCATTTCCGACACCCCCGTCCGGTGGTGGCAGGGGGCCACGCAAGGCGCATATTTCCACGTGAAGGGCCTCCCCGGCGTGTTGCCGCACACGAGCAGTCTCCCCCCGGAGGTGGCGCTCCTGGCGATGTCGGCGGTGGGCATCGACGCGCCGAGTGGCATGGCGCTGCTCGATTACCTCAGTGGCCTCCTGGTGATGATCTCCGACAAGGGATCGGGCACCGTGGGCAGTTGGCCCGACGGGCGAGCGAAGATCACCTACGACTTCGATCCGGGCGACGTCGACCGCGTGAAGGCGGGGATGGTCGCGAGCGCGAAGGTGTTGCTCGCCGGCGGGGCCAAGCGCCTATTCTGCGCCGTGGCGGGGGTGGGCCAGCACACCACGGCCGAGTCGCTCGAAGCGGCGCTCGCCACCCGGACAATCCGCGACTTCACGCTCTACGCTTCGCACCCGATGTCGAGCTGCCGCATGGGGCAAGACCCGCAGACCAGCGTGATCCGTGCCGACGGCCGTGCCCACCGGCTGGAGGGCCTCTACCTGGCCGACAGCTCGATCTTCCCAACCTCTCTCGGCGTGAACCCCTCGATCACCACCATGGCGATGGCCACAATCATCGCGGGCGGCCTCGCCGCCACGGGCTGAGCATGAACGACACCTGGACCATCGGATTCGTCGGCACCGGCGTGATGGCGGAGACGATGATCGCCGGTCTGTGCGACAACGGCTTCTCCCCCGGGCGCATCACCGCCAGCCACCGCCGCGAGGAACGCTGCGTCGCGCTGCGCGCCTACGGCATCTCCGCGTGTGTCGACAACCGCGAGGCGGCGCTGGCCGACGTGGTGGTGCTCGCGGTGAAGCCCCAGACGCTGGCCGGGGTGCTCGCCGAGCTGCGGGGGCAGCTCCGTCCCGAGGCGCTGGTGTTGAGCATCGTCGCTGGGGCCCGGGTGCGCGCGATCGCCGAGGCCCTCGGGCACACGCGCGTGGTCCGCGCCATGCCCAATCTCCCCTGTCGCATTCGCCAGGGCATGACCGTGTGGCACGGCAAGGACCTCGCCGAGGCCGATGGCGCCCGGGTGCGTACCGTCTTGTCGTCGATGGGCGCCGAGATCGAGGTGGACGACGAGGGACATGTCGACCGGGCGACGGCGGTGAGCGGGACCGGTCCCGCCATCGTCGCGCACTTCGTGAAGGCTTTTCTGGAGGCCGCCGCCTACATCGGCGAGCCCCGCGGCGTGGCCCGGGAAACGGTCCTCGCCACGCTCTCGGGGACGGTGGAGCTCCTCCGCCAGTCCGACGCCCACGTGGCGGAGCTGATCGACGAGGTCACCTCCCCGGGGGGCACGACCTCGCGCGCCTTGCAGGTGCTGAAGAACGGGCGTTTCTCAGCCGTGCTCACCGAGAGCGTCGACGCCGCCTACCAGCGCACGGTTGAGCTCGGCGACCAGCTCGAAACGAAGCTCAAGTCCTCGTGACCCCCACCTGGTGCCGGGTGTGCGAGTCGGCCTGCGGGCTCCTCGCCGAGGTGAAAGACGGCCGCGTGGTGTCGCTTTCGCCCGACCGGGAACACCCCGTGTCGCGGGGCTACGCGTGTGTGAAGGGGCTTCGTTTCCACGAACGATTGCGCGCCAAGGAACGTTTCACCACGCCGTTGATTCGCCGGTCGAAGGGTGATCATCTGCGCGGGGTGAGCTGGGAAGAGGCCCTGGCCTTCACCGGCGCGCGTTTGCGGGCGATCCGGGGTGCGCATGGCCCGGAAGCGCTCGGCTTGTACCTGGGCAACGCGGTGATCCACAACTTCGGCGCCGTGGTCGGTACCACCGCCTTCGCGCGCTCGCTCGGCACGCGCAAGTCGTACAGCGCGCTCACCCTCGACAATGCGCCGCAGTACGTGGTGCTCGAGGCGGTGCTCGGCCACGCGACGGCCACGTTTACCGCCGACTACGCACAGAGCGACTGCATGGTCCTGTTTGGCACCGACCCGCTGGCCTCGCAGCCCTCGCAGTCGCAGGCCAACCCCGACGGGGTACGCCAATTGTTGCGCGCACGGGAGCGGCTGGTGGTGGTCGACCCGCGCCGCTCGGCCACTGCGCGGCACGCGTCGAGCCACCTCGCGATCCGCCCGGGAACAGACCGCTTCCTACTTGCCTGCCTCGTGCGCGCGTTCATCGACGGCAATAACGACACTCGGCCATCGGCGACGAGTGTCACCCTCGATCCGGGAGGCGTGGCCACGCTGCGCGAGGCGGTGGCTCGCTTCACGCCCGAGGTGGTGTCGCCGGTGGTGGGGCTGACCGTGGCCGAGATCGAGGGGCTGGTGACGCGGCTCCGTGCGGCGGAGCGTCCGCTGGTGTGGTCGGGACTGGGTGTCTTGCTGGGACCGGATGCCACTCTCGGCTGGTGGCTCACGCTCTGCCTGCAATCCCTGCTCGGTGGACTCGACCGGCCGGGGGGCTGGGTGCGACCGGGGAGCGCGGTGAACCTCGCGCCCGTCTTGCACCGTGCCGGCCTGCGTGGCGCCGACGGGAACAATCGGAGCCGCATCGGCGGCTATCCGGCCGTGCTCGGCACCCACGCGGCGGCGACGATGGCCGATGACGTGCTCACCGAGGGGGCCGATCGGCTCCGGGGCCTGGTCGTCTTCGGCGGCAACCCGGTGCGCGCCTGCCCGGACAGCCCGCGCGTGGCGCGCGCGCTGGGGGCGCTCGATCTGCTCGTCAGCGTCGAGGCCTTCCCGAGTGACACCACCGAGCTGGCCGACGTGGTGCTGCCGGTGGCCACGTGGATGGAACGCTGGGACAGCACCGTGCACATGGCCTCCCAGAAGCCCATCCCGCACCTTCAGGTGGGGGCGCCGGTGGTGCCGCCGCCCGGCGAGGCGCGCGACGATTGGTGGATCGCGACGGCGCTGGCCCGCGCCGCCGGCCGCCCGCTGATGGGGAGCTGGCTGGCCGACTGGCCGATGCGCTGGCTCGGCGCGGAGGGCGTGGCGCGGCTGGCAGTGAGCTTTGCCTCCGGCCTGTCGTGGTCGAAGCTCCTGGCGTCGCCACGGGGCCTCGTGGCACAGGAAACCTACGGTCGCCAGCCGCTCGTCGCCCAGCTTGCCCCGGCGACTTTCGTGTCGGCGCTGGCCAAGATGACGCCGTCGGCCGATGGCCTCGTCGCCGTCACCTCGGTGCGCCCGGTGGACCGCATGAACACCTGGCTGGGGGAGCGGACGCCCGGCGCGGTCACGCTGAACCGCGCCGACGCCTCGCGCCTCGCCCCGAGTGGCACGATTTGCCTATCGACGCGCGAGGGACGCGTGGTCACCGCGCTGGTCGAGGTTTCTGACAGCGTGCGCGAGGGGGCGATCGTGATGCCCTTCGGCACCCCGGTGGCCATCCTCGACGACCCCGGCTGGATCGTGCCCAACGCGCTGCTCGCCGCGGCGCCGCTCGATGCCTTCTCGGGACAACCGGTGAGTAACGGCGCGACGGTCACCCTCGCTTGAGCCCGCGCGCCCTCCTGGTGCTCGCCACCCTCGTGCTGTACCTGTTGTGGAGCAACTCCTTCGTCGCGATGTCGTACCTGCTAGGCGCCGAGCACGCCTCCGCTCGGCTCGACGCGCTCGGGCTCACGCAGGCGCGCTACCTGCCGGTCACCCCGGTGGCGGCGGCCTGGCTGCTGCTGGCGCGGCGGGAGTACTTGCCGCTCTTGTGGTCCTATCGATGGCGGCTCCTCTTCGCGGGCCTGCTCGCGGTGCCGGCCTACGGCCTCTGCCTCTACTGGGGCATCCGCCAGGGCATCCCCGCGCCGGTGGCGTCGTTGCTGACGGCGCTCTCGCCCTTGTACCTGATGGTGCTCGGGGCCGCGGTGCTCGGGGAGCGGCTCGGCGGTCGCAAGCTCCTCGGCTTCGCCGTGGCGGCGGTGGGTCTCGGCCTCGTGGCCACGGCCCGAGGGGGTGCGAGTGTCACGGCGCTCTTGCTCGTGGTGGTGGCGGCGGGTGCGCCGCTCTCCTGGGCGCTGGTGACGGTGCTGGGCAAGCCACTCGCGAGCCAACTCCCGGCCGACGTGTGGACCGCCGGCTACCTCGTGGCCGGCGGGCTGCCGCTCCTGCTTGCCCTGCCCTGGTCGGCGGCGCCGGTCCTTGCGCTCGACGCGACCGGGTGGGGAGCGGTGCTGTACTTGTCCCTCGGGTGCACGCTGGTGGGTTTCGTGCTCTGGACGTGGATCGCGGCGCGTCTCCCGGCGTCGAGCGCCGGGTTCACCGTCTTTCTCAACCCGCCGATGTCGTTGGCCTCGCAGGTGGCGCTGGCGGCGCTCTTCCCCGCCACCTTCGTGTTCAACCTGCGGCCGCTCGAGCTCGCGGGGGAGGGCGTCGTGTTGGCGGGGATGGCGATCGCGCTCTTGCGACGGGGGTAGCGGATCACGGGGCGGCGCAGGGATCGTCCCAGGGCTCGATGCGGTTGTTGACCCAGTCGCACTCGTCGTCGTGCGCGGGGACGACCTCGATCACCCTCCGGTCGCCCCAGTCGCTGCTGTCGAGGGTGAAGACGACACTCGACGAGCGCATGCTCGGTTCGATGGTCTCGCCGAGGGTCGCGCGGTCGAGCTCGCGGAGCCCGTCGCTCGCGGTGTGGGCGTAGACCACGAGCTGCGCGCCCTCCATGGCTGCCACGCTGCCGAGGTTCTCGGCGGCCACGGCGAGTTGGACGTAGCCCTCCGTCGTGTCGCAGGACTCGGCACATGTCTCGACGAGCACCGGGACCAGGTCGGGGTAGGGGCCGTCGTGGGGCGGTTGGTAGCGGAAGCTGTTGTAGTGCAGCCACGAGGGCTCGGGGAAGCTGACAATGGTGCCGTCGTCGCGGATGGAGGTGATGTCGTAGGCACGCTGGTGCCACACGGGTCGGCCGCGCGCCCAGCGGCCCTCGGAGGGGCCAATGACCACGACACGAGCCACGGTCTCGGGGTCGGTCGCGCGTCGACCCGCCACGACGATTTCGAGGGAGCCATCGCCGTCGATGTCCGCCACCAGTGGACCGAGGTCGTCGCCGAAGGCCGCCAGGTCGTCGAACGCGGCGAGGATGGCGCCCGTGCCGCCGTCGCGCAGTTCCACGCCCAGTTCATGCTGGTCGATGATCTCGGGCGCGCCATCGGCGTTGACGTCGGTTGCGACGACTCCGCCCTGCTGGATGCCGCCACGCCCGCCAATCTCGTCGAGGGGGCCCCACAGCACGCTCCCGTCGGCACGGAGCGCGATGCTGCCCTCGGTGCTTCGAAAAAATAGTTCAGGAACGCCATCGTCGTTGACATCGATGATTGCCGGGGGCGACGAGCTGTGATCGCCCTCCGCCAGGGCGGGGTCGTCGTAGCACCACTGGGCGAGCCCGTCGGACGCGAGGCGGCATGCGCCACGGTTGCCTGCCGCCAGAACGCCCAGCTCACCGCGGTCGTTCACGACCGTTCCCGCGAGCGGCTGCGTCCAGCTAATCGGGTCAAAAGCCTCGAAGTTCCAAGGCGTGAAGAGGCCACTCGCATAGCCATATCCGAGTCTTGTTGCGACGGCGGGCTCTCCGCTGACAAACCACCAGAAGAGGGGCAATGTCGCGCTGAAGCCGCCGTCCTCGACGGACCACTCTGCGGAACAATCGGCGTCGTGCGCGACGCCGCTGAGTATTGGGTCCAGCCTGCCGTCCAGGTCGAGGTCGGCGATCACCATCGCGCTGTTTGTCGCTTCCACCGAGCCAGCTTCGAGCAGACCACCTGAGTCCAGGTCGAGGCAGAGCAACTGCGGCAGGCCGTCGGTATCGTAGGACTCGAGGAACACCGGTCCGTCTGACGTCGAGCCGTCGGGCCGGGCCCACGCGAGGTTGGAGAGGGAGAGCTTGTGTTCGGCCAGTAGCGCGCGACCTTCGCCCGGCGCGAACGCAAACAGGCGGCCCCCGGGCAAGCCGTTGGCGAGGACAAGGAGCATGGGGTGGCCGTCGGCGGTCACCCCGGTGACCATGGAAGAGACGCTCACGCTGTCGCCGAACCCGCTCTCGCCCTCGATGACGTACTCGACTTCGATGAGTGCCGCGCTGGCCGGCGAGAGCGTCTCCGCCAGGCACGTCGCGTCGCCATCCGCACGCGTCGGGGCGACAGCGTCGATCGAACATCCACCCGAATCAGTCGCGGCGCTGTCGCCGGCTGCGGTGTCAGCGGGGGAGTCGTCGCTCGCCGAGTCGTCATCCGCCCGGTCCTTGAGCGGATGGAGAGCGGTGTCGGAACAGGCGACGAGCAGGGGAAGCAAGGTGGCCCCCTACCAGGGGCAGGACGTGGCCACGGCCTCGCACTGTGTCTCGGTTTCTCCGGAACAGTAGTCCTCGATGGAGTGCGGCCCGCCATCCACCGTATCTGTGCCCCCGCCCCCGTAGATGTAGTCGTCCTGCGACTCCCCATAGAGGGTGTCGTTGTCACCCTCGCCACACACCTGATCGGCGTGATTGCCCGCCTCGACTGTGTCGTTGCCGTCGCCGCCTTTGATCTTGTCGTCCCCATCACCACCGAGGATGGTGTCGGCTCCCGCCTCGCCAAAGAGCAGGTCGTCGCCCCCCTCGCCGGAGATCAGGTCGATACCGGCGTTGCCGTGAATCACGTCGACGCCACTCCCGCCGTACAGGAAGTCGAAGTTGGTCGTATCGCGGCTTCCGCCGATGGTGTCGATGCCGGCGCCGGCCTCGACGACGGCGTCCGAGCACTCGAGATCGAGGCCCGCCACGGCGTCGTAGAGCTTGATGTCGTCGTTGTCCTCGGTGCCGGTGATGAGCACATCGATCTCGTCCGTGGCGCAGCCGTCATTGAGACCAGCGAGCTCACAGCAGAACTCGTGCCGGTGTCGTCGATGCCGTAACCACGAAAGGTCGTTGTGGTAGGTGAAACGAAGGTGCCCGAGGCGTCGGCACCGCCCCCCTGGTCGAGGTTGCACTCGACGTAGGTCGCCGAGTTGCCGCACACGCCGTCGCAGGTCTCATCCAAGAAGATGCCGGGGCAGGCGGCCCGTGTGCTGCCCGGCAGCGCGGCCGCGAGGAGAGTGGCCACGAGTAGCGCGGCGTTAGCTAGCGCGCGGAGAGCGAGGGGGGGGCAAACATATGTTGGATCTCCCTGAATTTATCGGTGAAATGTGCGTCGCGTTGGCGGCCGACACACATACTGTCTCACGACCTCGGGCTGTCGCAGCGTAAGGTAGACTACTGGATTCGAGGTTGTCGCGAGCGGAGGAACCTTGCCGTGGGTCGGCCGGATGCTCCGCAAGTCCCTGCCCTCGTGTCGTGCTGCGGCAGGGTCAGCGCACGATGGGCTTGTACTTGATCCGGTGCGGCTGATCCGCCTCGGCGCCGAGCCGCTTGCGACGGTCTTTCTCGTAGTCGTCGTAGTTGCCCTCGAACCACACCACGCGACTGTCGCCCTCGAAGGCGAGGATGTGGGTGGCGATG